>OBLS010000878.1_pt1 | contig 11731 bp, 12 predicted proteins | sample 1519901 | NCBI WGS metagenome assembly OBLS01 (sample SAMEA3113585, study PRJEB22503) | soil metagenome
CGAACCGCTGACCTGCTCATTACGAGTGATCACTCAGGCGTTGCAGGGGTTTGCACGGGCTTGCAAATCCCGCATATCTAGGCGGCTTTCTCTGCTCCGGGTTGCTGCGTGTTGCACCGTATTGCGCTCCCGGTGGTATCAGAGTGGTATCAACATCCCTCTCATATCCGTCGTCGTCTAAGAACTTCCTACGCTAGGCTGCTGGAGCCGCCCGTCGAGGGTCATCCTCATCTCCACCCTTGCACAGGGCTGCGGTGATCTCGTTTATGCAGTCTCCCGGGTAGCCGCAAATCCGGAAGACGCCCCACTCCATGAGGTGTTCGATCACGAAGGCTACGACCGTATCAGCCATCGCGCTCGAATCCTCTCCTAGTTATTGTCGCGCGTCGACGCTTCCGACCCCCAGCTAGTGCGGCCGCACGCTTTGTCGCAGAAGGGCTCGTTCTCCGTCCGGCCACAGCGGCAAAGCGATGCACGGACCTCCCGCATCCGCCCGGTCGGTACGTCGATGCTCAAGTCTCCGCGCAGGTTTATCGGTCCGTTGACGACGAACGCTACCCGGGTCGGCTGCTCGGGCTCCTCAGACGGTCCCTCCTCCAGCCGGTAGTGCAGCGCGCCGCTCGGGCAGCGACGCACGACCTCGGCCACCTGCCCCGCGGACGCGTTCTCAGGCTGAATCCATGGCCGCATTCTGGCGTCGAAGACCTGCGGCAGGCCACGGACGCACTCGGCGAAGTGCAGGCATCGCCCTCTGTCGTAGAAGACTGTCACCCCCGGGGCGGTGTACGACCGCGCGTGGGAGATCGCCAATTGTTCTTCTCTGTTTGCGGGAGGTTTCTGGCTCATAGTCGATCTCCACTTAGCATCTCAGGCGCCACAAGGTCGCCGTACTCCTCGATGTGGCGCTCGATGAAACCCGCGACAAACGGGCAGAACGGCATTACCATCAGTCCCCTGGTGCGCGCATCATCGAGCGCCGCCCGGGCCAGCCGGCCACCCAGGCCCAGGCCCTCGTAAGACTCGTAGACCTCGGTGTGGAGGAAGGCGATCCGCCCGCGGTCCAAGACGTACTGAGTGTAGCCTGCTAGCTCGCCGTCTGCCCAGAGCTCGTAACGATACTCGGTTGGGTTGTTGCGGACCTCAGCGTTCATGTCTCCTCCATTCTAGCGCGACTGCTCTTCGAGGATGTTGGGTGAATAGAGCAGCTAATCCTGCTCATAGGCGCTGGTCGTCTCCCGCCACTTGTCCTATATCTGTGAAAACACTTCCCATACACTGACGTGTCCTGCTCGAACACGAAGTCTGGGACACACCCTTCGAACGATCACTTTTCAGGAATGTGACCCCAGTCTTGGCGGTCGGAACCGCGGTGAGGCGGCGAGCATGATCACACTTATCGTGGCCAAGGCGCCGAATGGGATCGCGTAGCCGCCGGTGGCGTCGCGTAGTGCGCCTACCGCGACCGGCCCGACCGCGGCCACTATGTACCCCACGAAGAAGGCCATCGCTGTCAGACGACCGGCTTCTTCAGCGTCGGCGGAGTAGTCCAGCGGGAGCGTCAGTGCCAGGGGGAACAGGCCCCCGATCCCCAAGCCAAGCACTACCACCCAGGCCAAGGGTGCCCACGGGGTCGCCAGCGGGACGATCCCCATGGCGCAGAAACCTAAGGTGGTGAGGATCAAGGTCAGCGCGAGCCACGGGCGTCGATCCCCCGAACGGTCGGCAAGGGCAGGGAAGACGAACGCCGAAGGTACCCTAATCAGGGCAAACACTGCTAGCAGCAGCCCGGCGGCTCCCTTGTCTAGCCCCTGGTCTACGTATAGTGGAGCGATCCACGTCAGCGACGAAAAGAAAAGGCACGACTCCGCCCCGAAGAACAGGGCCACCGACCAGGCCTGCCCACTACGCCAGGGTAGGCGCGCTTGCTCGTGTGCTCCTTCGCGTCGCGGCGCACTGCGAGCTCGCGAGGTTAGGGGTGACCAGGAAACCGCCGCCACCACCGCCAAGAGCGACCAGACCGCCAGGGCACCCGGCCAGAAGCCCCCAAGCAGCCGCTCGATCGGGACGGTGGCAAGCGCTGCGAGCGCCAGCCCACCCGTGATGCCGACCGTGTAAAGGCCGGTAACCAGCGCCGCCCGATCGGGGAACCATTCCTTCACGACCGCGGGCAAGAGCGACTGGGCGACAGCTATTCCGACACCCGCCACGAGAGTAGTGACGAAGAGGACACTGGCTTGTCCAGCCGCCAAGCGACCTGCAACCGCGGCACCTATCAAGACGACTGACCACAAGACCGCGCGCTCCGCGCCGATTCGTCCGCTAATCTTTGGCGCGATAAGGGCGAGAGCGCTCATGCAAAGGACGGGTATCGTCGTCAACAGTCCCAAGAAGGCACGACCGAGTCCGAGGTCCTGACGTATCGTCTCCAGCAGAGGCGGCACCGAGGAGATAGCCGGGCGGAGGTTTAGGGCCACGAAGAGCAGGCCCACCAATAGGGGCGCCGTCGCGCTGGTTAAGATCTTCCCTCTCGCGGGCTCGCTCGCCACTTCGACCGCCTCTCGCAATAGCAACCGAGGCTTCAGGGTACCACCGCTGGCAACGACGCAGAAACCAGCCCTACTCCCGACTGGCCGCAGCACCGAGGATACGTTGAGCCAGGTTCGTGCTTGCTATACTTCTAGGGCTCGGCTGCCCTTCTAGGAGGTGCGTCGTTACGCCCCCCGCTGATCGCACTCCTATCGCTGAGAACTCGCGACCGCATCTCGTCGGCCGCGACCGGGAGCTGCGCGACCTACGTAGGCTGCTCGACTCAGCGGTGGTAGGACACGGCCAACTCGTGCTTCTGGGAGGCGAGGCAGGTGTGGGCAAGACAACCATCGCTAAGGCGCTGTGCCGAGAAGCTGCAGATCGGGGTGCACTCGCGCTTGTGGGCCGCTGCTACGACCTGACCGACACTCCTCCCTACGGGCCGTGGCTGGATGCGTTTGGCGGCTACCAGCCTGAAGGCGATCTCCCTTCACCGCCTGCCGTCTTCACCCGTACGGAGGCCACCGACGTAATTACGACCAGATCGGCGCTCTTCGATGGGGTACGGACGTTTGTCGCGACGCTTGCAGAACATCGCCCGTTCGTGATGCTGCTTGAGGATCTCCACTGGGCGGATCCTGAGAGTCTCGACCTCCTTAGGATCGTAGCCCGGGAGGCCGCCTCGCAAGCGCTGCTCGTGCTGGTGACCTTCCGTGGCGACGAGCTAGCGCCCAATCACCCGCTCTACCGACTCTTGCCAGTGCTCGAGCGCGAGTCCGGAGCACGTCGCCTCGAGCTGCGGCGCTTACACCCCGAGGCGCTGCACGAGTTGGTTGCGACTCGCTATCGCCTGACGGAAGCCAACTCTGCGCGCCTCGTTACCCATGTGTACGCTGAGGCGGGTGGCAACCCTTTCTTCACACAGCAGCTCCTTCGCGCCCTCGAAGAGGACGAAGTGTTGCGCCCGCTGGGAAACAGGTGGATCCTGGGAGATCTCGCGGGTTCGGGCGTGCCGCTGGCGCTGCGCCAGGTCATCGATGGTCGTCTCTCTCGCCTGAACGAGGAAAGTCAGCGACTGCTGCGAGCGGCGGCAGTCGTGGGGCAGGAGGTGCCGTTTTCCTTGTGGGCCTCGGTAGTGGATTACGAAGAGGAAGGGTTGATCTCCGTCATCGAGGACGCGACGACGGCCCGGCTCATCGAGCCTACCGAGGACGGTGCCGGCTTCCGGTTCGTCCATGCGCTGATGCGCGAGGCCCTCTACGAGGGCATCAACCCCTTGCGGCGCCGCCTCGTGCACCGGCGGCTTGGGGAGATACTCGCTGAGTTCCCGTCTCCCGATCCCGACGCGGTGGCCTACCACTTCCGCCGAGCGGGGGACGCTCGGGCAGTCGGGTGGCTGGTCCAGGCGGGGGAGCACGCCGAGTGGACCAGCGCGCTTCTGACGGCGGCCGAGCGTTACGAGGCAGCGCTGGATTTACCGGATGCGCGCCGTATGGATACTGCAGAGCATGGTTGGTTGCGCCTGCGACTGGCTGCCTTGCAGCGTTTCAGGAAGCCTCGCGAAGCCCTCACGCATGTCGAGGTGGCAGAGCGCTTGGCGCAGGAAAGGGGCGACCCTGCGTTGATTTCTTACGTGGTGCTCGTCCGAGGACTACTACGCGTGTACTCCGAAGGTATTCACGACGGGCTTCAGGACGTGGCTGCGGGTGTAGAGATGGCTGAGAAGCTTCCCCCACGGGAAGGCTTCCAGCGCGGATCCGAGCAATCCATCGACGCCGTAGTCAATCCGGGGATGCTCGTCGCCATGTTCTCGTGGGCCGGCCGACTCGACGAGGCGAAGGAGCGGGGAGAAGGATACCTAGCACGCTCGGCTGACCACCAAGAGGTCGCGTCGCTCGCCGGCACTTGGTGGGGCATGGCGCTCGTCCACGCCATGCAGGGACGCCCTGACCGGGCCAGGCGGGCGTACGAATCCGCCAGGACGGTCTACGAGAACCTCGACCAACACAGGCTTCTCGCCTTCGTGCTCAGGGACGAGCTGACCTACGCGGTGCTCCCGTACTTGGCCGACCACGTGGCCGAAAGGGAGCGAGTAGCGGCCGCTGCAGTGCAGGCGGTGCAGCGTGGCAACGCCGCGGGAGCCATCGACGAGCCGGCCGAATACGCTCGCTATCCCAGGCTGCCGCTGACGGTGCTGGAAGGTGAGTGGCGCGAAGCCCGCCGGATCATATCCGTGCTCGCCGAGTACGGGGCCCACGCGATTTTGCGGCACATAATCAGTTGCTTCCTCGGTCCGCTCGCAAGGGATCAGGGCGAGACCCGACTAGCCTGGCAGCAGGTGCACAAGACGTGGCCCGGTGGTCCCAGCACCGAGCCAAGTGACGGAGACATCTACTACAAACTCCCGCTGCAGCGGCTGGCCGTCGAACTCTCCCTCGTCAGCGGGGATCTTGCCAGTGCCAGGGAGTGGCTCGAGGCACACGAGCGCTGGCTAACCTGGTCGGGAGCCGTGCTCGGCCTCTCGGAGGCACAGGTGCTCCGGGCGCGGTACGAGCTGGCATCGGGGAACTCGGAAGAGGCCCACTGGCGCGCGGAGCAAGCCCTCGCGCACGCCTCGGAACCGCGCCAGCCCCTCGCCCTGCTCGCGGCACACCGGCTATTAGGCGAACTCAACAACGCCACAGGGAGGACCAAGGCTGCCGACGAGCACCTCCGCACCGCCCTAGAACTGGCCGACGCGTGCTCTGCCCCTTACGAACGGGCTCTAACCTTGCTGGCGCTCGCCGAGCTGCGGTTGGCCGAGGGGACCAACACGAATGTCTCGGCCATTCTCGAGGAGGTACGCGGCATCTGCTCTGATCTGGGGGCGGCCCCGGCCCTGGCGCGTGCAGACGCTCTGGCCGCCCAGTCTCCCGGCGGACGTAGGCCTGCGTCCGCTTACCCGGCAGAACTGACGCGGCGGGAGGCGGAGGTACTAGGGCTCTTAGCCGCGGGCCACAGCAACAAGGAGATAGCCGCGAAGCTGTTCCTGAGCGAGCGGACGGTGGAGCGGCACATCACGACCGTCTATCGCAAGATCGGGACGCGCCGTAGGACCGAGGCGATGGCATTCGCCCTTCGCCACGGCCTCGCGGATGTCGAAGAGGCGCCCGGGGATTGACCACAACCACGTAGGTTCCTTTTCTCAACTCCTAGAGTGAACACCCTGGAGACGAGCCCAGACTACGTGGTTTCCCCCATATCGAGATCTCCCTGCGCCAACACGTACCTCCTCGAAATTACGTGTTTTCCCTGAAGCGAGCCATAACCCTGCAGGTGCACAGTAGTACACGCCGAGGATTCGCCGGACGTCGCGGGTGGCACCCGGCGGATCCCGGTTAGTAGGCGGTTCAGGGAGACGTAGTCTCGATTCGAGAGGAGGAAAGATGCTGGAGATAACCACCCTGGAAATAGCCCTCACCGCCGAGGGCACCTTGCTAGAGGTGCTGCGGATTGTGGACGTGAAGGATTCCATTGCCCCGGTCCAGCTGCGCGTGCGCGAGTGGATAGACGAACGCCACTACCGGGATGTGGATGTACCCGAGGACCCCATCCCGGACTTTATGCCCGAGTGGCTGGCCGCATGAGCGTCCGCGAGGGAAAGGAGAGCATCAAGATGATACGCGTTGCCGTCGAGATCCGCGAAGGCGCCCTCACACACCGGACGCAGGTCACCGCCCCTTCCATCGAGCGTGCGCTCAAGATCGCAGGTGGAGAAAAAACCTGGTTGCAGGGTGCGCCTCGTCTTCCCGATAGAGCCCGAGGCTTTCTTCGTCACCGAAGTTCCCGGCCGAAAGGAGGCAGCTTGAGAGAAGACCGCAGCATGAACAACGACCCCGAAAGGAGACAACGATGGGTACCGTAACTGTTCGCCGTAGTGTGACTTTGGCGCTTGGCACGCTGTTCGCATTCGTGGTACTGGGGATGACCCAGGCCCTGGCTACCGGAAACAGCTCCTCGCAGACTGATAGCCCGGACTTCGACGCCATCGACGCCTACGTCCTGAACCAGATGCAGGAGATGCGCATCCCGGGGGCAGCCCTTGGCATCGTCAAAGGAGACGAGATCATCCACCTAGAGGGCTTCGGAAATGCCGACGACTCCGGACGAGGAGTTACTCCGCAGACCCCCTTCAAGATCGGCTCGACGAGCAAGTCGTTCACCGCTCTTGCGATCATGCAGCTCGTCGAAGACGGCAAGATCGAGCTGGACGCTCCGGTGCAGCGCTACATCCCCTGGTTCCGGGTTGCGGACGCGGAGGCTTCCAAGCGCATCACCGTCAGGCACCTCCTGAACCAGACCAGCGGGATTCCGACGGTGGCGGGGGTAGCGTACGCTTATAAGGGAGACAGCGGTAAGGATGCGCTGGAGAAAGAAGTGCGTGCGACGAGCGATGTCGAGCTCGCGCATCCGCCCGGCAAGGTCTGGCAATACTCCAACCGGAACTATACGACGCTGGGCCTGGTCGTCCAGATGGTCTCGGGAGTGAGCTACGAGCAATACGTCAAGGAGCACATCCTCACTCCCTTGAGCATGAGAAATTCATTCATGTTCTTGCCGGAGGCAGAGAGGCACGGACTCGCCACCGGACATCAGTTCTGGTTCGGACGACCCTTCCCAGGGGGTGGACTGGCCTACAACCGCGCCACGACCCCGACTGGCTTGATCGCCTCCGACGCCCGGGACATGTCCCGCTACCTGATCGCCCAGCTCAACGGAGGTCGCTACGAGGGTGCTCAAATCCTCTCGTCGGAGGGCGTCGAGGAGATGCATCGGGGCGCTGCAGACACGGGACGACCCAATGTGTCCTATGCCATGGGCTGGATTGAAGGTAAGCTCGACGGCGTGCCCGTCGTGTCACACAACGGCGACACGGGCGACTTTCACGCCACCATGATCCTGGTGCCAGAGAGTAAGTGGGGCGTAGTGGTCCTCATGAACGGGTCCAACGACCTACGGCAAGGGAGCCTGGACACGCCCGCCCAAGGCGTGGTAGCCCAGCTCCTGGGGGTTGAAGCACCACCGTCGCCTGGGCCGTTCCAGGATCCGGCCATGATTGCAGTCTTGGTGATTCTGGCGGTTGGTGTACTTCAGGTATTCGGGATTGTCCGGTCGGTGGTGCTGGTGCGTCGTTGGCGAGCAGTGCAGGAACGGCGCCCACACAGCGTCGTGGGGGTGGGGCTGCGCGTGGGGCTGCCGCTTGTACTCAACCTCCTCTGGGCAGTTACATTGTTAGTCGTCCTGCCACGTTTCTTTAGCCTGCCGCTACAGACCTTGATGGTTCTTGACATAGGTCTGGTTGTGCTGCTGAGCGCAGGGCTCGCGCTGATCTGGGGCGTCGTTATCAGGCCCGTCCTAGCGCTCTTGGCTCTTCGCACAAGGGTCAGCCCTGGAGATGCCGGCACACCGGAGAAAGCCAGGGTAAGGGTTCCGGCTTAGGAACCCACTGTGCGGGGGTAGCCTGCGGCCAGCCCCTGCACGACCTCAGCCCTCACGGATCAAAGTCAGATACCTCCCGGTGGAAGGACGCTAGAGAAAGGATGAACCACAATGAACACCACGCCGACGAACAACGAGACCCGAACGGCGGTGCAAGCTCCGGTACGCGCCCGCGTCAAGTGGAAGGAGATCATTCTCTTTGTGGTGCTGGCCTACGGCCTGTCCTGGGCGTGGAGCGGCTACTTTCTCCTCCCATACCTGGGCGAGCTGCTCACCCAATCCACGACGCCTACCGATATGGTAGAGCGGCTCGGTCCTTCTGCGACACTGGGAACTATGCTCGCCCCGATGATCGCCGCCCTCATCATGCGCATCTTCGTCAGCAAGGAAGGAGTGAAAGGCTCCCTTGGCCTCTTGCGCTCCCCGAAATACTATCTGGCGGCGCTCATTGCGCCGGCCGTCTTTGCCACGGCAGTGGTTCTCATCGTGCAGTCGCTGGGCTTGGGCGAGTTCAGGTGGTCGGAGGCTACCTGGTCTGTCTATCTGATGCTCTTGGTCATTGCGCTGCCACTCACCCTGTTCACTTTCGGAGAAGAGTACGGATGGCGAGGCTACCTCTTGCCACGGCTTCTGCCGCTGGGTGAGATCAGGGCGTCTGTGCTGCTGGGGGTGATCTGGGGTGTGTGGCACCTGCCGCTGATAATGGCCGGCCTCAACTATCCGGGCGTAAATGTCTTGTTGGCCATCATCGCCTTCACCTTCGTGACGGTAGCCCTCTCATTCACCTACACGTGGTTCTATGTCGCCTCGAGTGGCAGCGTACTGGTCGCCGCAGTCTTCCACGCGAGCACCAACCAATTCTCAGACACCTTTTGGGTGCCGCCGCTTCTCTCGGGGGCGAACCCATTTGCGCCGAGCCTCGTTAGCGCTGTCCTGATAATGGCCCTGGTAGTCGTCGTCTACAGGGTCTTCAGGCGCTCTGTGCACGTGAGAGATCCGGAGCATTTTATCCATCCCAAGCTGGAAGGCAGGTGGCGAGACTGGGTGCGCTGAGAGATATTTCTGGGCCGAACGGCGTCCCTCGGTGATAAGGAGGGACGCCGTTCCCGAAGGAAGGTACAGATGTCTTCCGGCATAAGAACGCCGGAGAAAGGATAGACACTGATGAAGACAAAAGTTAGTCGGCTCTGGCGGTGGACGAAGCGCGTTCTAGTCGGGATTGCAGGGTTGGTTCTCGTCTTGCTGCTCGCGGGTGTTGTCTTTCAGTTCGTCATCACCAAGATCGACGAGCGCAGATATCCGGCGCTTGGGGAAATGGTCGACGTGGACGGCTACAGCTTGCACCTCAATTGCACGGGAGAAGCAGGAGGAGCACCGACCGTCGTGATGGATTCCGGGCTCGGCGGCACCGTGCTGGATTGGCAGCTGGTTCAGCCGGAGCTCGCCAAATCCACCCGCGTGTGCACCTACGACCGAGCTGGAATGGGCTGGAGTGACCCAAGCGCTCAACCACGCACGAGCCGGCAGATCGTCAAAGAGCTACATACTTTGCTTGCTAACGCCGGGGTCCGAGGACTTTATGTGCTCGTCGGTCATTCGTTCGGTGGGACCAACATGCAGGTCTACGCCAGCCAGTACCCGGATGAAGTCGCCGGGATGGTGTTGGTCGATTCGGCCCTCGAAGACGAGAAGGCGGTGGCCTTGACGCAGTCGCATCAGCCATCGCCGCTGTTGATGAAGATCTATGCCACGATCGGTCTGACGCGCCTGCCGTATACGCTTGGCGGAGAAACTCCTGGCCTTACATCACCCGAACTCGAGGACGAGCAAGCCGCGATCTCTTCCCACCGTAAGCACATCTTCGCGGTCGCAGATGAGACGTCTTCGCTTCAGGAGAGCTTCGACGAGAACCGCACGGACCCGATGTCGTTGGGGGATAAACCGTTGATGGTCTTGACCGCGGGATCTGTCCAACTGAAGGGCACAGCTCTCTCAGGAGAGCAGGTGACCCTGATTGACAAGCTTCACAGCGAGTCTCAAGCGGCCTTGACGCGGCGCTCGGAGAACGCGAAGCAGATCATCGTAGAGGAGAGTGGGCATTACATCCAGGTGGAACAACCCGATCTCGTGATAGATACCATTCGCCAAGTCGTGGAAGCGGCCCGAGGCGGCAGCCGCTTATCAGGCGACAAGGCATCACCTTGATAATATATCCCTTTGCCAGCTGCCAACTCCCGAACTAGGAGCCCGGTGGGCTGAACGTTTACCGGCCGAACAGCGTCCCTCCTCCATCGGGAGGGACGCCGTTACACAAAGGGACGAATAGCTGTCTTCCGGCAGAACGGTGCCGGAAAAAGGACAGAGACCGATGTACCTCGTACTGACGAACATTAAGAGACCTCCTGTGGTCTAAGCCGCAGTCTAACGCGAAACAGAAAATGCATAGTTCGTGGTGTCACAGATCCCTAATGTTTAATTGCGAGCCGCAGTTATTCTGATAATTCCGCTCATGTAAGCCGATTGTGGAGAGCCAACGAGCGGACTCGAACCGCTGACCTAATCTCATTACGAGTGAGAAATAGGGGGTTGCTGAGGGTCGCACAACCTTGCAATCTCCGCATATTTAGGCCGGTTTCTTTGCCCTGGCTTGCCCTCTGTTGCACCGTATTGCGTTCCCTGTAGTATCAGCGTAGTATCTGTCCGGTTGCCGCTGCCGAACGGGGTAAAAGAATGAGGACGATAATAATCGCAAGATAGAAAGGGCTCGGCGCGGGCCGCTCTCGCCAGAGACATGAGCCCGCGCCATCGCTCATGAGGAGTATACTGCCGAAGAAGCCCTCCGAGATCGCACTCGACGTAGCCGACGCCGTAGCCTTCGAGTCGGGGCGTCCGTGGCGAGTAGAGGACCTACGAAAGAAGGCGCTGGAGGCGTGCCGAACGGCGATGCAGCACGCCGCAAGGGCGGGACTGTCCCGTGTGCAGGTCTACGGGCAGATGCGTCGGAGCATCTACCAGCAGGTCTTAAAGGCAAGCAGAGAGATGGATGCTTTGCCGCCCGGCCAGCGCAAGCCGACGCCCGAACAGATAGAGATGGCGCTCGAATCGTTCTCAGCCGAGCAATGGATGACCCTGATAGACGGCCTCGACCAGACCGGCGTTCAGGCATTGCTCTCGCACATCCGACAAGACACTGGCGAACTGAAACAGAGGCACCGGGAAAGGAAGATAGGGCGCATCGAAGGGCGCGCCTTCATGCGCGACACGGACCTCTGGCTTAAAGAGAACCGCGACAAGCTGATTCCCATCTCCGATGTGTTCTGGGCGGGCGCCTTCCGCGACATGGCCCACGAAGCGAACCGCACCGGCAAGGGGCGCCCGTCCAACAGGCGGTCGGTGGCAGAACTGGGTAGCGACCGCAGCATCGCCGAACGTCTCAGCAAGCGCGACGAGCAGACGGGCCGCGAGATGTCGATCAGCCGTTATGAAATCAAGCGGTGGCGCGAGCTACAGGACACAATCCGGTGAATAAGCTTCCGGTCAATGCGCCCCACCCCTCCAGATGGCATCATGGATGTTGTTGCCGAACCGCTCAGTAAGACCGCGGATTGGCAAGGAGAAGAAGGAGGAAGCTACTGTGTCGTCGGAGGCCGAAGAGAAGAACAAGGCCCTGGTCCGCTGGTGGTGGGAGGAGGTGTGGGTCAAGGGCAACGTGGCCGCTACGGACGAG
>OBLS010000879.1_pt1 | contig 11722 bp, 8 predicted proteins | sample 1519901 | NCBI WGS metagenome assembly OBLS01 (sample SAMEA3113585, study PRJEB22503) | soil metagenome
GACGTCAGGGGCTCATGGCGAGGAAGACGAACGCCGCGACGAGGGTGAGGTGCACCGCTCCCTGGAGGCGAGTCGCCCAGCCTGGGGACCACGGTCAGCACGCCTACGACGACGGTGATCGGGAGCAGGACCATCTGCGAGGCGCCCAGCCCCAGCCGCAGGCGTCGGGATCCAGACGGAGGCCACCGGCGATGACGGCCACCACGGCCGCACCGAGCTCGCGGCCCCACGCGGCAACGCGCGCGACGAGCGCCACAGCGGGCACGGCCCGCCAGAGCATGGCCGCCGTGCCGGTGTCCGGCATCGTCAGGGGCCCACCGCGACGGGTGCCGTCACCAGTGACCGCTCGGCCGCCTCGACGACGTTCGTCAGGAGCATGGCCCGGGTCATCGGCCCCACCCCTCCCGGGTTGGGGCTGACGAAGGCCGCGACGTCCCAGACGTCCTTGGCCACGTCGCCCGCCACCACGGACTTTCCCGTCGACTCGTCGACCACCCGTGACACCCCGACGTCGAGCACGGCGGCACCCGGCTTGACCATGTCCCGGGAGATGATGCCGGGGACCCCAGCCGCGGCGACGACGATGTCCGCCTGGCGTACCTCCCCTGCCAAGTCGCGAGTTCCGGTGTGGCACAGGGTGACCGTCGCGTTCTCGGACCGACGGGTGAGGATCAGTCCAAGTGGCCGCCCGACCGTGAGTCCTCGGCCGACGACGACCACCTTGGCACCCGCGATCGGCACGGCATACCGGCGAAGCAGCTCGAGGCACCCGACGGGAGTGCACGGAAGCGGGGCGGGGTGCCCGAGCACCAGCCACCCGAGGTTCATGGGGTGCAGTCCGTCGACGTCCTTGGCGGGGTCGACGGCGGACAGGATCATGTTCTCGTCGAGGCCGGTCGGCTGCTGGACGATCAGACCGGTGCACGCGGGGTCCTCGTTGAGCTCGCGAACGACGGCGAGAACCGCCTCCTGTGCGCTGTCCGCCGGCAGGTCACGCCGCAGGCTGGTGATCCCGATCTCGGCGCAGTCCCGGTGCTTTGCACCGACGTACCAGTGGCTCGCCGGGTCGTCCCCGACGAGCACGGTGCCCAGGCCGGGAACCACCCCGCGCGCGGCAAGAGCGGCGACCCTGGCCTTGAGCTCCTCCTTGATCGTGCTGAGAATCGCCGTGCCGTCCAGGGTCGTCGCAGCCACGACGCCATCCTGTCACGGGGGCAACGGGCAACCTCACCGCTCAGCCCGGGGCGGCGGCGGCGAGGGCGGCGAGCGCAGCCCGGAAGCACCCGACGGGCGGCGTGACGAGCCCGGCCCCGACCTGGCCGGTGCCCGCGACGCGTCCGGCCATGCCGGTGTTGATCTGCGGGAGGATGCCGGTGCGGACCACCTTCGTCACGTCGATGCCGGTCGGCGTCCCGCGGAACCCGAGGATCGGCACCTGGTATGCCGGGTGCTCACCGGTCGTGATCTCGTACATGGTCCGGGTCGCCCGGAGCGCGAACGGCACGTCGCCCCCGACGAAGCGGACGATGGCGGGCGCCGCCGCCATGGCGAAGCCGCCGATTCCGCCGGTCTCGGTGACGGCCGAGTCCCCGATGTCCGGGTTGGCGTCATCGGGGCCGTACTCCCCGAGGAAGAGCCCCTCAGGCGTGTTGGCGGGCCCGGTGAACCACTGGTCGCCGGTGCCCGACACGCGGATTCCGAAGTCCGTCCCGTTGCGGGCCATGACGGTCACCACGGTCGAGCCCGGCACCCCCTCGGCCGCAACGGTGGCCAGCTTGCAGGCCGGCATCCCGAGGTTGAGGAAGAAGTGCTCGTTCGCGCCGGAGAAGCGCACCGCCTCGGCGATCTCGGACGACGACGCGTCCGCCGTGATCATGCCGGGCAGCAGCTCGCGAAGGAGCATGAGCGAACCGGCCCGGTTGCGGTTGTGCCCCTCGTCCCCCATCTGGAGCATCTGGGCGATGACCGACCTGACGTCGATGGGCCCGGTGGTACGGACGGCCTGCCGCAGGATCGGGCCGAGGACGTGGGTCATCCACTGCAGGCGCTCGAGGACCTCGGGGCCGTACGCCCCGTAGCGCAGCACCTTGCCCAAGCCCTCGTTGAGCGAGCACCAGGAATCGTTTCCGTGCACGTCGTCGTGCAGGGCGTACATCCACATCGACGGGCTGACGACTCCCGCCATGGGCCCCACGGCGCCCCGCTGATGACACGGCTCGAGGTCGTAGGTCCCGGCCGCCAGGTCACGCTCGGCCTCGTCGGCCGACGCCGCGAGCCCCTCGAAGAGCACCGCCCCGATGAGCGCACCCCGCATGGGACCGGACGCCCGCTCCCACTCCAGCGGGGGACCGGCGTGGAGGAACGCGCCTCGTTCCAGGCTGAGGGCCTCTGAGGCAGGGACGACGTCGACCAGTGCCGCGTGCGCGCTCGTCATCCGCTCGAACGCCACCGCGTTGGCGGCGACCCGTCGGGGGTCCCCCATGACCCGCGCGAGGTCCCTCTCAGCACCCGACAGTGGTGGCTGCCACTCTGTCTCGGTGACCTCCACCGCCTGGTCGCGCAGGGCGTCGGCGAGCAGCGACACCCCGGCGGTGGCCACCACCGGCTCGGTGTCGAGGAGCCCGCGCAGGGGCCGACCCGTCGCGGTCATGCCGTGCCCCGGAGGAGCCCGAGGGCGTGCCTCGCCGCCTGGCTGTTGGACAGGAACACCCCGGCACCGGCGGACGCGAGCACGTCCTGGCACCGCGAGCGGTCCTGCGGGTCGCCGTCCGTGCCGGTGAGCGAGACGACGACCGGCAATGCCCGGCCCTGGTCCTGGGCGGTTCCCCGTGCGGACCGCACGGCGTCCGCGAGCTCGTCGACGGGGTCAGGGTGGGCGCCATGGCCCAGGACGAGGTCGAGGAGGAGGACACCGCACGTCGGGTCGGACGCTTCGACGGCGATCCGCTCCATCCGCAACGTGGGGTCGATCATCGGATGAGCGCGCCCCCTGGTGAGGCCGTCGTCGCCGAAGTCGAGGACGACGTGCCCCTCGTCCCGCAGGTCCGGCCCGAGGCGCAGGTCGGCCGAGTGCGCGATGTTGCTCCGGATGCCGCCCAGCTCCGCCTCGGCGACGGTCATCGCCTCGTCGGCGAGGGTGCCTCCGCAGAAGAGACCGCGCAGTGCCGGCCCCTGCGAGAGCGCCGGATCCTCGCGAGGGGCCGGCGAGTGCGGCCAGGGCGGTACGGCGACGCCCCGGGCGGCGAGGAAGGCCTCCACCGCCTGGGTGAGGTCTGGGCGCCCGGCGCCGAGCACCGCCCAGTGCACCGGCAGACCGAGCTCGGCGGCATACCGCTCGACCTCGTCGAGCGCCACAGGGTCCGGCGGCTTCGACACGAGGAGCACCCCGTCGGTCGCCGGGTCGGCAGCGAGCGCCCGCAGAGCCTGCCGGGTGGCGCGGCCGGCGACCGCCGCCTGGAGGTCGCGCCCACCGACGCCGAGGCAGTGGCTGATGCCCACCCCGGCCGCGTCCAGGAGGCACATCGCCTGCTGGGCGCCGGTCCCGGATGCCGCCACCATGCCCACGGATCCCGGGCGCACGACGTTCGCGAAGCCGAGCGCCACCCCACCGATGTGCGCGGTGCCGCAGTCCGGCCCCATGACGAGCACGTCGGCGGCGGCCGCTGCGTCCTTCAGGCGCACCTCGTCCTCCACCGAGACGTTGTCCGAGAACAGCATCACCGACAGGCCCGAGTCGACGGCGTCGAACGCCTCCGTCACCGCGTGCTGTCCGGGCACCGAGACCAGCGCCAGGGTGGCACCGCTCCGGCGGGCGGCAGAACCGACGGTGCGAGGAGGGACATCGGCCTCGCCGGCCCCCGTTTCCTGGCGCCCGCGCAGACCCGCGAGGGTGGACTCCACCGCGGCAAGGGCGGCGGGGAGCACGTCGTCGGACTCGGTTCGCAGGGCCACGACGAGGTCGTTGGGGGTCGCCTCGTGTGGGACGTCGAACCCCATGCCCCGCAGGACGTCCACGTTGAGCTCGGTCGCCATGGCGACCTGGGCCGCGGTCACGCCCTCGGTACCGGCCACGGACCGTGACACCTGCATGAGGCTCACCGAGTCGTGGTAGGTCCCCCGGCGCAGCTCGACGTGGGTGGTCATGCGGCGGCCCGCCCGGTGGAGCCCGACCGCACGGAGGTCACGCTCGGCGGGAAGGGGTGGACGTCGAGCGCCGCGCGGATTCCGGTCACGAGGTCGTGGCCCGAGCTGTGCCCCATGTCGAGGACCGGCGGAAGGGCGGCGCGGACGGTCGGCGCGTCGCCCGCCAGCACCGCGTCGACGAGGGTGACCACCTGGCGGGCGGCGTAGCCGTCGATGGCCGCCCGCAGCAGGGAGCAGGAGACCGCCGTGGTGGCGCAGAGCCGCGATCGCACGGCGGTGGCGAGCCGGCCGTCCGACCCCAGGGCGTGACCGACGAGCAGCGCGCCGGCGAGAGCATCGTCGCCGGAGGGCGTGAGACCCCGGCCCCGGCCGACCAGCCCGCGAACGTGCGGCAACGGGTCCCGTGCGAGGACGGCATCCCGGATGCCGTCCGCCAGCCACCCCGTCGCGGGCACGGCGTCGCCCAGGGTCGCGCCGGTGAGCTCCTGGCCCCCCCACCCCCGCGCCGACGCTCGGGCCACCCGGGCCGGACGCCAGGTTCGGGCGGCGACGAGGTCGAGTCGCGGCAGCACCACCCGACGGAGGCCTACCACGACGCGGTCACCCGGTGCCACACCCCAGACCAGCGGGCCGGAGCGGCCGGAGAGCCGGAGCGCGGTCGGGACCGGCACGGCATCCCAGGTGACGACGGGCAGCACGTCACCGGCGACGTCGAGGTACAGGCCGAACCGGTAGGCCGCCACCACCGTGCCCACCGTCGGCGGGCCGTCCACCAGCCCGGCGCTCAGGCTCGACACCGCGACCGGCACAGCGGCCCGCCGGGGGCTGGGCGACGGCATGAGCCGACGCTAGCGAGGGGTCTACAGTGACCGGGTGGTCATTGTTGCCAACGATCTGCCGCCAGACGCGCAGACCTTGCCATCGACCAGCGGGGCGCACAGCTCGCCCGCCGCTCTGCCCGCGGACCTGCCCGCCGACCCGACCGAGCGGGCCGAGGTCCTCGCGGAGGTCGTCGAGCGACAGGCAGCCCTGCTCCAGCGCGAGGACGAGGTGCACCGCGTGCTCGTGCGCATCGTGCTGGGCGGCGGCTCGCTCGCTGAGCTCTGCCAGGCCGTGGCCGGTTTCTTCGGCGGCTCTGCCGTGGTGACGACGACGGATGGCCGGGTGCTCGCCATGGCCGGCGGCGAAGGTCACGTCGAGCAGGCCCGCGCGCTGGACTGCTTCGACAGGACCGGGCGGCTCGTCGTCGAGAACGAGCCGGTGGGGCCGCGGGAGACCGGGGGCCACGAGCCGACCCGGGCCTTCGTGAAGATCGTGGCGGGCACCTCCGACCACGGGCTGCTCGGCGCCTTCTCCCCGGAGCGCCCGCTGAGCGCTCCTGACGTCCACATGCTCGAGCGGGCCGCCACCGTCGCCGCCCTCGCCATCACCAAGGAGCAGGCAGTCGCCGCGGTCGAGGGGAAGTACCGGGCGGAGTTCCTCCGGGATGCCCTCGCCGGGCGGGCCGGAGAGCCGGCGGACGCGATCTGGCACGCGACGTCGCTCGGCTGGGACCTCGCCCGTCCCATGGTGGTCGTCGTCGCGGAGACCGACGAGAACGACGCCGAGACCACGCGGTCGGCCGACGAGGTGCGCGCCCTCCAGGAGCGGTTCGTCCGCGCATGGGTGCAGGCCGTGCGTACGCGGGACGCCAGCGTGCCGGTCGCCGGGTTCAGCCAGGAGGTCGTGACGCTGCTGCCGGTGGCCCCGCGCGCCGACGCCGACGCGGTGATGCGCACCGTCGGTGAGATCGCCCGGGTCGTCAGTGGCGACGGCGGCGGTGGCCGCCGGACCTTCTCGACCGGCGTCTCCCGCCCGGTCACGTCGGTCGCCGACCTGCCGGTCGCCTACGACGAGGCGCTCAAGGCGGTGCACGTGGGTCGGCAGATGTACGGCGAGTCGGCCCTCACCCACGTGGACGGCCTCGGCATCTACCGGCTGCTCGCCCTCATCCCCGACGGGGCCGACCTGCGCCGCTTCGTCGACGAGTCGCTCGGTGAGCTCGCGAACGACGACTCCGCCGAGAACGCCGACCTGCGCCGCACCCTCTCGGTGCTCATCGACACCAACCTCAACGTCGCGGAGACCGCCCGCCGGCTCTTCTTCCACTACAACACGCTGCGCTACCGCATCGCCAAGCTCGAGCGGATGCTGGGCCCCTTCACCTCGGACCCGCAGCTGCGGCTCACCTTGGCGCTCGCGCTCCGTATCCACCAGATGCGCGGTATCTGAGGGGCTGCCAAACGACACAGCGTCCGGCTGTCAACGATTGCCGAGGGTGTCGCATGACACGGTCACTAGGTTCCGGGTATCACGGACACGTGAGCCGCGTCACCGTCGACGCGGACCGTCGAGAGAGGTCATACCAATGGCGCTGGGTGTGGGTTGGACGCTGAAGGGGGACGGGCGGACGCTGGGGCCCGACGAGGTCGTGGCACCGGACGAGCGCCTCTCCTGGGGAAAGACGGTGGGCCTGGGCGCCCAGCACGTCGTTGCGATGTTCGGGGCGACGTTCGTGTTCCCGCTGGTCATGGGGCTGAACCCTCAGCTCGCGATCATGATGAGCGGCATCGCGACGATCGCGTTCCTGCTCATCGTCTCGGGCAAGGTGCCCAGCTATCTCGGCACGTCCGCGTCCTTCGTCGGCGGTGTCGCGGCCATCCGCGCCAACGGCGGTGACTCGGCCGAGGTGACCGGCGCCATCCTCGTCGCGGGCCTCGTCCTTGCGGCCGTGGGTGCCGCAATCCACTTCGCCGGGTCCTCGGTGCTGCACAAGGTCCTCCCGCCGGTCGTGACGGGCGCCGTCGTCATGCTCATCGGGTTCAACCTCGCGCCGGTCGTGGCCGGCATCTACTGGCCGCAGGACCAGTGGGTCGCGTTCGCGACGATGGCGTTCACGATCCTCTGCGCGGTCGCCTTCCGCGGGTTCATCAGCCGGATCGCGGTGTTCCTCGCGCTGATCTTCGGCACCCTCCTCTCCTGGCTCCTCGACAACACGGTGGGTCAGATCACCTCGGTCCTCGGCGGTGCCGCTGAGGCGACGACGCACTTCCGGTGGGACACGAGCCAGGTGGGCGAGGCCGCATGGCTCGGCTTCCCCGACCGGACGATGATCGCCGCCGACGGACAGGAGGTCGTCGGGTGGCACACGCCGAGCTTCAGCGTCGCGGCGATCCTGCTCGTCCTGCCCGCGGTCATCGCGCTGATCGCGGAGAACACCGGACACGTCAAGGCGGTGGCGGAGATGACCGGGCACGACCTCAACCCCGTCATGGGGCGCGCCATCGCCGCCGACGGCGTCGGCACCGCCCTGGCCAGCTCGGTGGGCGGCTCCCCCACGACCACCTACGCCGAGAACATCGGCGTCATGGCGGCCACTCGGGTCTACTCGACCGCCGCCTACTGGGTCGCCGCCGCGGTGGCCATCCTCTTCGGTCTCTCCCCGAAGTTCGGCGCGCTCGTGGCCTCTGTGCCCGGTGGCGTCCTCGGGGGCATCACGGTCGTCCTCTACGGCATGATCGGCCTGCTCGGTGCGAAGATCTGGCGCGAGAACGGCGTCGACTTCGGCAACCCGATCAACCTCGTGCCGATCGCCGCCGGCATCATCATCGGTATCGGCAACGTCAAGATGGTCCTGGGCGACAACTTCTCGCTCGAGGGCATCGCACTGGGCACCATCGTCACGATCGTGGGGTACCACGTCGCCCGGGCCATCTCGCCTGCCGAGGTCAGGGACCGCGCGGGGGGTGCCGCCATCGCGGTGGGCGACTACACGTACGGTGACAGCGACGAGGTGGACGACCTCTACCAGGAGGGCTACCCCGGCGACGCCGTCGGCAGGAAGACGGACTCCCGCGCCCCGCATCGCGAGAACCCCGGGGAGCCCGACCACTCCGGCCGGCCCGACCACCGGTAGGTCCGGTCCGACGTCGCCCCGCCCGGAGGCCCCACCCCGGGCGGGGCGCGGCTTTCCCCACACCCCGCGAGCAGGCAGGATCGAGCAGGTGAAACCGGGACCGTTCGTGCACCACGCGCCGAGAACCGTCGACGAGGCCGTCGCGGTGCTGGCGCAGGTCGGCCACGACGGCAAGGTCCTCGCCGGTGGGCAGAGCCTCATCCCCGTGCTCAACATGCGCCTTGCCAGCCCCGGCCACCTCGTCGACATCAACGGCGTCGCGGGGCTGGCCGGCGTCGAGGTCGACGACCGGTGGGTACGGGTCGGCGCCCTCGTCCGGCACGCGGGTCTCGAGCGGCACGCGGGTGCGGATGTCGCCCTTCCCCTGCTGGGCCAGGCCGTCCGCAACGTCGCACACACGGCGATCCGCAACCGCGGCACGACGGTCGGCTCGATCGCCCATGCCGACCCGGCCGGGGAGATGCCCGCCGTCGCCGTCCTCACCGGCGGCGTCGTCGAGGCGGTCGGACCGAACGGTCGCCGGGAGATCGCCGCCGCCGACTTCTTCGAGGGCCCCCTCGAGACGACGCTCGCCGACGACGAGCTCGTCGAGGCGGTGCGCTTCGGCCGGTTCCCGAGTGGCACGCTCACGGCCTTCGTCGAGTCCGCGCGCCGCTCCGGCGACTACGCCCTCGCCGGTGTCGCCGTGGCGGTGGAGGTGGAGGACGGGCTCGTGCGGGCGGCCCGGGCCTCGTTCGTCTCGGTGACGCCGGTTCCGACGGTGCTCGACCTCGGCCCGGTCCTCGTGGGCACCGAGGCGTCCGCGCCCGTTCCGGACGAGCTCCTCGATCTCGTGCGGGCCCACGTCGACCCGGAGTCCGACATCCACGCCGGCGCGGACTACCGCCGGATGCTCGCCGCAGAGCTCACCCGCCGGGCGCTCGCCGCCACCCGTTCGCGCGACGAGGGGGCGGCGTGAGGGAGCCGACGGCGGAACAGCTGATCGACATCCGGATCCGGGTCAACGGGGTCACCCGATCGGCACGGGCGCCGGCCCGGCGGCTGCTGTCCGACTTCCTGCGCCACGACCTCCGGCTGACCGGGACCCACGTCGGCTGCGAGCACGGGGTCTGTGGCGCGTGCACCGTGCTGCTCGACGGCGAGCCGGCGCGCTCGTGCCTCATGTTCGCCGTGACGGCCCAGGGCCACGAGGTGACGACGATCGAGGGCCTCGGCAACGACCCCGAGCGGATGAGCCCCGTGCAGCAGGCGTTCGCGGAGTGTCACGGGCTCCAGTGCGGCTTCTGCACGCCGGGGTTCGTCACCACCATCACGGCATACCTCGAGGACAACCCGGACCCGACGCGCGAGGAGGCCCGGGAGGCCATCTCCGGGAACCTCTGCCGGTGCACGGGTTACCAGAACATCGTCACGGCCGTCTGCCGGGCAGCGGAGATCCGCCGGTCGCCCACGGGCCAGCCGGCCGGCCGGGCCCGTGCGGAGGGCGCGACGTGAGCACCCGCCAGTTCGGCGAGAGGGTCCAGCGTCGTGAGGACCCCCGGCTCCTCACGGGTAACGGCCGCTATCTCGACGACCTCGGCCACGATGCCCTGGCGGCCGCCTTCGTCCGCAGCCCGCACGCCCACGCCCGGGTCACCGACATCGACATCGACGACGCGTGGGAGGTCGACGGCGTCGAGGGGATCTACACGTGGGAGGACCTCACGGAGCGCACCGCGGAGCCGCTTCCCGTCCTCATCCCCCACCCGGCCCTCACCCACGCCCGCACGGGCCACCCCCTGGCCAAGGACGAGGTGAACCACGTCGGCGAGGCCGTCGTCATGGTGGTCGCCCGTGACCGGTACGTCGCCGAGGACGCCGCCGAGCGCATCCGCGTGACCTACGAACAGCTGCCCGTCGTGGTCGGCATCGACACGGCGCGCTCGGGTCGCCACCTGGTCCACGAGGACGTCCCGGACAACGTCGGTGCACGCCTGCTCCAGGAGGTCGGTGACGTCGACTCCGCGATGGCCGCCGCACCGAACACCCTGACCCTCGAGCTCCACATCGAGCGCAGCGCCTCCACGCCGCTCGAGGGCAGGGGCGTCTACGCCCGCTGGGACGCCGACGAGCAGTCGCTGCGGCTGTACTCCTCCACCCAGACGACCACCGGCGTCCGGGCGGCGGTCGCGGCCAAGCTGGGCATGCCGCTCGCGAAGGTCGAGTGCGTCGCCCCGGACGTCGGCGGCGGCTTCGGCGTCAAGATCATGCACCCGTGGCCCGAGGAGGTGCTCGTGCCCTGGGCGGCACGGATGCTGAGCCGGGACGTCAAGTGGAGCGAGGACCGGCGCGAGCACTTCGTCTCCAGCGCGCACGAGCGCGGCCAGCTGCAGGAGGTCACCGTCGGCTTCGACGACGACGGGCGCCTGCTCGCGCTCGACGTCCGCTTCTGGCACGACAACGGCGCCTACACGCCCTACGGCATCATCGTCCCCATCATCACGGCGACCCAGCTCCTCGGGCCCTACAAGCCGGGTGCCTACCGGGTGGAGTTCTGGTCGCTCTACACGAACACCGTCATCGTGACGCCCTACCGGGGAGCCGGACGGCCGCAGGGCTGCTTCGCGATGGAGCGCACGATGGACGCCATCGCCGCCCACCTCGGCCTCGACCGTGCCGAGGTCAGAGAACGCAACTTCATCCAGCCCCACGAGATGCCGTACGACCACGGACTGATGTTCCAGGACGGCCGGCCCCTGAGGTACGACTCGGGTGACTTCCCGGCAACCCTCGCGAAGGTCAAGGCCCTCGTGGGGTGGGACGACTTCACGGCCTACCGGGCGCAGGCCGAGAAGGAGGGGCGCCGGGTGGGCCTGGGACTCGGGTGCTACGTCGAGGGCACGGGTGTCGGGCCCTACGAGGGCGGCCACGTGCAGGTGGAGACCAGCGGCCGGGTCAACGTGTCCACCGGCCTGACGACGCAGGGACAGGGCCATCAGACGTTCCTGGCCCAGATCGTCGCCGATGAGCTCGGCGTGCGGATCGAGGACGTGCACGTCACCACCGGTGACACACGCCGGATGCCGTACGCCGTCGGCACGTTCGCCTCCCGCAGTGCGGTGATGTCCGGCAACGCCGTCGCCCTCGCGGCTCGGGTGGTGAGGGCGAAGGCCCTGAAGATCGCCTCCGACGCACTCGAGGTGGCCGCCGACGACCTCGAGATCGAGGACGGCGTCATCTCCGTCCGGGGTGCCCCCGGCACCGCACGGATCGACCTCTCGACGGTGGCGGTGCTCTCGAACCCGCTGCGCTACGCCTTCGACGAGTCGGCCAAGGCGGCGACCCAGTTCGCCGGGACGTTCGACCCCGACAAGCCGCCGGTCGCGGACGACGAGGAGCCCGGCCTCGAGGGCAAGGACTTCTACTCACCCACGCAGACGACCTTCGCCAACGGCATGCACGCCGCGATCGTCGAGACCGACCCCGTGACGGCGGAGATCCGCATCCTGCGGTACTGCGTTGTCCACGACTGCGGAGTCATGGTGAACCCGATGATCGTCGACGGCCAGGTGCACGGCGGGGTCGCCCAGGGCGTCGGCGGCGCGCTCTACGAGCGGATGGTGTACGACGAGTCCGGGCAGCTGC
>OBLS010000880.1_pt1 | contig 11721 bp, 9 predicted proteins | sample 1519901 | NCBI WGS metagenome assembly OBLS01 (sample SAMEA3113585, study PRJEB22503) | soil metagenome
CGTATTGTTCTATTGTATCAAAGACAAAATGAAAAATCCAGTCATAGTCTCCGCTTGCTTTCGCCGAAAAAACACAAAATGGTGCATCTTTGGAATAATTAATTAATCCATTAATTAAATTAGTTGAAAGTGATGTATATTTGAATTTTAATAAAATAGTACGATTTACTTTTTGTGATAGTAGTTCAGGATTAAGAATTGCACAGTATCCTAATATCACGTTCCTGTTTTCTAGTCTTTTTAATCTTTGTCTTATTGCTCTATCTGTTATCTTGTAATCCATTTCATGAAGAATATGTGCTATATGATATGCGGAGATTCGAGCATTTTTTCCTAGCTCGTGAAGGATAACTTTATCAATTTCATCCAGCAAGCAAATCAATAGTTATGCTATTTTTTGCTTATACAAATATTCCGATTCGGAAAGAGGTATAGTATTTATAGAAACTATTGCAGTATATTTTCTTCAACTTTGGAATTAGTTTCAACAAGACATTCCCGTAAGTAATATTTGCAAATTAAAATAAGACAAAGCTATGATATATGAAAACAATGATTCAAAAATAAAAAATGTTAATTCAAGGAATTCTGTTACTTTACAAATTTGTAAAGTAATCCCTATCTGTCATGAAAGCAATAGACTGACATCTAACCAAATGTCAGAAATTTCTAGCCAAAATTGGGGCATATATCGTGTCCTTTATACTTCCCATTAGTTTATTGATAGACTAAATGCTATATTATCCCATTACCTAATTCTTCGAGAAAAGCAATTTCTGATAATGATTTTCTTTCTCGAGGAGAAAATGCTTTTTCTTTATATCTTTTAGGAAGAATATCATGAGAATCCTGATATCCTATTGCTACCATTATACCAATTTCATATTCATCAGGAACATTGAAAACTCTTCTGGCTTTGTCTCTATCAAATCCACCCATCTCATGCATAATTAATCCTTGATTAAATGATTCAAGAAACATATTCTCATTTGCTGCACCTAAATCGTGAAAATGAAGTTTATTATAAATGCCGTTATCAGAATAATATTTCTTTGTTAAAGCACAAATTAAAATTGGAGCTCGTTTAGCATAATTGTTTATTTCCAACAATACTGATCTTGCAATATTCAGTTTTTCTGGATTCTCATCAGTAAAAACTATGTAACGCCATGGCTGTTCATTTCTTGATGATGGCGCCCATCTAGCAGCTTCTAAAATTGAAATCAATTTTGATTTTTCTACTGTTTTAGTTGAAAATGCCCTTGCACTCCAGCGTCTTGCAATTAGATTATGAATAGGAAAGTCTGTATTTGCTATTTTTGATATTAAGTTATTTTCATTATTCAAACATAATCATTCATTTGTTTAAATAGACCGTAATATTGATTTTCTCTAATTTATCTAATTCATTTTTCTTGTCTTTTGATTCTATTACTTATGTTTATACTCCACATTATACCTATTTTCATTTTTATTCTTGTATCTACCTAATAGCGTAGAATTAGACACAGTCATTTGTTTCGGATTCATTTACTGGTTACCATATTTTCTCGTTGTCTTCTATCTTTTATTATGATACTATTGTTACTATTACAAGAGATATACCAATAATTAAGAATACCCTACTGTACTCTACCCATCTTTTCACTTTACAGAGAAGATTCCAACTTGGCTACACATTTTATCTCGATCATGAGCTCAGGGAACGCAAGACGCTGAATTTGCACTATGGTGCTTGCCACAACGGGAGGGCCAGAAAAGACCTCCTGCCTGCACTTGACCGCTGCTGCGAATGCCGCGTCCATATCCGTCACGAAGAGTAATTCATCGACTACGTTGTTCATCGTTGCACCATACTGTGTTAGAACCTTTTGTATGTTGGCATATGCCTGTCGCATCTGAGTTTCCATATCTCTGAGACCAACAATATTGCCCTTGTCGTCATGACTTACCTGTCCTGATACATAGATAGTATCTCCAACTTTGACCGCCTGTGCGTAACCGTACTCTTTCTCCCAAGGCATACCGAGGGTCTTTGTCTCCTTGTTGATTACCATTATATGTCTTGTTTTTCCTTCATAATATTTATGTCTTATATTACGATTTCGTTAACTTAACAAGTCCTAAGACGATCAATAAGAAATATTGTATTGCAGATATAACCTTTATTATATAACCAGAGATACTATGTTTTTTATTTAAACAATAGAATGTTTCAATTTATTAGATATATATTATAAAAAGTATAAAGAATATATTACAATTCCCCCAAAAGATATTTATAAAATGGAAAAATTTTACAAAAATACTTCCTTATGACTTTTCATTCTCCTCAATTGTTTTTGTTAATTATGTATTGATAAGTATACTCAATCATTATTTTTAAAATATATTTCTGACAAGCTTCACATTTTATAAAGATAATTATTGCTTTCTACTTATATATTAAATATTTTACCAGTTTTATTTTATCAAGTTAAAATTATAATTACGATACTACATAAATGGATGATATATCTGTGTGCCATTCTATAATGGATTCAAATTTTATCTAATCAAAAATTTTATTAATGGTCATCTTTGGCATATATTCAAAGTTATAAGACTTGAAGTCTGGAGAATTAAAAATAAACGGGTTTGATAAATTGAAAAATTTAGGCAATATCTATTATTTTGCAACTTTTTTTCTGACATCGCAAAAACTGTTGATTCTCTAGTATATTAAAAGTTTCTCGTATAATTGTAATTCAAGACATTCGATGATTATTTGATATTTATATTGAATTATCTACTTTTTTCTTTTTCTAATACCCCATTGATATATCCTGTCTCAAGCATCAAAAGCGAAAATAAAATATTAGCTATATGTGTCTGTACTATTGATTCCAATACTATGTTGTTCTCTTCTATACTTTTTGTCTCGGTAATATATTCTACAACTGTTCCGTTATTGTTAGCAATTTTTAATTTGAATGTCTCAATAATTTCAATCTGTTTTCCTTGAGTTATTGTATTAAAACTAACCTCCTTATTTATTATATCAGTTATAACTTTTCTTTCTACTCCTATAAAAAATTCAGGAAAAAGAGTTTCTAATCGTGTATCCTTTAATGCACGATAAATTATATTGGAAGGAATTCGTAATTTAAGAGTTTTTGAAAGTATAGACATATTACTATTTCTTCTCCTACTATTATAAACATAATATCAAAATTTAAATTTGTAGATTATTATAGATCTGTTATAAATGTCATAGTAGAACAAGAATTGTTTGAATCCTTATAATATAATAAATTCCTATACCATAAAAATTATCAATGTATTTATGTCGACAGGTATAGCATATCTTTCTTAGTAGTAATTTCGTACTGTTAATTTATTGCTAATATAATTTATAATTATAGTAATTACTAACTCCATTTTTTCGAATGGGTCCAAATCCGCGCATTTAGGCGGCAAAATCATATAAATTCACTTTAATAATTGATTATATAATACTAATTATAAATCCTTTTTTTAGGCAAAATTTGGTTCATATACCGCAAAGAAAAACTACAAAAAAATTATTGGATCCCATGGGCCCCTATAGTATAATGGGATAGTTAAAAATAACAGGATTAAGAATAAGTAAATGTTTTACATTTTTTCTGCTGCTGTGTAACTATTCTTAATCAGAGTCACCTTTATCAGAGTCACCTTTATCATTTTTTAGGTTCCCTTTATCAATCGTTAAATATTTCTCAGCATTACTCTTATCAGGATGTGCACCACGTTGATCAATTACATAGATATTATCATTAGAATCAATATCGAGATCATGTATCATTAAAAATTTACCATCGCCTAGTCCATTTACACCCCAACTGGTTATAAATTCACCATCTGGTGTGAATTTTTGTATTCTAGCATTTTTTGTGTCAGTAACATAGACATTACCTTCTGAATCTGTGCTAATCCCATGTACTTCAATCATCTCACCTTCATTTGCTCCCCACTGACCCCATCTAGTAATAAACTGACCATCTGTTGTAAATTTTTCAACACCTCCCTTATCTTCATCAGTAGCATAAACATAATTGTTATTACCATTAGTATCTACTACCACTGCATGGAGATGTTTAAAGTCTCCGTCAGCAAAACTGTTCTTACCCCATGCTGAAATAAATTGGCCATCAGGAGAATACTTTGAGATACGATAGTTATATTTCTCTGCTACGTAGATATTGCCTTCAGAATCCACATTTACTCCCCATGGTCTATTAAATTGACCTATTCCTTCTCCTTTACTACCACCCAAACTGAAAATAAAATTGCCATCTGAATCAAATTTTAATATTTTTGGTGTCTTGCCGTAATCTACAACATAAACATTGCCTTGTGAATCTACATCTATATCCTCGATTCTTGGTGAAAATTGATCGATTCCATTTCCTTTTTCTCCCCATTCTTTGATAAAATTGCCATCTGAATCAAATTTTAGTACTTTAGACCTCAGTTCATCTGTAACATAGACATATCCTTTAGAATCAACGGCTATACCATGAGGATGCAAGAAGTTCCCTTCACCGTTTCCTGTATCACCCCAACTCTTTATGAAATTTCCATTTTTATCAAATACTTGAACATAATGAGTATCGACTGAAGGTTCTTGACTAGAAATAGATTTTGAACCAGATAATGATGACTCAGAACCAGACTGTTGGTTATAAGAATCATAACCATCATCATTTTCATTATTTAGATCATTATCATTTACTGAGGATGAAGAATATGGAATATTTTTTTCAGCATACTCTGGATTGTTGTTATCAATGCTTTCTTCGTTAGAAAAATCATCATAATTGTATTTTTGGTCTTTTAAGAATTTTTTTTCTTCAAAACTTTGAGTGAGATCATCTTTGATATTATTATTATTATTATTATTCTGATTATAGTAAAGGTTTCCATCATCAAGTTCTTGATTGTTTATCTGTTTTTTGTGCAATTGTTTTATTGATTTTGCATAATCTTTTAAATTAAAATTTTCATTATCTTCTGTTTTAGATAATGATTCTTGATTAGATATAATGTTATTTGTTGGTTTATTATTGTCCAGATAAGGATTCGAGTTTTGATCATTTAAATTATCAGTTTTGAGGTTATCGCTACCATTATCAAAATAGCTTTCCTTATTATTATTATTATTATTATTATTGCTGTTATATGTCCCTTTATTTACTTCTTTTTCAAACATATTTGCAAAATTCTCATTGAAATATAATTGAGAATATGAAGTAGGCATTTGATAAATAGTCATAAAAAATAGACTGATACTGACGACTAATAAAGAGCAATATTTAATATTGATCATGGCTTGAAATATATAAAAGAGTTTTTATAACTTGCCGAATTATTTATAAAGATATTTTTTATCTAAAAAATTACTATTATCATTTCTATTGATATTACGGTTAAAAAGATATATCAATAATATAATATAATATTGTTATAGTATATTTTGGAATAAATAAAAAATACTTTAATCAAATCCACGATATATATTATTACCAATGTTGTAGACAGTATAGATTCTATAAAAATAATCATCCATGCATAATGGTTGAAAAGTATGTATTAAGTTTGAGGTATAGAATAATCTAAATCTCCTATAGATACAAAATTAAAAGCTATGTATTATCATAGTTGTAATCATATGATATTTTTCTCGACTCACATTTATCAATACTATTCGATGCATTGAAATTACAGATTCTTCAATTTCTATTTTATCGTTAGTAATATTTTTTATAGAACCATCTTGAAGAAATTCATAAAGATCAGACTAATAGTATATCTCTTTAGACTCTCTTTCTTTATTGTATATTTTTTTCTATTTGATCATGCTCAAACTGACTTTTGATTAATATTTATTTTGTACATATAGTATAAATAATTATTTGTAAATAGAAAATTATATTTATATTTGAAATAAATAATTAATAACATTCTACAGGTAAATTTTATTTTCTGTAATGTCGCATCAAATCTGAAGATTATCGTTATTTGCCATAGTTTCCAAAGACAATAATAATAAAAAAGATTTAATATAAAAACCTGGAATTCATGCTCTAGAATAATCCCATAAAATGGTAGATATGATTGTCAGAAATCTATCGCCTATCAATATACTTTTAAGTTATCAAGTCATTGGTCTTTGAAAAAATTTGAATTCTTGAATTTCCTGTATCACATACAAAAACCCTACCTTGAGGATCTATTGCAATATCTTCTGGTCTTTTGAATTGTCCATCGCCAGTACCTTTAGATCCAAATTTGGATATAAATTTCCCATTTTGATCAAATATCTGGACATTTGTTGATAACTTGTCAACTACAAATACCAAACCTTCTTTTTCGTATATATCAATTCCTGGAAAAGTGAGTGAAAATTGTCCAGGTCCAGCCCCATAAGAGCCCCATTGTGTTACCAAATCAAAATCTTTATCTAATGCTTGAACCCTGGAATTTCTCATATCGGTTATATACATGATATCATTAGAATCAAAAACAATTCCATGAGGTCTGTAGAATTGTCCTGCATCTCCGCCCCTAGCCCCTAAAACCTCTATAAAATTACCGTTATCATCAAATTTCAGTATTTGGTGACTATTTTTATCAGTTAGATAAACATATCCATTGCTATCAATTGAAAGTTGATGTGGTGTTCTTTCTGCTGCTTTACCTCCGGTATCTTCAAATCCCCATTTCAAAATAAAGTTCCCTTGTGAATCAAATTTCTGTACTCGATGGTTTTTTAATTCTAAAGTATAGACGTATTCGCCGGAAGGATCAACGCCTATATCATGCAACTTCATGAATTGTCCGTCATTGAAACCTTCCTCTCCCCATTTCAAAACAAAATTTCCATCAGAGTCATACTTTTGAATTCGGTTATTACCTGTATCAGTTACATATACATATCCATCTTTATCTATGTCAATGCTATGTGGTGCTAATAGCTGTCCATCCTCACTTCCTTTTCCTCCAAATACTTTAAAAAACTGATAATCATTTTCACCAGAAGCAGTTCCAAAGAACAATATTGTACTGAAGAAGAAAGCAAAACAGATTATTAATAATGGATTTTTCATATTCATATGTAAGAGATAAATTATTATTCGATTTATAAAGGATCAGTATAAATTTTATATACGTTTGCGTCTATTTTTATTAAATGAGTTGATTCGGTTATTTTCATTCTTCATTGTGTTAAATTCAAGAAAATAAAAGTAATTAAATTAAAATTATACAGATCTAAATAGGATCAAGGCTGGATGAACCTTGACAATGAAATGTAAAATATGTATTATTTGTATATGGTTAAGGATCACAATTTACTATAAGTTACAATCTAAAAGAGGAAGTTTTTAAGTAATTTGCATACATACATCATCATGGCGTTTTTATAAGTAAGTGATTCTTATTTACATATCTGAATGTTACACCAGCATCTAAGTTATAGTCCTAGTTTTTTGCTGAATTCGCGTATCCATTAAAAATAATTTAAACATTTATGAAAGACAAACAGAAGCTAAATCTAATAGGTAATGTAGCCAGCAGAAAACATGAAAATAAAAATCAAAAATAGATAAAGCAAGAAAAATCAGTTCTAAAATAGTGAGCATTTTGAGGTCAGATCTTCTTCTTATCATTATTTATATAAAATTTGGAAATATTTTATAAAATAATGTAAATGTGCAAAAATATTATATCTAATGTACAAGTAATTATTAATTGAAAAATAAATTTTTGTGGGGCTCATCGACTTCTTCTTATCAAGTGGAAGGAGGAATAACAAATAATGATTGGCATTTCTTTGCAACTTCAGAAAAAATAAAGAAAAGAATATCAAATTTAACTAAACCTAATTTATTCTATCATGGAACAAAACAAGTTTTTTTACAACCTGCTGGTGATGCTTGTAAAGTATGGAACTCAATTTATTACAAAGAGGATTTTGAAATAGCCAAAAAACTAGGGATGAATGCTATTAAAATAAGCATAGAATGGTCTAGAGTGGAACCTGAAAGAGATGTCTGGGATGAAAATGCAATTGATCACTATAAGACTATGATAAAAGACATAGTAGAAAAAGGCTTGATACCTATTATAACATTAAATCATATAACTCTTCCATTATGGATACTAACACCACCGACAGAATTCAAAAAAAGAATATTTCAATTTTTTTTACCTTCTCCTTATTCTGATATACCTTTATCAGAACCACCTTCTTCTGATCCATATTGGAAATCTTTCAGAGGATGGGAAAATGATAAAACTATTATAGAATTCACTAAATATGTATCACGAATCGTTCAAGAATTCAAAACTCTAGTTGATTACTGGATAACATTATCTGAGCCTATTTCTTTAGTAGGTGGAGGCTATATTTCTGGTATGTGGTCTCCAGGCTTTTTTCTAGATGGAGAAAGAAGTAAAAAAGTATTACATAATATCATAGAAGCACATGTACAAGCCTATAACATTATAAAAGAATTTGATGATATTGATGCGGATAATGATGGACATCCAAGTATTGTCGGATGTTCACATATGATGATTGATATATATCCTGGTAAACCAAAAAAAAATTTAGGAATAACTATTAGAGATAATACTAATGCAGCCAAGAAATTTGACTATTTCGTTAATGATTATTTCCTTAATGCGATAACAAAAGGAGAAGAAGATCTAAATTACTTAAATACGCTAGAAATAAGAAACAAATATAGCAAAAGTTTTTTGATTCATAAAAATTGGATTAATAAATTAGATTTTATAGGTTTGAACTATTATCGCAAAATGGTTGTTTATGAGAATAAAATAGTTTCTTTATCTTCTGCAAAATTCGTAGGAGGAGCTGTTATAAATAATCTTTATACTCAACGTAAAAGAACAAATGGTAATACTATTTTAAATGATCTAGGTTGGGAAATTTGTCCTATTGGACTATACAATATGGCATTAAAAATTAACAAATGTACAAATATTCCCATTATTATAACTGAAAATGGTATAGCAGATAAAAATGATAAAAATCGAGGCCCATTTATTATAACACACCTTGAACAAGTAAGGAGAGCAATTAAAGAAGGAATAGATATTATTGGTTACCTACATTGGTCTTTATTAGATAACTATGAATGGCAGGAAGGTTACAGACAAGAAGGCAAATTTGGTTTATTATATATTGATCACAAAAATTCTGATTTTAAAAGATCAATAACAAAGGGAGCAAAAATCTATAGCTTTATTATAAAAGAATCATTAAAGGCTAACGAAAAAATTAATAGTTCTGCAATAATAGAGGCTCAGAAAACTTTTGGAAAATTTACAGGAGAAGGAACGTTCAATTGACATCTATTGTAACTATATAAAATTGTCTTTAATGTTATTTATGTCAAGAATAGTAGATGTAATTATTCAATAAGCCTAAGAAGTAGAATTATGGTAAATTTACAAGATATTTATTAAATCTGTCCGTATATTCTTTAGTATCGGTTCGCCGCTAATATCATACAATGTTTTTAGGTGATCGATGTGAATTTTATGATATACATCACCAGAAAGGTTTTCCAACTGATCAATCAGCGTCTGATCATAAAGCGACCAGGTTCCAATATTAGTCTATTCCACAAAAGTAAAATAAATTAATAAATAGTTATTAAGTATATTTAATATATTATAGTATTGACTACTGAAAATAACAACAATAAAAAAAATTATAATAGTACAAATCAAGAAAAAGAAAAGGAAGAAGAAATGCCATCAGTTGAAGAGAGAGCAAACGCCAGAAAAGAAGAAAAAGGCGAATAATAACCTGATTACTTAAATTATTGTTACAAATTCCATTAATCAAAGTCTTATTTCAACATCATCATTATTATTGTCTCAATATTGATACAAATCTAAAATATAAAGATACCAAATTTACTATAAACTCTTTATACTATATTGTATAAATATCATTGATAAATAATGAATAGAAATTTAATTTATTTCACAATATTGATAATACTAACATTTACTTTATACTTGACAACAATAGAATCCTTTAATTCTACTATTGCTCAGATAGATCCATCTCAAGAGCAGATAGAACCTATACCACCATCTAACAACACTAATCAAAGTAGTTCTATTGTTATTTCACAACCAGCATTTTAAAATAAATAAAATGATAAATTCTATAAGATAGGAATTAATGGTCTTTTGATAAAACTATTGTATACAATCTTCAAATAATATAAATTTTATATTTTACTAATTATCTTAGAATGAAATAATTTTAATGTAATGTTATCTAATCCTTTAAAATGCATAATAAAATGATTTACACCAATATCAACATATTCATTTAATCCTTTAATTATCTTTTCAGGCGTTCCTATAGCGATACCATCGACAAGATATTGAACTAATTGCTCTTTTGTTTTATCATTTCTTTTATATTTTGAGAGAATTTGATCAATTTCTTTTTCTGTTTCTTCAACTATACATGGTAATACTACTGAATATTGTATTTCATCATGATCTCTTCCAATGGAATTGCAGTATTCCTTTAAAATAGAAATTTTCCTCTTCATTTCATCTGGAGAACCAAAGAAAAGGTTATATCTATCAGCATGTTTTGCTACAACCTTGAGCAAATATTTTTCCCCTGAGCCACCAACCATGATTATTGGATGAGGTTTTTGAATTGGTTTAGGATTACATATAGCGTTCTTTAATTTGTAGTATTTGCCCTCAAAAGAAGTCCTTTTTTCAGTCAACATTGATTTAATTATACATAGAGATTCATCTAATTGTTTAATTCGTATTGCATTTGATGGAAAATTATATCCATATGCAATGTACTCATCTTCATACCAGCCAGCCCCAATTCCTAATTCTGTTCTTCCTTTACTTATTACATCTAGAGTTGAAATCATCTTTGACAAAAGTGCTGGATTACGATACGAATTGCATGTTACTATCTGTCCTATTTTTATTTTTGTTGTTATTGCTGCAATAGCAGATAATAGTGTAAAACATTCTAAAATGTTCTTTTCTATGTCATCTTTATAATGAGGAATTAAATGATCGTAAGTATATAACATGTCAAATCCGAGATTATCAGCTGTGATTGCAATAGATTTCGAGAACTCATATTGTTTGATAGGATCGTTTTCCTCTTCTAATGGCAGGTCTCCTCCTCTCCATCCTTGAGGAATCGTTAATCCAAATAATAATTTGCTATCATTTTCTTTTTCTTTTGATAATCTTTTTTTGTCCATTTATTTTTATATTATTAGTTGTTATCTATAAGCTATGAGCTAACCTATACGAACATTAGATAAAATAGGTTCTGTTAACTTGAATAATGCTACCATAAGAAAAGGTATTCTCTGTTAGACGTATTTCTATATTAGATATTTGTCTATTACAATTCTAAAGGAAATGAGAATCCCTTAGAAAATTCTGATTAATTGAAATACTCTACTACTTTTACAACTAATAAACTCCTTAATTTGGGATTCAATTACCTATTTAAAATATTTTTTAATAAAAATGAGGTTCTTTCTTAAGGACATATTATCTTCTTTTATCTCTATTCTACTGTTACTTTTAGTACATACCTATAGTTCATGATTCTTTTTTTATAGTCTTTACAAATTCTTCTAATTTTTTCAAAGTTTG
>OBLS010000881.1_pt1 | contig 11720 bp, 16 predicted proteins | sample 1519901 | NCBI WGS metagenome assembly OBLS01 (sample SAMEA3113585, study PRJEB22503) | soil metagenome
GGATCTGATGCGCGGCGGAGCTACCGCCTAGTCGGGTCGATCAGGTTCGTCTCGGCAACGGGCTTTTCGCTGCCCTTCTCCCTGTTATCGATCGGCACGTACGCCTGCTCGCGCGCGCCGGTGTAGATCTGGCGCGGGCGGGCGATCTTCGTCTCCGGGTCCATGACCATCTCGAGCCACTGGGCGAGCCACCCCGAGGTCCGTGGGATGGCGAACATCACCGTGAACATGTCCGGCGGCAGGTTGAGCGCCTCGTAGATCAGGCCCGAGTAGAAGTCGACGTTCGGATAGAGCTTGCGCTCGATGAAGTACTCGTCGTCGAGCGCGCGCTTCTCGAGTTCCGTGGCGATGTCGAGCTTCGGGTTCTTGCCGGTGACCTCGAAGACGTTGTCCACGTGCTCCTTGATGATCTGCGCGCGTGGGTCGTAGTTCTTGTAGACCCGGTGGCCGAAACCCATCAGCTTCTCGTCGCGGTTCTTCACCCGCTCGAGGAACTCGGGAATGTTGTCCACCGTGCCGATGCGCCCGAGCATGCGCAGCACCTGCTCGTTCGCTCCGCCGTGCAGCGGGCGGTACAGCGCGGGCACGCCGGCGGCAACCGCAGAGTACGGGTCCACCTGGGATGAGCCGACTCCTCGCACCGCGTTCGTCGAGCAGTTCTGCTCGTGGTCCGCGTGCAGGATCCAGAGGACGTCGAGGGCGCGCTCGAGCCGCGGGTCCGGCTCGTACTGCACCTCGGTCATCTTGAACATCATCGAGAGGAAGTTGCCGGGGTAGGACAGGTCGTTGTCCGGATACACGTAGGGCAGCCCGAGGTTGTGCCGGTACGCGAACGCCGCGAGCGTCGGCATCTTCGCGATCAGCCGGACGGCCGCCATGTGGCGCTCCATCTCGTCGTCGATGTTGCTCGCGTCGGGATAGAAGGTCGAGAGCGCGCCGACCGTGGCGAGCAGCATCCCCATCGGGTGCGCGTCGTAGCGGAAGCCCTCGACGAACTTCTTGATGTTCTCGTGGACGAAGGTGTGGTGGGTGATCTCGAAGATCCACTCGTCGAGCTGCTCCTGGGTGGGCAGCTCGCCGTAGATGAGGAGGTAGGCCACCTCGAGGTAGGACGAGCGCTCGCACAGCTCCTCGATCGGGTAGCCGCGGTACTCGAGCACGCCGGCCTCGCCGTCGATGTAGCAGACCGCGCTGCGCACCGAGGCGGTGTTCGTGAACGCGGGGTCGTAGGTCATCAGGCCGAAGTCGTCGTCGTCGACCTTGATCTGGCGGAAGTCCATCGCCTTCACGGTCCCGTCCTCGATCGGGACGTCGTAGGACTCTCCGGTGCGGTTGTCGGTGACGCTCAGCGTCTCGTTCGCCGTGGCTACGCCGCCGCCGTCGTCGCGCTCTGTCTGCTCGTCGGCCATCAGTCTCTCCCTCTTTTCCCAAGAATTGTGCCGAACAGGCCTCCGCGGGTTCGCCTGCGCGGCGGCGGTGGCCCGAGCTGGGCTACCTCGGCGGCCGTGATCGTGAGTGTCACGGCGCGCTCGGCGGTGCGCGCCACCTCGGGCGCGTCCACGAACCTGCGCTCGCCCCCGGTCGTCTCGATCACCAGGCCGTCGAAGATGTGCTCGCGGTAGTTGTCGAGCACCTCGGCGACCGTGCCGACCTCCTCGCCGTCCGAGCTGATCACGGGCGTGCCGCGCTCGAGGGCGGTGTAGTGAACCGCGTGGCCGTCGTCAATTGGCGCCAGCGTGCTCGCCCTCCGGCTCGTGCTCCTCCTCGGTCGCAGACAGGTAGATCGCGCTCCCGATAGCGGTTACCACCAGCAGCACGGAGATCGCGCCCACCAGGCGGGTGGTAGCGGGGCTGCTGGGAAAGTCCTCGCGCATAACCCCCACGGCCGTGACGAGCAGCGCCCAGACGGCCAGCACGATGCCCGCGATGTAGAAGCCGGTCACGCGGCGAAAATTAGCGCAGCCGCAGGCGGGGCGCGGCGTCGGCGCAGCCGGCCCGCGGTTTAGCCGCGATGGCCCGACGGCACGCGGGGCCGACGCTCGGCCACGCGCACGCGCCGTGGCGCGACCGGCTCCGGTGCGCCGTGCGGGCCGCGGCGCGGGGGGTGCGGCGGGCGTCCGCGGGGGTGGGGGTGCGGGTCCCGGTCGGGCGAGCCGCCGCCGCCGTCCTGCGGCTCGGGCACCGGTGGGTCCTTGACGGCCCACCACACGATCCAGAGCAGCGCCACGATCGGCATCTTCAGCGCGATCGCGAGCCATACGATCCCCCAAGCACTGCCGCTCATAAGGACGATCGTACCCGGGATCGGGGTGAGCCAACAGCCAGCCGCGTGCCGAGCTCACCCTCGGAGCTGACACGGCACGTCGCGAGCATCGGGCCCGCCGGAGCACATCCGCATCGTCGCACGGCCCGGTGTGGGCGCGGAGGCCCGCTCAGCCGCCTGACGCCGGCACCCATTCGATCGACGTGATGCGCTTGAACTCCTCGTAGCGCTCGTCGATCTCCTCGCGCGTGAGGCGCTCGGCGCGCTCGCACCCGAACTCCTCGACCCAGAACGAGGCGAGCGTGGATCCGTACGTCATTGCACGCCGCAGGGTGGCGTCGTCAAGCGCGCCGTCCTGTGAGTCGAGGTAGCCCATCAGGCCGCCGGCGAAGGAGTCGCCGGCGCCCGTCGGGTCGCGGACCGTCTCGAGCGGGTACGCGGGCAGCGCGAAGAAGCCGTCCTCGGTGAAAAGCGCCGCCCCGTACTCGCCCTGCTTGGCGATCACCACCCGCGGGCCCATCGCACGCACCGCGGCGGCCGCCCGCATCAGGTTCGGCTCCTCGGTGAGCATGCGCAGCTCGGCGTCGTTCATCAGCACCATGTCCACGACGGAGATGGTCTGGATCAGCGACTCGCGCGTGCTCTCGATCCAGAAGTTCATCGAGTCGAGGGCGGCGAGCTGGGCGCCGGTGCACTGCTCGCGCACGTCGCGCTGCAGGTCCGGCTGGATGTTCGCCAGGAAGAGCAGGTCGGACTCCCGCGACGCCTGCGAGAGCTTCGGCTCGAAGTCGCCGAAGACGTTCAGCTGGGTGTCGAGCGTGTGGGCGGTGTTCAGGTCCCAGTCGTACTCGCCGCTCCAGAAGAATGTGCGGCCGCCCTCCACGTGTTCGATGTCGTCGGTGATCACGCCGTGCCGGCGCAGCACCTCGTACTCGGCCTCGCCGAAGTCGTCGCCCACCGGGCCGACCGGCCGCACCTCGGTGAAGAAGCTCGCGGCCAGGGAGAAATGCACCGCCGAGCCGCCGAGCGCCCGCTCGCGCTCCCCAAAGGGCGTCCTGATCGCGTCGAAGGCGATCGATCCGACGACAGTGAGGGACATGGCGGCCGGGAGGCTAGCCGACCGCGGGCCCCCGCTCGTCGAACGACAGCATTGACGGAGGGAACCGTCCTGCCTAGGGGGGCCTATATGCCCCCAAAGCAGGACAGTCCTCGGAAAACCGCCCCTTCACCGCTGCAGTACGCGCGGGCAGCGCCGCGGCGCAGCGGCGCCGCCGCGGGGGTAGGCTCCGGCCCATGCGTGCCGTCCAGATCCAGCAGTTCGGCGGCCCCGAGGTGCTCGAGGTCGTGGATCTACCCACACCCGAACCGGGCGACGGCGAGCTGCTGATCAAGGTCTCTCGCGCGGGGATGAACTTCGCCGATACACATCAGCGTGAGAACTCGTATCTCGCGCGCTACGAGGTGCCGCTCGTGCTCGGCGGCGAGGTGGCCGGCACCACGCCGGACGGCCAGCGCGTGATCGCCCTGATGGCGACCGGCGGCTACGCCGAGTACGCCGTGGCGCACGAATCCACCGTCTTCCCGATTCCGGATGGGTTCGACGAGGGCGCTGCGCTCGCGCTCCTGATCCACGGCCTGACCGCGTGGCACCTGTTCAAGACGAGCGCGAAGCTCGCGCCGGGCGAGGCGGTGGTCGTGATCTCCGGGGCGGGCGGCGTCGGCAGCCTGGCGGTGCAGCTCGCGAAGCCCTTTGGAGCCGGCCGGGTGATCGCCACCGCGAGCACCGAGGAGAAGCGCGCCAAGGCGCTCGAGCTGGGCGCCGACGCTGCGGTGGACTCCGCGGAGGAGGACCTCAAGGGGGCGTTGATCGCGGCGAACGAGGGCCGACCGGTGGACGTGGTGCTCGAGATGTCCGGTGGCCGGGTGTTCGAGCAGAGCGCCGAGGCGCTCGCCCCGTTCGGGCGCATCGTCGCCTACGGCATCGCGAGCCGCGAGCAGAACACGCTCGAGACCGGACGGCTGATGCGCAAGAGCCGGGGCGTGATCGGGTTCTGGCTCATGCACTGCCTCGGGCGCCGGGACATGATGGAGGAGCCGCTCGCCGACCTCTTCGAGCGAGCGGCGCGCGGGGAGCTGGTGCCGCAGGCGGGCACCACCTACCCGATGTCCGACGTGCGACAGGCACACGAGGACATGCAGGGCCGCCGCACGAGCGGCAAGGTCCTGCTCGACCCCTCCCGCTAGCGTCAGGGGTCGCACGTGACGACCTTTGCCGAACTCGGCCTCTCCGAATCGACCCTCGAGACGCTCAGCCACCTGGGCTACGCGACCCCAACGCCGATCCAGGAGCAGGCGATCCCCTCGCTGATGCAGGGCAGGGACGTGATCGGCCAGGCCCAGACCGGCACCGGCAAGACCGCCGCCTTCGGCCTGCCGATGGTCGAGTACGCCGACCCGGACGATCCGAGCGTCCAGGCGCTCGTGCTCACCCCGACGCGGGAGCTCTGCATCCAGGTGACCCAGGCCCTGCGCGCCTACGGCGAACGGACGGGCCTCAACGTCGTGGCCGTGTTCGGCGGCGCTCCGATCCGTGACCAGGCGGCACGCCTGAAGGACGCCCAGATCGTCGTGGGCACGGTCGGCCGGGTGATGGACATGATCGGTCGCCACCACCTGTTCCTCGACAACGCCCGCTACGTGGTGTTGGACGAGGCCGACGAGATGCTGGACCTCGGCTTCCTCGAGGACGTGGAGGCGATCCTCAAGCGTGCGCCGATGGGCCGCCAGACCGGACTCTTCAGCGCGACCGTGCCGCCGGAGATTCGCCGCCTGGCCGACACGTTCATGCACGACCCGGTGGAGATCAAAGTGCGCGCGGCCACGCTGACGATCGACACGGTCGACCACTACTACGTGGAGGTGCCGGACCGCGATAAGCCCGACGCCCTGGTCCGCGTGCTGAAGGAGGAGCGCCCGGAGCAGGCGATCGTGTTCGTGCGCACCAAGATCGGCGTCGACCGGCTCGCCCATCGTCTCGGCGATGCGGGCGTGCGCGTGAAGACGCTGCACGGCGACATGACCCAGGGCCAGCGCGACGGCGTGATGATCGCCTTCAAGGGCGGCCGCGAGCGGCTGCTCGTGGCCACCGACGTGGCCGCTCGCGGGCTCGACATCACCGGTGTGAGCCACGTCGTGAACTACGACATCCCGAACTCCCCGGACATCTACGTGCACCGCATAGGCCGGACCGGCCGTGCGGGGGAGAGCGGCCGGGCGATCACCCTGATCACGCCGAAGCAGCGCCGGGAGCTCGAGGCGATCGAGCGCCACGCGAAGACGGCAATCGAGCAGTGGAGCGCGAACGGCAAGGTCAAGCGGCGCTCGAAGGCGGAGCGGGACGCCGGACTTGACCCCGACCACGAGACGCGCCGCCCACGGCACACGAAGCCGCACCCGCGCGATGGCGTGCCCTACGCGAAGCTGATCGTGGGCGCCGGCCGGCGGGACGGGATCGAGCCGGCGGACGTGGTGAGCGCGGTGGTGGACCACACACACCTCGAGAACGACGACGTCCGCAACGTCAAGGTGCTCGAGCGCTTCTCGTTCGTGGACGTCCCCGCGGACCGTGCGGCGCACGTCGCAGAAGCTGTTTCTGGCAAGCGAGCCCGGGGAGCGGAGCTCCAGGTGGAGGTAGCGAAGAAGACATGAGCAACGCAACGATGCACACCAACCACGGCCCGATCGAGCTGGAGCTGTTCGACGACGATGCGCCGAAGACGGTCGAGAACTTCGAGAAGCTGTCCCGCGACGGCTACTACGACGGGCTGATCTTCCACCGCGTGATCCCGGACTTCATGATCCAGGGCGGCTGTCCGCACGGCACCGGCACGGGCGGTCCCGGGTACCAGTTCGAGGACGAGATCAACGACCACAAGGTCGAGCGCGGTGCGCTCGCCATGGCGAACAGCGGACCGGACACGAACGGCAGCCAGTTCTTCATCGTTACGACCGAGGCCGCGCCGTGGCTCGACGGCAAGCACACCGTATTCGGCCGCGTGTCGTCCGGAATGGAGGCGGTCGACGCCATCGAACGCGTGGAGACCGGCCCCGGCGACCGGCCGGTCGAGGACGCCAAGATCGAGCGGGTGGAGGTCCATGACCGTTGAGCTCCTGTGGTGGGACGGCTGTCCGTCACACCCAGAGGCGCTCACGGAGCTCCGGCGGATCCTGCGCGAGGAGGGCGTCGAGGCCGAGGTCTCGCGCGTGCAGATCGAAAACGACGAGCAGGCGCAGCGCGAGCACTTCCCCGGCTCGCCAACGATCCGCATAGACGGGGAGGACATCGTCCCGCCGGGTGAGGGCGCCCCCTTCTCGCTCACCTGCCGTGTCTACCGCACCCGGGATGGGCGCTTCTCGCCGACGCCGGACCCCAAAGACCTGCGGGAGGCGATCAGGAGCAGGGCACGGTGAGCCTCGGCATCGGAGAGCGGGCCCCCGACTTCACGCTGCCGGACACCGCGGGCGAGGAGCACTCCCTGGCCGCGCCGGCCGTGGTTGTCTTCACCTGCAACCACTGCCCCTACGCGCTCGCCTGGCACGACCGCATAGCCGACGCCGCGCGCGACTACCCGGACGTGCGCTTCCTGGCGGTCAACCCCAACGACGCCGAGCGCTATCCCCGCGACTCGTTCGAGGCCATGCGCGAGCGCGTCCAGAGCGAGGATTGGCCGATGCCGTACCTGCGCGATGAGTCGCAGGAGGTTGCGCACGCCTTCGGCGCCAAGACGACCCCGGATGTCTTCGTGCTCGATGCCGAGGGACGGCTGCGCTACCGCGGCGCGCCGGACCCCGACCATCGAGACCCGAGCCTTCACGCCAGCTGGCTGCGCGCGGCGCTCGACTCTGTGCTGGCCGGCGAGGAGGTCGCGCGACCCGAGACGGACCCGGTCGGCTGCAGCGTCAAGTGGAGGCAGTGATCGCCCGGATCGCGGCCTCGGTGTCGCTCAGGTCCTGAAGCAGGGCGTCGGGCTCGGACGCGCTGAGCGCCTCCAGGTCGGCGAACCCGGTGGCCACGGCGACGGCGCGGGCCCCGGCCTCGCGCGCGGCGAGCACGTCGAGCGGCGTGTCGCCCACCAGCACCGCACCAGTGGGCTCGCCATAGCGGGCGGCGGCTCGCTGGCGGGCCACGGCCACGAGGTCCGAGCGGCGCTCGTGCGGGTCGGAGCCGTAGGCGCCGGCCTCGAGGTCGAGCCAGCGCTCCAGACCGAAGGCGCCCACCTTGACGGCGGCGTTCGGCTCGACGTTCCCGGTGAGCAGCGACTGCACCACCCCGTCCATCTCGTCCAGCGCCGAGAGCGTTTCGCGCACGCCCGGGTAAACGTGCCCGTCCGCCGCGATGGCCTCCCTCCGCGTAGCCAGATGCGCGGCCAGCGCCTCCAGAACGTCGGGCAGCCCCTCATGCGAGCCGTTCAGCATCGAGAGCGCGATCTGGTGGTCCGTGCGGCCCGCATAGTCCACCCACTCGGGATCGCGCCCGACCACCTCGCGAAAGGCGTCCTCGAAGGCGAAGCGCCCGTGCCCGGCCGAGTCCACGAGCGTCCCGTCGATGTCCCAGAGGACCAGCAGCACCGTGCGCAGCGTGGCAGACTGGCACCTGGCCCCGACCCGCTCAGAGAGGAGTCCGTCGTGTTCGTACGGATCGCGAAGTTTGAGGGCGCTGCCTCGGAGGGCTTCGACGCTACCCGAGAGCAGATCGAAGCCGACATGTCGTCGGGCAACACGCCCGAGGGACTCGAGGGCGCCACGGAGGTGATGCTGCTCGTCGACCGCGGGGGCGGGACGGCGCTCGGGGCCGTTTTCTTCGAGACCGAGGACGACCTGCGTCGCGGTGACGAGGCGCTGAACGCGATGTCACCGGGGGACAGCGGTGGCCGGCGGAGCGGGGTTGAGATGTACGAGGTGGCCTTCCGGGGGACGCCGAGCAGGGCGTAACCCTGGCCACGTTCGCGCTGGTTCACGGCGCTTGGCACGGCGCCTGGTGCTGGGCGCGCCTGGTCGAGCCGCTGCGGGACCGCGGCCACCTGGTCGTGACCCCGGAGCTGCCGTCGGAGGACACCCTGGCTGGCCTCGAGGACTACGCCGACACAATCGACGGCGCGCTGGGGGATGCCGACGACGTCGTGCTGGTCCCACATTCGCTCGGCGGGCTGGTGGGACCGGTCGTGGCCGGGCGGCGCCCGCTCAGGGCACTGGTCTACCTGTCGGCACTGGTCCCCGAAACCGGCCTCAGCTTCTCCGAGCAGCTGTCCGCGGAGACCGAGCCGGTCCTGTTGTTCGAAGGCGGCAGGATGGTCGACGAACAGGGTCGCTCACATTGGCCGGACCCGGACGCCACGGCGCGCATCATGTACGGCGACCTGACGCCGGAGGACGCGCGCTGGGCCTCAGAGCGCCTGCGTCCGCAGGCCCAGAAATCGCAGCTCGAGCCGTCGCCCGCCCCGCCGGCCGGGCTTCGCGTGGAGTCGATCATCGGCGCGAACGATCGCGTGGTGAGCCCGCCATGGTCGAGGCGCGTGGCACGCGAGCGCCTGGGCGTGGAGCCGATCGAGCTGCCCGGCGGCCACTTCCCGATGATCACGCACCCGGAGCTGCTGGCCGACGCGCTAGCGCAGCTCGACGCGGAGTAGCTGCTCCAGTCGCGGCAGGGTCCGGTCGGCGCCTCTGTGGAGCACGGCGGTCATCCCGACGGCCTCCGCGCCCTCGCAATTCTCGCGCAGGTCGTCCACGAACACGCACTCGGCCGGGGGCAGGCCCACGCGCTGGCAGCCGAGCTCGTAGATCACCGGCTCGGGCTTGTGGACGCCCTCGTCCCCGGAGATCACGACGCCGTCGAACAGCTCGGGGAAGGTGGAGCGGTCGTAGCGGCCCGCGCCCATCGAGTTCGAGATCAGGCCCGTGCGGATGCCCTGCGCGCGGGCACGCCGCAGCGCCTCGACCATCTCGTCGTCGGGGCGGATGTGCCCGAACATTCGGTCCACCAACCCGGAGCGGCGCCCGCCGTCGAGTTCGAGCAGCTCCCCGAAGCGCTCCGCGAACTGCTCCTCGGACAACTCGCCGCGCTCCAGCCCGCGCACGCACTCGAGCGCCCGCCGGTCCTCGCGGAAGAGGCGCTTGATGGTCTCGGGGTCGAGGCCCTCGTCCGCACAGAAGGTGCGGAACGAGTCGAAGACGTTAGTGGTCAGCACGCCGCCGAAGTCAACGAGCAGGCCTTTCACAGGCGCGCGATCTCGCGGGCCTTCGCGGCCAGCATCGGCACGCCGCGGTCGAACAGCCCGAGGTACTCGTCGTCGGAGCTGCCGGACTGGAAGCGCTTGTAGTTGCCCTCCATGAACACCGCCGCCTTCCAGAGCGCGAGCGCCTGGTACCAGTTGAGCGCGGACATGGATCGGCCGCTCTTCTCCTCGTAGCGCGCGATCATCTCCTCGCGCGTCAGAAACCCTCCCGCCCGCGTGACCGCGTTCAGGTTGGCGAACATCGTGTCCTGCGGATCATCGGGCTGCACCCAGGTGACGGTGAGGTAGCCGACGTCCGCCAGCGGGTCGCCGATCGTCGACAGCTCCCAGTCGAAGATCGCCACCAGCTCGGCGGGCGCGCGGTCCGCCATCATCACGTTGCCCAGCCGGTAGTCGCCGTGCACGATCGTCGACTCCGGTGACTGCGGCATGTTGCGCCCGAGCCACTCGCCGAGCTCCTCCACCACCGGCAGCTCGCGCGTCTTGTTGTGCTCCCAGAGCCCGCTGAAGCGCCGGACCTGACGCTCGAGGTAGCCGGTGGGCCTGCCGTAGCCCTCGAGGCCGCAGGCGCGCCAGTCCACGCTGTGTACCTCGACCAGCGCATCCACCAGCTCCTCGGCGGTGCGGCGCCGCTCCTCGGGTGTGTCGAGCGCCGACGGGATGGCGGTGGCGAGCACGCTGCCGTGCATCTCCTCCATCACGTAGAACGGCACGCCCAGGATCGCCTCGTCGTCGCCCACGGCGAGCACCTTTGGCACGCGCACCGGCGTGCCCTCGAGCGCCTGCAGCAGGCGCGCCTCGCGCAGCACGTCGTGGGCGGACGGTGGCAGCGGCGGACGTGGCGGGCGCCGCAGCACCACGCGCGCGTCGCCGCGCCTCACGAGGAAGGTGATGTTCGAGTGGCCGTCGCCGATCCGCTCGGCCTCCAGGCGCCCTTCGCCGATGCCGTGTGTGTCGAGGAACTCCTCGAGCGGCTCCCGCACCAGAAGCGGCGGGAGCTGCTGCTCCGCGGCGTCCTGCGCTGTGTCGACCACGTCCATCGCCGCCGGATCCTATGCGGCCGCGAATTCTGAGACTCATGGTTTATGGCGCAGTCTCGCTCAGAGACCGGCGGTGCGCCCGTCTAAGCTTCGGGCCCGATGCGACCCAAGCGCCTTCTGATCCCCCTGGCCCTGCTCACCCCGCTCGTGCTCGCCTCGCCGGCAGCCGCTTTCGACTGGAGCACCGAGGTCATCGACTTCGAGTTCAAGCCGGCCGAGCGCCAGATCGCCGTGGGCGACTCCGTGACCTGGAACTTCACCGCCGGGGGCCACACGACCACGAGCCTGAGGGGTCAGCCCGACTCCTGGAACTCCGTGTCCGAGGGCACCAACAGCGCTGGGTCGAGCTTTACCAAGGTGTTCGACACCCCCGGCCGCTACCAGTACGTCTGCACTCCGCACCGCACCTTCATGAAGGGCGTGGTCCAGGTCGGCACGGATACCGTGGTCGACACCCTGGACAACTTCAGGTCGGCGCGCCGGGGCAATCGGGTGAAGCTCAGCTTCGTGCTGAACGAGCCGGCAACCGTGACCTACCGGCTCAAGGGGCCGTCGCCCAGAACCGTCAGGCGCGGGCGCCTCGATGCCGGCACGCACAGCTTCACGGTGCGGCGCCTGAAGCGCGGGACCTACCGCGGCGTGCTGACAGTCGTGGACGACTTCGACAAGAAGGTCACCGCGAAGAACTTCTTCGTGATTCGCTGACGGCTGACGGCGCGGAGGCGAGCTAGTCTGCCGGCCCGGTTCCGCTCCGTTAGGCGATCTCGTCGACGTGGCGGACGTTCGCCACGTCGCTCGCCTCGCAGCTCGGCTCTCCCTCAAACCAGCCGTCCAGGATCTCCTCGAGCAGCGCCTCGCTCGTCGTACGCAGCGACAGCGCGAGCACGTTCGCGTCATTCCACTTCCTGGCGCCGCGAGCGGTCTCGGCGTCGGCGCAGAGGGCGGCCCGCACGCCCGGCACCTTGTTGGCCGCGATCGAGGCGCCGGTGCCGGTCCAGCAGCAGACCACGCCCTGGTCGGCGCGCCCCTCCGCCACGTCGCGGGCGGCGGCCTCGCTGGCCCACGCCCAGTCGTCGCGCTCCTCCTCGCTCAGCGCGCCGTGCACTATCGGCTCGTGCCCGCGGC
>OBLS010000882.1_pt1 | contig 11715 bp, 11 predicted proteins | sample 1519901 | NCBI WGS metagenome assembly OBLS01 (sample SAMEA3113585, study PRJEB22503) | soil metagenome
CCGGCATGACGATCGACGACATCGACCTCGTCGAGATCAACGAGGCGTTCGCCGCCCAGGTCATCCCGTCGGCCAAGCACCTCGGTATCCCGTGGGACAAGCTCAACGTCAAGGGCGGCGCCATCGCCCTGGGGCACCCGTTCGGGATGACCGGCGCCCGCATCATGACCACGCTCATCCACGCCCTCCAGGACGAGGACAAGACGTTCGGACTCGAGACCATGTGCGTCGGCGGCGGTCAGGGCATGGCCATGATCGTCGAGCGCCTCTCCTAGGCCCCACAGGAGCTAGCGCAGGTCGAGTCGCCAGGCCTGGTCGACGACGTCGTGGCCGTAGGCGTCGTGCCGGCCTTCGTCGACCAGTGTGAAACCCGCGGCCTCGTAGATGCGCCGCGCCGATTCGAGCACGCTGTTGGTCCACAGCACGATCGCGCGGTAGCCGGCCCCGCGGGCGAAGCGGACGCACTCGTCGACCAGCCTGCGCCCGATGCCGAGGCCGCGGGCCGCGGGCTCGACCAGCAGGACGCGGAGCTGCGCCGTGTCGTCGTCGTAGCGCACGCACATGACGCAGCCCGCCGGCGCGCCGTCGACCTCGGCGATCCAGGCACGCTCGCGCTCGCGGTCGCGGCGCTCCCCGAAGTCGGCGACGACGCGAGCCACCATCGCCTCGAACGTCTGGTCCCAGCCGTACTCGGCGGCGTAGACCGCGCCGTGCCGCGCCACGACCCAACCCAGCTCGCCGGCGCGCGGCTCTCGCAGCACCCAGGCGCGGGGCGGCGCGGCCGCCGGCGGCGCCAGCGTTGCCTCGATCGTGGCCATCGCCGACACCAGCCGGCTGCGCTCCGCCTCGGGCAGGTCGCCGAGCATGCGGGCGGTGACCTCGCTCGAGCGCGTGTCCATGTCATGGAACACCTCGCGGCCGTGCGTGGTGAGCCGGATCACCTGGCGGCGGCCGTCGCCAGTTGACCGCTCGGCCGTGACCAGCCCGTCGCCCTTGAGGCGGGCGACGATGCGGGTGAGGTAGCCGGCGTCGAGCCCGAGCTCGCGGCGTAGGTCGGCCTGGTCGGTCCGCTCCGCCTGTGCCAGCTCGAACAGCACTCGGGCCTCGGTCAACGAGTACGGCGTGTCGAGGAGGCCGGCCTGGAGCACGCCGATCTGCTGCGTCCAAAACCGGTTGAAGGCGCGGACGGCTGTGACCTGGTCCCGGTGGTCCCGGGTGATCGTCGCCATTTTTCTGCCTCTCGCAAGTGGTTTCTTGACTGAGGCAAAGGTAGCCCGTCCGCGGCGCCGCCTCACGGCAGTCCGGCGTGGGGCGCCTCCACTCGGGTGCTGAGCAGCACGGCCTCACGCGTCGGGGCGCGGTTGTGCTCGAAGAAGTCGGGCGCCGCGCAGGCCAGCAGCGTGCGTCCGTCGTCGCCCCCGAGCATGCAGGCGTAGATGCCGAGCCCCTCGGGCGCCGCGATCTCGTCGACGACTCCGGCGCCCTCGGCCACCCGTACCAGCCGCCCACCGAGCGCGTCGGCCGCCCAGATGTGTCCCTCGACGTCGAGCGCGCAGCCGTCGGGCGAGACGCCGGCGATCGTGGCCCACACCCGGCGATCGGTCAGCGACCCGTCGTCGCCGATCGTGAACGCCGTGTACCGGCCGCCCATGGTCTCGCCGACGATGAGCGTCGAGCCGTCGGGCGTGATCACCGAGCCGTTGGGGAAGGCGATGTCGTCGGCGGCCACGTCCACCATGCCGTCGGGCGCGATGTGCACGAGCGCCGCGCTCTGCGGAGCCTCGCCCGCCATGAGGTCGAACCCGAAGTTGCCGACGTAGGCGTGGCCGCGGCGGTCGACCACGAGGTCGTTGGCGTGGCCACCGCAGTGCTCGCCGATGTCGGCGTGCACCGAGACGTCGCCCTCGGCCGACCGCCGCAGCACCCGCCGATCCTTCATCGACACCACGAGCAGCGAGCCGTCGGGCATCCAGCCGAGGCCCGACGGTTGGGCGTCGACGGTCAGCATCTCCTCGTGCGCGCCGTCGGCAGCGATGGCGAACACGGTGTGCCGGTAGAAGTCGGACACCCACCAGCGCCCGTCCCGCCAGCGCGGCCCCTCGAAGAACCCGCCGCCGGTCGCCAGGGTCTCGAACGTGCGGTCAGCCATCGGCCGGGAACGTAGCGCCGCCCGCGGGGGATCGGAAGATTGCTACTGCGCGCCGTACACCGGCGCCGGGGCCGGGGCCTTGGCGAGCAGGTCGTCGACCACGGGGCCCAGCTCGGCCGGGTCCCAGCGGGCGCCCTTGTCGACGGCGGGGCCGTGCTGCCAGCCGTCGGCCACCGATACCCTGCCTCCCTCGACCTCGAACACCCGGCCGGTCACGTGTGCCGACTGCGGCGACCCGAGCCACACCACCAGCGGGGCCACGTTCTCGGCTGCCATGGCGTCGAACGCGCCCGGGTCGCCGGGGGCCGCCATCGTGTCGGCGAACACGGTCTCGGTCATGCGGGTGCGGGCGGACGGGGCGATGGCGTTGGCGGTCACGCCATACCGCCCCAGCTCGGCGGCCTGGACCAGGGTGAGCGTGGCGATGCCGGCCTTGGCCGCGCTGTACGCCGACTGGCCCACCGAGCCCAGCAGCCCGGCGCCCGACGAGGTGTTGACGATGCGGGCATCGACGGCGTCGCCCGCCTTGGCCCGCTCGCGCCAGTGTTCCGCGGCGAACCGGGCGACGGCGAAGTGGCCCTTGAGGTGGACGCGCATCACGGCGTCCCATTCGCCCTCGCCGCAGGACACGAACATCCGGTCGCGCACGAACCCGGCGTTGTTCACGACGACGTCGAGCCGGCCGAACGTGTCGAGGGCCGTGCGGACCAGCTGCCGCGCACCCTCCCAGTCGGCCACGTCGTCGCCGTTGACGACGGCCGCGCCACCGGCGGCCACGATCTCGTCGACCACCTGGCGCGCCGGCGAGTCGGACCGGCCGGTGCCGTCGAGCGCCGCGCCGATGTCGTTGACCACGACCTTGGCGCCCTGGTGGGCGAACTCGAGCGCGTGGCCCCGGCCGATGCCCCGGGCGGCCCCCGTGACGATGGCGACCCTTCCCTCGCAGATGCCGGCCATGGGAAGGCATGATGGCACGACCTGACGGTCCGTCAGGAACGTTGAGGGGACCCGCATGCGCTACGGCGTCACCATGTTCGCCACCGACGTTGCGATCGGCGTCGTCGAGCTCGCCCGCGCCGTCGAGGAGCGCGGCCTCGACTCGCTGTGGCTGCCCGAGCACACCCACATCCCGATCACCCGCAAGACGCCCCACCCGAGCGGCGAAGAGCTGGCCGACAAGTACAAGCGCTCGCTCGACCCCCTCGTGGCGCTGGCGGCCGCCTCGACCGCCACCACCACGCTGCGGCTGGGGACCGGCGTCCTGCTGGCCGCCCAGCGCGACCCCATCGTCACCGCCAAGGCCGTCGCCTCCCTCGACCACGTGTCGGGCGGACGTGTGGCCGTTGGCGTCGGGTTCGGCTGGAACGAGGACGAGATGGCCGACCACGGCGTCGACTACCGCGGCCGCCGGGCGGTCGCCCGCGAGCACGTGCTCGCCATGCAGGCGCTCTGGCACGACGAGGAGGCGGGGTTCGAGGGCGACTTCGTGCGCTTCGCACCGTCGTGGTCGTGGCCCAAGCCCGCGCAGCGTGACGCGGCCGGCCGGCCCGCGGTACCGGTCCTCCTGGGCGGAGCCGCCGGCCCCATTCTGTTCGCCCACGCCGTCGAATACGCCGACGGCTGGATGCCGATCGGCGGCGCGGGGCTGTCGCGGGCGCTACCCGAGCTGCGGGCGGCGCTCGAAACTGCCGGCCGCGATCCCGAGCAGTTCGAGGTGGTGCCGTTCGCGTCGATCCCCGACCACGGCAAGCTCGACCACTACGCCGGCTTGGGCGTGACCGAGACGGTCTTCGATCTGCCGTCCGCACCCCGCGACCACGTGCTCCCAGTCCTCGACCGCTTCGCCGACCTGGTGGCCCAGCGTCGGGCTTAGTGGGCGAGAGGGCCCATTAGGGCACGAGCACGGACTTGCCGACCGCACGGCGCTCGATCAGGTCGCCGAGCGCCTCCGCCGCCTTGCCGAGGGGATAGGTCATCGGCTCGGGCGGATGGAGCAAGCCGTCGGCCACCATCTCCATGAGGTGGGCGATCAGCGCCTGATTGTCGTCCGGGTGCTGGAAGGTCCATGCGCCCCAGTCGATGCCGACCACGGTCCGGTTGTTGAGCAGGATCTGGTTGGCCGGCAGCCGAGGAATCTGCCCGCTGGCGAACCCCACTACGAGGTAGCGCCCGCCCACCCGGAGCGCCCGCAACGCCGGCTCGGCGTGGGCTCCCCCCACGGGATCGACCACGATGTCGGCGCCCCCGCCCGATAGCTCGCGGGCCCGCAGCTTGAGGTCCTCGGCCGTGTAGTCGATGCAGGCGACGGCACCTGCGGCCTCGGCCGCCGCCCGCTTGTCGAATGACGACGCCGCGCCGATTGCCCGCAGTCCCCGGGCCGTGGCCACGTCGATGGCCGCCAGCCCCACGCCGCCACCTGCGCCCAGGACCAGCACGGTCTCCCCCCGCTGGTGGACGATGCGGCCGAAGGCGTACAGCGCGGTGGCGTACGACTGCAGCATCGCCGCGGCCCGTGTCAACGACAGCGACTCCGGGATCGGTACGACCGACGCGGCGGGCACCGCCACCTGCTCGGCGTAGCCACCCAGCCCGCACGCAGCGATCACGCGGTCGCCGACGGTGACGGTGCGCCTGCCGTCCGCCGTGCCCTCGGTGCCGGTGCGAGTGCCGGTGGCGGTGCCTGGCGCCGCCGCGGCGCTGCCGACGTCGTCGCCCACGGCGCTGACCACGCCGGCCACCTCGCTGCCGGGGCTGAACGGCGTCGGCGGTTTGATCTGGTACTTGCCCTGCACCAACAGCGCGTCGACGAAGTTGACCCCCGCGGCCTCGACGTCGACCACCACCTGATGGGGGGCCGGTATCAATGCGGGGCCATCCTCGACAACGAGCTCGTCGGGGGGTCCGATCTCCAGGCAGACGACGCGGCGCATGGCGGGATCATTCCCGATGCCGCCACCGCCAGCCCAAACTGGCGTGGTGACCGACCAGCATGACCACGAGCGGTTGCTCGACGACTACCGCGCGCTGAACGACCCCGATCGGCGACGCGCGGTCGAGCGGCGGGGCGGCTACTTCGTGGTCGAGGGCCGGCTCGCACTCGAGGCGCTCCTCGAGTCGCCCTACCCACTGCGCTCGGTGCTCGTGTCCGAGCCACGGTCCGAGGCGGTCGCTGCTCTGGTCGGCGATCGGGCCCCGGTGGTCGTCAGGCCGGCCGAGGAGCTGGCGGCGACCACCGGGTTCGCCTACCACCGGGGGGTGCTGGCAGCGGCAGACCGGATCCGCCAGCCCCAGCTGCGTGACCTGGTGGCCCACGCCCGCACGGTGTGCGTGCTCGAGGGCGTCAACGATCACGAGAACCTCGGTGCGCTGTTCCGCAACGCGGCCGCCTTCGGCGTCGACGCCGTGTTGCTCGATCCGACCACCGCCGATCCGCTCTACCGGCGCAGCGTGCGCGTGTCGCTGGGCCACGTCCTGCGAGTGCCGTGGGCGCGCCTCGACGCGCTCCCCGCCGGACTGGATGCGCTGCGGGTGCAGGGCTTCGCCATCGTGGCGCTGACGCCCGACAGCCGCGCCGAGCCCATCGACGTCCTCGCCCACGAGATCGCGGCGCGGACGGCGGCATCGGCCACCATTCCGGTGCGGTTGGCCCTGGTCGTCGGCGCCGAGGGCCCGGGGCTGAGCGCGGCGTCGCTGGCCGCGGCCGACCGCCGGGTCCGCATACCGATCGCCGCCGGGGTCGACTCGCTCAACGTCGCGACCGCGGCGGCGATCGCGTTCCACACCGTCTACGAGTCGTCGGGCCGGGGACGAGGCGGCCGGGGCCCGGCGTGACGCCCCGGCTGCGCCCGCCGTGGTCGGGTCCGCCGGTCGCGCGCTGGGCCCGGGGCGCCGGACGGTAGGGTCGACGGCCGATGCGCGTACGGATCACCCTTGCCTGATGCCTGCGCTCACCGGACCGGCGCTGGTCTCCGCCCTCCTGCTAGCCGTCGCGGGCGCGATGAAGGCGGTCGACCCGGCGATGACGTCGGGCGCCCTGCGGGCGCTGCGGCTGCCCTCGTCGCCAACGCTGGTGCGTGCCGGGGCCGGGGCCGAGCTCGTCCTCGGGGTCGTGGCCACGACGACGGGGGCACCGGCGGCGTGGTGGCTGGTTGCGGTGAGCTACCTGGCATTCGCGGCCTTCGTCGTCGCGGCACTCCGGGCGGGGACGATGGTCGCGTCGTGCGGCTGCCTGGGTCGCGAGGACACGCCGCCCCACCCGGTTCACGTCGTGCTCGACATCGCGCTGGCGGCCTTCGCGGCGGCTGCCGCGGTCGGCGAGATCGCTCCCCTCGACGCCGTCGCCCATACGCCCGGGCAGGGCTCCGTGGTGGTGGGACTGAGCGTCCTCGCGGTGGTGCTCGTGCACGCCGCGTTCGTCGACCTCCCACGGGCGCTCGGCCACCCTCGCCGGTCCTGACGAGCCCGGCGACCCCTGGGGCGGCCCACCGTCGTCTCGTTCCGCCGTCCGCCGGGCACCATGGAGCCCATGAGTGGCACCCACGAGGTCACCAACCAGCCGCCCCCGCTCGAGGGCTACGACGTGTTCGGGGCCGACGCCGCGTTGGTCGAGGCGGTCGAGCGGGAGGGGGCGGGGTGGGCCGCCGACGACCTGCACGCACTCGGTCGCCTGGCCGGCTCGCCGGAGGCCATCGGCTGGGGGTTCGACGCCAACCGCAACCCGCCGGAGCTGCGGACGCACGATCGCTACGGGCATCGCATCGACGAGGTCGCCTACCACCCCGCCTACCACGAGCTGATGCGGGTGGCGGTGTCCCACGGCCTCCATGGGTCGCCGTGGGCGGTCGACCGCCCGGGCACCCACGTGGCCCGCGCCGCCGGGTTCGTCACCTGGTCGCAGGTCGAGTCCGGCCACGGTTGCCCGATCTCGATGACCTATTCGGTCGTGCCGGCCCTCCGCAACCAGCCCGACCTGGCCGCCGAGTGGGAGCCCCGGCTCGTGGCCCGGGCCTACGACCCCCGCAACGTCACCGCCCGCGAGAAGCCGGGCGCCATCGCCGGCATGGGGATGACCGAGAAGCAGGGCGGCTCCGACGTGCGGGCCAACACCACCCGGGCCGAGCGCACCGGTGACGGCACCGACGGCACCTGGGCCCTGACCGGGCACAAGTGGTTCTGCTCGGCGCCGATGTCCGACATCTTCCTCGTGCTCGCCCAGGCGCCCGGTGGCCTGAGCTGCTTCCTCGTGCCCCGCTGGCTGCCCGACGGCGAGCGCAACGAGGGCTTCCGCGTGATGCGCCTCAAGGACAAGCTGGGCAACCGGTCCAACGCCTCCGGCGAGATCGAGCTCGACGGCGCGGTGGCGTGGCTCGTGGGCGAGGAGGGGCGGGGCGTCCGCACGATCATCGACATGGTCGCCCACACCCGGCTCGACTGCGTGCTCGGGGCCACGTCGATCATGCGGCAGGCCACGGTGCAGGCGGTCCACCACACGGCGCACCGGTCGGCGTTCGGCTCGACGCTCGGCGACCAGCCGCTCATGCGGGTCGTGCTCGCCGACCTGGCAGTCGAATCGGAGGCGGCGACGGTGACCGCCCTGCGTCTCGCCCGGGCGTTCGACGACGCCGCCCGGGGCGACGAGGCGGCCGACGCCTTCCGGCGCATCGCCACCGCCGTGGGCAAGTACTGGACCTGCAAGCGCCTGCCGACCCACGTCGGCGAGGCGCTCGAGTGCCTCGGCGGCAACGGCTACGTCGAGGAATCGATCATGCCCCGGCTGTTCCGCGAGAGCCCGCTCAACGGCATCTGGGAGGGATCGGGCAACGTGATCTGCCTCGACGTCCTGCGGGCGATGGCGCGCGAGCCCGTCGCCCTCCAGGCGTTCGTCGGGGAGATCGACGCGGCACGCGGCGTGGATGCGCGCCTCGACGCGACCGTGGCCCGCGTGCGCCACGAGCTGGGCGACCTCGTCGGCATAGAGGCCCGGGCGCGACGCGTGGTCGAGGCCATGGGGCTCGCGCTGCAGGGCAGCCTGCTCGTCCGGTTCGGGCACCCGGCCGTGGCCGACGCCTTCTGCGCCTCCCGCCTCGCCGGCGTGGAGGGACTGGCCCTGGGCACGCTCCCGCCCGGGCTCGACCTCGGCACGATCATCGAGCGGTCCCGCCCCAAGGTCGGCTGAGCCCGGAAAGAGGCCCGCTCGCGCCTGTTGCGGGGTTGTCGAGCCGGGCTCAGAGCCGTTCGACGATGGTGACGTTGGCCTGGCCTCCGCCCTCGCACATCGTCTGCAGGCCCCAGCGCCCGCCGGTGCGCTCGAGCTCGTTGAGCAGCGTGGTCATGAGCCGGGCGCCGGTGGCGCCCAGCGGGTGCCCGAGGGCGATGGCGCCGCCGTTGACGTTGACCTTGGCCGGGTCGGCGCCGGTCTCGCGCCGCCAGGCGATCACGACCGAGGCGAACGCCTCGTTGATCTCGACCAGGTCGATGTCGTCGAGGCTCATGCCCGTCTTCTCCAACGCATGCGCCGTCGCCGGGATGGGCGCCGTGAGCATCCACACCGGGTCGTCGGCCCGCACGGACAGGTGGTGGATGCGGGCCCGGGGCGTGAGCCCGTGGTCGGCCAAGCCGCGCTCGTTGACGATGAGCACCGCCGCGGAGGCGTCGGAGATCTGCGAGGCGCACGCCGCCGTCACCCGCCCGCCCTCGGTGAGTGGGGGGAGCGAGCGGATCTTGTCCCGGTCCGGCTCGCGAGGCCCCTCGTCGGCCACGCACGCACCGAGCGGCACGATCTCGGCGTCGAAGCGGCCCTCGGCCCGCGCCCTGATGGCCCGCTCGTGCGACTCGACGGCGAACGCCTCCATGTCGTCGCGGGAGATGTCCCACTTCTCGGCGATCATCTCGGCCGAGCGGAACTGGCTCACCTCCTGCGTGCCGTAGCGGGCGACCCAGCCCTCCGACCCGGTGAACGGGTCGTCGAAGCCCAGCGCCTGCCCCGAGGTCATCGCCGACGAGATCGGGATCTGCGACATCTGCTGCACGCCGCCGGCCACCACCACGTCCATGGTCCCGGACAGCACGGCCTGGGCGGCGAAGTGGATCGCCTGCTGCGACGACCCGCACTGGCGGTCGATGGTGGTGCCGGGCACGTGCTCGGGTAGGCCGGCGGCGAGCCAGCAGGTGCGGGCGATGTCGCCCGCCTGGCCGCCGATGGTGTCGACGCACCCGAAGACGACGTCTTCGACCGCCGCCGGGTCGACGCCGGTGCGGTCGACGAGGGCACCCAGGCTGTGCGCCCCGAGGTCGGCCGGGTGGACCCGCGACAGGCCGCCGCCCCGCCGCCCCACGGGCGATCGCACTGCGTCGACGATGTAGGCCTCGGCCATGGTGGCGCCTCCGGGCGGCTGGCGGTCAGTGGTTCCGGTGGGGCTTCGCCCCCCACCCATCGCGGTCGGCCCACGCGGCGCCCCCGAGCATCACGACCCGCCCTCCAGGCGCTTGAGCGTGGCGGCGGCCTCGGTGGCGATGCGGTCCAGCAGCTCGGCGACCGTGGGCAGCTCGCCGATCACGCCGGTGACCTGGCCCGTGGGCAGCACCCCGACCTCGGACCGGCCGTCGACCAGCGCCGCCTTGACGAGCATCGGCGCGTTGGCGGCCATGGCGACCTGGGACCACGACAGGCCCTGGTTGCTCTTCATCGCCACGCCCTCCCGCACCAGGTCGGGCACGGTGGTGCCGGTGAGCTTGCGGAAGGCGAGCGCGGCCCGCAGCGCCCTGGCGAACCGGGTGACAGGCGACGCCTTCTCGAGCCGGTCGACGGTCTCGGTGCGGATCACCCGTTGCGGCGCGCCGTCGAGCGCGGCCGTCACCACCGTGTCGGTCACCGATGCGGCGAGGTAGCGCTGCTTGGTGGCGTCGGGCACCCGGCTCTCGCGCGTGAGCAGGAAACGGGTGCCCATGGCCACGCCGTCGGCCCCCCAGGCCAGCGCTGCCACCAGGCCCCGCCCGTCGTGGAAGCCGCCGGCGCCCAGCACGGGGATCTCGGCGCCCACGGCGTCGACCACCTGCGGCAGCAGCAGCGACGTCGGCACGGTGCCCGTGTGGCCGCCCCCCTCGCCGCCCTGGGCGATCACCGCATCCACGCCCCAGGAGAGCATCTTCTCGGCGTGCCGGCGGGAGCCGACGGTCGGCATGACGAGAACGCCGGCGTCGTGCAACCGCCCGATGGCGTCCCTCGTGGGGGCGCCGGCGAAGCTGACCACGCGGACGCCCTCGCGCACGCAAAGGTCGATCCGGTCGGCGAGGTCGGGCTGGTCGGCCCGGAAGTTGACGCCGAACGGCCGTGCCGTCCGCCGCTTGACCGTCGCCACCGCCTCGGTGAGCTGGTCGCGGGTCATGGTGACGGCGGCGAGGACGCCGAGCCCGCCCGCGTCGCTCGTCGCCGTGGTGAGCGACGCACCCGAAACCCAGCCCATGCCGGTCTGGACGACCGGGTAGCGGCAGCCCACCAGCTCGCAGAACCGCGTGTGCAACGCGGGATGGAGGTCGGCGTGGGGGCCCGGCTCCGCGGAATCTGACGGGGCGTCAGACATGCGGCTCAGCCTACGGCCCGTCCCGGCGGGCCCGCCACTGACGGACGAGGACCACCATGCCGAACCGGGGCCGACCGGTGCGGACAGGTCGCGGGTACCAGGGCCCGGACGTCACGTCGCGGCGCTTGTGTGCGGTCGTAGCGTGAGGGAAGCGGGCGGTCGACGCCGAGCAGGAGGTTGTAACCATGCGGGGAGCAAGCCTTGCGAAGCTGAGTCTCGCCGCCATGGTCGGGGCCGGTCTCGCCTACGTCTTCGACCCGGCCCGCGGCCGCCGCCGCCGGGCCGAGCTGCGCGACCGGGGCCGCGCTGCGGTCCGTCGCGAGGCACGGGCGATCGAGCGCCAGGCCAGCTACCGGAAGGGGCGAGCCGAGGGTCTCGCCCACCGGTTGCGGCACCGCACGCCCGAGCCGCCGGACGACGACAACACCCTGGTCGACAAGATCCGCAGCGAGGTGCTCGGCCGGGTGGTCGACGGACCGCATCTGACGATCGACGCCAACGACCGCGTCGTGACGCTGCGGGGCCAGGTCGCCGACCAGCAGGCCGTGGAGGACATCGAGCGTGAGGTGCGGGCGATGGCCGGCGTCGCCGACGTGGTCAACCTGCTCCACACGCCCGGGACACCGGCCCCCAACAAGATCGACGCGCGCGAGGCCGACCAGTAGCGCGGCCCGCGTAGCGGTCGGCGAGGCGCTCGAGCCGGAAGAACGGCGCAAAGGCGACGCCGGCGAGCTGGTAGGGGAACACGATCGCCATGAGCGCCAGCACGCCCACATGGAACAGCCAGGCCGCGGCCACCCAGGCCGTGCGCCAGCGGCCGCCCCCCAGCGCGACGACGGCCCCCAGCTCGACCACCACCGTCACCACGGCGAGGGGCGGGAACAGCCACGCCTGGCCCACCATGTGCGTGCCGATCGGCGAGTAGCTGTCGCCCAGCAGCGCCTTGCGCAGGTTGTCGTTGGCGACGAGGTGGCGCAGCGTGTCGCC
>OBLS010000883.1_pt1 | contig 11715 bp, 12 predicted proteins | sample 1519901 | NCBI WGS metagenome assembly OBLS01 (sample SAMEA3113585, study PRJEB22503) | soil metagenome
CAATAATAATTAAATCAAAATCTATCTTTATGGTTCGGTGTATAATCAAGAACTAAAAGAGGATTACTAAAACCTATAACATCACATCCCTTTTTCTTGTAATAAATCTATATAAGGCTTAATAATATCCTCTTTATAATTTAATCTACTACTACTACTATTGAATTATTGTTATTTGACTTATATTTTGGAACTATTCATTATAATTAGTTATACAAAAGATAAAAAATCTCAAAGGAACTAAAAGCATAGTTAAAGCAAATCATCAAACATGATCCTATAATTTTCTAGTCAAAAACATTCTCATTCGTAGATCTGTACTTAGAGCAACTAACAATAAGGGAAAATTTTAATTTATCCAAGTCCGTTGTCAACAAGCGTTAATAGAATTTAACCAACTGTATTTGTAGGCTCTTTTGTATCTGTAGTTTCAAATTGTAACTGAGAATGAGCATGGAATCGATAATTTTATGGGGTCGGCCGGATTCGAACCGGCGAACTCCAGCGCCCAAGGCTGGCATCATACCAAGCTAGACAACGACCCCTTGTTCCTACTATACATTTTTTAGGGTATAATTTTAAGCTTAGGAAGATTTGCCGCTTTTATGATACTAGTTATATCCTTCTATTAGTTCAATTATGTTTAACTAGTAATAACTTCTGTAAACGTCTCTCTAGGAATAATTGTGTGTTCAGATTGTGCAACCATCATATCCTTTCCTTCTACTAATATCGGATAGGCATGAATATTCTTTTTCTTTTTAAGACTATCTAATAAAATACGTGCATTTTTTTCGTCGTATTTATCCATTAACCATCTCAAAGCAAATGGTAAAGATTTAAATCTATTCCAAATTTCATTTAAAAAACTATCTAATTCCCTATTTTTTGTAGGCTTTCTGGATATTATTGCAAAAATATTTGCTATTTTACCTTCATATACTACACCTATGCCATGTTTTAATGTTACAAATGGTTCAATTGCATATACTTGATTTGATTCTAAAAGAAAAGACCCAAAGGAATTGATATTTGGAATAGATTTTCCAGCATGAATTGTATAACGTTCTAAAGAATGACCACTTAGATTTTTAATAGGAAGAAATCCGCTTTTAATGATGGAATTTTCTATTGCTTTGCCTATATCACTAGATTTTGATTTGTTCTTTGCAGTTTTCAATCCTTCATTTAACGCATTTTCTGATGCTTTTACTAAAGAATGATAATCATTATTATAACAAAGAGTGGCAGCAGTATCAGCGATATATCCATCGATATGTACACCTATATCAATTTTTAAGACATCTCCGTCTTTTACTATATTTTGATCATTAGGTTCGGCAGTATAATGAGCCGCAATTTCATTTAAACTTACATTAACAGGAAACGCAGGAAAACCTCCTCTTGTTTGTATCTCTTTTTCTATTTCTTCACAGATCTCGCCTAAAGTTTTACCAATGTAGTCTTTTTTTTTAACCATCTCTCTAATCGAGCCTGCAATCTTACCAGCTTGTCGATAGCACTCTAGGGAATCCACACTAGTCTTTTGACCATAGAATATAAAATTGTTTAAGCAAATATATTATGCCGTATTTATCAAATTTAAAGTGGTTTTTTTTGCCTTAATAATAAAATTTAATATTGTCTTAATGAGACCATAGAGAGACATAATAATTAAAATGAGTGATGAATATAATATATGTAAAAGATGTAAGCATCTACAAAGGAATCATCTAATTTATGAAGGTGACAATAAATGTACTAAATGTGATTGCCCGCAATTTGTAGAATAAATTTTTCAAAATTTACAGCAGTTTGTTTATTTAATAAAAACAACAATAGGAAGGCTAACGCTCAGTCAAAAACAAACTTTTAATTTCAGACTTGCTATTACTTAAACATAAGATCAAAATTGTTTTTATATTATTATTTTATGTAATAACTGAAATGGGTATTGATAATGAAGATCAAACGAATAAGAGAATTGTAATGGCTATTATTTCAATGCCAGATGGAAAAAAATATGAAATTCCTCTTGTTAGCAAAACATTCAGTTCTGGAAGACAAGGCTTTTATTCCCAAATTCCATCGTTTGTTTTCAACAATGAGGTTTATGGTGGGCAGATACAGGTATGGAAAAAGGGAGATAGTAGCAGCAGCAAATCCAAATAAATGAAAATGGTTCTCTTTTTTCTTTGTTTTACTTATTTATTAATGAATTAAATAAAAATAAATTTAACAAACAAAACTCTTGATCGTGTGAGCAACTCGATAAAGAACAACAACAATTCATTAAAAATTATATATATAATTCTTGATGGAATAGGCGACCTTCCCCACAAGGCAATCAATAACCAGACACCATTAGAAGCATCTAATACCCCAAATTTAGATTATTTAGCAAAAAATGGAGTAATGGGTCAAGTCATAACTGTTGGTAAAGGAATAGCTCCTCAATCTGATATTGCCGTTTTCAATATGTTAGGATATAATTTTAAGGATGTTCCCTATGTGGGAAGAGGAGTAGTTGAATCAATTGGCTGTGGCATTGACTTCAAGGATGGTGATTTAGCATTAAGGGGAAATTTTGCTACAGTTGATGAGAAACAACAGATACTTGATAGAAGGGCGGGACGGTTGATTGCAAACGAAGAAGCTCAATCTCTATGCGAAACATTGAATTCAGCAATTTCCTTGAAAGACACCGATGCATCTGTAGTTGTTATGCCAACGATTGCCCATAGAGTAACTATAAGATTTAGGCATAATAAATTTAAATTATCCAATCAAATAACAAATACAGATCCTGCTTATGATAAAGTGAATGGAATGGGTATTGCAAAAACTGATATAGCAGAAATGAAAGTATTAGAATCGATTCCTCAAAATGATGATATTTCTTCTAAAATATCTTCTGATATAGTAAATGATTTTACAAAACAAGTTTATTTACTATCAAAGGATCATCCGGTAAATAAATCTAGAAAGGAGAGAAATCTTAATGCTATGAATTGCATTTTAGTTAGAGATGCTGGAAATGCAATTCCTAATTATGATCCTATAAAAGAGAAATATAATATGAAAGTTGCTTGTGTTGTAGATATGCCAGTAGAAATAGGTATTTCAAAGATCTTAGGAATGGAACCTATTGAAGCAGGAAGTGTAAACGACTATATAACTAAAGCTAAAGTTACAGCTAAAGAATTAGACAAATATAACCTAATTTATGTTCATATTAAAGGACCCGATGAATTCGGCCATGATGGAGATGCTTTAGGCAAAAAAGAAAACATAGAAAAAATAGATAAAGATTTTTTTGGGACTCTTTTAAATGAGATAAAAAATTCAAATGTTGTAATAGTTGTTTCTGGCGATCATTCGACCCCATGTATAAAAAAAAGCCATTCAGACGATCCCGTTCCGTTACTTGTTTCTGGAAAATCCATAAAAAACAATGATAGTAATAATAGTCAAAGATTCACAGAATCCTTTGCCAAGAAAGGATCGATTGGAACTATAAATGGATTTGAAGTTTTGAATCAAACAATAAACATTATAAACAGCACAAACCTTTGAATAAATTTTAAAATCTATTTTTTATACCTAGTTAGAATTTAGATCCAATGAGACTATCTTTACATAATTCACAAACTTGTTCATCAATATTTGCTTCCATTTTATGATGAACATCACAAATAATGAGTGAATATCTCATAAAGTTACATAATTCTACAAATTTAGCCATAGTTCTTGGAGTGTATATCCTATTTGCTACGAGGTCTTGTGCAATATCATCGACTTTATTCATAACTTCCACAATAGCCGAAAGTTTGTTTATAAGTTCTGTGTCGCCTCTTGTTCCTCTAATATAATTACTAATTGCAGCTTGGGTTACGCCAATGACTTTGGCTACAACTTCTTCCTTCATTTTATATTCGTTAATTAATTTTTTTGCTAAAATTGCTCGAATAGCAGGAATTAGTGACTTGGCCTCAATTTCAGAAGGTAATAACATCTAATTGTAATAGGAATAAAAATTATATAAGTTTTCGTTGTGTATTATATTAAGATATATATTTTGAATACGTTCATACATGAAATGGTTAAATACAACTTTCAATTTTTTTACAATGTATGGGTAGAATTAACCTGTTGGCATTATTTAACATATTATCCAATAGCGAGGGGAAGAAGAGGAGGATAACATCATCATGAGAACAAAATTTGGGTTTACACAAGGTCTTAATGTAGCTAGAATGGGCTTAGATGAAAATCAGGTGATTACTGCTTGCCAAATGGCTGATAGATTAGACTTTGACTCTATATGGGCTATGGATCATGCAAATGTTCCACAATGGAAAAATGCTGTTGTAAATGATGCTTGGTTAATGCTTGCAGCAATCGGGGTGCTAACAAAAAATGTAGAATTAGGTACATGTGTGACAGATGCTATTAGACGTCATCCATCGGCAATTGCACTTTCTACTGTGACCCTTGATAGATTAACTAATGGTAGAGGTATGTTGGGAATTGGTGCAGGCGAGGCTCAAAATGTCGTTGATTTCGGAATAGAATTTACTAAACCTGTTACCAAATTAAAGGAACAACTTGAAGTAATAGAGAAACTCTTTCAATCAGACCCAGATAATAGAGTGGATTATGAGGGAAAATATTATAAATTAATAAATGCATGTTTACAGGCCAGAAGCATAAGAAGACCAAGACCACCAGTCTATATCGCTGCGGGAGCGCCAAAAACGCTTGAATTATGTGCCCGGTACCAAGACCACCAGTCTATATCGCTGCAGGAGCACCAAAAACGCTCGAATTATGTGCACGGTACGGTGATGGATGGATTCCAATTGGATATACTCCAGAATTGTTCAAAGCTCACGCTGATGTGATTAGAGAGCACGCTAAAAATTTTGGCAAAGATATGTCAAATTTTCAATTTGCAAATGATGTAGATGTTTACTTTTCAGATGATGGAGAAGAGGCTTGGTACAAGATGAGAAATGCGGTAAAAGTTAGTCTTTATAAACCTGAATTATTAAAGGTTCATAATATTGAGCAGGATTCAGAATTTGATTTTAGAAAATATTTTACAGAATATGCAATGAATAGGCCAGAATTAATGGAACAGATGAAAAAAGCAGCAACAAAAATTCCAGATAGTATTGCTAGAACTGCTATTGGGGTAGGACAACCAGATGATGTTATAGCAATGTTGGAACGATTTATAAAAGCAGGAGTCAATCACTTTATAATAAGATTCTGGGGAGAAGGTTACTTTAAAAGTATAGAGATGTTTGGAAAAAAGGTAATTCCATATTTTAGAGAACAAGAAAAAAAATAAATAAATAAAAAGATTTCCACTTTTTATTATCATTTTTATCTTATTAGTATTATTTTGCTTTCCTTGAATGCAATTATTCTTTTTTTAGACTAGTAGGTTAATACTAAGTCTTTTTCTTGTTTCACTCCTGATAATACAATACTATTGTAATGTATTTTTTTGTTAGTAGAACTATGTTTACTTTAAATGCTATAAGTCAGAAAAATGGTACCAAACTTACGGAATATTTATTCAACAAGTAGTAACATTGAATATGTTAAAAACATTGTGCCTAAGAATATCTAATCAATAGAAGTATAATGTTTCTAAAATTAAGTCATAATACTATACTATATATCTCGGTCAAAATTATTAAAATTATTACTTGTGTAGTTTTCTTTCAAAAATCCTGTTCTGCAAAAAGAGTTTATATGACAATAAGAAAAATATGAGTAATATGCTATTAATTATGGAAAATTCTAGGAAATGAAATTTTGTTATTTGATAAAGTAGTCTAGAATCCGTATATTATTGTTATTTTTGATTATATTATTAATACTGCTATTACTTTTTTTTCTTATACTACTACTTTTAATTATATTACTTTTAGTAGTATCATTTCTTGTTTTTCGAATTTTGTTTGCGTGATTTTCTAAAGGATGAGCATTATATCCCATATTGTTAAGTCTCCTTGCAAATTCATGAGCAAATCCATGAATTGTGAATATATTTTTAGGATTGCATTTTTTTACTACTTGAATCAATTCATTATAATCACAATGATCGCTCATAGGAAGTGCATAATCAATTCCCATCATATGCTTGTACCCTTGATTACATGCCCATCCACTAAAACCCAAAGTTATTGTATTGTATTTTTCTTTCATATATCTTAAAAATTTTGAATTTCCATTCATAAGAGGTGCCAACATAACCCATGGATATTTGGTATCTAATTTTTGAGATTTTTCTGCATCTGTAAAACAAGTTGTGTTTCTCAGAGAGATACCCATTTCTCGGTATACATTGTTCATAATTTCTATACTATCATATGCAAATAATGGATCCCAATGCTCAAAGAAATTTGTTAACAATTGAGCTTTTCCTAATGGATATCCCATGATAATAACAGGATGACCTTTATCATAAGCATCGGCAATAATCTTATTTGCATCATGAATTATTTTATTATGATCAGGAAAAATATATTCTGGTCTTCCAAAAGTTGATTCAATAATAAGAGTATCAACTTGAGGAATCTTTTGAGGAGGGTTAAGAAAGGCGCGTTTTCTTATTGATATATCTCCTGTATAGAATATTTCATTAAAAGCTAATAGTCCTTTAGACCCTAATATGTGACCAGAATCAATCAATTCTAAATCTTTTTCTTCATATATTGTATTTGTAATTTCATAACCTCTTGCCTTTGCTATAGCTTCAGTTTCTATAGAAGTTATGGTTTTTATTCTTGTTTTATTTTTGGGTTTGCGATAAACATGGTCAGAATGAGCATGAGAAATAAATACAAAATTATTACTCTCTACCTTTGAAGGATCCAAAAAAATTTTGGTTTTACCATTCTCAATTAGTAATCCTCCATCTGTTGTTCTGATTTGAGAGTGCATAATGATACGAATACTTTTAGCACAGGTTTTAATTAACTGTTTAGATTAGTTTTCTTTGATAATAGTTATTACTATAGTTGAAACGCTGCTATAATCAATTTAAAGAAAATTAAAGGCAACCTGGTTATAATATCAACAACCAAATTATGTTATATAAATATAATACATTGCATTCTTCACTGCTACTTTGTAAGCTGGTAAACAAAAACTTCAAAATAGGTGCAAATTAACAATATTTTTAGATAAAATATCGTGCTTAACATGGCAATATTAATTTCAGGTAGAGGAAGTAATATGAATGCCATTTTATCGGCTCATTCAAATTCAGAACTAAAATATATTCAACCACGTGTTGTTATATCAAATAAAAATGATGCTCCAGGCTTAAAAATTGCTGAGAAATTTAGGATTGCAACAGAGGTTATAACAAGTAATGGAAAAAGAGGTTGGGATTATGATAAGGACATAGTTTCAGTATTAAAGAAATATCATGTTTATCCTTCAAATGGCATTGTCTGTCTTGCAGGTTATATGCGAATTTTAAGTCGAGAGTTTGTAAGGGAATATAAACTTCGGATTCTTAATATACATCCATCATTATTACCTTCTTTCAAAGGCCTCCATGCTCAAAGACAAGCAGTTGATTACGGAGTAAAATTATCAGGTTGTACTGTTCATTTCATAGATGATGATGTTGATACTGGACCAATTATTCTTCAGGAAAGTGTTCCTGTTTATTCTAATGATACTGAAGAAGATTTAGCAAATCGTATATTACAATTAGAACATAATTTATATCCTCATGCACTAAGGTTATTTTCTGAAGGAAAATTAAAAGTGGAAGGACGCAAAGTAATCTTCCTAGATAATTAATTTAATATACCTATAGAGAAATAATATAATTGAAGATTGTCTAATTCTTCCAACATCTCTCATAAATTTGTAAATAAGGTTAAGCTTCATTATTTTACTCCAAGTAAAAGACAATTGTGGACTATTATTGGAAAGGATAATGAGTATTGGTTAGATCCAGAATTAGATTACTGCTCATGTAAGCATTATTATTTCAAAACACTCTCTGGAAAAGATAAATGTCAGCATCTACAAAGTCTAAATGAATTAATAAAAAATAAGAATTACGATAAAATAGAATTCTCAGATGACGAATATTATAATTTTCTTGAATTGCTAATAAAGGATATCCTTCAAAAATAATAATATTATCAATGAATAAGCAAATGCACCAATATCTAATATGTAAGTCTAATTAAAAATAAACTCTATTTTTAAAAATAATATACAAGTATAGCACATTGTTATTAATTTAGTAATTGAAAAAAAATAATATACTAGTTTTAGGTTCAGGTGGAAGAGAACATGCATTAGGTTGGAAACTGTCACAAAGCCAGTCTGTAGATAAGATATATTATTGTCCTGGTAATGGAGGAACTAAAAATAATGTTTCTTACTCAATAACAGATTTTTCAAAAATAAGGTCATTTTCAATCAAAAATAACTGTATATTAGTTGTTGGTCCGGAGGAACCTCTCACTAAAGGCATAGTTAATGAATTATCAGATAGTATACCAATATTTGGACCAACAAAGGAAGCAGCTCAATTAGAATCTAGTAAAGCTTTCGCCAAAAATTTTATGAAACAGAACGATATAGCAACATCTAACTTTTCCGTTTTTTCTGATTCGGAAAAAGCTAAGGATTTTGTGTATCAAACTAATAAAAAATTAGTTATTAAAGCAGACGGATTAGCGGCTGGAAAAGGAGTAGTTGTTTGTGATAGTAAAGAGGATGCTCTTAATGCTATTGATTTGATAATGGTCAATAAGACTTTTGGAAATTCTGGTAATGTTATAGTTATTGAAGAAAGAATATTTGGTGATGAAGTCTCCTTTATAGGAATTTCTGATGGTGAAACTATTATTCCTATGGCCACTAGCCAAGACCATAAAAGAATTTATGATAATGATCAAGGTCCAAATACTGGTGGAATGGGTAGCTTCTCTCCTTCACAAATTGTATCAGATGATCTATTCGATGATATAATGAGTAAAATAATGAAAAAAACCATTCTTTCATTGAAGAATAATAATAATAGATTTAAAGGGTTTTTATACGCAGGATTGATGATTGAAAAAGAGACTCACAAACCTTATGTTTTAGAATTTAACGTAAGAATGGGAGACCCTGAATGTCAACCAATTATGATGAGAATGAAATCTGATTTATTCAACTATATTAATTGTTCGATCAGTGGAACTTTAGATACTTTACCTCAAATTGATTGGTTTAAAAATCCTGCAGTATGTGTAGTTATGGCGGAAAAAGGATATCCATCAAATTACGAAAAAGGAAATATTATCAATGGTTTGAATTCTAGCTTTGGCCCAAATGTAATGATTTTTCATGCTGGAACTATTAGTAAAAATGATGATAGTAACCAAATCCTTACATCAGGAGGAAGAGTTTTAGGAGTTACAGCTATGGGTATCGATTTTGATAATGCAATAACTAATGTATACAACGCGGTAAAAAAAATCAGCTGGGGAAAGAATAATCAATATTATCGTAAAGATATTGGTTTAAAGAAAAATAGTGAGAAGAAGAACTATGTATAACAAATACAGCTTGGAATAACAATTTCAAATCCGGATAGTTCTTTTTTCAGTAATTATTATATTAACAGGAATATCATGGTCATTATTAGGGATTTCATTTATTACTTGTGCTTCATATGCTAATCCTATAATGTATTTTGCTTTTCTTGAAGACAAAAGTCTGTCATAATATCCTTTTCCATAGCCGATTCGATTTCCCTTCAAATCAAAGGCAATTCCTGGTATTATTAATAAATCCATTTGATCAATACTAGTACTTGACATTGAATTCTCTAAAATTCCATATTTACCTTTTGTAAATTTTATTTTTTCAAATGAATCTTCAATAATTTTGAAAAACTCAATTTTTGTACAATCAATTACTCTTGGTAACCCTACCTCTTTTTTGTTATCTATTGAATGCTTTATTATGTCAAAGGTTTTTACTTCAGAACCTATTGGATAATATGCTCCTATGGATTTAGAGCTTTGATATTCTTTAGTTGCAATAACTCTAGTACTAATAATTTTGCTATTATTTATGATTTCAAATTCAGAAAGAGAATTTCTTTTAGACAAAATATCTTTACGAATATCATATTTTGCAAAGTTATCTTTTGCCATTATTTATTAGTGATGATTTTCAATTGAGGATGAAGCTGCAATTACAGTGTTTTTTAATAACATAGCAATAGTCATGGGACCAACACCTCCAGGAACGGGAGTAATCCAGGATGCTTTTTTAGAAACATTTTCAAAATCAACATCTCCTTTTATCTTGCCATTTTCTCGAGTAATTCCAATATCAATTACTACAACACCATCTTTAACCGATTCTTCTCTAAGCGTAAATAATTTTCTGTTTCCAACCGCAGTAATAACAATATCTGCATTTCTAACTTTTTCATTAATGTCTTTTGTATAAGAATGACATATCATAACAGTTGCATCTTTATCTAGTAAAAGTAATGCGATGGGTTTTCCTACAAGAATACTTCTATTTACAATAACTACATCTTTTCCTTTTAGTTCAATATTGTAATACTTTAATAATTCCATTACACCTAAGGGAGTGCAAGGAATAAACGTAGATCTCTTATTTAATAATAAACCTGCATTGTAATAGGTTAAGCCATCCACATCTTTTTTGGGAGTAATTGCGTTAATAACATTGAATTGATTTATGTGAGGTGGGAGTGGCAGCTGCATTAAAATACCATGAATAGATGGATCTTCATTTAATGATTTGATTAATTCAATTAACTTCTTTTCTTCAATTGATGAATCTATTTTATTATCTTTAGTTTCAATTCCTACCTCGGAACATGCTCTATGTTTATTTCTTACATAGATTGTCGAAGCTGGATCATCTCCAACTAAAATAGTACAGAGACATGGGTGAATACCATTTTTATTTAGAGTTTGCACTTTGCTAATTAAGTCTTCTTTTATCTTGGAAGAAACTTCAAGACCGCTAATTATCAACTTAATCTATAGAAAATAACTTGTTTATAAAATCTCTTTGTAATTAAAAAAAATTATCATTAATGCTATGTATTTTGATTTTTTTTTGTTAATTTATAATCGTTATAGTAAAATTCTCAAATGTAAGAGTATCTTTACATCTCCCTAATAAAAGCATAAAAATGATAAATAGATTATTAGCTAAGTATTGATGTGACTAAAGCTAATCCTATAAATTCTCATGCAGCGCTAACGTTAGAATATGTGAATGAATATAGTGACCTCAAAAAATTTTTAGTTATTTCTGATCTACATATTGGATCTGAAATCGATTTAATAAAAAAAGGTATTAATATTAATTCTTTACAAATTTCTCAAGATATATTAAAAGAAATCAAAGATTTACAAAATATACATTTATTTAACGGAATAATAATTTTAGGAGATCTAAAAAGTTCTATTACACATATAAGCAAAAATGAATGGGACACAATTCCATCTTTTCTCAAACAATTATCCATAGATATGGAAGAGGTTTTCCTAATTCCAGGAAATCATGATGCAAACATAAATTTGCTTGTTCCTGAACCTGTTATAGTTTGCAATACCAGTGGATTAGTTATTGAGGATACCTTGTTAATTCATGGACATACAATTCCTGAAAAAACCAAATTCAATA
>OBLS010000885.1_pt1 | contig 11709 bp, 14 predicted proteins | sample 1519901 | NCBI WGS metagenome assembly OBLS01 (sample SAMEA3113585, study PRJEB22503) | soil metagenome
GCGGCCAAGATCGCGTGGATCGAAGGCGGAATCGTCTCCTGGCGTCCCTCTTCCTCGAGCGCCAGGAACTGCTCGAGGAAGAGCGGGTTACCCTCCGCGGCTGCGCTGATGCGCGAGCGCTTATCTGGCGCTACCCCCCGTTCGCCGGCCAGCGCGTCCGCAAGCTCCTCGGTTTCGTCGATCGACAACGGGCCGAGCGAGATCGTCATCGGCCAGGACGGACGCCGCTCACTGAGCTCCGGCCGGCTGAGGCCGAGAAGCAGGATCGGCGCGTCCGCGGTCCAGCCTACGAGGTACTCGATCAGGTCGAGGAGAGTCGGCTCCGCCCACTGCAGCTCGTCCAGCCCGACGATCAGCGGGCGTTCGCGCGCGATGTGCTCGAGGAACCGCCGGACGGCCCAGAACGTGTCCTCGCTCGCGCTCGCCGCCTCCGCCGTACCGACGGCATCGGCCAAGAGCACAGCGATCCGACCGCCGTCGTCGGCGTCTTCCAGGCGTTCAGCGATACGGTCCGGGCTCAGGTGGCCTACGGCTCCGAGGACGATCCCCCGAAGTGGCCAGTACGTGACGCCTTTGCCGTAGGCGAGGCAGGTGCCCACGAGCGCCGTCGCGTCATCGGTGGCCGCAGGGAGCAGCTCGTTGGCGAGGCGCGACTTGCCGATCCCGGCCGGCCCCACAATCGTCGCCAACCGACAACGGCGCTCCTCCACGGCTGTCTCAAACTCTGCGCGGAGCCTGGCAAGCTCGGGTCCGCGGCCGATCATCGGCGTGTCAAGCCGGCGCGGGAACGGCGGAGCACCCTCGATGACCCCCATCAGACGCCACGCCGCGACCGGCTGCGCCTTTCCCTTCAGCGTGAGCGGCTCGACAGGCTCGACGATGACGGCGTTGGCCACGAGCCGGTGCGTCGAGTCTCCGATCAGGATCTCGCTCGCCCGCGCCGCAGCCTCGAGCCGTTGTGCGGTGGCGACGGCATCACCGGTGGCGAATGCCTGGCCCTGGGAGGGGTCGCCGGCGACGACCTCGCCGGTGTTGACCCCGGTTCGGATCGAGACGGTGACGCCGTGATCGCGCTCAAGCTCGTCGTTGAGCGTCGAGAGGGCAACGCGCAGATCGGAAGCCGCGCGGACAGCGCGAAGCGCATCGTCGTCGTGGGCCACAGGAATGCCGAACGCGGCCATCACGGCATCGCCGATGAACTTCTCCACGGTGCCGCCGTGGCGCTCGAGCGCCAGGCGCACCGCGTCGAAGTAGCGATCCTGGATGCGGCGGTGGACCTCGGGGTCGATGCGCTCGCCGAGCGGGGTGGAGTCGACGATGTCGCAGAAGACCACCGTCACGGTCTTGCGTGCGGCCATTTCACGAGTGTAGGACGGGAATGGCCTCGTCTCTACACTGTCGAGCCGCATGTTTGACACGTTGGGCGACAAGCTGAACGCCGCGCTCGGGCCGCTTCGCGGCCGCGGCAAGCTGGACGAAGAGGTGATTTCGCGTGCGATGCGCGAGATCCGTCTCGCCCTGCTGGAGGCCGACGTCAACTTCAAGGTCGTCAAGGACTTCGTCGCGCGGGTCAAGGAGCGGGCGACCGGTCAGGACGTGGCCCGGAGCCTGACTCCCGGCCAGCAGGTCGTGAAGATCGTCCACGAGGAGCTGACCGAGCTGATGGGCGCGGGGAGCTCGAAGCTCGCGATCGCCGCCAAGCCGCCGACGGTGATCCTGCTCGCCGGGCTCCAGGGCTCAGGGAAGACGACTGCAGCCGCGAAGCTCGCGCTCCTGTTGCGCAAGGAGAATCACACGCCGGCGCTCGTCGCCGCCGATCTCCAGCGACCCGCGGCCGTCGAGCAGCTCCAGCAGCTCGGCCGCCAGATCCAGGTGCCGGTCTCGACAGGTTCGGACCCGGTCAAGGCGGTCACCGAGGGGGTCCGGCGAGCGAAGGATCAGGGCGCCGACGTCGTCATCCTCGACACGGCCGGCCGGCTGCACGTCGACCAGGAGCTGATGGACGAGCTCGCGCGCGTGCGCGACGCCGCCAAGCCGACGAACGTCCTGCTCGTGCTCGACGCGATGACCGGCCAGGAGGCCGTATCGGTCGCCGAGGCATTCCAGGAGCGCGTCGCGTTCGACGGCGTCGTCCTCACCAAGCTCGACGGAGATGCCCGCGGCGGCGCCGCGCTTTCGGTCAAGGCAGTCACCGGCAAGCCGATCAAGCTCGCATCGGTTGGGGAGAAGCTCGATCAGCTCGAGTACTTCCACCCGGACCGGATGGCGTCGCGGATCCTCGGGATGGGCGACGTGCTGACGCTGATCGAGAAGGCCGAGGAAGCGGCGTCCGAGGAGGACCAGGCAGACCTCGAAGCCCGGATGCGCGCCGGCGAGTTCAGCTTCGACGATTTCCTCGCCAGCTACCGGATGCTGCGGAAGATGGGGCCGCTCAAGGGCGTCATGTCGATGATCCCCGGACTCGGCAAGCAGCTCCAAGGGCTGGACGTGAACGAAGCAGAGCTGAAGCGAGTCGAGGCAATCGTGCTCTCGATGACGCCGCAGGAACGGCGGCTGCCGCACGTCATCGACGGCTCCCGGCGGAAGCGCATCGCCGCCGGCAGCGGAACAACGATCCAACAGGTAAACAAGCTGCTCTCGGCGCGAAAGCAGATGCAGAAGATGATGAAGCAGATGGGTAAGGGGAAGCTTCCCGGCCTCCCGCCCGAACTCACGAACGCACCACGGAGGTGACATGGCAGTACGGATGAGGCTGACGCGGGTCGGTTCGAAGAAGAACCCGATCTACCGCGTCGTCGTGGCGGACTCGCGTTCGCCGCGGGACGGCAAGTTCATCGAGATCGTCGGGCGCTACAACCCGCAGACCGATCCGTCGACGATCGAGTTCGACGAGGAGAAGGTCAAGGCGTGGCTCGAGAAGGGCGCACAGCCTTCAGGCACGGTCTCGCGCCTGCTCAAGATCAAAAATCTTGGCTGACCTGCTCGCGTACCTGGCTCGGCAGCTCGTAGACGATCCCGATGCCGTCCGCGTGGAGGAGGAGGAGCGTGAAGATGCCGTCGTCCTCCGCCTGCACGTCGCGAAGGACGACGTCGGCAAGGTGATCGGCCGCCAGGGCCGCATCGCTCGGGCACTCCGCGCGATCGTGCGCGCGGGCGGCGCCCGCCAGCGGCGCCGGCTGATCCTCGAGATCGCTGACTGATCTGGTCAGCATCGGGCGGGTGGGCAAGCCGCATGGGCTGGACGGCGCATTCGTCGTCGAGGGGGCGAGCGAGGATCCAGAGCGCTTCGAGCCGGGGGCGACCCTCCTCGTGCAGGGTGAACCGGCCGAGGTCGTGGAGCGGAAGCGCGCGGGCGGTCGACTGATCGTGCGCCTGGATCGCCCGGTCGCACGCGGCGCCGCTCTCGAAGTCGAGCGCGACGCGCTCCCCGAACCGGAGGAGGGCGAGTACTACGTCTTCCAGCTCGTCGGCCTGGAGGTCGAGGAGGAGGGCGGCGGCGTGCTGGGCAAGGTGGCCGAGGTCGCACCCGGAATCGCGAACGACGTCCTCGAGCTCGACACCGGTCTGGCGCTTCCGCTCGTCGAGGCCTGCATCCGAGAGGTCGATCTCGAGCGGCAGCGAATCCTGGTGGCACCCGGCTTCACGCCCGCTGAAGGTGCCGACTAGGCGGCGCTGACCAGAAAAGGCCGTACCGGCTTTGCCGGTGCGGCCGTATGACTAACCTGCCGGAACTTTGCGCGTTGACGTCTTCACCCTTGTCCCTCATCTCTTTGCCGCCGTCTCCGAGCAGCGGCCGCTTGCCGCCGTCCTCGGCGGCGAGCTCGACCTGCGTCTCTTCAACTATCGGGACTGGACGCCGCTCACCGGCGGGCAAGTGGACGACGACCCATACGGCGGCGGCGCGGGGATGGTGCTTCGCGTCGACGTCGTCGCCGCGGCACTCGAAGGCGTCTACGGCGGAGTGCCGGAGAACCGCGTGATCGCGCTGACGCCGCAGGGACGGCAGCTCGACCAGGGCGTGGTGGAGGAGCTTGCCGGGGAAGAGCACCTGACGCTTCTCTCTGCGCGGTTCGAAGGCTTCGACGAGCGGATCCTGTTGCACCTGTCGAACGACGCGATCTCGATCGGCCCGTATGTCTTGTCGGGCGGCGAGCTTCCGGCCATGGTGATGCTCGACGCAATCGCACGCCGCCTTCCCGGCGCGCTCGCCGAAGGCTCGGGCGTCGAGGAGAGCTTCTCCGCCGAGCTGGAGGGCGGGCACGAGTATCCGCACTACACGCGGCCACCGGAGTTCCGCGGCTGGGCGGTGCCGGAGGTGCTGCTCTCGGGCGACCACGGCCGGATTGCGGACTGGCGGCGAAGCGAAAGCCGGGAGAGAACGCCGTCATGAGAAATCCGGTCGACCGGTTGACGCACGGGCTGCCGCGACCCTGGCGGGTCGCGATCGACTGGGTCGTGACGATCGTCGGCGCCGTCGCGATCGTCTTGGCGATCAAGCAGTGGGTCGTAAACCCCTACCGAATTCCGTCGTCGTCGATGGAGCCCACGCTGCACTGCGCCGGAGCGGGCCTCGGCTGCACCGCGCGGTTCTCCGATCGCGTGCTCGCGAACCGCTTCATCTACCACTTCATGGACCCGGAGCGGGGCGACATCGTCGTCTTCGAGACGCCGACCCAGGCCAGGCAGCAGTGCGGCGCCGGCGGCACTTTCGTCAAGCGGATCATCGCCCTTCCAGGAGAGACCTGGGAGCTGCGGAACGGCTTCGTCCTCATCAACGGCAAGCGTCTGCAGGAGCCGTACGTCCACGAGAACCGGCGGGATCCCGACACGCGGCCGCCGGAGCGAATCCCGAACGACTCGTACTGGGTGATGGGCGACAACCGTTCCCAGTCCTGCGACTCGCGCGTCTGGGGCGCGCTCCCGAGAGCCAACCTGATCGGCAAGGTTTTCGCGGTCTACTGGCCGCCGAGGCGGATTTCGTTGCGCTAGCATGCCGGGTCGGCCGACGGCCGACCCTTTGCCATGGCCAATCCGATCGAGACCCTCGAGCGCCGTCAGCTGCGCCCGAACATCCCTGAGTTCAAGGCCGGGGACACCGTGCGCGTGCACTTCCAGGTGATCGAAGGCGAGCGCCGCCGTGTCCAGGTCTTCGAGGGGATCGTGTTGAAGCGCCAGGGATCGGGCGCGCGCGAGACGTTCACGGTGCGCAAGCAGTCGTTCGGCGTCGGCGTCGAGCGGACGTTCCCGGTGCACTCTCCGAAGATCGAGCGGATCGAGGTCGTGGCGATCGGCGACGTCAACCGCGCCAAGCTCTACTACTTGCGCGGGAGAGTGGGTCGAAAGGCGCGCGTGCGTGAGCGCCGTGAAGGACACCGGCTATCCTCGGCCGGTGCCCGCGCTGCCGACCAGCCCGCCGACGAATCAGTCGAGGCCGAGCGGGTTGCTGAGGGCGAGCCGGAGGCGGAAACCGCCACGGTCGAGCGCACGGAACCGAGCTAGGCGCCTCCTTCACTTCGACCGGCAGTTCGGCCTCAGATATGTGGCCGGTGTCGATGAGGCCGGTCGGGGCTGCCTGGCGGGCCCACTCGTTGTTGCCGGCGTGCTCTTCGACTACGAGTCGCTCCGCGATCACCGCGTCAGGCCGCTTGCAGGTCTGAACGACTCCAAGCAGCTTTCGATCGACGAGCGCGAAGTCTTGTTTCGGGCCGTCGTCGGCTGCGCCAGCTCGTTCACGGTGCGGGTGATCTCACCGGCGGAGATCGACCGCACGGGGCTGCACAAGTCCAACCTGGAGGCGATGCGCTCCTGCTTGTGGACGCTGGCGCCGCCTGCCGAGGCCTGTCTCGTCGACGGGTTCCGGCTCGGCCCGTCGGCACCGGAGCATTTGGCGGTGGTCGACGGCGACGAGCGCAGTGCGACGATCGCGGCTGCGTCGATCGTCGCGAAGGTCGTGAGGGATCGCGCCATGCGCCGCATGGACGCACTCTTTCCACACTACGGATTTGTCTCGCACGTCGGCTACATCACGCCGCGGCACTCGGCTATGGTCAGGGAGCGCGGGCCGTCGGAGCTCCATCGCCGCTCGTTCCAGGCCCTCTGCTATGAAGACCTCCTCGAGCTCGAGGGCGCGGGGGGCTGAGGCCGAGAGGCGCGCGCGCCGGTTCTACCGGCTCCGCGGCTATCGCGTGCTGGGCGAGAACGTCTGGGCGGCCGGAAATGAACTCGACCTGATCGTGCGGCGCGGCCGGCGGCTGGTTTTCTGCGAGGTGAAGGAGAAATCGTCCGACGGCTTCGGCGCTCCGGCGGAGATGGTCACCCCCGAGAAGCGTCGGCGGTTGCGGCGGGCGGCGGAGGCTTGGCTGGCCTGGCATCCCGAGCTCGCCGGTCTTGTGGTTCGCTTCGACGTCGTCGCCGTGTCGCCGCGGGGCGTGACGCGCTTGGTCGACGCGTTCTAGGAGTCGTCGCGCCTCCGGCGAAGGGGTTTCTTCGTGGCCCCGACCCAAGACGCGCTTTACGCCGAGATCGATCTCGACCTCTCGTGGTCGGAGCGGGACCTCCCCGAGCGCGAGCGGACGAAGCACGTCCACCGGCTCCACCCCTACCTCGGCAAGTTCATTCCGCAGGTGGTGGAAGTGCTGCTCGAGCGCTACGTCCCAGTAGGAGGACGCGTCCTCGATCCGTTCGCGGGCTCGGGCACGACGCTCGTACAGGGCCTCGAGAGCGGGTATGACTCGACGGGCATCGACATCGCCGCCTTCAATTGCCTGCTCATGAAAGTGAAGACGCGGCGCTACGACCTCTTCGCGCTGGAGTCGGAGATCCGCGACGTGGTGCGGCGGGTGCAAGCGATGGACGGCGGCCTCCGTGCGAACGGGTATCTCGCGGAGTGGTTCGCTCCGCGGGCGGCGGGCGAGCTGCTCGGCTTTCTGAAGCTCGTGGCCGACTATGAGCACGAAGACGTCCTTCGCGTCGTGCTGGCCCGCGCCGCGCGCTCCGCGCGGCTGACGACCCACTTCGATCTCGACTTTCCTCGCTCGCCGCAGCGGGAGCAGTACTGGTGTCACAAGCACAAGCGGTTCTGTCGCCCGATCGATCGCGCCGAACACTTCCTCCGTCGCTACGCACTCGACACGCTCAAACGGATCAAGGATTTCTCGCGCGCGCGGAGTCGCGGGCGCGAGGCTGTGGTGATCCACGGCGACGCTCGGGAGGTACGGCTCGCCGGCCGCTTCGACGCGCTGATCACCTCGCCGCCGTATCCCGGGTTGATCGACTACCACGAACAGCACCGGTACGCGTATGAACTGCTCGGCCTCGAAGACCTTCGCGGGCTCGAGCTCGGCTCGGGCGCGCAGGGAACGAGCGCCGCGGCGCTCGGCCGCTACGTCGACGGCATCGCCGCGGTGCTTACCCGGGCGAGGAAGTCCCTCCGGGCCCGGGCGCCGGTGGTGATCGTCGTCAACGACCGTCGCAACCTGTATCCCCAGATCCTCCAACGGGCCGGTCTGTCTTTGGAAGAGCGTCTGCGCCGCCACGTGAATCGCCGTACCGGCCGGCGCGCCGGCGAGTTCTTCGAAGACGTGCTCGTCGCGCGCTAAGAGCCTCTGACTGAATGACGCTTCGTCGTCGGGGTGCGATGGGTGGTGCGAGGCAAGGACGCAGCGTCTCGTTCGTATCCCGAGGATCCGGCCGAGACCGAGGACACCGCATCGCGCCGCCCAGCGCGGCTCGACGGCACAAGGCTTCGTTCAGTTAGGGGCTCTAAGTCGCGAATTCGACACCGGCCCGGCACAGACACGCGCGCCTTCTCTGCCTAGCGTCGGACGGTGCTCGCGCGCACCATTACCCATGCCCTTGTCGGCCTCGATGCACGCAAGGTCGAGGTCGAGGCCCACCTCCAGAACGGCATTCCGGGCCTCGCCATCGTCGGGCTCGCTGACCGTGCCTGCCAGGAGGCGAAGCATCGGGTCCGAAGCGGGATCGCCTCGGCCGAGCTCGAGTGGCCCTCTCGTCGAATCACCGTCAACCTCGCACCGGCCGGGTTGCGCAAGGAAGGCTCCGGGTTCGATCTTCCGATCGCACTCGCGATCCTCGCCGCCTCGCGTCAGCTCCCAACCGATGCCCTCCAAGGTCATGCCGCGATCGGAGAGCTTGCGCTCGACGGTCGACTCAGACCCGTGCGAGGTGTCCTCGCGGCTGCGGAGGGCGCGCGAAACGCCGGCCTGAAACGACTCGTCTGCGCCGCTGAGTCCGCGGCTGAGGCGGCGCTCGCGGGCGTGGAGCCGATACCGGCGCGGCATCTCGCCGAAGTCGTCTCCTATCTCAGGGGCGAAACGGATCCTCCGCCGGTCGAGCACTCGACGAACGGTCCGCCGCCCGTGAGCCACGGGCTCGATCTCGGCGATGTCCGCGGCCAGGAGCGCGCCCGTCGAGCGCTCGAGCTCGCTGCCGCAGGCGGGCACAACCTCCTGCTCGCGGGTCCGCCCGGAACCGGAAAATCGATGCTGGCGCGCCGGTTGCCCGGGATCCTGCCGCCGCTCACGGCGGAAGAAGCACTCGAGGTGACGCGGATCTACTCCGTCGCCGGTCTGCTCAGCCCCGACCGCCCTTTGATCCGGCGTCGGCCCTTCCGGATGCCCCACCAGAGCGCGTCGGTGGCGGCGATCGTCGGCGGTGGGCCGGGACCGCGACCGGGTGAGGCGACGCTCGCCCACCACGGCGTGCTGTTCTTGGACGAGCTAGCCGAGTTCCAGCGCCCCGCTCTCGAGGCGCTGCGGCAGCCGCTCGAAGACGGTCTCGTCAGCATCGCCCGCGCCGAGGGGCGCGCCCTCTTCCCTGCGCGGTTTCAACTCGTCGCAGCGATGAACATGTGTCCGTGCGGAGGACGCGGCGATCCTGCGGCCGAGTGCGCCTGCTCGGCGCAGAGGCTCGCGGCCTTTCGGGAGAAGCTCTCTCGTGCGCTTGTCGATCGCTTCGATCTCGTCGTCGCCGTACCTCGCTCCCGTGCCGTCGAGCTGGCTGCCGGCGCCGCCGAGTCGTCGGAACCCGTGCGGGCGCGCGTGGCCGCGGCTCGTGAGCGGATCCGTGCCGGACCGCTGCCCCGAACTCGGCCGGCGGCCGAGCTCCTCGACCGAGCGGTCGAGCGCCTGCCACTGTCCGGTCGCGGCCGAGCGCGCGTTGCTCGGGTGGCCCGCACGATCGCAGCTCTTGCCGGCGGCGACGCGGTCGAGGGGGAGCACATCGCCGAGGCTCTCGCCTACCGATCGCCGAGGGAGCTCGCGGCGTGATCATTCTCCGACGATCCGACCCGCTCTTCCCACCACGCCTCCGCGCGATCTTCGATCCGCCGCCCGCGCTGTATCTCCGCGGAGCCGGCCATCCGGAGCTGCTGGCCCTGCGCGCGGCGGCGGTCGTCGGCGCCCGCTCGTGCTCTCCCTACGGCGCACAGGTCGCACGGATGCTCGGTCGCGAGCTTGCTGCCGCCGGGCTCGTCGTCGTCAGCGGCCTCGCGCGGGGCGTCGACGGGGAAGCGCACCGTGGAGCGCTCGAGGCCGGCGGCCTCACGGTTGCCGTGCTCGGCTGCGGGATCGACCGGGACTACCCGGCCTCGAATGTGCAGCTGTCGCGGCAAATCGAGCAGCGGGGACTCATGGTCTCGGAATACGAGCCGGGCGTCGAGCCCGCACCGTGGCGCTTCCCTGCGCGGAATCGAATCATCGCCGGCCTCTGCGAGGCGGTTGTCGTCGTCGAGGCGCGCGAGCGCAGCGGCGCGCTCATCACCGCCGACTTCGCACTCGACGAGGGCCGAGAGGTCTTCGCCGTGCCCGGCGAGATCACCGCCGGCCTCTCGATCGGGACGAATGCGCTCCTGAAGCTCGGCGCGACGCCGCTGACCTCCGCTCAAGACGTGCTCGATGCGCTTGGGATCGAGCGGCGCGAAGCGGTAGAAGCCGTCAATGTCTCGCCGGTCGCCGCGCGGATCCTCGAGCTGGTGCGCGATGCGCCGTGCGGCGCCGATGAGCTGACCGCGGACGGCATGCACGCCGCCGGCGCGATCAGCGCCGCGCTCACGGAGCTTGAACTCGCCGGGCTCGTGGCTGCGGCAGACGGCGTTTACAGGGCTGTGAGGTGAGGGTGACTACGATCATCGCGTGGGAGAGCCGTACTGGCTTGACGAGCAGGCCGTCGTCGGCGGCGGCGTCACCGGTCTGTCGTGCGCGATCACCCTCGCGGAAGGTGGGTTGCGCGTTCGCGTGCACGAAGCACGCACGATCGCCTCCGGTGCGAGCGGGCGGAACGGTGGCTTCGCCCTGAGGGGCGGGGCGATGCCCTACGACCGAGCGAGGCAGAGGCTCGGCGCCGAGCGCGCGGCAGCGCTCTGGCGACTCACCGAGCGAACTCTCGACCGGATGGAGGGTCTCGCCGGTGACGCGCTGCGCCGCGTCGGCAGTCTTCGGCTGGCCGCAGACACGGAAGAGAGAGACGTGCTGCTCGCCGAGCATGCGGCCCTTTGCGACGACGGGTTCGCCGTGAAGTGGATCGACCAGCCAGCGGGGCGACTCGGCGGCCTGTACGTCGGTGCGCTGCTCCACCCGCACGACGGGGCGCTCCATCCTGGACGCTGGATCAGGCGGCTGGCCGCGCACGCCGCCGAGGCGGGCGTCGAGATCCGCGAGCACGATCGAGTCGCGTCCGTCGACGACGTCGAGGCGGATACGGTCGTCGTCGCCAACGACGGATACCCGAGCGGGCTGCTGGGCGCGATGGACGAGGTCGTGCAGCCCACGCGCGGTCAAGTGGTCGCCACCGAACCGCTCGGCGAAGTGCTCTACGAACGGCCGCACTACGCCCGTCGGGGATTCGATTACTGGCAGCAGCTCTCCGACGGGCGGCTCGTGATCGGCGGTCGCCGCGACACCGACCTCGAGGCCGAGTCGACGGCGGAGGAGGGAATCACCTCAGCGGTGCAAGCGGCGCTGGAAGCCCTCATTCGCGACCTGGTCGGACAAGTGCCAGCGATCACGCACCGCTGGTCCGGGATCTTCGGCACGAGCCCCGATGACCTTCCGGTCGTCGGGCCGGTCCCAGGCCACGACGGCGTCTGGACTTCGCGCGGTTATTCGGGCCACGGCAACGTGCTCGGGCTCGCGTGCGGCGATCTGGTCGGCAAGGCGATCCTCGGCCGCCGCGAGCCCGAGCTCGACCTGTTCGATCCCGTGCGGCTGCTAGGCGCCCGCTCTACGCCGGGCTAGAGGTCGATCGTTTGGAGGTTAATTCGTCCAGGTGCTCGACAGGAGGAATCTTTGGCTGCACGCTCGCCATCTACGTTCGCGTATCGACTGAGGAGCAGGACACCTTCGAGGCGCAGGAAGCCTCGGCGCGTGACTGGGCCGCGCGTACTGACGAGCAAGTCTGGTTCGATTCGGAGGCGTGTCAGGAGAAGCAATCAGCCGGAGGCGACGTTGACGACCGGAAGCTGGGACGGCTGATCGAGAGGTGCGAGGAGGGCGAGTTCGCCGGCCTCATCGTCCGCGACGAGTCCCGATTCGCACGCGACACGATCGCAGGGGGGTCGCGCTCCGTCGCCTGCACGAGTCCGGTGCGCGTCTGATTGCGACGCGCAGCGGCTTCGACTCCAAGCAGCTGACGCCTGACAAGGAGCTCGTGTTCAACATGATGATGGCGATTGGGCAGGCCGAGCGACAGCGC
>OBLS010000886.1_pt1 | contig 11706 bp, 12 predicted proteins | sample 1519901 | NCBI WGS metagenome assembly OBLS01 (sample SAMEA3113585, study PRJEB22503) | soil metagenome
CGCGTCGAGCGCCATGGCGGCGAACGGCGCCGTCTACACCCAGACCAACGATCCCACCGGCAATGCCGTGCAGCGCTTCGACCTCGGTCACGACGGATCGCTCGAGCCGGCCGGCACGTTCCCCACCGGCGGCGCCGGCCTGGCCGCGCTCGGCGGCCGCCAGGGCGCGGTCGAGCTCTCCGGCAACGGCCGCCGCCTGTTCGCCGTGAACGCCGGCTCGAACACGATCTCCGTCTTCCAGGCCGGCCCGGACCGCCTCGAGCTCATCGACCAGATCGCCTCGGGCGGCACCGCCCCCGTCAGCATCGCCGCCGCCCGCGGCCGCGTGTACGTGCTCAACGCGGGCGGCACCGCCAACGTCGCCGCCTTCGACCGCGAGGACGGCACCCTCGAGCCGCTCGGCACGCAGGACCTCGCCCCCGGCGCCGCGGGCGCCGCGCAGGTCTCAGTGATGCCCGACGGCAAGTCGCTCGTCGTCTCCGAGCGCGTGAGCAACCGGCTCGAGACGCTGCCGCTCGATCCCAGCGGCCGCCCCGGCGCGCCGGTCGTGACGGTCTCGAGCGGCGCGGTCCCCTTCGGCTTCGCGATCTCCCAGACGGGCACGATCGTCGTCTCGGAGGCCGGCGCGAGCACGGTGTCGTCGTACCGCGAGGGTGCCGCGGGCGGGCTGGCCACGGTGACGGCGTCGACGCCGGTCGGCCGGGGCGCCGCCTGCTGGGTCGCCGTCTCGCCGTCAGGCCGCTTCGCCTACACGGGCAACGCGTCCGGCTCCATCAGCGGCTACGCGATCGCTCCCGACGGGGCGCTGACCGCGCTCGATGCGGACGGCCTCACGGCCCCGCTGATCCCCTCGCCGCGTGACCTCGACTTCGACGCGAGCGGCCGCTTCCTGGTCGCCGTCTCGCCGGGCAACGCGGCCGACGGCGGGCAGGTCACGTCGTTCCACGCCGCCGGCGACGGCTCGCTGACCGTCGTCGACACCGCGCCGGCCGCCGCCGGCATCACCGGGGCCGCCGCCTCCTAGCGCCCCGCGGACGCGCGACCGGCCGTAACGCCGCGGCCGGTCGCGCGACCACCCTCCACGACCACCCTCGGCCCGGAGCACGATGACCTCCCTCACCCCGATGCAGGAGCAGCTGTGCGCGACGTCGCGCTGGGACTTCTCCGACCTGCGCGCGGTCTACATCAACTGCACGCTCAAGCGCTCGCCCGCGCCCTCCCACACGCAGGGGCTCGCGGACCGCACGATCGCCACCATGGAGCGCAACGGCGTCGCCGTCGAGCAGTTCCGCGCCGTCGACCACGCGATCGCCACGGGCGTGTCCCCGGACATGACGGGGGACGGCTGGGAGCGCGACGACTGGCCGGAGATCTTCGCGGCGGTGCAGGCCGCCGACATCCTCGTGCTCACCACTCCCATCTGGCTGGGGGAGAAGTCGTCGGTCTGCACGCGCGTGATCGAGCGCCTGTACGGCAACAGCCACCTGCTCAACGACGCCGGCCAGTACGCCTACTACGGCCGCGTCGGCGGCTGCCTGGTCACCGGCAACGAGGACGGCGTCAAGCACTGCGCGATGAACATCCTGTACTCGCTCCAGCATCTCGGCTTCGCGATCCCGCCGCAGGCCGACGCGGGCTGGATCGGCGAGGCGGGCCCCGGCCCGAGCTACCTCGACCCGGGATCAGGCGGACCCGACAACGACTTCACGAACCGCAACGCGACGTTCATGACCTGGAACCTGCTGCATCTGGCCCGCCTGCTGAAGGACGCGGGCGGCATCCCCGCCCACGGCAACCAGCGAGCGGCGTGGGACGCGGGCTGCCGCTTCGACTACCCCAATCCCGAGTACCGCTGACGAGGAGGGTTCGGCATGGCCGTCAGGCTCGATGGGTTCGTAGTCGCCGTGCTCGCCGTGGTCGCGGTCGCCGGATGCGGTGACGACCCCGAGGGCCGCTCGGTACGCACCGCGACGCCGGAACCGGCGGCCGCCACCGCGACCCCCGCGGTGGATCCGGAGCCCGCGAGCACGCCCGAGCCCGCCCGGGGCACGCGCCTGCGCGCGATCGGATCGCAATTCGGGCGGATCGTGGGCGACGGTCCGGGGCTGGCCGTCTACATCTTCGACAAGGAGCGGCGCGGCCGCAGCGAGTGCTACGGGGCGTGCGCGAAGGCGTGGCCGCCCGTGCTCGCCAAGGGCCAGCCGGTGGCCGGCGCCGGCATCGACGACGACCTGCTCGGAACGACGCGGCGACGCGACGGCAAGCGCCAGCTCACCTACCGGGGGCAGCCGCTCTACTACTACGAGCACGACCGCCCCGGCCTCGTGCTCTGCCACGACGTCGTCGAGTTCGGCGGCACGTGGCTCGTCATCCGGCCGACCGGCCGCGCCGTGCCGTAGCGGGCGCGGCTCAGCCCTTCGCGTACTCCTCGGCCGCGCGCGACTCGAACTCGAACCCGACGAACCGCTCGTCGCCGAGCACCCACGCGTCGTGGCCGGGCTCGATGACGTACGCCTGGCCCGGACCGATCTCGACCTCGGTCCCGTCCTCGTGCCTGACGCCCATCCGGCCGGACTGCACGACGCCCACGTGGCGGACCTGGCAGCTCTCGGTCCCGGCGACGGGCTTGACGCACTCCGACCAGCGCCACCCCGGCTCGAACGCGAGGCGCGCGGCGGACGTCGCGCCCATGCGGACGACGTCGACCTGCGTCTTATCCGGCGTCCTCGTCTCGTCAGGCGAATCGAAATCGCGCGCCTCCACACCGGCCATGGCCATCTCCTCTCGACGATCGACAGGACGATCCTCCTGCCTCCGGGTACGGCATTGCAAGCGGCGTCACGGATTGCCGCGGAGATCGCGGAACGCTCGCAGCAGCGCGTCGCGCGTCGCGTCGTCGGGCGGCGGCTCGGACGTGGCCTGCAGGCTGCCGACGATCCGGCGCATGTCCTCGAGATAGCCGCTGCAGCCGTCGCACTCCGCCAGGTGGGCATCCATGCGGGCACGCTGATCCGCCGGCAGCGTCCCCTCGAGGTAGTCGGTCACCAGCTCGACGAACTCCTTGCACACGAGCGGGTCGTCGTGACCGCGGCGGCGACGGCGCAGGAAGCGCATCAGCGACCCGCCTCCACGAGCGGCACGAGCGCCTGCCGGACCTGGGCGCGCGCCCGGTGCAGCAGCACGCGCTGATTGCCCTCGCTGAGCTCGAGGAGGTCGCACACCTCCGCGGCGGACAACCCGACCAGGTCGCGCAGCGTGATCACCGCCCGCTGGTCGCGGGAGAGCGTGTCGACGGCCTCCAGCAGATGCGCGCGCAGCTCGGTGGAGAGCAGCCCGGTCTCCGGGTCGTCCTCCAGCCGCATGGGTGCGCTCGTCCAGCGCCCGTCCGCGGCGAAGGCCGCGGGCTCGACCGTCGGCTGATCGTCGCCCTCGAGCGCGGAGAACGGCAGGCTGCGTGCGTCCCGCACGCCGCGTCGGCGCGCCTGGTTGACCAGGATGCCGAAGATCCACGTCCGCAACGATGAGCGCCCCTGGAAGCCGTCGAGCCCGCGGATGACGCCGAGCCAGGTCTCCTGGACGACATCCTCGGCCGCCGAATCCGTGCGCACGAAGGTCCTCGCCACGCGACGGAGCGCCCCGTCGTGCTCGCGGACCAGCGCGTTGAAGGCCTGCTCGTCGCCGGCGCGGAGGCGTGCGAGGAGGGTGGTGTCGTCATGCACCGCATCGGTGACCGTATCGCCCGGGCGGCGCGTGGGCCAGACGACCCGCGCGCCGCCCGGATGATGTCACTCCTCCTGGCTGCGCTCGAGCTCTGCGAGCGCGCCGTCGAAGGTGCCCTTGCACGCCCGGCAGTTCGCGGCAGGCGGCAGGCGTTACAGCGCAATCGGCCCCCGCCGCGCTCGTGGCCGACCCGATGACATCTGGATCCGCGCACTCTAGAGTCGGCCCGATCGACCATCCAAGGAGGCTCGTATGGCGCTCGCACGTGTCGTGTCGTTCGACGGGGTCAGCACGGACCGCATCCGCGAGATGGAACGCGAGATGCGCGACTCCCAGCCACCGGAGGGGCTCCCCGCCAAGGAGATCATCGTGCTTCACGATCCCGACGCCGAGAAGTCGGTCGTGATCGTGTTCTTCGACAACGAGGAGGACTATCGGCGCGGTGACGAAGTGCTGAGCGCGATGCCGGCCGGCGACACGCCCGGTCAGCGCACCGGCGTCGCGAAGTACGACGTGGCCATCCGCATGTCGACGTAGCGCCGCTGCGGCCGAATGGACCGATTGATCGCATTCGCCGCTCGCCGATCCGCATCGGCAGCCGGCTCGTCCGCCTTGATTCGTGGTTGACGCTACGGCCCGCTCCGGCGGCTCGCGTCCCCAACAGGGGGTCGGCGTCAGTGGGGGCGACCCGCCCGCGGTTGACGCCGCTCAGCCGGACTGGTAGACCGGCTTCGTCCCCGACACGCGGAGGAAGACGGTGCGGTTGAAGCGGTCGATCGTCGTGGTGGGAGTCGTCGTCGCAGGAGCTGTGCCGGCGTCGGCCGGTGCCTTCCCGGGGCAGGGGAGCTGCGCCGGCGAGGGAGCGTTCGTGTCGGGGAACGCGCAGGCGCTCGGCTCCGGCTTCGGCGCCTTCGTGGCCGGAACCGCGCAGGACGCGCCCGGCCTCGCGGACGTCATCGCGGCCTCTCACGCCGACCACTGCGAGCCGCGCCCGTAGCGCGACGGGAGCCGGCGCACGCAGCCGGTCACGGGGCGTCGTCGCGGACGACGTCGAGCTTGTGCGCCACCTGGGGGCGGCCGCCGACGTCCCAGGCCACGTCGACCTGGTCGTCGCGCCGGTACGTGCCGATCCCCCACGCGCCCCAGAACCAGCGCCAGAAGCCGAGCCGGCCCTCCTGCACGAGCTCGCGCTCGAAGTGCAGCTCGCCGCCGCGGACGGTGTAGTCCTCACCCTCTGTGACGCGCACGCCGTTGACGAAGACGGTGAACGGCGCGCGCACGCCGCGGGGCAGCCGCACGCGGGACACGCTCATGACCCGCCATCATGGCCGATCGCATGCGCGTCGACGCCTCCGCCCGTCCCTCCCCGTCACGGATCGTGCAGGTCCTCGACGGCCATCACTCGACGATCAGCGCGATCGAGGCGTTCGGCCTCGACTTCCGCTTCCTGCCCTCGTCGTACGACGAGGGATTCCGGGTGAGCGAGGACGCCGTTCGCTACCTGCGCGAGGCCCGCGACCTCGGCGGCGCGATCGTCGCGCGCGACACGTCGCTGACCACGCTGCGGGTGCTGTAGGCCGCGGTCGCCTGCAGGCGCAGCGCGACGACGACGACGTCGTCCTGCACGGGCCGCCCGCCGAGCAGCTCCGCGACCAGGGCGGCGCAGAGCTCCTCCACGTCGAGCGGGTGGAGGGCGCGGGCGGCGAGCTGCAGGCGCTCGAGGCCCTCGTCGATCTCCTCGCCGCGACGCTCGATGAGCCCGTCGGAGTAGAGGAGCAGCGTCGCGCCCGGGCCCAGCTCGGCGCACCCGTGGGCGCCCCGCGGCTCGGCGACGGCGCAGAGCGGCCACGAGCGGCCCTCCTCGAGGAACCGGCACGTGCCGTCCGCCTCGATCAGCAGGGCGGGCGGATGCCCGGCGGACGCATGGAGCACGACGCCGGTCGCGGGGTCGAGCGTGGCGAAGCACGCCGTGGAGAAGAGCATGGCCGACGAGCCCTGGGCGAAGTCGTCGAGCTGCTCGAGCAGCTCGACCGGGGAGGCGCAGTCCGGGGCGAGCGCGGCCACCGCCGTCCGCAGCTGCCCCATCGCGGCCGCGGCCTCCAGGCCGTGGCCCACGACGTCGCCCACCGCGACGCCGATCCGCCCTCCGGGGAGCGCCAGGGTCTCGTACCAGTCGCCGCCGACGACGAGCCGCTCGTCGCTCGGGCGATAGGTGGCGGCGAGCGCCACGTGCTCGTCGCGGACGAGCCGCTCGGGCAGCAGCGCACGCTGCAGCCGCACCGCCACGTCGTGCTCGTAGCTGTGCTGCTCCTCCGCCCGGGCGCGCTCGCGCACGGCGTCGTCGCGCTCGCCGGCCTCGGCCGCGAGCAGGAGCGAGGTGGCGGTCATCAGGGCGATCGCGGCCTGCACGTAGAGCACGCCCGAGCTGGGCGGGACGTCCATGGCGTTCCACAGGCTCGGCGCGAGCGAGACCTGTTGCGCGGCGATGATGGCGATGACCCCGCCCACCACCGCGACGGCCGCCGTGCCGAGCCGGAGGGCGATCCAGGGCATGACGACGAACGGGACGTACACCCAGTGGACGTCCTCGACCGCGAAGATCAGCACCGTCGCCGCCGTGGCCGCCGAGCCCAGCGCCAGCGCCTCCAACCAGCGCGCCCGGACGCGCGCGACGCCGGAGCACGCCACGGCGAGCACCGCGCCGCCCACGACGAGGACGCCGAGCCCGTCGCCGGCCCACCAGCGCAGGAAGTAGAGCGGCCAGTCGGCGCCGCCCCCCAGGAGCTCCGCGTTCGCCGCGCCGATCAGCCCGCCGAGCATCGGGCTGAACGCGACGGGCAACGCGAGGAAGGCGAGCAGGTCCGCGCGGCGGCCGAGGTCGATCGCGCGGCCCCGTACGGCCCAGCGCAGCAGCAGCGCGCCGGCGAGCGCCTCCGTGAGGTTCGCGGTCGCCCAGCCCAGCGCGGGCGCGAGGTCGCTGCCGTGGGCGAGGTCGACCACGATCTCCGCGGTGCCCGCGCCGGCGAGCACGAACGGCCACGCCGCCCGTCGCGTCAGGACCAGTGCCGAGAGCGTCACCCCCGCGGCGGGGAAGAACACGGGGAACACGCCCGCGCCGAACCACGAGTACGCCAACTCGGCACCGGCCGCATAGGCGAGCGCCACCAGGCCGGAGATCAGGAGGTGTCTACGGGACAACGCGCGGAGCTGGGTCCCTACGGCACGACGGGCCGCGAGCCTACCCGAGGCCCGGCGGCGGCGCCAGTGGCGACCGCACCTCCGGCTACCGTCATGCGCCATGTCGACCGCGGCCTACCGCATCCGCCGCTCCACCCGCGCGCGACGGGTGCGGGTGAGCGTGGATCCCGACGGCACGGTCACGGTCACGCTGCCCAACCGCGCGCCGGAGCGGCTGGCGGCCGAGGCGGTGCAGGAGCTCGCGCCGTGGATCGCCCGCCGCCGCAAGGCGCTGGCGCGCGCGGCCGAGGACCGGGCCCGGCCCGCGGGCACGATGCCCTACCTGGGCGAGCACCTGACGCTCGTGCCGCAGCCGGGCCGCACGCGCGCGCACCGGCGCGGCGACGCGCTGCTCGTCCCCGCCCGAGATCCCGGCCCGGCGATCGAGCGCTTCTACCGCCGCGCGGCCCGCGCGGAGATCGCCCGCCGGCTCGACGACGCCACCCGGCGGGCCGGCACGACGTACGCCGGCCTCACGATCCGTGGCCAGCGCACCCGCTGGGCGTCCTGCTCGTCGGACCGCGGCATGTCGTTCAACTGGCGGCTGCTGCTCGCCCCGCCCGAGATCCTCGACTACGTCGTCGAGCACGAGGTCTGCCACCTCGAGGTGATGGACCACTCGCCGCGCTTCTGGGCGCTGCTCGAGTCCCGCGTGCCCGAGTGGCGCCGCCACGCCGCCTGGCTGCGGCGCTACGGCACCACGCTGGTCCTCTGAGCGGAGCAGGAGCCGGCGGAGCGCCGCGTACGGCGACTCGCGTCCCTCCTGCTCCACGACGCTGCGCCGGATCCGGCCCGTCCACGCCTCCGCGTCTCCGTTGCCGCGGACGTCGACGCCCGCCCGGACGCCCGGGCCGCTGAGCTCGACGCGTCCCGCCACCTGCTGCCGGGGCGTGAACTGGCGCTTGCGCATCGTCACCGCGGCGCGGCGCGGCCCCGCGGCGAGCGCGCGCGCCTCGCGCTCGACGAGGTCGAGCGCCTGCTCGAGGTCGTCCGCGCGGTGCTTGCGCACCCGCGGGCCGTCGCGCACCACGATCCGCCAGCCCATGCCGGCGCACAGCCTCTCAGGCGGCGGCCGCCTCCGCGCTCATCAGCGCCTCCACCTCGTCGACCGGCATCGGCCGGGCGAGCAGGAAGCCCTGGAGCAGCGGGCACTGCTGCTCGATCAGGAAGGCGCGCTGGGCCTCCGTCTCGACGCCCTCCGCGACCGTGGAGCGCCCCAGCGCGCGCGCCAGCGCGAGGATCGCCGTGACGATCGCGGCGGCCTCCCGGCTCTCCGGGACCTCGCGGAGGAACGCACGGTCGATCTTGAGCGTGTGCATCGGCATCTCGCGCAGGCGGGAGAGCGAGGAATAGCCGCTGCCGAAGTCGTCCAGGGCCAGCTGGAGGCCCATGTCGTGCAGCGCGCGCAGGACCGGCTCCGCATCCCCCGCGTCCTGGTGCATCGCGGACTCGGTGAGCTCGACCGTGATCCGCTCGGGGTTCGCGCCGGTGCGCTCGAGGTGCTCGCGCACCCGCGGGATGAAGTCGAGCCGGCGCAGCTGGCGGGGGGAGACGTTGACCGAGATCCGGGGCTCCAGGCCGCGCGCGGCCCAGGCGACCTGCTGCTCGCAGACGGCGCCGATCACCCAGTCGCCGATCGACTCGATCAGCCCGGTGTCCTCGGCCACGGGGATGAACTCGCTCGGGGGCACGAGCTCGCCGCGCTCCGCGTCGTGCCAGCGCAGCAGCGCCTCCACGCCCGCCACCGGGCCGTCGGCGGCGAAGATCGGCTGGTAGTCGAGCTGGAACTCCTCGCCGGCGAGCGCCCGGCGCAGGCGCGCGGCCATCGAGAGCCGCTCGAGCGGGTCGCGTCCGGCGGCGACGAAGCCCGCCCACCCTCCGCGGGCGGTCTCCTTGGCCTGGTACATCGCCGAGTCGGCGTGGGCGAGCAGCGCCTCGGCGTCCCGCGCGTCGCGCGGCGCGAGCGCGATGCCCGTGGAGGCGGAGATCTGGAACTCCGCGCCCGCGACCTCGAAGGGCTCGGCGAGGCAGGCCGCGATCTGGGCGGCGACGCGCTCGGCCGCGCGCTCCGCGTCGTCGTGCAGGTCGGCGAGCAGCAGCAGGAAGTTGTCGCCGCCGGCCCGGGCGAGCATGTCCGTCGCCCGGATCGACTCCTGCAGGCGGACGGCCATGCGGCAGAGCAGCTCGTCGCCGGCCCGGTGGCCGAGCGAGTCGTTGACGAGCTTGAAGTTGTCGATGTCGAGGTGCAGCAGCGCGACCCCGGCGCCCGTGCGGCGCGAGCGGGCGAGCGCGAGCTTGAGGTGCTCGGCGAGCAGCGCCTGGTTGCCCAGCCCCGTGAGCGGGTCGTGGTAGGCGAGGTAGGTGATCTGCTGCTCGGCGGCGAGCCGCTCCGTGACGTCCTCGCCCGAGGACAGCGTGCCCACGACCGTGCCGTCGGCGTCGCGGAGGGTGGTGTTGTGCCAGCTGATCGTCCGCTGCCGGCCGTCGAGCGTGACGACGTCGTGCTCGTAGCGCTCGACCACGGTCTCCTCGCCGCGCATGAGCGTGTGGAAGGCGCTGCGCACGGACTCACGCTCGTGGCCGGCGACGGCGAGCTCGAACCAGTCCCGGCCGACGACGTCGCGCTCCTCGCGGCCGAGCACGGCGCAGCCCTTGCGGTTCAGGAGCAGGACCTGGCCCTCGGCGTCGAGCACGACGATCATCGTCCCCGCGACGTCCAGGTAGCGCTGGGCGCGGTCGCGCTCCGCCCGCAGCATCGACTCGACGCGGCGGCTCTCGTCCGCCTGCAGCCGGCGCCGCTCGAGGTACTGGGCGAGCTGGCCGGCGACGGTCGCGAACATCGCGGCCACCTGGGCGTCCGGCTCCTCGATCCGCGCGGAGAAGAACTCGATGACGCCCGCGCAGTCGTCGGCGAGCGCGATGGGGAACGAGACCGCGGTCGTGAGCCCGGCCCGCACGGCGTGACCGCTGCGCGGCGTGTTGCCGTCCGCGCCGACGTCGCCGATCCACGCCGGCCGCCGGAAGGCGTACGTGCGGCCCGGCAGTCCGCGGCCCGGCGCGATCCGCATCCGGCGCGAGACCTCGGCGAAGGCGGAGACCTGCGGCCCCGCCGCCGGGTCGTGCCAGGCGGCGCTGCAGCGGAGCATGCTCGTCTCGGCGTCAGGACGCCAGACGGCGCCGTACGTCCAGCCGAGCGTCTCGCCGAGCGTCTCCAGGACCCGCGTGCACAGCTCGTCGGGCTCGAGCCCCGCGGCGACGTGGTCGGTGATCGCCTGCTGGGCGAGCAGGAGCCGGTAGGCCTCCTGGCCCTCGCCGCGCTCCTCGATCCGGGCCGCCAGGAGCGGCTCGAGCACCTCGGGCAGCCGCGCGGGGTCGGGCGCGAAGATGGCCTCCGGGCCGAAGCCCTGCACGAAGGCGGAGAGGTCGCCCGAGCGGACGGAGGCCACGGCCGCGACGAAGGGGAGCTGCGGGTCCGAGACCCGGACGAGCGCGGTCGCCTTGCGGGCGGGGACGGGGTCGGGCCCCTCGCCGCCGTAGATGACGGCGTCCCAGCCGCGCCGGGCGAGCGCCGCGCTGAACGCGTCGGTCCCCGCGACGGCCTGCGCGTGCGTCAGCGACCAGCCGGCGGCCTCGAGCGCCTCGGCGATCTCGTCGCGGCGCCCGGGGTCGACGTCGACGAACAGCGGTCTGAAGGAACGAGCGAGCCCCACACCTCCGTCATCGGCGTACGGTGGAAACGCTTGACCTCTCGGCGCCGCGTCGTCTGCGCGTCAGCTCCGGTCGCCGACCGGGACGTACTCGCGCGCGCGGTCGCCCGTGTAGATCTGGCGCGGGCGCGCGATCTTCTGCTCGGGGTCCTCGATCATCTCCAGCCACTGGGCGATCCAGCCGGAGGTGCGCGGGATCGCGAACATCACGGGGAACATCTCGACGGGGAGCCCGAGGGCCTCGTAGATCAGCCCGGAGTAGAAGTCCACGTTCGGGTAGAGCTTGCGCTTGACGAAGTACTCGTCCTCGAGCGCGACCTTCTCCAGCTCGAGCGCGATGTCGAGCAGCGGGTTGGTGCCCGTGACCTCGAAGACGTCGTCGCAGGCCGACTTGATGATCTTGGCCCGGGGGTCGTAGTTCTTGTAGACCCGGTGGCCGAAGCCCATCAGGCGCTCGTCGCCGTCCTTCACGCCCTTGATGAAGTCCGGGATGTTGTCCGTGCTCTCGATCCGGCGCAGCATCCGCAGCACCGCCTCGTTGGCGCCGCCGTGGAGCGGGCCGTAGAGCGCGGCGACGCCGGCCGTGACGGCGGAGTACGGGTCGACCTGGGACGAGCCGACGGCGCGGACCGCCGACGTGGAGCAGTTCTGCTCGTGGTCGGCGTGCAGGATGAAGAGGATGTCGAGCGCCCGCTCGAGCCGGGGATCCGGCTCGTACTTGAGCTCGGTCATCCGGTACATCATCGAGAGGAAGTTGCCGGGATACCGCAGATCGTTGTCGGGATAGACGTACGGCTGGCCCATGTTGTGGCGGTACGAGAAGGCGGCGAGCGTCGGCATCTTCGCGACGAGCCGGACGATCTGGCGGTAGCGGCACTCCGCGTCCTTGATCTTCGCCGCCTCCGGATAGAACGTCGAGAGCGCCCCGACCGACGCGAGGAGCATCCCCATCGGGTGGGCGTCGTAGCGGAAGCCCTGCATGAACGACTTGACGTTCTCGTGCACGAACGTGTGGATCGTGATCTCGTGCGTCCACTCGTCG
>OBLS010000887.1_pt1 | contig 11704 bp, 6 predicted proteins | sample 1519901 | NCBI WGS metagenome assembly OBLS01 (sample SAMEA3113585, study PRJEB22503) | soil metagenome
CCCGCCCCGCCGCCACCGCGGCCACGACCGCCCGGAACCGGCGCCGCCTCACCCCGGGGCGGGTCCTGCTGTACGTGTTCGTGGTCCTGACCGCCCTGGCCTGGCTGTTCCCGGTGGTGTGGGCGCTGTTCAACTCCTTCCGCGACTACGACTACACCTCCGTCAACGGCTACGTCTCGTTGGGCGGGTTCACCTTCGAGAACTACACCAACGCCTGGGAGCAGGGGGAGTTCACCCGCCACTTCCTCAACTCGCTGATCATCACCGTGCCCGCGGTCCTGCTCACCCTGTTCCTCGCCTCGTGTGTCGCATTCGTGGTGGCCCGCTACAGCTTCCGGTTCAACCTGGTCCTGCTCGGGCTGTTCACCGCGGCCAACCTGCTGCCCCAGCAGGCGCTGCTGATCCCGCTGTACCGTGCCTACCGCGAGATCCCGTTGCCGCTGTGGATGAGCGACTCGGGCCAGCTGCTGGACAGCTACTGGGGGCTGATCCTGGTCAACACCGCCTTCCAGACCGGCTTCTGCACCTTCGTGCTCAGCAACTACATGAAGGCCCTGCCGCACGAGATGTTCGAGGCGGCCCGGGTCGACGGGGCCGGCGTCCCCACCCAGTTCTTCCGCATCACCCTGCCCCTGTGCCGGCCGGCCCTGGCCGCGCTGGCCACCCTCCAGGTGACCTGGATCTACAACGAGTTCTTCTGGGCGACGGTGCTGATGCAGTCGGGCGACAAGTTCCCGATCACCAGCTCCCTCACCAACCTCCGGGGCCAGTTCTTCACCGACTACAACCTGCTCTCGGCCGGCTCGGTGATCATCGCCATCCCCGTCCTGGTCATCTTCTTCCTGCTCCAGAAGCAATTCGTGGCCGGCCTGACCCTGGGTGCGACCAAGGGGTGAGCCCACCGGGCGTGCTCCACCTCCGAGCCGGCGGGGTCTCGCTGGTCCTGGACGCGCGGGCCGGGACCGGGGAGCCGCTGCCGCTGGTGCTGCACTGGGGGCCGGACCTGGGCCCGCTGCCCGACGGCGACGGCCTGGCCGAGGCGCTGGTCCCGCCGGCGGCCCACTCGGCCGTCGACCGGCCGGTGCGGCGGCGGCTGCTGCCCATGCCGGCCGACGGCTGGCGGCTGCGCCCCGGGCTGGCCGGGGCCCGGCCCGACGGCGGCGGCTGGTCGCCGCGGTTCCTGGTCCGGTCGGTCGAGCTGGGCGAGGGCGGCACCTGCGCGGTGGTCTCCGCCGAGGACCCCGAGGCCGCGCTGGAGCTGATGACCCGGCTGGAGCTGCACCCGTCGGGGGTCCTGGAGGTCGGCCACCGCCTCCGCAACCTGGGCGACGGGCCATACCTGGTCGGCCAGCTGGCGGCCAGCCTGCCCCTGCCGGCCCGGGCGGTCGAGGTGCTCGACCTGACCGGGCGCTGGTGCCGGGAGCGCATCCCCCAGCGGCACCAGCTGCCCCACGGCACCTGGGCCCGCGAGGGCCGCCACGGGCGCACCGGCCACGACGCCACCCTGGTCCTGGCCGCCGGCACCCCCGGGTTCGGCTTCCGCTCCGGCGAGGTCTGGGGGCTGCACCTGGCCTGGAGCGGGGACGCGGTCCACTGGGCCGAGCGCAACCCCGACGGCCACGCCGGGGTGGGCGCGGCCGAGCTGCTCGGCCCCTCGGAGGTCGCCCTCGCGACCGGCGAGACCTATGCCACTCCGCCGGTGCTGGCCACCTACAGCGCCGAGGGCCTGGACGGGCTGAGCGCCGCCTACCACCGGTACCTGCGCGGGCGGCCCTCGCACCCGCGCACGCCCAGGCCGGTGGTGCTCAACACCTGGGAAGCCGTCTACTTCGACCACCGGCTGGAACGCCTGACCGAGCTGGCCGAGGTGGCCGCCCGGCTGGGGGTGGAGCGGTTCGTGCTCGACGACGGCTGGTTCGGCAGCCGCCGCAACGACCGCGCCGGCCTCGGCGACTGGCACGTGGCCGTCGACGTCTGGCCCGAGGGCCTCAACCCGCTGATCGGCCACGTCCGCAAGCTCGGCATGGAGTTCGGGCTGTGGGTCGAGCCGGAGATGGTCAACCCCGACTCCGACCTGTTCCGGGCCCACCCGGACTGGGTCCTGTCCGGGTCCGGCCGGCCCGGCCGCCTCCCCGAGGCCTGGCGCAACCAGCAGGTCCTCGACCTGGCCAACCCCGACTGCTGGGCCTACATCCACGACCGGCTGGACGCGCTGCTGGCCGACCACGACATCGCCTTCCTCAAGTGGGACCACAACCGGGACCTGATCGAGGCCGGTCACGGCGGCCGTCCCGGGGTGCGCGCCCAGACCCTGGCCGTCTACCGGCTGCTGGACGAGCTGCGCCGGCGCCACCCCGGGGTCGAGATCGAGAGCTGCGCATCGGGCGGCGGCCGGGTCGACCTGGGGATCCTGGCCCGCACCGACCGGGTCTGGGCCAGCGACACCAACGACGCCCTGGAGCGCCAGCACATCCAGCGCTGGACCCAGCTGCTGGTGCCGCCCGAGCTGGTCGGCAGCCACGTCGGCCCGCCCCGCTCCCACACCACCGGCCGCACCCACGACCTCGGCTTCCGGGTGGCGACGGCCCTGTTCGGCCACTTCGGCATCGAGTGGGACATCGCCTCGGCCTCCGAGGAGGAGCAGCAGGCCCTGGCCGAGGCGATCGCCGTCTACAAGCGGCTGCGGCCGCTGCTCCACGGCGGCCAGGTGGTCCGGGCCGACCACCCCAACCCGGCCGCCTACCTGCACGGGGTGGTGGCCCCCGACCGCGCCGAGGCCCTCTTCGCCTACGTGCAGCTGACCGCCTCGGCGTTCGAGACCCCGGGGCTGGCCCGGCTGCCCGGGCTCGACCCCGACCGCGCCTACCAGGTCAGTCCGCTGGCCGTGGCCGGCGAGCCCCAGACCAAGCAGACCGTGGCCCCCCGCTGGACCGAGGCCGGCGGGGTCACCCTCGGCGGCCGGACCCTTGGCGAGGTCGGCCTGCCCCTGCCCGTGCTCCGGCCCGAGCAGGCCCTGCTGCTGCACCTGACCAGCCCATGACCCCCCAGAGGCCCGGGGGCGGGCTCGGCCTCGGCCACGGCGGCCTGCCGCCCCGGGCCTGGCCCGGCGGGTCGGACGCCCGGTCCCTCGACCTGTCGGGGAGCTGGCGGTTCCGCCTGTCCCCGCGGGCCGGCACCGACCCCGGGTTCGCCGACCCCGGCTTCGACGATGCCGGCTGGGCGAGCCTGCCGGTGCCGTCCCACTGGCAGCTGCACGGCTACGGCGCCCCCGCCTACACCAACGTCGTCTACCCCTTCCCGGTCGACCCGCCGCACGTGCCCACCGAGAACCCGACCGGCGACTACCGGGTCGGGTTCCGGCTGCCCGAGGGCTGGGACGCCGAGCGGACCGTGCTGCGGTTCGAGGGGGCCGACTCGTCCCTCCAGGTCTGGCTGAACGGCCGGGAGCTGGGCAGCTCCACCGGGAGCCGGCTGCCGGTCGAGTTCGACGCCACCGCCGCCCTGGCCGCCGGCGGCCCGGACCACCTCCTGGCCGCGCGGGTGCGGCAGTGGTCGGCCGCCAGCTACCTGGAGGACCAGGACATGTGGTGGCTGTCCGGGATCTTCCGGGAGGTGCGGCTGCTGGCCCGCCCGGCCGGGGCGATCGGGGACTGGTTCGTCCACGCCGGCTACGACCACCGGACCGGCGCCGGCACCCTGCGGGTCGACGCCGACGTGCCCGCCCGGCTCAGCGTGCCCGAGCTGGGGGTGGACGCGGCGGCGGGGGAGACCGTCCAGCTCCCGGCGGTCGAGCCCTGGTCGGCCGAGTCGCCCCGGCTGTACGACGGCCAGCTGGCCGGCGACGGCGAGCGGGTGGCCCTGCGGATCGGCTTCCGGACGGTGGCCGTGGAGGACGGGGTCCTGACCGTCAACGGCCGCCCGGTGCTGTTCCGCGGGGTCAACCGGCACGAGTTCCACCCCGACCTGGGCCGGGCCGTGCCCGAGGAGGTGATGCTGGCCGACGTGCTGCTGATGAAGCGCCACAACCTCAACGCCGTGCGGACCAGCCACTACCCGCCCCACCCGCGGTTCCTGGAGCTGTGCGACGCCTACGGGCTGTACGTGGTCGACGAGTGCGACCTGGAGACCCACGGGTTCGAGCCGGTCGGCTGGCGGGGCAACCCGGCCGACGACCCGCGCTGGCGCGACGCCCTGGTCGACCGGATGCGGCGCACCGTTGAGCGGGACAAGAACCGGCCCAGCGTGGTCATGTGGTCGCTCGGCAACGAGTGCGGCACCGGCCGCAACCTGGCCGCCATGGCCGCCTGGGCGCGGGAGCGCGACCCGTCGCGGCCGCTGCACTACGAGGGCGACCGGTCCTGCGCCGACGTCGACGTCTACAGCCGCATGTACCCGACCCACGACGAGGTCGACCGGATCGGCCGCCGCCAGGAGCCGCCCCTGGACGACCCCGGGCTGGACGCCCGGCGCCGGGCCATGCCGTTCGTCCTCTGCGAGTACGGCCACGCCATGGGCAACGGCCCCGGCGGCCTCTGGGAGTACCAGGAGCTGTTCGAGGGCCACCCCCGCTGCGCGGGCGGCTTCGTCTGGGAATGGATCGACCACGGCCTGCGCACCCGCACCGCCGACGGCGCCGAGCTCTTCGCCTACGGGGGCGACTTCGGCGAGCCCCTCCACGACGGCAACTTCGTCGCCGACGGCCTGCTGTTCCCCGACCGGACGCCGTCACCGGGCCTGGCCGAGCTCAAGAAGGTGGTCGAGCCGGTCCGCATCACCGGGGACCCCGACGGCGGCATCCGGGTCACCAACCTGCACGAGGTCCTCGACCTCTCCCACCTCACCTTCGAGTGGTCCCTGGAGGCCGAGGGGGTCGCGGTCGCGTCCGGCCAGCTCGAGGTCCCGAAGGTGGGTCCCGGCGAAGCCGCCACCATCGCCCCGCCCGCCCTCCCGCCCACCGACGGCGAGTCGTGGGTCACGGTTCGCGCCGTCCTGGCCACGGATCAGCCGTGGGCCGAAGCGGGGCACGAGGTCGCCTGGGGCCAGTTCCCCCGGTGGGGGAGGCTACCCCGGGGCGTGGAGGGGGTGCGCGGGGTTGTCCACAGCCCCCCGGCGGGTCCCGGGGGCGGTGCTGGGACCCGGGGCCTTCGACCCGGTGACCGGGGGGCTGCTGCGGATCGGCGACCTGGCGGTCGAGGGGCCGCGGCTGGACCTGTGGCGGGCGCCGACCGACAACGACCGGGGGCACCACGGGGAGGCCCTGGAGCCGCTGTGGCGGCGGGTCGGGCTGGACCGGCTGCAGCACCGGGTCGACGAGGTCGCGGCCGGGGAGGACGGCCTGGTGGTGCGGGGCCGGGTGGCGCCGGCCGCCACCGACCTGGGGGTGGGCGTCACCTACCGGTGGTCGGCCGTCGCCGGCGGGCTGCGGCTGGAGGTGGAGGTCGTGCCCGAGGGGGACTGGCCGTGCCCGCTGCCCCGGGTCGGGCTGCGCATGGGCGTGCCGGCCGGGCTCCGGCGGGTCGAGTGGTTCGGGCGGGGGCCGGGCGAGGCCTACGCCGACACCGGCCGGGCGGCCCGGGTGGGGCGGTTCACGGCCACGGTCGAGGAGCTCCAGACCCCCTACCTCTACCCTCAGGAGAACGGCAACCGGCGCGAGGTGCGCTGGGCGACCCTCAGCGACGGGGGCGGGCGCGGCCTCCGGGTCAAGGGCGAGCCGACGGTCGACCTGACCGCCCGGCCCTGGACCAGCGAGCACCTCGACCAGGCCCGCCACCCGACCGACCTGGTCCCGGGCGACCGCATCTGGGTCAACCTCGACCTGGCCCAGCAGGGCATCGGCTCGGCCTCCTGCGGCCCCGGCGTCCTTCCCGCCTACCGGCTCGACCCTGCCCCGGCCAGGTTCGCGGTGCGGCTGCTCCCCCTGGCCTGACCTGGGGGTAGATTGCCGGGGATGGCTTTGACGTCCTGGCGGTCGAGACTGCGGCGGCTGCCCGCGCCGGTGGTGGACGCGGGGCTGGCGGTGGCCCTGGCGATCGCGGTCACGGTCGCGATCAGCGTGTCGCCGTCCCAGGGCAAGGATCCCGACGCGCTCGCCTACGGGCTGGGGCTGCTGATCGCCGCGCTGTCGCTGGCCCGGCGGCGCTGGCCCCTGGCCGTGCTGCTGGCCTCGGCGGCGACCCTGCAGTACTACAACCTGTTCGACTACCCGGGCCTGTTCTCGGCCGTGCCCCTTTCGGTCGCCCTGGCCACCGTGTGGGCGGCCGGCCGGCGCGGCTGGGCGCTGGCGATCGCGATCTGGTTCGGGGCCACCCCGCTGGTCTTCCTGGCCCTGTCCGACCTCCCCGCGGAGTTCGAATCCCGCCTGGTCTACGGCGCCGTCTCCGACCTGGCCCTGCTGGCGGCGGTGCTGCTGCTGGGGGAGGCGGTGCGCGGCCGCCGGGCCCTGGACGCCGAGCACCGCCTGCTCCTGGCCGAGCGGGAGCGGTCCGAGCGGCTGCTGCTGAACGTCCTCCCGGCCCCGATCGCGGCCAGGCTCAAGCAGGGCGAGGAGGTCATCGCCGACGGCTTCCCCGAGGTCACCGTGCTCTTCGCCGACCTGGTCGACTTCACCCGGCGCAGCCAGGAGACGACCCCGGAGCGGGTCGTGCGCGTCCTCGACGACCTGTTCTCGGCCCTCGACCAGCTGGCCGAGCGGCACGGGCTGGAGAAGATCAAGACCGTCGGCGACGCCTACATGGCCGTCGGCGGGCTGCCCGAGCCCCGGCCCGACCACGCCCAGGCGGTGGCCGAGATGGCCCTTGACGTGCGCGAGGAGGTGGCCCGCCACCTCGACCCGGGCGGCGAGCCGCTGGCCGTCCGCATCGGCATCGACACCGGGCCGGTGGTGGCCGGGGTGATCGGCCGGCGCAAGTTCAGCTACGACCTGTGGGGCGACACCGTCAACACCGCCAGCCGGATGGAGTCGCAGGGGGTGGCCGGCTGCATCCAGGTGACCGACCGGACCTACCGGCGGCTCCGGGACCGCTACCGGTTCGAGCGGCGGGGCCCGGTCCAGATCAAGGGCAAGGGCGAGCTGGTCACCTGGTTCCTGGTCGGCCGGGCCGGTCAGCCGCGCTGAGCCTCGGGGCGGGCGATCACCGTGAGCTCGGCCCCGAAGGGGTCGGTGATGGTGGCCATGCGGCCGTAGACGAAGTCCTCGGCCGGTCCGGGGCTGCCGCCGGCCTCGGCGGCCCGGGCGACCACGGCGTCGGTGTCGGCGACCTCGAAGGTGGTCGCCCAGGACGACGACGGCGCGCCGGGGACGCCCATGATCCCGCCGATCTCATGGCCGTCGGGGCGGCGCAGGAAGGTGAAGTCGAAGCCCGGCATGTCCTGGTTGCCGTCGAGGGTGAAGCCGAACACGGCCGCGTAGAACGCCCGCGCCGGCTCGGGGTCGGGGGTGATGAGGTCGTTGCGGACCAGCGACCCGGGCTCGTTCACGACCTCGCAGCCGACGAACCCGCGGCCCTCCCAGAGGCCGAACTGGGCCCCCACCGGGTCCTTGACCATGGCCATGCGGCCCTGGTCGGGGACGTCGACCGGCTCCATGACGACGGTGCCGCCGGCGTCGGTGACCCGCCGGACCGCGGCGTCGCAGTCGCCGGTGGCCAGGTAGACGTTCCACCAGAACGCGGTGGCCTCCGGGTCGGGGTTCTCGGCCAGGGCGGCCACCCGCCGGCCGCCCAACAGGCACTGGGTGTAGCGCATCGTCTCCGGCGGCCCGACCTCGAAGTCCCAGCCGAACAGGGCCCCGTAGAAGCGCATCGCCCCCTCCAGGTCGGGGATGCCGAGGTCGATCCAGGTCGGGGTGCCGTCCGGCTGGTTCTCGGTGACGAAGCTCATCGCCGCTCCTCTGGTCGGGGCGCTCAACCCTGGCTGCCCGGTGGTCGATCAGATCACCATGAGTACGCCTGGAGTCTCCCACCCCTCCCCGACGACGGTGGAGGACTTCCGCCGGGTCCTGGACGAGCGGGCCGTGCAGCCGCTGTTCCAGCCGCTGATCGACCTCGAGAGCCGCCACGTCCTCGGCTACGAGGCCCTGGCCAGAGGCCCGATGGGGTCGGCCCTGGAGTCGCCGGCGGCCCTGTTCGGGGCCGCCTGGCGGGCCGGCAGGGTGGCCGAGCTGGACTGGGTCTGCCGGGCGGCCGCCTTCACCGAGGCCGTCCGCGGCGGGCTGGTCCCGCCGATGACCCTGTTCGTCAACGCCGAGCCGGTGACACTCGGCGTCGCCTGCCCCGACGATCTGCGGCCGGCCATCGACCTGGCCGAGGGGCGCCTGCGGGTGGTGGTCGAGGTGACCGAGCGGGCCGTGGCCGGCGACCCGGCCCGGCTGCTGGCCACCGTCGCCCAGGCCCGCAAGGCGGGCTGGGGCGTGGCCCTCGACGACGTCGGCGCCGCCCCGGCCAGCCTGGCCGTGCTGCCCTTCGTCCGCCCCGACCTGATCAAGCTGGACATGCGCCTGCTCCAGGGCCGGACCACCGCCGAGGCGGCCCACATCGTCAACACCGTCCGGGCCCAGGCCGAGCGGACCGACGCCGTGGTCATCGCCGAGGGCATCGAGACGATCAAGCACGCCCGGGAGGCGGCGGCCGCCGGCGCCACCATCGGCCAGGGGTTCCTGTTCGGCCACCCGGCCCCGCTGCCGTCGGAGATGCCCCCGCCGACCGAGGCCATCCCCCTCCGCCAGGCCCGGCCGGCCACCCCCGACGCCACTCCCTGGGAGGTGGTGGCCTCGGCCCGGGAGTCCCGCCGGGCCACCAAGGAGGTGCTGGCCGAGACCTGCATGCAGCTGGAGCACCAGGGCCTGGACGCGGCCGAGCCCAACGTCCTGCTGGCCTCCTTCCAGGACGCCGGCCAGTTCACCCCGGCCACCCGGAGCCGCTATGAGTTCCTGGCCACCCGGGCGGCGTTCACCGGCGCCCTCGGCCACGGCATGCCGGTCACCCCGGTCGCCGGGGTCCGGGGGGCCGACCTGGCCGCCGACGACCCCCTGCGGGGCGAGTGGGACCTGATCGTGATCGGCCCCCGGTTCGCGGCCGCCCTGGTCGCCTACGACCTCGGCGACGACGGGCCCGAGGACCAGCGCCGCTACGACGTCGTGGTCACCCACGACCGCGAGCTGGTCATCCGGGCCGCCGAGCCGCTGCTGCGGCGGCTGGTCCCCGAACACTGACCAACGGGGCATTGCCGGAGCTTGGGAAGTATGAGAACCTCCGGCGATGCCACGGGTCGCGCATGGATCGTCGGCCACGCCGGACCAGCTCCGGCAGGCCCATGAGGCCCTGTCCGACCGGGCCGCCGAGGTCGACCTGGGGTTCGCGGTCGCGGCCCCGGCGGCGCTGCAGGACTTCGACTTCCTGTTCCCCGAGCTCCAGGACGACGACGCCAACCTGCTGCCCCGGTCGGCCACCACCGTCAAGCGCCTGAAGGAGCTCGGCCGGGCGATGGTCGATCCCGGCCCGGCCACCGGCGACGGCAGGGTCCCGGCCATCTACACCTACTTCGGCCAGTTCGTCGACCACGACATCACCTTCGAGACCAGCTCCTTCACCACCGCCAAGCTGCTCGCCCCAGGGCTGGGCCCGCTGCCGGTGGCCCAGATCCGCGACGACCTCAAGAACCTGCGCACGGCCAGCCTCGAGCTGGACAGCCTCTACGGCCCGCCGGCCCCGCGCGACCCGGCCAACCAGAGCAAGATGCTGATCGGCAAGGTCACCAAGCTCAACGGGACCTCGGTGCCGGTCAAGCGGCCGCCGGGCAAGGGCGACGACAACGACCTGCCCCGGGAGCGGCGCAACGCCGACCCGCTGCGCGACCGGGCGGCCCGCATCGGCGACCCCCGCAACGACGAGAACCTGATCGTCGCCCAGCTCCACCTGGCCTTCCTGAAGGCCCACAACCGGCTGGTCGACCAGGGCCGGACCTTCGAGGAGGCGCGCCGGCTGGTGCGCCAGCACTACCAGCACATCGTGCTCCAGGACTTCCTCAAGCGGGTCGCCGACCCGGCGATCGCGGACGCCGTCACCACCGGCGGGAACCGCTTCTACGACGCCATGGGCGAGCCGTTCTTCCTGCCCCTCGAGTTCACCGTGGCCGGCTTCCGCTTCGGCCACACCATGATCCGGGACACCTACGACTTCAACCTCAACTTCACCGACGCCTCGCTGGGCCTGCTGTTCACCTTCACCGCCCTCAGCGGCGAGCTGGGCGACTTCGACACCCTGCCCGACAACTGGATCGTCCAGTGGGAGCGCTTCATCGCCCCCGGCGGCGGCAAGAACAAGGCCCGCAAGTTCGACACCAAGCTGTCCACCGGCCTGTTCCAGCTCCAGACGGTCACCGGCGAGGTCGAGCAGCCGGCCGACGCGGCCAACCTGGCCGTCCGCAACCTGCTGCGCGGCTACGGGCTGCGGATGCCCACCGGGCAGGCCATGGCCGACCGGCTCGGCCTGCCCGTCCTGAGCGCGGCCCAGCTCGAGGCCGCCGCGGCCAGCGAGCGCCAGGCCAGCGTGCTCAAGGCCTCCGGGTTCCTGGAGCGGACGCCGCTCTGGTACTACCTGCTGGCCGAGTCCAAGCACCACGGTGGCCAGCGCCTCGGCCCGGTGGCCAGCACCCTGGTCGCCGAGGTGCTGGTCGGCCTGGTCCGGCGCAGCGCCGACTCCATCCTGGCCACGCCGGGCTGGGTCCCGTCGCTGCCCTCGGCCAAGCCGGGCACCTTCGAGCTGGCCGACCTGCTGCGGTTCGCCAAGGTCGTCGGGGGCGGGGCCGCGCCCAAGACCTACAAGGTCAAGTCGGGTGACAGCCTGTCCAGCATCGCCAAGGCCAAGCTCGGCGACGTCACCCGCTGGCCGGAGCTGTTCGTGCTCAACCGGGCCAAGATCCGCCACCGCGACCGGCTCACCGTCGGGCAGGTCCTGACCCTGCCCGGGGCCACCCCGATCCAGCCCCGGCCCCAGCTCTACAAGGTCAAGAAGGGCGACACCCTCTCCGGCATCGCCAAGGCCAAGCTCGGCGACGCCAACCGCTGGCCGGAGATCCACCAGCTCAACCGGGACGTGGTCCTCAACCCGAACGACATCGCCCCCGGCATGGAGCTGGTGATCGTCAAGGGCTGACCCGGCTGTCGCTGGGGGCGGGCAGACTGGCCGCCATGCGGGTCGCGGTGGTGGGTGCCGAGGGTGGGGGGCTGCTCCAGGCCGTCGCCGAGGACGGCACGCCCCAGGGGCCGCCGGAGCCGGTCCGGGACCTGGCCGCGGCGGTGGCCGAGCAGGAGCGGGCCGGCCGTCCGCGCTGGGTCTGGGCGGCCACCGCCGAGCTGTACCCGGGGCTGCTGCGGGCCGGGGCCAGGGCCGACCGCTGCCACGACCTCGGCCTGACCGAGGGGATCCTGCTCGCCGCCGACGGCCGCTGGGGCGAGCCGCGCTCATTCCCGGCCGCCTGGGCGCGCCTGCGGGGCCTGCCGGTCCCCGACGACACGGCCAGGGCGGCCGGGCGGTGGGGCGGGGCCGGGCAGCCGGCCCTGTTCGACCACGACCTGCTCGGCCAGCCCGACCCGGCCGAGCTGCTCGAGCGGCTGGTGGCCGTCCACGCCGACCAGCAGCGGCGCCTGGCCGGGGGCGGGCTGGGGCTGCTGGTGGCGGCGGAGTCGGCCGGGGCGCTGGCCGCGGTC
>OBLS010000888.1_pt1 | contig 11698 bp, 13 predicted proteins | sample 1519901 | NCBI WGS metagenome assembly OBLS01 (sample SAMEA3113585, study PRJEB22503) | soil metagenome
AGATCGTCAGCAGGGGTGAGATCGAGGCGCTGACGAAGAAAAAGGCGGAGATTCCCGGGGGCGTGGCCGAGTTCCTCCGCCTGCCCGCTCTCGGACCGAAGACAGCCCGCCGTATCTGGCAGGAGCTCGGGATCACGACCGTCGAGGAGCTACGGAAGGCGGCCGAGGCCGAGCGCCTCCGCACGCTGCCCGGATTGGGCGCGAAGACCGAGGAGCGGATCCTCAAGGCACTCGGCGAGAAGCCGCAGGAGAAGCGGACGCTGCTCGCCGTCGCGTTGCCGGCCGTCCGGGCCGTGGTCGAGGTCCTCCGTGAGCATCCGGCGAGCGACGAGGTCTCCGAGGCAGGCTCGGTGCGCCGTCGGACCGAGACCGTCAAGGACCTGGACATCATCGCCACCGCCAGCGATCCCGCCGCCCTGACGGACTACCTGACGAAGCTGACCTGGGTCGCCGAGGTCGAAGCGAAGGGGAAGACCAAGGCGACCGTCGTCTCGCACGACGGCCTGCGCTTCGACCTGCGCGTCGTCCCACCCGAGGCGTACGGCAACCTGCTCCAGCACTTCACGGGCTCGAAGCGACACAACGTCGCGCTTCGCGAGGACGCGGTGCGCCGCGGCCTGTCGGTCTCCGAGTACGGCGTCAAAGACATCGAGACCGGTGAGGTCTTCACGGCTCGTACCGAGGAGGAGCTGTACGAGCGGCTTGGGTACGAGTGGATCCCGCCCGAGCTGCGCGAAGGCCGTGGTGAGCTCGAGCCGGGAAGGAAGCGGGAGCTACCCGCGCTGGTCGAGCTCTCAGACCTCCGCGGCGACCTGCACATGCACTCGACCTGGTCGAACGACGCCAAGAACACGCTCGAGGAAATGGCTATCGCGGCCAAGGCACGCGGCTATGACTACGTGGCGATCACCGACCACGCCCACTACCTACGCGACGGCCGCTTCGAGGCGCAGGCGAAAGAGATCGCGAAGCTCCAGAAGAAACTCGCTCCGTTCAAGCTCCTCCGTGGGATCGAGGTGAGCATCCGGGTCGACGGCACGCTCGACTTCTCCGACGAGCAGCTGGCCGAGTGCGAGTGGGTAATGGCATCGCTTCATTCGGCGTTCGACAAGAGCCCGACCGAGCGCATCCTCTCGGCGATGGAGAACCCCCACGTCGACTGCATCGGCCATCCGACCACCCGCAAGTTGAACCGGCGCAGCGGCATCGACATCGACCTCGACAGGGTCGTCGCCAAGGGGCTCGAGACCGGCACATATCTCGAGATCAACTCCCAACCCGACCGGCTCGACCTTCGCGACTCCGACGCCCGCGTCGTCGGCGAGGCGGGTTTGCCGCTCGTCATCTCCACCGACTCCCACGAGCTCGGAGCCCTCGACTTCGCGGAGCTCGGCGTGGCCCAAGCCCGCCGAGCCTGGCTGACCAAGGAGCAGATCGTGAACACGAGGCCGTGGGAGGACGTCAAATGAGATTTGGCGGCGTCATCTTCGATCTCTGGCAGACCCTCGTCCCGTGGCCCGTCGACTCGGCGAACAGGATGTACGGTCGGTTGGTCGAGACCTGGGGCGCGGATCCTGAGGCGTTCCACGAGCTGTGGAACCGGCGGCGGAGGGAGCGCGAGACCGGGCCGATCGAGCCGCACCTGCGCTCGATCGCGGACGAACTGGGGCTAGGCGGCGACGTCCAGGCGGTGATGGCGATTCGGCGTGACTGGACGCTCGAGTCGCTCGTCCCGCGGCCGGACGCCATTCCGACTCTCGAGGAACTCCGTCGCCGGGGCCACAAGCTGGGGATGATCAGCGCGTGCACCGAGGACGTTCCCGAGGTCTGGGAGCGCACGCCGTTCGCGACACTCTTCGACTCGACCGTGTTCTCGTGCTCGGTCGGCTTCAGCAAGCCCGACCCACGGATCTACGCACGTGCCGCCGAGGAGCTCGGTGTCGAGCCGGGGGACTGTCTCTTCGTCGGCGACGGGGCGAACGACGAGCTGCCTGGAGCCGAGCGCGCGGGAATGACCGCCGTCCAGCTCCGCGCTCCGGGGGAACGGCTCACGTCCGAGGGCGAACGTTGGAGCGGACGCTACGTCGCGATGCTCTCAGACGTGCTCGAGCTCGCGTGAGCGTTCGTCGAAGCTGAAGAGCGAGAGGAAGCGTTCGGCGTCTGCTCGTTTGCCGGTGACTCGTACTGCGCCCGTTGCGATGGCTTCCTTGATCGACTGCTCGCGGGAGGCCATGCAGAAGAACGTGGTCGGGTCGGTCTCGATCACGAGATCGGCCGCGTCCGAAGATCCGGATTCGACTACGGGGTCAGGGCCTTCAAAGCGAACATAGACGATGTCCTCGGCCACTCGGAGCTCGATCTCCGCGCTCGGGACACGCTCGCCGCCCAGGCATGTGGCCCGCACGGCATTCACGAGCCAGCCCGGCGAGAGCGCGTCGTCCGAAGTCGGCGGCCCAAGCGACTTGGCGCCCCAGCGGGCGAGCGCGTAGAGCGGCTCCCGGAGCTCCTCGCCGTACGGCGTTAGCTCGTAGACCTGCGCGGCCGCCGGAGGGGGCAGGCGGCGCTTCTGGACGACGCCGGCCTGCTCGAGGTCGCGAAGCCGGCCCGCGAGGATGTTCGTGCCGATGCCGGGGAGCGCGGAGGCCAGATCCGTGTACCGCTTTGGCCCGTTGAGCAGCTCCCGGACGACCAAGAGAGCCCAGCGCTCGCCGACGAGCTCGAGCGCATGCGCGACCGGACAGTACTGCGCATAGCTCTTCGACATGCCGGGAAGTATAGCGCCTTTTCTTGCGTTTGAGAAGTTCACACTTGCAAAACGCAAGTGAAGCCTGTAGGTTCGCAAGCTGTGACTGTCGATTTACAAGGACTCCGTTCGTCTTCCAGGCAAGCAATGGCTACTGAAAGGACTCTGTAATGATCGAAACAGCCCAACGGAAGTGGCTGGCCCTCGCCCTGCTGGCCACGGTCCAGTTCATGGTCGTCCTCGACATCGCGATCGTCAACGTCGCGCTTCCGTCGATCCAGGTCGATCTCGGTTTCTCGCAGGAGAACCTCCAATGGGTGATCAGCGCCTACGCGCTGCTCTTCGGAGGGTTCCTGCTTCTCGGCGGCCGCGCCGCCGACCTCCTCGGCCGGCGGCGACTCTTCATCGCCGGCCTCATCGTGTTCACGGCCGCCTCGCTGCTCTCGGGTCTTGCCTGGAGCGACGAAGTGCTGATCCTCACCCGCGCCGTCCAGGGGCTCGGCGCCGCGATCATCACGCCGGCGGCGCTGTCGATCCTGATGACGACCTTCTCGGAAGGGCGGGAGCGGAATGCTGCTCTCGGCGTGTGGGGCGCGGTGGGCGCATTCGGCGCCGTTGCCGGCGTCCTCCTCGGAGGCGTCCTGACGGATTGGCTCAGCTGGGAGTGGATCTTCTACATCAACGTCCCGGTTGGACTCGCGGCGCTGGCACTGACCCCGTTGCTCCTGACCGAGAGCCGCGACGCTCATGTCAAGAGCTTCGACGTCCCGGGGGCAGTGCTGGTCACCAGCGGCCTGATCACGCTCGTCTACGGGATCACCCAGGCGAACGACTACGGCTGGGCGTCGGTGGAGACGATCGGGCTCTTCGTCGGAGCAGCCGCTTTGCTGGCCGGGTTCGTCGGCTGGGAGCTGCGAGCCAAGGAGCCGCTGATGCCGTTCACGATCTTCCGGATCCGAACGGTGGCGGCCGCCAACCTCGCGGGGCTGATCCTGGGCACGGTGACGTTCTCGATGTTCCTGATGCTGACGCTGTACATGCAGCAGGTGCTCGCGTACTCCCCGATGAAGACGGGGGTCGCGTACCTCGCCGTCGCCGCCACCGCGATCGTCTGGTCGGGAGTCGCCGCCCAGCTCGTGAACCGCGTCGGCGTGAAGCCGGTGATCGCCGCCGGGATGACCCTGCTCGCAACCGGACTGCTGTACTTCACGCAAGTCTCGGTCGGCGGTTCGTACGTCGGCGATCTCCTGCCCGGCTTCCTGATCATCGCCGCCGGGCTGGGCTTCTCGTTCGTGCCGATCTCGATCGCTGCGCTCGCGGGCGTTCAGCCGTCGGAGGCCGGGCTGGCTTCTGGGCTCTTCAACACGTCGCAGCAGATCGGAGGCGCGCTCGGCATCGCGGCGCTCTCCGCGATCGCGACCTCGACCACGAATGACGCGGTCGCCTCAGGCACAGCCGTGCCCAAGGCGCTCACGGACGGGTTCGAGTCCGCGTTCATCTGGGGTGGCGTTGTGGCCGCGATCGGGATCGTGATCGCGCTCGTCCTCGTCCGGCGGAGCGACCTCGAGCAGGTGCCGGTCGAAGAAGTGCCCGCGCCGGTGCTCGAAGCCGCTTAGGCACCGACTAGGCGGCGCCGACCAGAAGAGGGCATGCCGGCTTTGCCGGCATGCCCGCTAGAGGGTCCGCAAGAAGGACAACAGCTCACCGGGGCCGTCCACGACGAGGTCGGCCCTGGTGAGCAGCGCCGGGTTCATCTCCGGCGAGCCGACACTGACCTTGAGGGCGACGTCCAGACCGGCTTCTTCCAGGCCGCGGAAGGCGTCGAGGTCCGTCGTGTCGTCCCCCGCGTAGAGCGCACGGGTGAGCGCGCGGCCCTCCAGCAGCCGGCCGACGGCGGTCCCCTTGTCGACGTGCACCGGCGGCCGCACCTCGAGCACCTTGCGGCCGGCGCGCGCGCTCAGCCCGGCCTGTTCAGCTGCGTGTGCGACATCGTCGGCGCGCTGAGCCGCCTCGCCCTCGTCCGCTGCCTCCCGGTAATGAAATGACAGTGTGACCCCGGCCTTGCTCTCGACCGTCCAGGGCCAGGCGATCCGCTCGGCGAAGGCCTCCAGCTGCGGCGCGAACGCCCGGGCCTCGGGATCGCTCTCGAGGCCGTGGACGCCGACGTACTCGATGCCCTCCAGGCCCACGAGCCGCCGCGCATCGGCCGCCGGCCGGCCGCTGACGCACGCAACGAGGCCGTACTTCCCGGCGAGCCGCTCGACCTCGGCGCGGGCCTCCGCGGGCACTGCGGCATCTTCCGGCCGCTCGACGATGGGGGCGAGCGTGCCGTCGACGTCGAGGAGGACGGCGGCATGCTCCGGCTCACTGCGGAAGCGGACGAGCAGGACCGGCGTGTTCACCGCACTAGGATACGGCGGTGCGGCTGGCGCTCATCGGGCTCGCGGCCGGCTTCTTCAGCGCGCTCTTCGGGGTCGGCGGCGGCATCGTGATCGTTCCGCTGCTGGTGCTCATCGCTGCCTATCCGCAGCGCGAGGCAGCCGGAACCTCGCTGGCGGCGATCGGAGTGATCGCGCTCGTCGGCGCAGTCGCCTACGGCGTCAGAGGCGAGGTGCATTTCGGCTACGGCGCGCTGGTGGGCCTGCCGGCGGCAGTGGGCGCCGTGGCCGGAGCCGTGCTTCAGCAGCGCCTGCCGGCGCGCGCGCTGGCGTTTGCGTTCGCCGGACTGCTCGTGGTCGTGGGCGCCGTGATGCTCATCTGATGGCACTGATCGTCCTCGCGGTCGTGCTCGGGGTCATCGCCGGCTTGCTCGCCGGGTTCTTCGGAGTCGGTGGCGGCATCCTCTTCGTGCCGACACTCGCCCTGGCGCTCGGCCTCGGCCAGCTCGAGGCGGAGGCGACATCACTCGCTGCCATCCTTCCTGCTGTCGCGGCCGGCGCCTGGCAGCAGCAGCGGTACGGCAACGTTCGCTGGCGATCTGCGGCGATCATCGGCGCCGCGTCCATCGTCGGCGTCGAGGCGGGCGTGAGGGTTGCGGTGGCGCTTCCGGAGGATGTCTTGCGGCGGCTCTTCGCGTTGCTCGTGCTCGGAGTGGCCGCGCAGCTGGCCATCCGGACATTTCGCTCGTAAACTCAGTCGATGGCGCGCCCTGAAGAGCTCTGGATCCCACTCGTCGACGAGCCGATCGGGACCATCGTGGCGCAGCTGCAGGAGGAAAATCCCGAGCTGGACGAGCTCGTCGCGTCTCCGCATCGACTGCTCGCGTTTCGGACATTCGCTTACATCCGCGTCGGGCTGCTGCTCGGCGAGCTGCTCGTCGAGCAGGATCTGGACCCGTATGACGGCTCCGAGACCTGGGTCGAGCAGCTAGTCGCGGATCCCAAAATCCGCGCCGCCGTCGCCCGCGAAGTCCGTGCAGTCGCCGAGGAGATCGCCGGCGACACGGCTTACGGGCCGGACGAGCAACTCGGGCCCGACGAAGAGGCCCGGCGGCGCTTCCGCGAGTTTGCCAAGAGCCGACTAGCGAGCTCTTAGCGTCGAGACGCCGCTGGCCACGACAAACGCTCCGGCGGCGAGGAGCACGATCGTGCCTCCGGGCGGCAGATCGGCGTAGTACGAAACGCTCAGGCCTGAGGTCACGCAGACGAGCCCGATCGCCATGGCGAGGACGAGCGTTGAGCGCATGCTCCACGCGACCCGACTGGCAGCCGTCACCGGGAGCACCATCAGCGCAGCGATCAGGAGCACGCCGACGACACGCATCGAGACTGCGACGGTCATAGCCGCGAGGATCGTGATGACGAGATTGAGAAACGTGATCGGCACTCCGGCGACACGCGCTCCTTCCTCGTCGATGACGAGCCCGGCAAGTGCCCGGTAGAGCAGGACGATCGTCGCCAGGCCGACAGCGCCGAGCACCGCCACGACCAGGACGTCGGTGCGGCTCACGGTCACGATCGAGCCGAACAGGAATGCGAAGAGATCGACGTCGAGTGCGCCGGCAGCCGAGACGAGCACTACGCCGCCGGCGATCCCCGAATAGAAGACGAGCGCCAGCGCCTGGTCGGCCGCCGCCTGCCGGCTCGACCGCAGCCACTCGATCCCGATCGCGCCCGCCACGGCGGTGAGAAGTGCCGTGAGCACCGGCGACACACCGAGCAGGTAGCCGAGGGCAACCCCGGCAAAGGCGACGTGCCCGATGCCATCCCCGATCAGGCTCATGCGGCGCTGTACGAGGAAGAAGCCCACGGCGGGAGCGAGCAGGCTGACCACGGCGCCTGCGGCGAAGGCCAGCCGCATGAATTCTGACTCAAACATGGTGATGAGACGGGTCGTGCCAGACGGCGGGTAGCTCTGCGGGCGGACCGTCGAAGAGGATCCCGCCGCGCACGAGGACGAGACGCTCGACGTAACGCTCGATCGCGCCGAACTCGTGCGAGACGTACAGCACGGTCACTGAGAGCTCGGTATGCAGCCGGTCGAGGAGAGCGGCAAGGGCCTCCTGAGACTCGACGTCGACGCCCGTCGTCGGCTCGTCCAGGACAAGCAGCGAAGGTTGGCCGGCCAACGCCTTCGCGATGAACGCTCGCTGCTGCTGGCCGCCCGAGAGCTTGGCCAGCGGCCAATCGCGTAGGGACGCGAGACCGACGCGGTCGATCGACTCGTCGATGATCGCGCGTTCACGGCGGCGGAGTGGACCGAGCAATCCGCCGGCGGCGAGCCGCCCGGCGGCGACGACCTCCTCGACCGTTGCGGGTGCGTCCAGGTCGAGCTGGGCTCGCTGCGCGAGGTAGCCGAGGGTGGCGCGCCGCGAGAAACCGTGCGCCGGCTCTCCATAGAGCAGAGCCCGGCCGGTATCAGGTCGCTCGAGGCCGAGCGCGAGCCGCACGAGCGTCGTCTTGCCGCCGCCGTTCGGTCCGGCGATTGCCACGAGCTCGCCGGGGTTCACGGTCAGGTCGACGTCTCTGAGGACCGGCGGCCCGCCCCCGTAGCCGAACGAGACGTCCTGCAACTGGACGGCTAGCGACATCCGAGCGCTTTGCGCAGTGCCGCGAGGTTGTCCCGCATCAGCGACAGGTAGTCCTCACCCCTCTCCGCCTGCGCCTCCGTCAAGCCTTCGAGCGGATTGAGCACGGCGGTCTCGGCGCCCGTCTCCCGGGCCACCGTCTCGGCAAGACGGGGCGAGACGAGGGTCTCGAAGAAGACGGTGGTGGCTCCGGTCTCGCGGACTCGGTCGATCACCTTCTCGAGCTGTCGCGGAGTCGGCTCCGCCTCCGGCGAGACCCCTGTGATCGCGATCTGCTTCAGTCGATAGCGACGCGCGAGGTATCCGAAGGCTTCGTGGGCAGTCACGATCTCCCGGCTTCGGCATCGCGATAGACCGCGCGTGAAGTCGCGGTCGAGCGCGCGAAGCTCGGCGACAGGCTTGGCTGCGGCGTCTCCACGGTCGAGGGCGTCGGCGATGCGCTTGACGATCTCGGCGAAGCGGACGGGGTCGAGCCAGACATGTGGATCGCGCCCGACGGGGTTGACGAGCAGGTCGAACGTCGTTCCGTCTGCGCCCTCGACGGCATCCTCGACTGCGGGTTGGAATCCACCGCCCAGGTAGAGGACGACGTCCGCCGACCGGATGCGCTCGACGTCGCGTGCCGTCAGCTCGACGTCATGCGGCTCGGTGCCCGGCGGGGTGAGGTTGCGGAGCTGGACCGAGCCGTCCGCGACGCGCTCCGTCGCCCAGGCGAGCGGGTAAAAGGCAGCCACGACATCGGTCTGCTCGGAGTCGCTGCTCGACCCCGAGTCCCCCCCGCACGCCGACAGGCCGACTGCGAGCACGACCAAAACGAGAACGTTTCTCGTCATCCGGAGCGAGCCTAGCAAGAATGAGAATCGCTATCATTTCGTGGATGAGGAGCTGGGGCGAGCACGCTCAATCGGTCCTCCGAGAGGGGGGCTTCAAGCCCGGACGCGCGCGGGCGGCCGTGATCGAGGCACTCGGCGAGCAGACCTGCTGCCTGTCGGTTCAGGACATTCACGATGTCATTCGAGAACGCCGATCCCGCGTCGGGATTGCGAGCGTCTACCGCGCGCTCGAGACCTTGACGGAGCTCGGGCTAGTGCATCGCCTCGAGCTTGGGTCAGGCGGTGCGCATTACGAGCTCGCCCAGCCGACCGGCGACCACCACCACCACCTCGTCTGCGGGGACTGCGGCAAGGTCGAGGCGTTCAGCGACGACCGTCTCGAGCACGCGATCGACTCGGTCTCCAAGAACGCCGCGTTCCGGATCGATGACCACGACATCGTGCTGCGCGGTCAATGCGAATCGTGCCTGTCGTGAGCGAAACGCCACGAACGTCTCGCTGATTGCCAATAATCTGCAGCCGAGTGGCCGGGCGGCAGTCAATCCTGATCGCATTCATCGCGGTCCTTGCGCTGACCGGTTCGACCGGCGCGCCCTCTGCGGCGACCGCCGGCACGCCGAGTGCGCAGGCCGTGGGGATTCAGGTCTCGGTGCCCGGGCAGGGTGGGGCCAGCGCGGGCACAATCACCGGCCCGCCTGACGCTGTCGGGGTGGGCGGGAGCTTCGCCTACCCGGCCGATGGATCGATCGCTCAGGCTGCGTCGGTCTCGTCGACTGTCTCCGGGTCAGCAAGTGCGACGACGAGCGCCAGCGCCTCGGTCGAGGTCTCGGGCCTCTCGCTCTTCGGCGGCGAGATCACGGCCGCCTCGATCACAGTTCGAGGCTCCGCAAAGGCGGGCAACGGCGTCTCCGGCGACGCCAAGGGGTCATCGGCCGACGGCGTTGTCGTTCTCGGTCAGCCGGTCGGGCCCGGCGCGTCCGTCGCCTACGGCTCGTGGGGGACGGTGTCGGTACTGCAGCAGTCGGGTGCGCCGTTCGCCGCGAGCGCCGGCAGAGGCTTCGAGACGCGGGTGACGGGGCTAGCCGTGCACCTCAGTGCGGAGCATCGCGGCGTTCCGGCAGGTACGGACATCCTCGTCGGCTTCATCGAAGTCTCCGCCGAGCCCGGCGCGGAGCCGAAGCCCAAGCCGAAGCCGAAGCTCATCCCTTCGACGGCTCCGAAGCAAAAGGCGAACAACAAAGAGAAGGCCGGTCTCCGTGCCTCGCTGCCGCCGGTGCGCCAGATCCCGTTCAACGTCTTTCCGAAGCTGACGGCGGGCGGCTACGTCTTCCCGGTCTACGGCGCGGCGTCGTACACGAACACCTTCGGTGCGCCGCGGGCGAGCACTAGCTGGCACCACGGCGAAGACATCTTCGCCCCGCTGGGCGCGCCGATTCTCGCCGTCGCCAACGGCATCGTGTTCTCCGTCGGCTGGAACGACATCGGCGGCCTGCGCCTCTGGCTGCAGGATCTCGCCGGCAACGAGTTCTACTACGCCCACCTCTCAGCGTTCTCGCCGCTTGCGGTCAACGGCGCACAGGTCCGCGCGGGCGACGTGCTCGGGTTCATGGGCAACACCGGCGACGCCGAGGCGACTCCTTATCACCTCCACTTCGAGATCCATCCGGCGGCCTTGATGTACCAGGGCTACGACGGAGTCGTCGCGCCCTACACGTACCTGAACGCCTGGAGGCGGCTGGAGGACCTTCCGCTCACTGGCGTCTCGGGGTGGGCGCCGCCGATCTCGGATTCGAGCAACGCACCGAAGCCCGGCGCGATTCTGCTGCAGGCCCGAGACATCTCCAGCGCGACAGGCCTGGAGCCGGCTTCGCTGCGCCGGGCGATGCGGGCAAGCAGGAGCCCAGCCTCAGCGGACGGGTCGTTTGCGGGCATGGTCGACCAGGGGGACGCCCGGCTGCGCGCCCTCGCCGCCCAGACTGTCGGCCGGCCCTAACCCTCTAGCCTGCGCCGCCGTTTCCGGACCTGCTCGACGAGGTGTCGTTTTCGCCTTCGCCGAGCAGCTTTCCGGAAAGCCACTCGCGTGTCTGCGATCCGGTTACCGGGTTGAAGAGGATGCCGAGGACGATCCCGGTCAGGAGGAGAGTTGCGTTTCTGCTCGAGTGCTCTTTCTTCCCCTGGACCTTGTTCGCGGCCTTCTTCAAGTCGTCGATCGCGGATCGCAGGCTGTCCTGGATCTCCTTGTCGGTGGCAACTCGTGCGGCCATCGCGCTCGGCCGGCGCCCGCCGACCAGCTCGGCGTAGATCTCCCGCGCTGCGGCGATCGCGCTCTTGACGTTCTCGCGGACTTCCTCGTCCTGGAGCGCCCTCGTCACATACGGCTTCGCGTCGGAAATCCTGTCTTTCGCCTTGGCCATCTCGGCCGTCCTTTCGTATTGATGTCGTCGAATGCCCGTGATACCCGACCGCCCCAGCCCGCAAACGCCGCGCTAGGCGGGCGCCGCGGCCTTCCGCTCCGGCGATCCTACGCCGCGCGGGCGGGTCACGGGCGAGGCTCCGTCGAACGCGGCGGCGAGGACTTCGTCGACGTCGTCGGCGAGGACGAACTCGAGCTGCTTCCGAACCTCGCTCGGCAGCTCCTCGAGATCGGGTTCGTTCTCCTTCGGTAGGACGACGGTCTGGACACCAGCGCGCTGGGCGGCCAACACCTTGTCGCGGACGCCGCCGATACCGAGCACTTGGCCGGAGAGCGTGACCTCGCCGGTCATCGCCACCTGCTCCGAGACAGGACGGCCGCTGACCAGCGAGACGATTGCGGTCACCATCGTGATGCCGGCCGACGGCCCATCCTTGGGCACTGCTCCCGCCGGCACGTGTACGTGGATGTCGTGGTGGGCGAACCACTCGGGGTCGAGACCGAGCAGCTCCGAGTGCGAGCGCACCCAGGAGAGCGCGGCCTGGGCGGATTCCTGCATCACCTCACCGAGCTGACCGGTCACGCGTAGCCGCCCTCGGCCGGGGTACGCGCTCGCTTCGATGAAGAGCACGTCGCCGCCGGTCGCCGTGACGGCAAGGCCGGTGGCAACGCCGGGATCCGCC
>OBLS010000889.1_pt1 | contig 11688 bp, 8 predicted proteins | sample 1519901 | NCBI WGS metagenome assembly OBLS01 (sample SAMEA3113585, study PRJEB22503) | soil metagenome
ATTTAGCCAAATAACAAGACACTATACAATCAAAACTTTCTGATTTAAATGGTAATAACTCTGCCAAGGAATTAACCAAAAGTGAATATCCTTTTTTTGCTTTAGCATTAGATATATAACTATATGTTAAATCAACACCAATAAGGTCTTTATATGGTATATTAGAAATGAAGGATGAAAAAATTCCTGTCCCACATGCAACATCTAATATATATTTATGTTCGGGGGTTATATAATTAGCAATATTTTGTTTCCACAATGAATCTTTTCCAAATGTAGTATATTTTACTATTCGATCATAGCTAGCTGCATTTCGGTTAGAAAAAAAACTTTTTGCGATAGATTGCACATCGTTAATCAATTTTGGTTCACTATTATATTCGCTTATATTATAATGGACTAATATAAAAATATTCAAGCTTTCAAAAATTAAATTTATTAATTTTTTTTATGATAAATTTTCTTTTTTAATATATTATACAAATGATCAACCTGTCAGATTGTTATATACTTTAACAACATCCATCACCTATAAATCAGTTATAAAATTTATAACAATTAAAAATACTATAGGGAGAATATCCAATTATAAATACTATTTTCTAATTTAATTGAATAAATTGATAATTATATACACATAAACCTTTACTTTTACTGATATTGAAATATCTTATTGAGTAATAAAAAAGAATTGCTTATATATTAATTATAATGAACTTAGTTAATGAGTAGATATTAGAATCTATTTCATAACCAAATTTAAAAACAGACAGATCAAATCTAATAATTCAGAATAATGATTGACGAATCATTTTATCTTTTTAATATATAAAATTAAAATAGTGGGTATTAATGAAATACTTGCTGCAGTTAAAAAGATTAAATTATAGGCTTCTGAAGAAGGCAAATAATTATTATTTTCATATATGGAGCTTTTAAAATTCTGTAAAAATAGAGACGAAATAACCGGCCCTATTGACATTCCAATAATAAACAATAATGAGGTCACTCCTACAGAGATTTCTGTCAATTTCTTTGGGGTTGATGCTGTTATTATATTAAATCCACCTACTTGCAAAAACGATATTCCTATTCCTATAATAATCAAATTAACTACAATGGCAAATTCGGAAAAATGAAAGAAGAATATACTAAAAAATCCTAATAAACTTATTGTACTTCCTAATAAAGTTGGTTTAATGTTTCCTAATTTGGAAATTAAAAATCCAGAACAAACAGAAACTAAAAATAGAACAATCATAAACGGAAATTGAATCTCAACTACTTTAATAGCATCACCTTCAAAACCTACCGGATAAGGATTACGGATTAATATTGGTAACATTTGATAAATCATAAAAGTTGTTAAACCTGATATCATTAAAATGATATTTGTAAAAAGGAGAATTTTATGTTTAAAGATTCCAAGCGAAATGACCGGATTTTTATTTCTTTTTGAAAAAAATATAAACAATATAAGACTAATTAGCGTAATTATTGTGAAAACAATTGTCAGCTGAAATTGTTGAGGGTCGAATTCTTCTAAATTTGATAATACTATTAAAAAAGATGATATCAAAAGTGCTAAGGTTATGGTTCCTTTAAAATCAATTAGATTTAATTTACTCAATTTTTTATTAGTTAATGTATCAACATTCTCAGTATTTTCATTGATTAAGATTTCTTCATTTGGAATATTTATTTTTTTATTAATGAGAATTATCGTTAAAATAGAAATAGGAATAAACACAAAAAAAATAGTCTGCCATCCAAAATTATCTATCACATATCCTCCAACTACTAGACCAATTACAGATCCTGAGGAAAAAAGAGCAATGATTATTCCTTGACCTATGGCAAGCGATTCTTTTGGAAAAACGGTTTGTATGATACTGAAGGCTAATGGGAACATTGCAAGTCCTAAACCTTGAATTACTCTTGCGACAATCAAAAAGGAAAAATTCATAGCGAATCCAGCCAATAATGTCCCAATTACATATAATATCATCAAAGTCAAAAGAATTTCTTTTTTTCCAAAAATGACAGACAATTTTGATGCAATAGGTGTCATTACTGCTCCTGCGATTAAATATGAGCTCAATATCCAAGATGAATCAGAATATGTAATATTGAATTCATTAATAATATCAGGAATTGCAGGTATTATCATTGTTTCACCCGCTGTAGAAATCAAATCCACAGAACCAAGAATAAAAAGCGTAAACCATGCTATTTGTGGAATTTTATTCCATTTAGTATTTTTATCTATGGGATTAGATGGAACGCCCTCATTCACTTAATTTTTATGGAATCATTTCCTTATATAAATAAAAAGAATATTAAACTAGGTGCAAACACAAGATTTTGTTTTAATTAAACCAAAATCAAAGAATATATGAGATTGTAAATCTTTAATTAACATTTATCAAATATGAAAATTAAGATTTTAATTTCTTTATTTGTTTTAATAATAATAGTTACAAATAATACATTTTTTGTATATGGTCAAAATAATAATAATAATAATACTAACATTTTTGAAAACATATTTAAGAATGTAAAAAATAAGGTTATAGATTTAACCAAAAGTGTGGAATATACCATAGATTTTAACGCCGATCAAATCTTTCCAAATGACACTATCAAGAACTCTGTATTAAATAAAAATGAGCCAATGGAATATTTAATTCCCATTTTAGAATATAAGTTATTAGGATTTGATATATTTGCTACAGATATAAAAGTAAGAACAGAATCAAGCAAGATTGATGAAGAGAGTAAAGATAAATTGAGAATAGAGTTTCCTATTATGCAAGCAAAGAATGTTAATGTAAATAATGAAATTTTTGATCTAAATTATGAGAATATTGATTTAAGCTCTACTTATACAATTTATGATTCAGAATTAGATAAATTTACTATTCATATTCCAATCTATGTAGCGGCTAGATATTTACCAAAATAAATATATACAAAAGTAAAATGTACATTATAATCCAGTTCAAGAATTATCATAAGATATCCTTTTAAATTTTACTCATCTGACATAATTAACACTATTAGATTAAATTTAAAATAGTTTTTATCAATAATTAATCAATAAGTTTTGTTAAATTCTATTATACATGTAGCATAAATTTATATTTGAATTTATTTAAACATATTTCTTTTTTAATATAACTTTTTTTATAAATATTATAAGTTTTTAATATATTATCTAAATTATTTTAGAGGCAAAAATTTAATTATCCTAAAATTAAGTGAAGTACGTAAAGAATTGATTTTAAATTGGATCAGAAGAAAGACATGGAAGCCAAAAGGAAAAATCTATAGTTTGAAATGTAACCAATGCGGGGATGGATTTATATCTAATCATCCAATGGAAGCACCAATTTGTGGCATTTGCTTACAGAAAATTAAATCGATAGACTTAACAGTTGATACGGAAAAGAAATGTATTATATGTGGAAGAAATGGAGCTATTTATTCTTCTAATAAATGTAATGATTGTTATTTCAAAAGATAAGTTATTAATTATATCTTATTAAAGGTTTCTTTATAAAATATTGAGATAATTCAATTAATATCTCTAATTTAGAATTATTTCTTTACTTATTTATCAGATTAATATATATAACATAGCATTTATTATAGTATTAGTATTACTTTTTTTGTTGCTATCTGTTGATATATATATCCTCATTCTACTTTTGTATATAATTTCCTGTTATAGAATATAGAGGTATAGCAATTTACACATTTTTTATAAATAAACTACAATCTCAAGACTCCATATAAGTCACTAGTATTATCAGTGGTATAGTAATGATATAATGAGAGTAACCCATTAAAGTCCTAATAACTTGAATAATAACAAAACCAATGCACCGATCCCGGCACTAGCAGGTATTGTAATAATCCAAGCATAAATTATTTTTTTTCCTATACCCCACCTTACCGCAGAAAGTCTTCTTGTAGTACCTATACCCATTATAGCCCCGGCTATGGCATGAGTTGTACTAACCGGAATTCCCAACCATGCCATGGCCGTTAATATTACTCCGCCACCAGTTTCTGCGCAAAAGCCTTGATATGGTTTCAATTCGGTAATACGAAAAGCCATTGTTTTTACTATTCGCCACCCCCCCAAAAATGTTCCAAAAGCTAACGCTATAGAAGCTGAAAGAATTACCCAAATTGGAACTTCAAAATTTTCGGCATCCAAAAATCCGCCAGTTATTAGTAAAGCAGTGATTACTCCCATAGTTTTTTGTCCATCATTTGCTCCATGTGTCAGAGAGAAAAAAGCAGATGATGCTATCTGTAATTTACCAAAGACTCGATTTATTTTTCCAGGATGGTATTTTTTCAGAAAATATATTAACAATATTCCAAATGCCAAAGCAATAACAAATCCAAGAACAGGAGAAACTACAAGAAATGTTAATACTTTTTGCACACCTCCAAAAACTATTGCTTCAAAACCACCAAAGATTAATGCAGAACCAATTAATCCACCAATAAGTGCATGACTACTAGAAGATGGTAAACCAAAATACCAAGTAATCAAATCCCATACGATTGCTCCCACTAATCCAGCTAAAATAACTTCCGCAGTTGAAAAATTAGGTTGAATAATTCCCTTACCTACAGTCGCTGCTATAGCAGTACCAAAAACAAACGGTCCAATAAAATTAGCTAGAGCTGCCATACCTACTGCTTGAATTGGTTTTAAAACTCTAGTCCCTACAACAGTTGCTATTGCATTAGCTGCATCATGAAAACCATTTACGAAATCAAAAAAAAGAGCTGCAATTATTCCTGTTATAATTAACGGTATTGGTTCCACTTTAGCACCATTCCTACGAAGAACAATTATCCATATTTGAGAACTATATCTTCCACTATATCTGCCACATCCATACACCTATCTATGGAAGATTCTAGATTTTGATAAATTTCATAATTCTTAAGTATTTGTACAGCATCATTGGTTTCAAACAATTCCGCTATAGCTTTTCTATAAAGATGATCCGCTTCACGTTCATGTTTTTTAATTTTGTTACAGTGTTCTATGAATTTTCCATTTTTTTTTGTTGTTTGGAATTTTATTAACACATCATGTATTTCTTGGGAACATAAATGTAAAATCTTAGCAAGATCTAACATGTAGGGCATAGGTTTTTTAATTTTAAAAAGTACAAATCTATCTGCAGTACCATCTACATAATCTAAAACTTGATCTATTGTACTAGTCAACCCAGACAGATCTTCTCGATCTAATGGAGTAACAAATGTCTGCGATAAAGTTGTAAATAACTCATGAGTAATACTATCTCCTTTAACTTCAAGATCTTTTAGCTTCTCTTTATTTTCAGAAAGAGATTTTTCATAGTTGGATAAAAGATCTATCAGTAAGGATGTTGCTTCAACTAAAATAGATCCTTGTTTTTCTAAAGCCCCAAGGATTAATTTATCATTACCACGAGCCCAAGTAAGCCAATTTGTAGGCAATCTTCATGTCACCTTAACACAATAAAATTTAATATTTTATAAAGCATTAGATATTTTTTACCTGATGATTTTGATTGTTAATAATAATAATGTGTTTATGACTTTTATAATTATTATTATTATTATTTTAAACATTAGATTATAGCAAGAGCTCTAACAGGAGATCCCGATGCTCCAAGCAATTTGAGCGGAATTGCTATTAAGTCAAATTTTTTTTTATCTATTTGAGATAAATTACATATATTTTCTATTATTATTATACCATTTTTTAAAAGTATTTTATGGACAGGAAATTCTGATTCTATTGCTGAATCGATACTAGGACTATCAATTGCTACAGCATTAATTTTTTTATTAGATAGGTAAATAGCTGCCTCTGGAGAGAGGCCAGGATTTGCATTTATATAATCATCGGAATTATAATTATGTTCCCAGCCAGTAGAAAAAACAATAGAATCATTTTCTTTGATATCTATATCACTCTTGATTATATCTTCTACTGTGATAAGTTGATTAGATGATTTAAAAATTTTTAACAAATGAACATTCTTCATGACAAATCTATTGACATCAATATTATCTATGGGCTCAGCCTCTTCAATAAAATGAGAAGGAGCATCGATATGAGTTCCAGTATGTGTGCTTAAAAAGATTGCTTCTGAATCATAGCTGTCAATACTATATTTAGACCACTTTAAAAAATACACATTTGGAGATCCAGGATAAAGTTTAATATTCGAATTTATCGATTGACTTAGATCTATAATCATATTATTTGCAAATTGCATCTCCTTTTTAATTATTTTCAGAAGAATACAAGATAATTTAATTATAAATAGTTGATCAAATAATGTGTTTAAATATAAATATTGCATACAAATCTAAAATTATTTAAAGTACATTCTACATAATAATATAATGTTAAAATTTTTAATATTATCATTATTAATTATTAGTATTATTCTTTTATATTGTAATATTCCAAGTATCGCAGGAGAATTAGGTATGACGCCACTCACAACTCCCAATAAATTATTACCTACATATGTTATAGATATCACTACAGGTTCTGGAACAAGTTATAAATTCCAACACTTTTATCCATTAAATATCGCAGTACCTGTAGATACAACTGTTGCATGGTTTAATGCTGATCCTGAACAAATTCATACTGTTACAAGTAGTGACCCTGGAGCTTCTAATTCTGGCAAACTATTTAATTCAGGAGTTATTCCATATTCATCTTCTTTTCAATATACATTTGACCAGCCCGGTAGAATTTCATATCATTGTGAAATTCATCCATGGATGATAGGATCAGTCTATGTGAGTGATTCTAACAAACAAGGAAAAAATTTCAAGCTTACTACTGGTACCAATATGGCATCTGAAGATAATGCTCCATATGATTGGAGTTTTAATACTACCAACATTGATAGAATTTTGTTTAATATAGAACCTTTATCAGTAAATACAGATAAAAAGACACCCATAACATACAATATAGGTATTTACAATAATGATCTCCAAAAAGAAATTTTTTCAAAATCTTTTTTTGCTAGAGGTAACGATTTGCAATTCGAACTTTTATCTAGTGATTTGGATGAACCTCTAGTGTATGGTCCTGATTTTAGTGACCCTATTATAGGTGCTTATCATATAAGAGATAATTTTCCTGATGGAACTTATATTCTAAAAGTAGAAATAACAGGTATTGGATCTAATCTAACACAAACGAATATCTCTGATGAATTCAATGGAATAATCTCTTCATAAGATTACATGAATAAGTTGTCCTAAAACTGGTCAGATGAGCTTAATTAAAGTATTATTTCCTTTATTCTAATGCAAAAGTGATTTCTATTAGTATATAATTCTGCAATAGCTTTAAATTCTGATCCCTTCTTTAAAAGGTTTCTTGGTCCCTCATAATCATAATAGTTTAGCAATGCATACCATTTTTCATTTACTAGAACATATGCTTTGCCAGATAAGATTTTTTCCACATAAATATTATATTCTTTTCCTGTTGATTTATTTGGTAATCGATTTAAAGTTATTGATCTATTATTTTTTATTTTGATTACTTGTTGCTTCTCCAATTTCTTTAGGGCTTCTAATATAATATGTGTATCAAACGTAAATTTATCACGAAAATAGGATAAGTCGAATGAATTTTTATTATTTCTCTCATCTATTAAAAAATTATAAATATGTCTATATGCCCTCTCTATTAAATTATTCTCAGTTTTTGTTATCATTCCAATTTGAAACTTTGGAACTTTATCTATTATTGCATTCTTAACCTTAATTTTTTCAATTACTTTCCTTTCATTATCTTCATATTTTAATTCTTTTTCATTTAATTTTTTTTCTTCTATGTTTAAGTTCTTATCAAGATCTGCTAGTTCTAGGTCCGTCAGACGATTATATGGTATGGGGACTCGTGAAATTGGAGTTAAAATTGTTTTCATTGTATTAAAAATTGTTTTCATTTTTTCTATTCGCCTCTTATTGGCAAATAAAATACGCATATCTACAGTATCTTTAGCTGCTAGGATTATTACATTTCCACTTGATCTTCTTCCAGTCCTACCTTTTCTTTGTATGTGTCTAATTTCACTTGCTACTGGTTCATAAAATATAACTAATTTAACTTCAGGAATATCTAAACCTTCTTCTGCTATCGATGTTGCAACAAGTACATTAAATTCTTTTTTCCTAAATGAATCCAAAATAACAGATTGCTCATTTTGCTTCATTCCAATGTCATTATTTCTAGTAGATTGACCAACAAATCTAAATGACTTGATTCCCGTTTTGTTCAATTCATCTACGATATGAGTTGCAGTATCTCTATAATGCGAGAATATCAAAATCTGAGAACTCATGCTATCATTCAATAATACATTGGAGTTTTTATTAGCAGAAGTATCTAATTTTTCTTTTTTACATAAATTAAGAATATAAATGAGTTTAGGATGTTCAGTAACATTTTCTAATAGTTTGGAAATATCCTTCATTCGGGGATCTTTCAGAATTAAAGAATGTGCTTTTCCTTCGCTTGATTCCATTCTTTTTATAAAGGTTTTTAGAGAAAAGGGCCCTTGACTTTCTATTAGTTCTATACAGTACATCAAAGATAGAGCAGCAGATTGATTCAACAGAGCTAGATATAAGGGCCCTTTTTCTTCATTTAAAGTAAACTTTAAATTTCTTTGTAGAATCTCTGCAAGTTCTAATAAATCTCTTTTGAATACATAATCTATATTATTTTTTTTTATTAATCCTCTAAAAATTAACCATCGTAATTTTTCTTGTAACATAGATTTGAATAATAGTATAATTTGTCTATATTTTTCTGATAATTCTACAAATTCCCATTTTAATTCTATAGGGTTCACATACGGTTTGACATCTGCATCTTCTTCATTTCGATATTCAATGTGTTCTATGTAGAGATTATTACAAATTTGTTGTATTCTGTTTTTGTCAGAGCCAGGACTTGCAGTCATAGCTACAATAAGAGGATTTGGTGATTGTTCCATATATTTTTTAGAAATAAGAGTGTAAGCATAATCTTTTATAGCTCTATGAGCTTCATCGAAAACTATCAATCCAAAATCCTTCAAGTTTAAACGTGACTCATTCAAATCATTTCTTATTACTTCAGGTGTAGCAAAAATCAATTTTATTGTTTTATTATCCCATATCATTTTTCGTGTTGAGGGAGAAATTTTACCTGTCACCAATATTTTTTGATCATCCAATACTTTAAGAAATGAAGAAAAAGATAACAAGTGTTGTAATACCAATGGGCGAGTTGGTGCCATTATTAAGATTCTATTTTGTTTATAATTATACAACATTTCAGCACAGATCAGTGCAGAAATAACAGTTTTACCTAGAGAGGTAGGTAGAACAATTAATGAATTTTTATCTTTTGATGAATTAAAAATAATATTCTGATACAATCGAGACTCAATAGAATTATTTTTGATAAGTGGATGTAGTATGAATCTCTGCATCTCCTGTATGCTTTCTTCTTTTTTATTTCTAAAGTCTGACATATGGCAAATGTATTTATTAAAAATAATATATTATACTAAATAATTTAATTCTTTTTGTTTTATTTTATAATAATTTATTATGGATTTATATAAAAGATATTTAATATTTTTATATAATTATAAAAAATAACTACTAAAATTATCTCTATTTTCTTGAAATATATAACAATATTTACTATTAGTAATATATACTAGGAACATAAGAATAAGTATATTCATAATTTTTAAAGTGTATAATTATATATTTTTTAAACCCTGCTTTCGTCTAATACTTGTGTTAATTTCACTTGTTCCTGACGCTATAATTTCAATAAGTTTTGCATTTCTATTATTCGGTTTTGTTCTTAGTAAACGTCCAAGTCTTTGAATAAATTCTCTTTTGCTTCCAGTCCCACTAACTATTATACCTAATTCAGCATCAGGAACATCAACTCCTTCATCTAAAACTTTTGAAGTTACTAAAACTCGATATCTGCCATCTCTAAAACCATTTAATGCATCTTCTCTTTCCTGTTTACTAGACTTATGAGTTATAAAAGGAATTAGAAATTTATTGGAAATTAAATAAACTAATTTATTATGTTGTGTAAATATAATAGTTTTCATCTGTGGATTTTCAATAAGAATTTTACGCAATTCTTCAATTTTAGATTCGCTATTTAATGCAATATCTAAAGCTTTATTCCTTGCCAGTAATGCATTTCGAGCATACTGATTTTTTCCTGATATCATAATTAATTTTTGCAATCCAATTTGACCATATCTAATTCCTAGTTCCTGTAAATAAGATAAATATTGATCATAATTTTTGTGATATTCTATTTCCTCTTCCGGTAATAACTTAACATATCTTTTTTCTACTATAAAAGATGCAATATGTTTATCCTTGGCTAACTCATTAACAGATGACTGATATACTATTCCTCCAACTAATTTAGGAAAATCTAAATGTAGATTATCTTCACGTTCATATGTAGCAGTCAAACCTAATCTGTATGGAGATATAAATTGTTCTGCAATAGTTCTGTATCCGGGTGCAGCCAAATGATGTAACTCATCAAATATTACAAATGCAAATTTGTTTCCTATAAATGATGAGCGAATAAAAGCTGAATCATATGTAGATACAGTAATACCCGTGATGTTAGATATACCTCCACCAATATTTCCAATTTCTATGTTTTGAAAATATTTTGATAAAAATTTTGTCCATTGCTCCATAAGATCCAAAGTTGGAACTACAATCAGTGTAGAAGAATTTACTATTTCGATTAATTTAATTGCTATTATAGTCTTTCCTGAACCTGTAGGTAATATTATACATCCTTTCTTTCCTGCAGTAATCCAATTTTCAATTGCTTTTTTTTGATAGGATCGTAATGATAATTGTATATTTTCAATTTTCAAATTTGGAATAGGAATTAAATCCATAACATTATTCTCATATCGAATACCACTATTTTGTAAATATGTAATAATATCTTGATAATGGAATGCTTGTGCTCGTAATTGATTTGTTCTTGGATCTATTAATGAATAGGGAATTTGATTTATTCCAGAAATAACAATAGAACCTTGATCATAGTAAAGCTTTACTTTAGTATTTATAGACAATTAATATATTATACAATTATCTCTTAAAAAGAAATCGGATTAAATATATATCTTGAACTTATATAACATAATTTAATATGTAGGGCTTTTTCTCCATGCAAACATCATAAAAATAAATGGAATTAAGAGTATGGCAGTGGCAATAAGAACAGGTTGCATTATTACATTATCTACTGGAATTCCAACAGCATAAAAATAAGGAAATGGATATAAGCCTGAAACAAAAAACCACATCGCCACAACCAAAAGAATGTAAGGACCATTTCTTCTTAGAAATCCTGGAGGTTTTTTATTTGAAATTGCACATCTTTTGCATTTTCTTTCAGATAGAATCAAACACGAAGTACATACAGTCTGATTACAATATGCACAGATTATTTCACCAAATCTAGATCCACATATATAACATTGATTCAATAATAATAGTAGATATAGTCATTATGACATATTTAATATTTATTAGATGTTTTTATTTATTCCCTTCTAAAAA
>OBLS010000890.1_pt1 | contig 11678 bp, 7 predicted proteins | sample 1519901 | NCBI WGS metagenome assembly OBLS01 (sample SAMEA3113585, study PRJEB22503) | soil metagenome
TGACGAGGACCCCTGAGATCCGCGGGCGGAAGTCGGCCGGGATGCGATCGAGCACCCGCGCCAGGGTGCCGGCGGCGTTGTACGCCACAACCAGGATGCCGATGCGGGGCCCACCCACGGCGGCATCATAACGAAGGCATGCGGGCACCATCGGAGCAAGATGAGGCGCGCGCTCAGGCCGAGCGGCGGCCGCCCGCGCGGCGTAGCTCGCGCTTCTGCTCGATGAAGTCGACCAGCACGTAGTCGCCCAGCGTCTCCGGGGTCGTGAAGAACGCCCGGCCCCGGTTGAGCCGGGTGAGCTTCTCGACGAACGTGCGCAGGTGCCCCGTCGGGTCGAGCATGAACGTGTTGATGCGGATGCCCTCGCGGGTGCAGCGCACCACCTCGCGCAGCGTGGCGTCGACCGTCTCGCGCACGGGCGGGTACGAGAAGAACGGCTCGGTCATGCCCGGCTCGAAGTGGGCCGTGGGCTCACCGTCGGTGATCATGATGATCTGCTTGGTGCCCGACTGGCGCGCCAACAGGCGCCGGCTGATCTGGAAGGCGTGCTGCATGTTGGTGCCGTAGACGAAGTCCCACGACACCTCGGGCAGGTCCCGCGGCTTGATCTCGCGGGCCACCTCGCTGAAACCGACGAGCCCCAGGTAGTCGCGCGGGAACTGCATCGAGATGAGCGAGTGCAACGCCATCGCCACCTTCTTGGCGGCCAGGAAGTTGTCGCGCATCGGCATCGACAGCGACAGGTCGAGCATCAGCACGGTCGACGACCGCACCACGTGCTCGGTGCGCTCGACCTCGAAGTCGTCGGGTGACAGGTCGACCGGCGTGCCGCCGCCGCGGCGCCCGAGGGCGTTGCGGACCGTCCGCTCGATGTTGAGGTTGAACGGGTCGCCGAACTCGTAGGCCTTGGTCTCGTAGGTGAGCTCGTGCCCGACCCCGGAGCGCTCGAGCTGGTGGCGGCCGAGCTTGTCGCGGGCCAGGCGCTGGAACAGGTCGTGCAGCGCGTTGCGCCCGATGCGCCGCAGACCCTTGGGAGTGAGCTCGAGGCGCCCCTCGCGCTGGTCGACCAGGCCGGCGTCCTGGAGCATGCGGGTGAGGCGGGCCAGCTCGTCGAGGCTGCGGGCGGCGTCGTCGCCGAGCAGCTCGCGGGCCCGGTCGACGTCGGCCTCGGCGAGGGCCCCCGGGTTGGCCGCGCCCCGGAGCAGCTGCTCGAGCCGGTCGAGGTCGCCCAGCTCCTCCATGGTGGAGGCCGCCTCGGCGAACCCGAGCGGGTCCTGGCCCTGGAAGCTGTAGCGCTGGTCCCACCCCATGTCGGGGAACATGCCCCGCAGCTGCGATCCGAGCTGGTCGACCTGCCAGCGCAGGTCCATGTCCTCGAGGAGCTGCTCGGCGAGCTGCTGGATCTGCGCCCGCTGCTCGGGCGTCATCGACGCGAGCATCGCCTGCATGGCCGCCATGCGCCGGGCCAGCACCTCGAGCAGCTCGTCGAGGTTCTGCGGGTTCTCGGGGAAGAAGTCGCCGTAGCGCGACATGAACCCGTCGAAGTCGGGTTCCTCTCCCCGCGACCGCTGCTCCAGCATCTGGTTGAGCTCGGCCAGCATGTCCTTCATGCGGCCCATGTCCTCGGGGGTCATCGACTCGACGGCGCCCGCCATGCGGTTGACGTAGGAGTCGAGCACCTGTTGCCGCAGCCGCTCGACCAGCTCGTCGAAGCGCTGCTGCGCCTGGGGCGACGCGAAGTCGTAGTTCTGGAGCTCACGCACCATGCCCGCCAGGTCGGCCGGGAGCATCTCGAGCTGCATGTTGCGCTCGTCGGCCGCACCCTGCGCCGTCTCGGCCCGGCGCTGGTCGCCGCTGGCCCGGGCGTCGCGCACCTGACGGTCGATCTCGTCGCGCTCGGTCTGCACGACCTCGCGCAGCTCCTCGGCGATCTCGTCGTACACCCCGCCCAGGTCGAAACGCTCGAGCCGCTGCTGCCGCTCGCGGCGCAGTCGCTCGAGCAGGTCGCGCACCCCCTCGACCATCTCGCCCTGCCGGTCGCGGAACCCCGACTGGAGCAGCCGGCGCAGCGCGGCGTTGAGGTCGCCGTGGTAGAGCAGGTCGTCGGTCATCTGCTCGAGCACGGCGTCGGCGTCGAGGTCGAAACCGACCTGCGTGCCGTCCCAGCGGCTGTAGCGGAACCGGGAGCGCGACATCGTCGGCCACCGTACCGGTGTTGTCCCCCTCGGGGGAGCCCGGCCGGAGCGGTGGCCGTGCCCGTGGTGGACGGCAGGCTGCCGCCGCCTGCCAACATCGGGTCCGTGAACGACCGACACCCACCCTGGTGGGGCACAGGCGCGGCCGCCACCCAGTGCGAGGGCGCGGCGCCCCGGTCCGACTGGGCCGGCTGGGAGGCCGAGGGGCGGGTGCCGCCGTCGGGCGACGGCAACGGCTTCCGCACCCGCTACGCCGACGACCTCGCACTGCTCGCCGACCACGGCGTCACCCGCCACCGCCTGACGATCGAGTGGGCGCGGCTCGAGCCGGCCGAGGGCCAGTGGAACGACGACGAGGCGACCCACGTGCGCCGCGTGTTGGCAGCGGGACGCGAGGCGGGGGTCGACATGTGGGCCTGCCTGTTCCACGGCTCGGCGCCGGGCTGGTTCACCGACGACAAGCGGGGCTGGCTCGACGACAAGGCCGCCACGCTCACCTGGCCCCGGCACGTCGACCGGATGGCCGACGCGTTCGGCGACCTGGTGGCCGGGTGGGTGCCGATCCACGAGCCCGATCTGCAGGCCCGGCTGGGCTACGGCGACGGCACCTTCCCGCCGGGCCGACGCCGCGACGACGACCGGCACGACGCCCGCGTCGCGCTGCGCGCCGCCGAGTCCGAGGCGGCCCGGCTGCTGCGGGGCGGTGGGGCCCCTGTGGCGGTCACGGCACCGTCAGCCGACGGCGATGACGAGGGCGCGAGCCGGGTGTACGCCGCCGGCGACCTGGTGGTGGTGAGCGCGCCGGTCGACGGGTTGGACACACCACTGGAGCAGGTCGCAGAGGCGGCGCCGGACGCGCAGATCCTCGTCGTGACCGGCGACCCGGACGGAGGTGCCGCGGCCGGTTCCGATCTGTCACCCGACGAGCGGCGCACCGACCGTCTGCGCCGGGCGGTGGGGACGGTCGCCGACGCGCACGCCGACGGCATCGCGGTGGTCGGCGCGTTCCACCTGCCGGCGATCGACGGCTACGAGTGGCACCGCGGGTTCGACGCCCGGCTCGGCCTGTTCGACCGCGACCGCAACCCCCGCCCGGCGCTCGAGGCCCTTCGCCCGACGACGACGCCGCCGCCCGGCCCGGGCTGACGGGCCCCTGTACGGTCCGACGGACGTCGCCGCCCTCGGCCGGACGAGACGACGACGGCCGGCCCGTGGGGTCAGGTGCGTCGGGGGCGTCAGGTGCGCGAGCGGTAGGTGGCCCGGCCGTCGATGGCGTCCTTGTTGAGGCGCTTCGACAGGTGCAGGCCCTCGAGCACCAGCTCGACGGCGCTGGCCATGGCGGCCGGGCTCTCGTCGCCGCCGGTGAGCTCGGCCACCGACTCGCGCAGGGCGGGCACGTTCTCGACCAGGCGGGCCAGGTCGGCCGAAGAGACGTCCTCGCCGGTGTGGACGACCGCGCCCTCCTCGAACGACACCACCACGTCGCGCAGCTGCCCCGGGTTGACCCGGCGCTTGAACACGGTGAGCACCGCGGCCCGCAGCAGGTGCTCGGCGATCTGCTCGTCGCGGCCCTCGTCGAGCGTCTCGATCTCGACCTTGCCCATGGTCGACGCCGCCAGGGCGTCGAGGTCGCTCACCCGGGGGCTCACCTCGCGCTCGCCGTGGCGCAGCGCCCGGCGGGTGGCGTTGGCCACGAGCACCTCGCTGTTAGCGACCGTGAGCCGCACCGACACCCCCGACCGCTGGTTGATGTGCGCACTCTCGCGGGCGAGGTGGCTGAGCGTGGCCACGATCTCGGTCATGTAGGCGGGCACCGCGACCCGCACGCCGTCGACGTCGAACGGTCGGGCCTCCTGCTGGGCGATGGCGACCTCGGTCTCGACGTCGAGCGGGTAGTGGGTGCGGATCTGGCTGCCGAACCGGTCCTTGAGCGGGGTGATGATGCGGCCGCGGTTGGTGTAGTCCTCGGGGTTGGCCGAGGCGACGAGCACCACATCGAGCGGCAGGCGGATCTTGTAGCCCCGCACCTGCACGTCGCGCTCCTCGAGCACGTTGAGCAGCCCCACCTGGATGCGCTCGGCCAGGTCGGGCAGCTCGTTGATGGCGAAGATGCCCCGGTTGGTGCGCGGCACCAGGCCGTAGTGGATGGTCAGCTCGTCGGACAGGTAGCGCCCCTCGGCCACCTTGATCGGGTCGACCTCGCCGATCAGGTCGGCCACCGACGTGTCCGGCGTGGCCAGCTTCTCGCCGAAGCGCTGGTCGCGGTGCACCCATTCGATCGGCGTGTCGTCGCCCTGCCCGGCGATCAGGTCGCGGGCGTGGCGGGAAACGGGCCGGTCCGGATCGTCGTTGATCTCGCTGCCGCCGACGATCGGCATCCATTCGTCGAGCAGGGCGACGAGCGAGCGGATCATGCGGGTCTTGGCCTGGCCCCGCTCGCCCAGGAAGATGATGTCGTGCCCCGCCAGCACGGCGTTCTCGAGCTGGGGCAACACGGTCTCGCCGTAGCCGATCACCGACGGGATGAGCTGCTCGCCCGCGGCGATGCGCGCGACGGCGTTGCGGCGGATCTCGTCCTTGACGGGCACCGAGCGCCACCCGGACGCCCGGAGCTCTCCCAAGGTGGTGGGGCGAGGGGGCTCCGACATGGGCGCCAACCTATCGCCGGCCCGCGTTGGGGCGAACCGCGGCGTCAGTCGAGCGGGCGCATGTCCGATGCCAGGTCGACCGCCTGGTCCCGGTCGAGGGACGACTCCAGCCGGTAGGTGACGTCACCATCGGTCCACAGCAACGTGTTGCCGGCAAGGCGGGTGGCGTCGGTGACGATCAGCCCGTCGGGATCGGTGACGACCAGTCGGTGGGGATCGCCGGCGATCCAGTACGCCGGGCTGTCGCCCACCCGGACCAGCTCGACCGTGGTGCCCGCGGTGGCCTGTTTCGTCACGGCACCCGCATCCGTGACGCCGGGGATGGCGCCGATCAGCAGGCCGATGCCCGACTCGTCGACCTCGGGCAGCTCCGCCGATGCCGCCCAGACCAGCGTGACGCTGCGTGCCGGGCGCCCGACGAACGCGCCGTCGGGGTCGCCAATGCCCGACGGCGCCGCCAGCGGCCACGTCGCCCGATCGGCGGCGTCGGCCAGCGACACGGGGCTGCCCAGGTCGTAGGCATGGCCGGTGTCGTCGGGGATCTCGCCGGTGTAGGTCACCCTCACGCTGCCGATGCCGAGCCAGTCGGCGACCGCATCGCGGGAACCGGGCGCGGCCAACACGCCGGCGATGGCCACGACGACGGCGACCGCCGCGGCGACCACCAGCCGTTTCGTACGCGGGATCGGTCGCTGGAGCGCGCGATCCCGCGAAGAAAACGCGGGGGGAGTGGTGGCCGTGCGGATGCGGTCGACGGCGGACGCGACCGGGTCGGCAGCTCGCAGGTCGAGCCGGTCGCCCAGGTCGCGGAGCGCCAGCGTCAGGTCGTCGTGCGGCTCAGGCATCGCCGGCACCCCCGATCTCCTGGCGCTCGGGGAGGAGCACACGCAACCGTGCGAGACCGCGGGCCGCTCGCGACTTGACGGTGCCCCGGGGCAGGCCCAGCACGTCGGCCGTCTCGGCCTCGTCGAGCCCGAGCAGGTAGCGGCACGCCACGACGTCGCGCTGTCGGGCGGACAGCTCGGCCAGCGCCGCGCCCACGGCGCGCCGCCGGTCGGTGGCGAGGACCGCCGCCTCGGGCGAGGGGGCCGCCCCGCCCGAGGCGCGGTCCGCCGCGAACCGCAGCTCGTGGCCCGACCGCCGCCCGGACGCCCGCCGCCGGTTGCGCGCCTCGTTGGCGACGATGCGCAGCAGCCAGGGCCGGAACGGCGCCCCGTCCCGAAAGCGGTCCAGGCCGTACCACGCCTTGACGAACGCGTCCTGGGCCGCTTCGTCGGCGTCGGCTCCGCCGCAGAGCACCAGGGCCAGCCGCCGGGCCGCGTCCTCGTGCAAGCGGAGCAGCGAGGCGTACGCGTCCACGTCACCCTCCTTGGCCCGTCGTGCGAGCTCCCGGTCGTCGGATGGCCGGCCCACCACCGCATCGTTGCGTCAGAGCGAGATCGGGGCCATTCGCCGCCGCCGGGACAGGCGGGCCCGATGGAGGGCGACGGCCGCGGCCAGACCAGCCGCCGACGCCGCACCCAACCCTGCGGCGGCCTCGGGCCACCAGGGATCGCCGGCTGCTGGCTCGGCCACCGCCCGACCCGTCCCCCGGGCCGACTCCGCCTTCGCCGCCCATCGCCTCTCCCAGCACACGGTCGAAGCCTCGAAGTCACCGATGATCGGCACGCAGGCGTCCGCGAGCGCCTGGCGAAAGCGTTCCGGAGCCCGGTGCCAGCCACCGCGCGTGACGCCGTCCCAGACCGGCTGGCCCGGCTCGGTGTAGATGAGCGGGCCGCCGTCGGCCTGGAGATAGAGGTCCTGACGTATGGGCGTCATCTCGCCCGGGCCCGTCATGACGTGCCACGTCAGCGTGTGGCGAAGGCCGAGATACTCGGCCTCCGCCCGTGCCGCCAGTCCCGATGATCCGAGATCGGGCAAGGCTTCGTGGAATCCAGAGGAGGCGAGGATGTCCTGCCACTCGCCGGGGTGCGTGCGACCCGATACCTCGATGGGTGCGTCGACGGGGATACCGGGACCCGTGACGGTCAACGATGCCACTCCCTTGGCCGCTGCCGGCGCCGCCAGCGCGACCACCACCCCCACCAGCATCGCGACGCCCACACCGGCCGCCGCCCACGACTTGGCTCTCGATCGCATACCTCCGGTACACCGCTCGGCGCACGGCGGTTCCCTCCCGCACGGTGGCGACGGGCGCGCCGCCCGTCGGTACCCTGCCGTGCGGGAGGACCAGGTGCAGCAGGCAGCAGTCGACACGACCCCGCTCCCCCGCGGGTTGACCGACGTCGAGGTCGCCGACCGGGTCGAGCACGGGTTGGTCAACCGCGCGCCCGGCGGGACCAGCCGGTCGATCTGGGCGATCGTGCGGGCCAACGTCTTCACCCGGTTCAACGCGATCCTCGGCGGGCTGCTGGCCGTCATCCTGACGATCGGCCCGATCCAGGACGCGCTCTTCGGCATCGTGCTGGTGACCAACACGGGCATCGGCATCTATCAGGAGTGGCGCGCCAAGCGCACCCTCGACCGGCTCTCCCTGCTCACGGCGCCGGCCGTCACCGTGGCGCGCAACGGCGAGCGCCGGGACATCACCCTCGAGGACGTGGTCGACGGCGACGTCGTCGAGCTCGGGCAGGGCACGCAGATCGTGGCCGACGGCGAAGTGCTCGCGGCCGACGCGCTCGAGGTCGACGAGTCGCTGCTCTCGGGCGAGTCGGTGCCCGAGCCCAAGGCGGCGGGGGACGAGGTGCTGTCGGGCAGCTTCGTCACCGCCGGCCAGGGCTGGTACCGCGCCGACCGCATCGGCGCGGAGTCCTACGCCAACCAGCTCGCCGCCGAGGCCCGCAGGTTCTCGCTCGTGCGGTCAGAGCTGCGCCGGGGCACCGACCGCATCCTGAAGATGGTCACGTGGCTGATCATCCCGACCGCGACCCTGCTGATCATCAGCCAGCTGCGCACGTCGGACAACTCGGTCACCGACGCCATCCGTGGGTCGGTGGCGGGCGTCGGCAGCATGATCCCCGAGGGCCTGGTGCTGCTGACCAGCGTCGCGTTCACGGCCGGCGTGCTCCGCCTCGGCCGCCGCCAGGTGCTCGTGCAGGAGCTCGCGGCCATCGAGGGCCTGGCGCGGGTCGACGTGGTGTGCACCGACAAGACCGGCACGATCACCGAGCTCGGCCTCGAGGTGGCCGACGTGCTGCCGCTCGACGGCGCCGGCGGCGTCGACGCCGACCAGGCGGGGCGGGTGCTGGGGGCGTTGGCCGCCGTCGACCCCGAACCCAACGCCAGCATGCGGGCGCTGGGCGAGCGCTTCCCGTCGCCGGGGTGGACGCCCACCTGGCGGGCGGCGTTCTCGTCGGCCAAGCGCTACTCGGGCACCGGCTTCGCCGAGCACGGCGACTGGGTGCTGGGCGCACCCAACGTCCTGCTCGACGCAACGGCAGCGAACGGGGGTCCCGGCGGCCACGACCGCGCCGCCGAGGTGGTGGACGACGAGACCCGCAAGGGACGCCGCGTGCTCCTGCTGGCGCGCACCGACGGCGAGCCGTCGGGCGACGGTGCCCCCGCCGCGCAGCCGGCGGCCCTCGTGGTGATCGAGGAGCGCGTCCGGGCCAATGCCCGGGCGACGCTCGACTACTTCGCGTCCCAGGAGGTCACGGTGAAGGTGCTGTCGGGCGACGATCCCCGCACGGTCGGGGCCGTGGCCGCCCGGGTGGGCATCGCCGCGCCGGACGACCCCCTTGACGCCCGTGAGCTGCCCGACAACCCCGACGAGCTCGCCGACCTGGTGGAGGCGACCGGCGTGTTCGGCCGCGTGGGACCGCGGCAGAAGCAGGCGATGGTGCGGGCGCTGCAGGCGCGTGGCCACACCGTGGCGATGACCGGCGACGGCGTCAACGACGTGCTCGCCCTCAAGGAGGCCGACCTGGGCGTGGCCATGGGCTCGGGCGCGCCCGTGAGCCGGTCGGTGGCGCCGGTGGTGCTGCTCGACTCGGACTTCGGCAGCCTTCCGCCGGTGCTGGGCGAGGGCCGCCGGGTGATCGCCAACGTCGAGCGGGTCGCCAACCTGTTCCTCACCAAGACCGTCTACGCCACGCTGCTGGCCCTCGTCGTGGGCGTCGCCGGTGTGCCGTTCCCGTTCCTGCCCCGCCACCTCACGATCGTGAGCAGCCTGACCATCGGCATCCCGGCGTTCTTCCTGGCGCTCGCCCCCAACGCCCAGCGGGCGAGACCGGGGTTCGTCGAGCGGGTGCTCCGCTTCGCGGTCCCCGCGGGCACGGTGGCCGCCGTGGCGACCCTCGCGGCCTACGGCCTGGCCCGGACCGAGGACGGCGTCAGCCAGACCGAAGCCCGCACCACCGCGACCATCACGCTGTTCCTCGTGGCGCTGTGGGTGCTCGCCATCCTTGCCCGGCCCACCAACCAGTGGCGGGCCGGCCTGGTGCTGTCGATGGGTGCGGCGTTCGTGGTCATCATGTCGACGCCCTGGTTCCGCGACTTCTTCGCCCTCAACCCCCCGCCCAACGAGCTGCTGGTCTCCGCGGTCGCCATCGCCGCCGCCGGCGGATTCGTCGTCGAGCTCGGCTGGCGGATGAGCGTCCGGGTCCGCAACCGCGCGAAAAGCAACACCCACGCCGATCACGACGGCCACTAGGCGGCTGCTGGCTCGTCCCGCCTGATCGCCGGTTCCGGTGCCGGCGTTAGCCTGCGGCCACATGCTGCCGACCCCGGCCCTCGACCGTCGTGACCTGGCAGGCGGTTGGCGTGCCGCCGTGGCCGACGACGACCTGCGCCGGGCCTACCACGCGGCCGACTTCGACGACTCGGCGTGGGACCCCATCACCGTCCCCGGCCATTGGCGGTCGACTCCGGCCTTCGCCGACAGCGACGGGCCCGTGCTCCAGCGCCGCCGGTTCGACGCACCGCCGCCGGCGCCCGACCGGCGCGCCTGGCTGACGTTCGACGGCGTGTTCTACCAGGGCGACGTCTGGCTCGACGGCGCGTACGTCGGCGACACCGAGGGCTACTTCGTCCCCCACACGTTCGAGGTCACCGAGCAGCTCCGCGACCGGTCGCAGCACGCCCTGGCCGTCGAGGCAACCTGCTCCCCCGAGGGGGACCCCACGGCCAAGCGCAACCTCACCGGGGTCTTCCAGCACGGGGACTGCCTCGATCCCGCGTGGAACCCCGGCGGCATCTGGCGGCCGGTGCACCTCACCGAGACCGGGCCCGTCCGCATCGCGCGGTTGCGCGTCCTGTGCCGCGAGGCCACGGCCGACCGGGCGGTCGTGGCCTTCCGGGCGACGCTCGACAGCGACGCGCCCCGGGCGGTGTGCGTCCGCACCGAGCTGGGCGCCCTCGACCACGAGATCACCCAACCGCTGGCCGCCGGCACCAACGACCTCGAGTGGACGGTCACCGTCCCGCGGCCCGCCCTGTGGTGGCCCCGGGCGCTCGGCGAACCGGTCCTCCGCGACGTGTCGGTGACGGTGCGGCTCGAGGGTGAGGAGGCAGGCGCAGCGGCGGCCGGCCGGGCCGCGGCCCCACCCACGACGCCCGCCGTGAGCGACGTTCGACGCCTCCGCACCGGCCTGCGGGTGGTGCGGATGCGGCGCTGGGTCTGGAGCGTCAACGGCGAGCGCCTGTTCCTCAAGGGGGCCAACCAGGGGCCGACGCGCATGGCGCTCGGCGAGGCGACGCCCGCCGACGTCGGCGCCGACGTCGACTGGGCGCTCGGCGCCGGGCTCGACCTGCTGCGGGTCCACGCCCACGTGGCGCGTCCCGAGCTGTACGACGCCGCCGACGAGCGCGGCCTGCTCCTGTGGCAGGACATGCCGCTGCAGTGGGGCTATGCCCGCGGCGTCCGCAGGCAGGCGGCCCGCCAGGCGCGCGAGGCCGTCGACCTGCTCGGTCACCACCCGTCGATCGCGGTGTGGTGCGGCCACAACGAGCCGATGGCGATCGACACGGCGGCCTTCACGCAGGGCGACCCGGTCGAGATGCGCCGGGTGGTCCGGCGGGCCGCCCGCGGCCAGCAGTTGCCGAACTGGAACCGCACGGTGCTCGACGCGTCGATCAGGCGCTCCCTCGAGAAGGCCGACGGCACCCGGCCGGTGGTCGCCCACTCCGGCGTGCTCCCCCACCTTCCCCGGCTCGACGGAACCGACAGTCACCTGTACTTCGGGTGGTACTGGCGGGATGAACGCGACCTGGCCGGGTTCGCCCGCGCGCTGCCCCGGATGGTGCGCTTCGTCAGCGAGTTCGGCGCCCAGGCGGTGCCGTCGCGCGACGACACCGGCGACGGGGCCGCCTTCTGCCAGCCCGAGCGCTGGCCCGATCTCGACTGGGGCCGGCTGGGCGAGCATCACAACCTGCAGAAGGCACGGTTCGACCGCTACGTCCCGCCAGCGGACTACGCCACGTTCGACGACTGGCGCGACGCCACGCAGCGCTACCAGGCCGAGCTGATCCGCCGCCACGTCGAGGTGCTGCGCCGCATCAAGTACCGGCCGACCGGCGGGTTCGCCCAGTTCTGCCTGGCCGACGGGCACCCGGGCGTCACCTGGTCTGTGCTCGATCACGAGCGCCGCCCCAAGCTGGGCTACGAGGCGCTGCGGGCGGCGTGCCAGCCCGTGATCGTCACGGCCGATCGCCTGCCGGCTCACGTGGCGCCGGGCCAGGCGTTGGGGCTCGACGTGCACGCCGTGTCCGACCTGCGCGACCCGGTCGACGCCGCGCGCGTCACCGCCCGGCTCTGCTGGCCGGGCGGTGAACATGTTTGGCGCTGGACGGGCGACCTGCCCGCCGATTCGTGCGTGAGGGTCGGAACCCTTCAGGC
>OBLS010000891.1_pt1 | contig 11678 bp, 9 predicted proteins | sample 1519901 | NCBI WGS metagenome assembly OBLS01 (sample SAMEA3113585, study PRJEB22503) | soil metagenome
GGCGTTCGCCGGGGCCGCCCTGACCAAGGAGTCCTACCTGGCCTTCGCGGTCGCGGCGGCGGCCTGGCTGGCTATAGGCGGCGGGCGCCGCCGGGCCCGGCTGGCCGGGGCGGCGGCCGTGGTCGTCCCCGGCCTGGTGCTGCTCGGGCTGTGGTGGGCGTACGTGGCCTGGCGGATCCCGGCCAGCGCCGCCGACGCCGCGGCCGCCGCCGCGGTCGGGCCGCCGCTCGCCGGGTGGGCGCCGCGCGACTCTGCTCGGCTGGACCGGGCTCCTGCTCGGCCTGTACGGGCTGTTCCTCTCTGGCGAGCTGCTCGGCCGGTTCCTCTCCAGCATGCGTGCCCTCGCCCCCACCGTGCTCGCCGCCGTCCTGGCCATCGTGGCCTTCCAGGGAACTCCCAGGGAACCTCCAGGCTCGGTCAAGGCCGGCTTGCCATCATGCCGGGACGATGATCCCTCCCGCTGATGGAGCTGACCATGACCAGGCGCGAACGGCCCTCGAACGACCCCAGGAGGTGGGTGGACGAGCTCGGCCACGAGATCGAGGAGTCCGACCGCGGGCTCGTCTACGACCTCCAGACCCTGGTCGACCGGCGCAAGGTCCTGGGGCTGTTCGGTGGGCTGAGCGCGGCCGCGCTGCTGGCCGCGTGCGGTGGGTCGGGCACGAACGGCTCGGCCTCGACGGGCACGACCGGCTCGTCCGCGGCCGGCGACTTCACCGAGGTCCCGGAGGAGACGGCCGGGCCCTACCCCGGGGACGGGTCCAACGGCCCCAACGTGCTCGACGACTCCGGCATCGTCCGCGGTGACATCCGCTCCAGCTTCGGCTCCTCGACCACCACCGCCGAGGGGGTGCCGCTGGAGATCAGGCTGACCGTGCGCGACGCGGCCACCGGCGACGCCGCCAAGGGAGCCGGGGTGTACCTGTGGCAGTGCGACCGCGACGGCAACTACTCCCTCTACAGCCAGGCCGCCGCCAACGAGAACTACCTGCGCGGGGCCCAGGAGGCCGACGCCAACGGCGCCGTCACCTTCCAGTCGATCTTCCCGGCCTGCTACTCGGGCCGCTGGCCCCACATCCACTTCGAGGTCTACGAGACCCTCTCGGACGCGACCTCGTCGGGCCCGATCGTCAAGACCTCCCAGATCGCCCTGCCCAAGGAGGCCTGCGAGGCCGTCTACGCCACCTCCGGCTACGAGCAGAGCGTCTCCAACCTGTCCCAGGTCAGCCTGACCGGCGACATGGTCTTCGGCGACGACGGCGGCATCCACCAGCTCGCCACCATGTCCGGCGACGCCTCCGCCGGCTACACCGCCACCCTGACCATCGGGGTCTGACGCCCCGCCCGCGGTAGCCTCTGCCCGGGATCGCCGGGACGAGATCGGAGGCAGGGGTTGGCGGACGCCGGGCGGATCGTGCTGGAGAACGCAGCCGTGCTCGACCCGGAGGCCGGGACGCTGGCCGAGGGGCAGGCGGTGGTGGTCGAGGACGGCCGGGTGGTGGAGGTCGGGGCGACCTCGGTGGTCAGGACCGGGGACGCGGCCGTGCTCGACGTCCGGGGTAGGACGGTGATGCCGGGGCTGATCGACGGGCACGTGCACGTGAACGCGGCCACCGCCGACCTGGGGGCGCTGGAGGAGTGGGCGCCGTCGTACGTGACCGCGCGGGCGGCCGGGATCCTGCGGGGGATGCTGGACCGGGGCTTCACCTGCGTGCGCGACGTGGCCGGGGCCGACTACGGGATCGCGGCCGCGGTCGCCGAGGGGCTGCTGCCCGGGCCCCGGGTGATCTTCGGGGGCAAGGCGCTGTCCCAGACCGGCGGGCACGGCGACTCCCGCGGGCCCGGGCGGGCCGTGCTCGACCAGCACCCCTGCGCCCCGACCCTCAGCGTGATCGCCGACGGCGTGGCCGAGGTGCGCCGGGCGACAAGGGAGCAGCTGCGGCGGGGCGCCCACCACGTCAAGGTGATGCTCTCGGGCGGGGTGGCCTCCCCCACCGACCGGATCGACTCGACCCAGTACTCGATGGAGGAGCTGCGGGCGGTGGTGGAGGAGGCCCGGGCGGCCAACCGGTACGTCACCGGGCACGCCTACACCGCGGCCGCGGTCAACCGGGGGCTGGAGGCCGGGGTCGGCTGCATCGAGCACGGCAACCTGATGGACGAGTCGTCGGTCGAGCTGTTCCAGCGGACCGGGGCGTTCTACGTGCCCACCCTGGCCACCTACGCCGCCCTGGCCGACGAGGGCCTGGACCACGGCATGCCCGCCGCCCAGCACGCCAAGGTGGACCAGGTGCTGGACGCCGGGCTGGGGGCGCTGGAGCTGGCCCACCGGGCCGGGCTGCCGATCGTCTACGGCACCGACCTGCTCGGCGGCATGCACCGCCGCCAGCTGACCGAGCTCACCATCCGGTCCGAGGTCCAGCCGGCCGCCGACATCCTCCGCTCGGCGACCACCGTGGCCGCCCGCCTGATCGGCCTGGAGGGCGAGGCCGGCGTGATCGCCCCCGGCGCCTTCGCCGACCTGCTGGTGGTCGACGGCAACCCCCTGGATGACCTCGGCCTGCTCACCGACCCCGCCCGCAACCTCCGCCTGATCATGGCCGCCGGCCGGATCCACCGCAACGACCTCTGAGAACACTCGCCCCCGACTAGCCGCTGACCACCCTCGCCCTCACCAGCCGCCGCCGGCACGCTCGACCCCGACCCGCCGCCGCCGAGCACCCTCGAACCCGACCCGCCGCAATTGGGGCCCCTTCCGGGAGGGTAGCCCAAGGTCCCGGGGGGTGTTGTCGGCTGTCCACAACCCCCTAGGGTGTTCCCGGCCAGTCCACAACCCCCTAGGGGGTGCTCCCGGCCAGTCCACAGCCCCCTAGAGGGCGTCCCGGCTGTTCGCCCCAGCCCCGCCGAGAAGGTGCTTCCGGCTAGTCCACAGCCCCTGGAGGGGGTGCGTCCGTCTGTCCACTGCCCCTAGTCGAACAGCGACGGCTGGGCGTCCTGGCCGAGGCCCGAGGCTGCCCAGCGGGCGGCGTGGAGGTCGACGGCGGCGCCGGAGGGGGCGAGGGGGGTGCCCTCGGAGCGGAGGTGGGCGAGCTGGCGGTCGAGCAGGTGGGGTGGGGGCGTGCCGTCGGCCCGCAGGACCCGCCACCAGGGGATGTCGTCCGCATCGCCGTGGCGGAGCAGGACCTGGCCGACGTCGCGGGCGGTGGCGTCGGCCTCGGCCAGGGCGGCCACGTCGCCGTAGGTCAGCACCCGGCCCGAGGGGATCCGCCTGACCACGGCCAGCACCTTGACGGCCAGGTCGTCCACTAGCCGCCGCCCTTGGCGGACTTCTTGGCCGCCTGCTTGAAGGCCCGCACCTCGGCCAGGGTGTCGGCGTCGGTGACGTCGGCCGCCGACCGGCGCGACCCGTCCTCGCCGTAGGGGCCGGCCACCTCGCGCCAGCCGTCGGGCTGGACCCCGAGCTGCTTGCCGAGCAGGGCGACGAAGATCCGCGCCTTCTGCTCGCCGAAGCCGGGCAGGGCGCGCAGCCGGGCCAGCAGCTCCTTGCCGGTGGCGGCCGTCCGCCAGATGACGGCGGCGTCCCCGCCGTACTGGTCGACGACGATGCGGCAGAGCGCCTGGACCCGGGCGGCCATCGACGCCGGGTAGCGGTGCAGGGCCGGCGGGCCGGCCATCAGCTTGACGAACGCGTCCGGGTCCCAGTCGGCCAGCTCGGCCGCGTCCAGCGAGGTCCGCTCCATCCGCTGGGCCAGCCGCCACGGGGCCCGGAAGGCCCACTCGAGCGGGAACTGCTGGTCCAGCAGCATGCCCATCAGCAGGGCCAGCGGGTCCCTGGCCAGCAGCGCGTCGGCCTCCGGGTCCTGGGCGAGCCGCAGGGTGGGTGGTGCCATGGATGGAGGCTACCGCAGCTTGCGCGCCGCTGAGCGAGCGCGTAGAGTCATCCGAAGTTCATCGGATGAAAGTCGAAGTCCATGCTCATCCGCGACGTGACCCTGCACGACCCGCCGCTCACGGTCCAGGCCGAGGCCGCCGGCGCCTACGAGCTGCTGATCGAGCTGTCGGCGCTCCCGGCCGAGCGGGCGCCGGCCGGCACGCGCGGCGCCCTCGAGGGGGTCGGGGACCGCTCCGGCGAGGTCTGGCTGCACCTGCTCGGGCTGGCCACCGAGGCCCCGGCCCCGCGGGACGCGGCCGCCCTGCTGGCCTCCCTGGAGGCGGCCGACCCGCTGGAGGTCCGGCGCCAGCTGCTCGGGGCCGACGTGCCCGCCTGGCGCCGCCTGATCCCGCCCGAGGCGATCGAGGCCGCCGCCGCCGGCGACCGGGCCGCCCAGGCCCGCCTGCTCGACCACCCCCGCTACTACGGCGGCGCGGCCCGCCAGGCCCTGGCCGTGCTGCTGCCGCTCGGCCCGGAGGAGACCCGGCGGCGCCTGCTGGAGGCGCTGGGCCGCTGGCACGAGGAGTCGTTCGCGGCCCGCGAGCCCGGCCTGGTCGAGCTGCTGGCCGCCGACGCCCAGGCCACCACCGAGCTGGCCGCCACCATGGACCCGGCCCGGCTGATCGAGCTGGTCTGCGGCGGGTTCGCCTACGAGCCCGAGCCGGAGTGCCCCCGGGTGCTGCTCGTCCCCCACCTGGCCGCGCGACCCTGGCTGCTGCTGTGCCAGCACCGCGACACCCGCATCATCTGCCACCCGGCCCGCGGCCAGGACGGCGACCAGCGGGCGGCCACCGCCGAGGGCCTGCTGCGGCTGGGCCGGGCCCTGGGCGACGAGCAGCGCCAGCGGATCCTAGCCGCCCTGGCCGGCGGCCCCCGCGACCTGGACGAGCTGGCCGGGGCGGTCGGGCTGTCCCGCTCGACCGTCCACCACCACATGGGCCTGCTGCGGGCGGCCGGGCTGGTCCGGCTGGCCGGCAACGCCCGCCGCTACCGCTACGGCCTGCGCCGCGAGGCCGTGGCCGAGGCCGCCGCCCTGCTGGCGTCGGTGCTGACCGCCCCTGGAGAGGAGCGACCATGAACTACCGCCTGTTCGGCCGCAGCGGCCTGCGCGTGTCCGAGCTCGCCCTGGGCACCATGACCTTCGGCACCGACTGGGGCTGGGGGGCGGACCGCGACGAGTGCCGCAAGATGTTCGACGCCTACGCCGAGGCCGGCGGCAACTTCGTCGACACGGCCAACAACTACACCAACGGGACCAGCGAGCGGATCGTCGGCGAGCTGGTCGCGGCCGACCGCGACCACTTCGTGGTGGCCACCAAGTACAGCCTCAGCACCCGGCCCGACGACCCCAACGCCGGCGGCAACCACCGCAAGAACCTGGTCCGGGCCCTGGAGGCCAGCCTGGAGCGGCTCGGCACCGACCACGTCGACCTGCTCTGGGTCCACATGTGGGACGGGATGACCCCGGTCGAGGAGGTCGTCCGCGCCCTCGACGACCTGGTCAGGGCGGGCAAGGTGCTGTACGTGGGCGCCTCCGACACCCCGGCCTGGGCGGTCGCCCGGGCCGTCACCCTGGCCGAGCTGCGCGGCTGGGCCGCCTTCTGCGGCCTCCAGCTGCCCTGGTCGCTGGCGGACAGGTCGGTGGAGCGCGAGCTCCTGCCGCTGGCCGCGGCCCTCGACCTGGCCGTCACCCCCTGGGGCGTGCTCGAGTCGGGCGAGCTGACCGGCAAGTACCTGGCCCCCGACGGCCGGCCAACCCGCTCCCGCCCCGAGCACGTCAGCCCCAGGGTCAACCAGCTGGCCGGCGAGGTCGTGGCCGTGGCCGCCGAGCTCGGCCGCCCCCCGGCCCAGGTGGCCATCGGCTGGGTCCGCCAGCAGGAGCCCGGCTGGGGCACCCCGGTGATCCCGATCGTCGGGGCCCGCAGCGCCGCCCAGCTGGCCGACAACCTCGGCTGCCTCGACCTCGAGCTCAGCGCCGGCCAGCTCGCCCGCCTGGAGGCCGCGTCGGCGTTCCAGCGCGGCTTCCCGCGGTCGTTCCTGGAGAGCGACCACGTCCGCGGGCTGGTCTTCGGCACCACCTTCGAGCGGATCGCCGCCCACCGCCGGGCCGGCTAGGACTCCGGCTGGACGGCCACGCCGACCTGGCGGTCCTTGCGGGGCAGGGCGGTGGGGCGGTGGTCGCTGATCCACAGGTCGATCTGGGCCCACCAGGCGTACAGCCAGTCGACCTGGGCCTCGCGGTCGGTGGGGACCTCGGCCGCGGGCACCCGCCACCAGCGGGCCTTGAGGACCTGCTCCATGGGCAGGGCCCGCCAGACGTCGCCGACGGTGACGACGTGCTCCAGGCCGGTGTGGGCGACGAAGATCACGTCGGCGGTGGGGGCGGCCTCGATCGCGGCCAGGGCGCCGCCCGGCTTGGGCGGGAGCAGGTGCTCCATGGCCCTGGCCTTGGCCGCCTCCTCGGCCAGGCGGCGCTCCTCCAGCAGCCGGATGGCCCGCAGCCGGCGCCGCGGGGTGAAGTTGCCGCCCTCGGGGAAGATCACCAGGGCCCCGGTGGGGCCGAGGCCGGCCGCCAGCCGCTCGATCTCCTTGATGACCAGGTTGCCGGCGCCGCGCCGGGCCGGCACGAAGGCGTTGGGCAAGCGGTTGATGACCACGTCCAGGCTGGGGTCGAACTGGAGGGCGGCCTTCATCACGATCCGGGGCTTGCGCTGGTAGCGGCTGAGCAGGTGGTGGACGAGCAGGAACGAGTCGCCGGGGCCGGCGTGGCGGCTGAGCACGATCACCGGGCGGGTCAGGCGGGCCCGGGCCTCCTCGGGGGTCAGCTCCGGCTCCTCGATCTCGATGCGCAGCCGGAAGGTGCGGGACGCGACCCGGAACACCACCGCCAGCCACCAGCGCATCAGCGCGTAGTGGCGCTCCAGGTAGGGCTCGGAGCTCAGGCGGCCGCCGAAGCCGCTGGCCACCCAGAGGGCCAGGCAGGCGAACAGGGCCACCGACTCCATGGCCAGCCAGACCAGCCCGAACCAGAGCAGCCGCAGGGCCCGCCAGCGGCCGGGCAGCAGCGGCGAGGCGGCCGCGGCCAGGATCACCAGCCCCGGCAGCAGCACCAGCAGGGCGATCGTCACCACCAGGATCAGCGGCGCCAGCACCAGCCGCCGGACCAGCTTCGGTGGCAGCACCGCCGCTATCCCGTCCGCTCGGAGACGCCGGCCAGGTAGGCGGCCGAGGCCTCGTAGGCCCGCTGGATGTGCTCGTCGATCCGGGAGGCGTCGCGGTAGCGGAGCTGGGACAGGTCGACCCCGGCCGGGGCCTCGGCCCCGGCCGGCAGGACATGGACGGTCACCCCCGGCGGGACCGCGGCCATGTCCTCGGCGAACCGGTGCCGGCGGGCGATCTCGAACGCCACCAGCCCCACCTCCCAGGGCCGCGACGGCACCTGGAGGGGCCGCTCGATGCGGCCGACGTGGAGCACGTACACCGTCCTGGCCCCCAGCTCCAGGGCCCGGCCGATGGGGATGCTGTGGACCAGGCCGCCGTCGAAGAAGTGCTCGTCGCCCACCCGGACCGGCGGCAGCAGCCCGGGCACGGCCGCCGAGGCGAGCACGGCCTCGGTGATCGGCCCGTCGCTGAACCAGTGGGCCGCGGCCCGCTCGATGCTGGCCGCGACGCACTGGAAGGGCAGGGCCAGCTCCTCGATCCGCTTGACCGGCAGGGCCTCCAGCAGCTGGCGCAGGGGCTCGTTGGGATGCAGGTGGGTGCCGGAGCGGGCCAGGGTCCGGACCCGCCCGAGCAGCGAGCCGCCGAACGCCTCGGCGGCCACCCCGTCGCGCCACACCGCGGCCAGCTCGGGGACGGCCGCGCCAGGGTCGCGGTGGGCGGCCACGAACACGCCGTTGAGCGCCCCCACCGAGGTGCCGAGGACCAGGTCGGGCCGGACCCCGGCCTCGGCCAGGGCCTGGAGCATGCCGACCTCGTGGGCGCCGAGCACCCCGCCGCCGCCGAGCACGAAGGCGACCTCGTGCGCCCGGCCCTGGTCCCCCGTCACCGTCCCTCCCTCTGTCGGGCCGATGATCCCATACGCTAGGCTTCGCCCGACGCACAGGAAGGGCAGGTGGAGGGTTGCCAGGGCTCCGGATCGCCGTCCTGGGCAAGCCCCGGATCACCCGCGACGACGGCTCGCCGGTCGAGCTGGGCTCGGCCAAGGCGACCGCGCTGCTGCTGTACCTGGCCACGACGGGCGAGCGGCACTCGCGGTCGGCCCTTGCCGGGCTGCTCTGGGGCGACCTGCCCGAGGAGGGCGCCAGGGCCAACCTGCGCCTGGCCCTGACCAAGCTGCGCCGGGTGGCCGACGACAACCTCCAGGTGACGCGCGGCTACGTGGCCGCCGACCCGTCCAGCTTCTGGCTCGACCGGCGCGAGTTCGAGGCCGCCCTGGCCGGCGGGGACGCCGACCTGGAGCAGGTCAAGGCGGCCGTCCGGCTGTACCGGGGCGACTTCCTCGACGACCTGGTCGTGCGGGGCGCCCCCGAGCTCGAGACCTGGATCGAGGGCGAGCGCGAGCACCTGCGCCGGCTGGCCGTGACCGGGCTGGCCCGGCTGGCCGACGACGCCGCCGCCCGCGGCGACCCGGCCGCCGGGGTCGAGGCGGCCCGCCGGATGCTGTCGCTCGACCCGCTGTCGGAGGAGGCGCACCGGCTGCTGATGGGGTTCCTGGCCGCCAAGGACGACCGGGCGGCCGCCCTGGCCCAGTACGAGACCTGCCGCCACGTCCTGGCCGAGGAGCTGGGCGTCGACCCCTCCCCGGAGACGATCCGCCTCACCGACCGCATCCGCGCCGGCGACCTCGCCCCCACCCGTCCCGATCCAGGCGTGCCTGAACCCGCCCCGCCGGGGCTTGGCCCCCCGGAGGGGGAGCGTAGCCGAGTGGGCAACGAGGTGCTCCCGGTTGTCCACACCCCCGACCTGATCGGGCGGGAGGCCGACCTGGCCCGGGTGGTCGAGCTGGTCGAGGGGGAGGCCTGCCGGCTGCTGACGCTGGTCGGGCCGGGTGGGGTCGGCAAGACCCGGCTCGCCCTGGCCGCGGCCGAGGGGCTGGCCCCCCGGTTCGCCGACGGCGCCGCCGTGGTCGCCCTGGCCGGGGTCGAGCCGGACAACCCCGAGCAGGTGCCCGACCTGCTGGCCGTGACCGTGGCCGAGGCCCTGGCCGTGCCGCTGGCCGCCCGCCGCCCGGTCCGCGACCTGCTCAAGGCCTGGCTGGCCGAGCGGCGCCTGCTGGTGGTGCTGGACAACCTCGAGCACCTGCCCGGCGCCGCCTCCCTGCTCACCGACCTGCTGGCCGGGGCCCCGGGGCTCAAGCTGCTGGCCACCTCCAGGCGCCGGGTCGGGACCGGGGTGGAGTGGGTCCTCGACGTGCCCGGGCTGGGCGAGGGCCCGGCGGTCGAGCTGTTCGCCGAGCGGGCCCGGCGGGTCAGGGCCGGCTTCTCGCTGGAGGAGGAGGGGCCGGCCGTTGCCGCCATCTGCCGGCTGGTCGAGGGGCTGCCGCTGGCCATCGAGCTGGCCGCCGACCTGGCCAGGACGCTCCCCTGCCAGGTGATCGCGGACAAGCTCGGCTCCGACCTAGATGTGCTCCAGACCACCTCGGCCGCCCGCCCGCCCCGCCACCGCAGCATGCGCGCGGTGATCGAGGCGTCCTGGCGGCTGCTCGACGGCGACCAGCAGCGGGCCCTGGCCCGGCTGTCGGTGTTCCGCGGCGGCTTCGACCCGGCCGCCGCCGAGGCCGTGGCCGGCGCCGAGGTGGCCATGCTGTCGGCGCTGGTCGAGCGGTCCCTGGTGGACCAGGCCGAGGGCGGGCGCTACGGCCTACACGAGCTGCTGCGCCAGTTCGCCGCCGAGCGGCTGGAGGCCGCCGGGGACGCGGCCGCCACCCGGCGGGCCCACGCCGCCCACTACGCCGGGTTCCTGCGGTCCCGCCACGACCGGCTGGCCGACGCCTTCGACGCGGCCGTCCTGGCCGAGGTCGACCCCGAGACCGGCAACCTGCGCGCGGCCTGGCAGGAGCTGGCCGAGGCGGACGGGATCGACGCCCTGGCCGGCCTCCTCGAGGACCTGTGGCTGGTCCACCGCCGGCACGGCCGCTTCGAGGAGGCGCTGGGGGCGATCCAACGGGCCCTGGCCCGCGAGGACGCCACCCCCCGGCAGCGGGCCAGGTGGCACCTGTGGGCCGGGCTGGCCCAGTACCAGCTCGGGCGGTCCGAGGAGGGGCAGGAGGAGCTGCGGGCCATGCTGGCCCTGGCCGACCGGCCCCTGCCGGCGACCGGCGCCGGCTGGGTCGCGGCCGTGGCCAGGGGCGCCGCCGGGCAGGCCCGCAGCCGCGCCCTCGGCCCCCGGCCGGCGCCCGACGAGGAGGCCCGCCTGGTCGCGGCCGATGTCGCCCAGGCCTACGCCATGATCGGCGAGACCTACTTCCTGGGCGGCCAGCTCCTCCCGATGATGGCCAGCGGGGTCAGGACGATCAACGCGGCCGAGCGCGCGGGCAGCGCCGGCGACGTCGCCGCCGGCTACGCCGTCACCGCCCTCAGCGCCAGGGTCTCCCGCCGTCACCGGCTGGCCGACTGGTACGCCCGCCTGGCCGACGACGCCATCGCGGCCGGCACCGACGAGGCCGCGCTGGCCTACCCGCTCGAGGTCAGGGGCGTCGACCACGTCACGGTGGGCGCCTGGCCGGCCGCCGAGACCTGCCTCCGCCGGGCCGCCGGCAGCTTCGCCCGCATGGGCCAGCCGCGGTTCCGGGAGGAGTGCGTCTCCCTGCTGGCGGTCGCGGACGGCTACCGGGGACGCTACCGCCAGATGGCGGATGGCTTCGCCGAGGTGGCGGCGTCGGCCCGTGGCCGCCACGACCAGCTGTCGCTGCACTGGGGCCTGGCCGGGCAGGCCGAGGCCCTGCTCCGCCTGGAGCTGGACACCAGGCAGGCCCTGGAGCTGCTGGAGGAGAGCCGGTCGATGTTCGCCGACGTGCCGGCGTCCGAGCGGCTCCGGATCCACGCCGGCCTGGCCCTGGTCCACCTGCGGGCCGGGCGCGACGCCGAGGCCGGGACCGCGGTCAGGGACGGGCTGCGCGACGCGGTCGCGGCCGGGCTGCCGCGGATGTGGCTCGGCGAAGCCGTCACCCTGCTGGCCGAGGTGGCCCTGGCCCTGCGGGAGCGCGGCCACGACCCGGCCGTCGCCGCCGGCGCCTGCGACCGGCTGCGGTCGTTCACGGCCGGCTGCCCGGTGACCGCGGCCAGGGCCCTGCGGACCGGCGGCCTCCAGCTGTGGCTGGCCGGCCGCCGCCCCCGGGCCGTCCGCGCCTGGCGGCGCAGCCTGGACAGCGCCCGCCGCCTCGACCTCCCCTACGACGAGGCCATGGCCCACCTCGAGCTGGGCCGCCACCTCCGCGCCCCCGAGACCACCCCCGGCGGCTGGGGCCGCGACGAGCACCTGGCCCGGGCCCGGGAGCTGCTCACCGCCCTCGGGACCGGGCCGGCGCTCGCCCGCGCCTCGCGCCCTCCGCTGGCCGGCTAGCTACTTGGCCCTGAAGAAGTCGCGGCTGAGATAGTGGTTTAGCTGGGGGAACGCCGGTCGGCGGGGCCCGGTTCGTGGTTGAATGACACCGTTGTGATTCTCCTGCCGCCGTGTCCGTTGGAGGTCACTGGTGCTGCGCGAGACCGACCCGCAGACCACGATCTGGGAGCTGCTGCTGCCCGAG
>OBLS010000892.1_pt1 | contig 11676 bp, 12 predicted proteins | sample 1519901 | NCBI WGS metagenome assembly OBLS01 (sample SAMEA3113585, study PRJEB22503) | soil metagenome
CTTCCTGCCCGCCGTCGGCGATCATCACGTAGCGCCAAGCGCCACCGACCCGCAAGTCCACCTCGGCGACGGTGACCTCACCGCGCTTCGCGTTCCACCAGCGCTTGATCAGCTCCGGGGTCGTCCAGGCCCGCCACACCAGATCCTTCGGCGCGTCGAACTCCCTCGTGATCAGGATCTGCGTGTCGGTGGGGAGGGTAACCACCGCGGTGCCGCTACTCGTCATCGGGTTCATCTCCTTGTTCCTTTCCTTTCAGGTCTTCCAGGACGTCCTCGAGCGCCTCGAAGCGCTCCTCCCACGACCGCTCGTAGCCCTTCAGCCAGTCGTGGATGTCCTTGAGCGGATGGCCGTTCAGCCGATACAGACGCCTGCGGCCGTCCTCGCGCACCTCGACGAGCCCCACCTGCCGCAGCACCCTGAGGTGCTTCGAGACTTGCGGCTGGGCGAGGCCCACAGCCTTGACCAGGTCGTTGACCGGACGCTCGCCGTCCGTGAGGACGTCGAGGATCTGCCGCCGCCGCGGCTCGGCCACGGCGTTGAACGCGTCGGTAGTGGTCGCTGCTCGTGCCATGGCGCGCACTATACATATCTATATAGGAATATGTCAAGAACCGGAGGAGGAACTTCAGACGCCGTGCAGGGCTCGGCGAGGAGCGGCCCCGAGCGACGACTGCAGGGAGGGTGCCGGTCCTGGTTGCCGGCTACGGCAGGATGGGGCGCGCGCGGCAAGCGCGAGTCCTCGGCCTGCACGGCATTCCGGGAAGGCCGTGGCCATCGACCCGGCGCGGAGCGCCATCACGGCTGGCCTGTCGCATGTGGGCCGTGCTGCGCGTCACTCCGAGGTCGCAGTAGGAGCGGTCCGGCCGGGTGGTGAAGCCCCGGCCGGACCGATCAGAACCTAGGCTGCGTCGCGCCAGGCGGCCAGGGCGCCGTCGGCGGAGAGGCGCGCCAGCGCGCGCTCCTCGAGCCGGCGGGCCTGCTCCTGGGTGACCCCGACCTCTCGGGCCGCGTCGCGCAGGGGTCGCTCGGGCGTGCCGCCGGTCCCGAACCGGGCGCGGATGATCTTCCGCTCCTGCTCGGGCAGCCGCTCGAGCGCGGCGTCCACGGCCTGCTCCTGCTCGCGCTCCAGCACCTCCTCCTCGAGCTCGGCCGTGCTCTCGGCGTTGAGCTCGCCGAAGGTGGTGTCGCCGTCCCCGACCGGTTGATCGAGGCTGGTGGTCACCCTGGTCAGGTCGCGGGTCGCCATGACCTCGTCCAGAGGCAGCTTCGCCTCCTTCGCCACCTCTTCGTCGGTGGGCTCGCGGTCCAGCTTGGTCGTCAGCTCCGCCGTGATCCGGTTCACGGTGCGCTCGCGCTGGGCGATGTGCGCCGGGATCCGGACCGCGCGTCCGCTGTTGTCCAGACCGCGCTGAATCGACTGCTTGATCCAGAGGACCGCGTAGGTCGAGAACTTGTATCCACGGCGCCAATCGAACTTCTCGGCGGCGCGGATCAGCCCCAGCATCGCCTCTTGGACGATGTCCCCGAGGTCCAGTCCGTGGCCCTGGTAGCGGCGCGCGAACTTGATGACGAGCCGCAGGTTGGAGTTGATCAGCTTCTCCTTGGCGGCCAGGTCGCCCTTCTCGATGCGCTTGGCCAGCTCGATCTCCTCGGGTCCGGTGAGGAGCGGGTACTTCATCGCGGAGTTGATGAACAGCTGCAGGCTGTCCGTGGTCGCCTCGGCGCGCGCGTGATCGCGCGAGCGGCGCTCGTCGGCGGCGGTGCGGTTGGTCTTGTTGTCGTGCTCGCCGCGTTTGCGGCGGGTGTCGCTGCGGGTAGCCGCAGCTCCTCTGCTGCGAGGCATTCGGTGCCCCTTTCGAGTTGCGTTACTTCCCTGCCGAGACTCCCGCGGGCAAGCGGGAGGCCCAACACTTCAGAAAGTATAGCGCGGAACTAGGAATTTGCAAGTGAGACCTCAAACGGCTTTCGCAAGCCATTTTGATACCCCACTATGAAGGATTCTTAACGAAAAACGCGCCCGGCCCGGCCGCGTGCGCCTCGCCTGCGTTCCCGGGAGGCAGGAAGCCCGGGCCGCGGGCGGAACAAGCAGCCGGAGCCATTCGTGATCGTCGACTGCGCGCACTACAAGGCCGGCGCCCGCCAGCACGAGGGGCCGCTGGATTTGGACGGGGCCGCCGAACGCGCCGGGGGCGGCGAGGGCGAGTTCGTCTGGATCGGCCTGCACGAGCCCGACCTGGGCACGCTGCAGCGCGTGCAGGGGATGTTCGACCTGCATGAGCTGGCCATCGAGGACGCCGCGCGCAAGCATCAGCGGCCCAAGATCGAGGACTACGACGAGTCATGGTTCATCGTGCTGCGCACCGCCCATTATCACGAGGACCGTGAGACGGTCGAATTCGGCGAGATCCACGTCTTCGCCGGCTCCGGCTACGTGATCACCGTCAGGCACGGGCCGGGCAGCGAGCTGGCGACGGCGCGCCGGAGGCTGGAGGCTCGCCCCGAGCTGCTGGGCATGGGGGCCGCGGCCGCCGTCTGGGCGATCCTCGACAAGGTCGTCGACGACTACGGCCCCGTGGTCGACGGGATCGAGGACGACATCGAGGAGGTCGAGACCGACGTCTTCGACGACGATTCGCCGGCTCCGACCTCGCGGATCTACCATCTGAAGCGCGAGGTGATCGAGTTCCACCGCGCCCTCTACCCGCTGCTCGGCCCCCTCGAGGCGCTCGAGCGAGGCGCATACCCCCAGATCCCGGAGGAGCTGCGCCGATACTTCCGAGACGTCAACGACCACGCCAGGCGGGCGGACGAGCTGGTCACCTCGCAGCGCGAGCTGCTGACCAGCGTGCTCGAGGCGAACCTGTCACTGGTCAGCGTCAATCAGGCCGAGGTCGTCAAGAAGATCTCTAGCGTGGCCGGGATCATCGCGGTCCCAACCTTCATCGCGAGCGTGTACGGCATGAACTTCGAGTACATGCCGGAGCTTGACGAGCGCTGGGGGTATCCGCTCGCGCTCGGGGCGATGGCGCTGTGCGTCGCGGGATTGATCGCCTTCTTCCGCAGGATCGACTGGCTCTAGCGGGGAGTTTGGGAGCCAGCCGGAAACCTGAAGACGCAGGCCCTCCGGGCGCACGGACAGCCACGGCCGGGCTGCGGGCACGGCTCGGGCTGACGACCACGGCCCCTCGCTAGCCTCAGCCTCGATGACGCCTGTGATCGGGCATGTCGGCGGCGGGACGCTCGAGCCGCTCCAGCTTGTGGGCATCACCGTGGCAGCGGCGGCCTACGGGTTCCGCGCCCAGACGCTTTCGGCCCAGGGCAGGGGAGTGCCCGCCTGGCGGGCGGCCTGTTTCGCCGTGGGGATCCTGCTGATCGCGGCCGGCCTGGTCACTCCGCTCGCGCACATGGGCGAGGAGCTGCTGCTCGCGCACATGGCCCAGCACCTGCTGGTCGCCGACATCGCCGCGGGTCTGATCGTCCTGGGGCTGACCGGGCCGCTCCTGCAGCCGCTGCTGGCGCTCGGGGCGATCGACCGCCTGCGGGTGCTGACGCACCCGCTCGTGGCGCTGCCCCTCTGGGGGCTGAACCTCTACATCTGGCATCTGCCGGCGCTCTACCAGTCCGCCCTCTCGAACGAGGCGGTCCACGCCCTCCAGCACGCCTGCTTCATCGGCTTCGGGATCCTGATGTGGATGCCGCTGTTCGGCCCCCTGCCGAAGCCGTCGTGGTTCGGGATCGGCGCGAAGATCGGCTACGTGGTCGGGGTGCGCTTCGCGGGCACGGTGCTCGGGAACGTCTTCATGTGGGCCAACACGGTCTTCTATCCCGACTACGCCGCAGGGGAGGCTGAGTTCGGGATCTCCCCGCTGTCCGACCAGGGGACCGCTGGGGTGATCATGACCGCCGAGGGTGGGCTGGTCACGCTGGGGGTGCTGTCATGGCTCTTCCTGCTCTGGGCTCAGCAGGACACCGAGCGACAGCGCCTGGTCGAACTGGCCCAGGAGCGCGGCGTCGAGCTGAGCGACGCGCGGGCACGACGCGCGGTGGCCGCGGGACAGGGCGCTCGCCTGGAACAGCGGCTGCGACAGGGACGCGCGTGACCGCAACGGAGGTGCACGAAAGGGCGCCGCACCGATCGGAGCTCGCGGAAGAAGGGGTCAGCAACACCTTTCTCTACGTCCTGGTGTTCGTGGTCGGCACCGCGAGCCTGGGCGCGGAGATCGCGGCCGCCAGGCTGATGGCGCCCTTCTTCGGCGCCTCGACGATCGTGTGGGCCAACACGATCGGGGTCGTCCTCGTGTCCCTCTCGATCGGCTACTGGCTCGGGGGCCGGCTCGGGGACCGCTACCCCCGCGTGCGGAACCTCTGCCTGATGGTGGCAGCGGCCGCGGCCTTGATCGCGGTCGTCCCATTCGCGGCGCGGCCGTTCTTCGAGGTGGCAACCGACGCCCTGGACGAGATCTCCGCGGGCGCGTTCGTCGGCTCGCTTGTCGGAGTCCTGTTCCTGATCGCGGTCCCGGTCGTCCTGCTCGGAACGTGCTCCCCCTGGGCTATCCGGCTGGCCGTCCCCGACGTGGAGCACTCCGGACGCACCGCGGGACGCCTCTACGCGGTCTCCACCGTCGGCTCGCTGCTGGGCACGATGCTCGCAGCGCTGGTGCTGATTCCCTTCATCGGCACCCAGAGGACCTTCCTCGCATTCGCCATCGCCCTGGGGCTGGTCGCCGCAGCGGGGCTCGGCTGGCGCTACCTGGCGGTCCCCGCCGCCCTGGCCGCGGCGCTGGCGATCCCGATCGGGACCGTGAAGGCGACCGAGGGCGAGCGGGTCCTTTTCGAAGGCGAGAGCGAGGAGCAGTACATCCGTGTGGTCGAGGACGAGGACGACGGCGACCGCAAGCTCGAGCTGAACGAGGGACAGGCCGTCCACTCGCTCTACCGGCCGGGCAGCTACCTGACCGACGACGTCTGGGACGGCTACCTCGTCGCGCCCTTCGCGGTCCGCTCCGAGCCGCCGGAGAGGATCGCGATCCTGGGGAACGCGGCTGGGACGACGGCGCGTGCGTATGGCCACTACTTCCCACAGACCGAGGTGGACGGGGTCGAGATCGACGCCAAGCTGAGCGAGCTGGGGGAGGAGTACTTCGACATGGAGAACCCGAAGCTCGAGGTCTTTCACGAGGATGCCCGTCCCTGGCTCGAGCGCTCCGACGGCGACTACGACGTGATCATGGTCGACGCCTACCGCCAGCCCTACATCCCCTTCTACCTGGCCACGAAGGAGTTCTTCGAGCTGGTCCGCGACCGCCTGGCCCCCGGCGGGGCCGTGGTGGTGAACGCCGGACACCCCGAGGGCAACGACGACCTGGAGAAGGTGCTGGGCGCGACAATGGCCGAAGTCTTCCCGACGGTCCTGCGGGATCCGATCGAGGACACCAACACCCTGCTGATCGGCAGCGAGTCCCCCGGTTCGGCCCAGAAGCTCGCCGAGGCGGTGCCCGGCCTGCCTCCCGACCTGCGTGTCATCGCGGCGAAAGAGTCGGCGAAGGTCGAGGGCTACCTGCGCGGGGGCGAGGTCTACACCGACGACGTCGCGCCGGTGGAGTGGCTGATCGACCGCTCGATCCTGGGCTACGCGTCCGAGGACTGACCGCGCCGGCGGTCCCTGAGCCGCCCGGCCCAATGGCGGGCAAGGATCGGGACCGCGCAAGCGAGGTCCACCGCGAAGGACCAGGCGCGGCCGGGCGGCCCGGTCAAGGCCCAGGCCTCGAGGCGCTCGGGCAGCGAGCGCTCCAAACCGCCACCTGGCGTCCGGTTCGCCGATCGGCCGGCGGGCCGCTCGCGGTCGTCCTCTAAGGTGCTCCGGGCCATGGAGACGACCGTAAAGGAGCTGCCGGACTCGCGTGCCCGGGTCGAGGTCAAGGTCGACCCCGACGAGGTGGAGCGCCGGATCCGGGAGACCGCCACTCGCCTGGGCGGCGAGATGAAGGTCTCGGGGTTCCGCGAGGGCAAGGTCCCACCCGAGATGGTCCTGCAGCGCCTGGGGCGCGAGACGGTTCTGAGCGAGGCACTCGAGGGCTCGCTCGGCGATTGGTACGAACGCGCCATGATCGATTCCGAGGTCAGCCCGGTCGGCGACCCGAAGCTCGACCTGAATCAGCTGCCCGACGCCGGGGACCCGCTGGAGTTCGCGATCGAGGTGAGTGTCCTGCCCGCCGCCGAACTGGGCGACTACAAGGGAATCGAGGTCGGCAGGGCCGAGCCCGAGGTCCCCAAGGACGCCGTTGACCAGGAGCTGGAACGCCTGCGCGAGGGCTTCGCCCGGTTGAACCCGGTGGACCGCGAGGCGAGGGACGGGGACGTGCTCCTGATCGACTACGAGGGGACGATCGAGGGAGAGCCGTTCGAGGGCGGCAGCGCCAAGGACTACCTGCTGGAGGTGGGGGCGGGCCGGGTCCTGCCCGAGTTCGAGCAGGCGCTGAAGGGGGCGAAGGGCGGGCAAGAGCTGACTGCGACGGTCAACTTCCCCGAGGACTACCAGAGCGAGGAGGTCGCGGGCAAGACCGCGGAGTTCAGAATCCAGGCACGTGAGGTCCGCGAGAAGGAGCTGCCCGCGCTGAACGACGACTTCGCGGCCGAGGCTTCCGAGTTCGACACCATCGAGGAACTGAGGCAGGACATCTCGGCCCGGATCGAGGAGTACCTCGGGGGCCAGATCGCCGAGCGCTTCCGCGCGGACGCCCTGGACGCGGCCGTGTCCAAGGCCAAGGTCGAGCTTCCCGATGCCTTGGTCCAGGCGCGCGCTTCAGAGATGTGGAGCAGGATCGAGCGCCAGCTGCGCGAGCGCGGCATCGATCCCGAGACCTACCTGAAGATGCAGGACAAGGGACGCGAGGAGCTGATCGCCGAGGCCAGGCCGGAAGCCGAGCAGGCCCTGAAGCGCGAGGCGGTCCTGGAGGCCATCGCCGACGCCGAGGGAATCGAGGTCGGCGAGGCGGACATGCTCGAGGCCCTTCAGATCCCGCCTGGCCACGAGGACCACGGGCACCCGGAGCCCACCGAAGCGCTCGCCGAGCTGCGCAAGAGCGGGCGCGACAAGATGCTCGCCCAGGACCTTCGCATGCGGCGCGCGCTCGAGACGATCGCGGAGCAGGCCACGCCGATTCCGCTCGACCAGGCCGAGGCGCGGGAGCAGATCTGGACTCCCGAGAAGGAGCGGGAGGAGAAGGGCAGCCTCTGGACGCCCGGCTCGGATTAGCTTCGGCGGCGGTCGGCTCCCGTCATCCGGCCTCGACCTCGCGCCTGAGGTTCTCGAACACCTGGTCCCAGCCGTCCTCGTGGTCGGCGACGGCCTCCTCGTCCCAGAGGTCGCTGTGGACGAAGCGCACCGTGGTCCGGCCGTCGCTCTCCGCGAAGTCGATTTCGATCAGCTGCTCGACCTGATCGCGATCGTCGTCCCAGACCCAGGTGAAGGCGAGCCGCTGCGGCGGATCGATCTCGGTGTAGCGGCCGCCGCCGCCGTAGCGTGCGTCCTCGTGCGGGTTTCGCATCACGACCCGGACCTCTCCGCCGACCCGCAGGTCCACCCGCGCTTCCGGCGTCTCCCAGTCAGGACCGGCGTGCCACCAGCGGCGCATGACCTCCTCGCTTGTGAACGCGTCGAAGACCCGGTCAGCCGGGGCGGCGAAGCTCCGCTCCATCGTCAGGGTCTGGCGCTCCTTCATCGCTTCATTCTGGCGCGAAGCCGCATCCGCAGCCAGGCCCGCGCCAGAATGAGGCTGCCGGTGCCGCCGACGAGCGGCACCAGCTCCTCCACGGGAATCCCGGAGACGTGGGCGATCAAGCCTGATCCTCGTAGCTGTCGTGGTAGTTCCACCACCCGTACGGCGGGGTCTGCGGGTAGCCATCAGGCGAGTCCTCCCACTCCTCCTGCCGTCCCAGCGCGGTGATGTCGAGATAACTCCAAGTGCTACCCATGCGCTCGTCGCCCCGGGCGTCCACGAAGTAGGTCCGGAAGATCCGGTCGCCCTCGCGGATGAACGCGTTGGTCCCGTGCCACTCGCCGACCCCGAAGTCCTTGTCGAAGTCGTCGGTGATCTCGTACCAGGGAATGTGATCCCAGCCCATGCGCTCTTGCAGACCCCGGATCTCCGACTGGGGAGCGCGCGAGATGAATGCGAGCGAGGTGTCCCGCCCGCTTAGGTGGGCCGGGTGCGCGACCTGGTCGGCCACGAACGAGCAGCCCACGCACGCCCGCTCCGGGTACGAGCCACCCTCGGCGTAGGTGGTGACCTCCGGCCCGTAGTAGGCGCGGTACACGACCAGCTGACGCCGCCCCGCGAACAGGTCGGCGAGGCTCGCCGAGCCGTTCGGCCCCTCGAAGCGGTAGTCCTTCTCCACGGCCATCCAGGGCATCCGGCGCCGCTCTGCGGCCAGGGCGTCGCCGTCTCGCATGTACTTCTTTTCCTTGACCAGCAGCTGCTTCTTAGCCGCCTCCCAATCCTCCGGTGAGACCACATCCGGTGTCTTCATTTCGATTCCTCCTGCAGGTAGTCGTCTACGACGTCAAACAGGCGGGTCCAGCGCGCCCGTTGTGTGTCCATCCAGTCGGCGGCCCCCTCGAGCGCCCGCGGATCGAGCGAGAGGCGGTGGTTCCGCCCGTCGATCACGCGGATGACGACACCAGACTCCTCGAGGACCTTCAGGTGCTTCGAGATCGCCGGCTTCGACACGGGGAACTCCCGGGTCGCCTCGGCGACGGTGGCCGTACCCTCCGTGAGCCGCTCGACGATGCCACGGCGGATGGGATGGGCGAGTGCCTTGAATGGATCGTTAACCATATAGTTAACGATAGCAACCGAGAGCGCCGGCGGTCATAGCTCGAGCGAGGTCTGATGAGCCGGATAGGTCAGGCGGCCTCCCTCCCGGGTCGCGAACTGCGTCAACTCGTGCTCGCTCAGCTTCCCGTCGGGACCCAGGTGGATGACGCGCCATCCCCGCTCGAAGAGAGCGTCGGCGATGAGGCGGCGGTGGCACTGGGTCCAGTCGGCCTCGGCGCACATGACCGCGCTCCGGCCGGACTCGCCGCTCTCTGGACGCGCCGCGGCCTGGGTCGCGAGCTCCTCGAGCTGCGCGATGCCGGCTGCGAAGGCGTCGCTCGCCATGTGATCGGCGTAACCGCGGAAGGCCTCGTCCTCCCAGCCGTCGTTGGGTGAGCCGGGGGCCGGGGTGCGCCGGCCGCCGAGCTGCTCTCCCATCTGCTCGTACGCGATTCCGGCCGCTCGCAGGGACCCCGCGAGCGGCGAGCGGTTGAAGTGCTCATACCGCGAGCGAGGGTTCGCGCGCACGTCCGCGAGCAGCGCCACCCCGGCCCCGCGCAGGAGCGACAGGAACTCGCGCTCCTCGTGGTTGGAGTGTCCGACGGTCAGGATCTCGGCGCCCGGGTCCATCGCGCGATTCTCCCGCCTGGGGCGAGCGCCGCGCAAGCCGGAGGGGACGGGCGACCCCTTTGAGTATCCTCACGCCCCCAATGAGTCCTCTCGTCCCCATGGTCGTCGAGCAGACCTCCCGCGGAGAGCGGGCGTTCGACATCTACTCGCGGCTGCTGAACGAGCGCATCGTGTTCCTGGGGACCCCGGTGACCGAGGACATCGCGAACCTGATCGTCGCCCAGCTGATCCACCTGGAGTCCGAGGATCCGGACAAGGACATCAGCATCTACATCAACTCGCCCGGCGGGTCGGTCTACGCGGGCCTGGCGATCTACGACGCGATGCAGTTCATCAAGCCCGACGTCCAGACCATCTGCGTCGGCGTCGCGATGAGCATGGGCGCACTGCTGCTCTCGGGCGGCGCCAAGGACAAGCGCATGGCCCTGCCCAACTCGAAGATCCTGATTCACCAGGTCTCGGGTGGCTTCTCGGGCCAGGCGTCGGACATCGAGATCCACGCCAAGGAGATCATCGACGTGCGCCAGCGCCTGGACGAGATCATCGCGAAGCACACGGGCCAGCCCCTCGAGAAGGTCGCAAACGACACCGAGAGGGACTACTTCATGAGCGCGGAGGAGGCCAAGGAGTACAACCTGGTCGACCGCGTGATCGAGCACCGCTGATTTCCTGAGCGCTCGTCTTTGCACAGCCGTCCTCGTGGCCGCCGTGGTCGCGACCGCGCCCGTCGCCGGTGCTTCGGCGGCCGCGTTCACGCCCGGGTCCTCCTCCGTGAAGCCGCGCGAGGCTTTCTTCGACGCCCGCGGCGGGGTCACGATCCGGTTTCGGGTCGACGCAGCTGGGCCGACCGACGTGTCGGTGCGGATCGCCGGCGGGGGTCGTGAGGTGCGGCGCCAGGAGCTGAAGCAGGTTGAGGCCGGCGCCGTCCGCGAGTTTCGCTGGGACGGACTGACCGAGGGCCGGAATCCGGCGCCCGACGGCCGCTACCGCGTCCTCATCGGGACCTCGGGGTCCGACCTGGCGCTCGCCGGGCGCGTCACCCTGCGCGGCCACCGCCACCCGGTCCCGCGAAGGCACGGCTCGCGCGGCGCCGTGGGCGAGTTCGGAGCCGCGCGCACGGGGGGCCGCCGGCACCAGGGCTTCGACGTCCTGGCGCGGTGCGGCACACCGGTGGTGGCGGTGAGGGGAGGCACGGTGGTCCGCCGGCGATATGACCCGCGGCTCGACGGGCACTTCGTCGTGATCTCCGGGCGCAAGGAGGGGCTGACGTACCGCTACTCCCATCTGATCGCCCCCGCGAAGGTGGCAAGGGGGGAGCGCGTCTTCACCGGCCAGCGCATCGGCTTCGTGGGCGATACCGGAAACGCCCGAACGACCCCGTGCCATCTGCACTTCGAGCTGCGCAAGCGCAGCGGGCGGTTCCTCGACCCCGAGCCGCGCCTGCGGGCCTGGGATCGCTACAGCTAGCCGCGAGGGGCCTCAAGCTCGAGCGCTGTGAACCGATCTGTTCACGAACGACGTCTGACCCAGGCAGGACACGGGCACCGCTTGGCGTAGAAGAACGCGTCAGGCCGGTGCGGTCCGCCCCCTAAGCTTCCGGGGGAGGGACCCCAGCCGGAGAACGTCGACTTAGGGAGTGGATTCCGCTGGCACGTCCGACCGATTCCAACGAGCAGCTTCTCTGCAGCTTCTGCGGCAAGTCACAGCGTCAGGTCAAGAAGCTGATCGCGGGTCCGGGCGTCTACATCTGCGACGAGTGCATCGACCTCTGCAACGAGATCATCGACGAGGAGCTGACGACCCCGACCCAGCTCGACCTCGACAACCTGCCGCGCCCGCTCGACATCTACTCCGTGCTGAACGACTACGTGGTCAGCCAGGAGGAAGCGAAGCGCACGCTCGCCGTGGCCGTCTACAACCACTACAAGCGCGTCCGGATGGGTCAGGAGGACGGGGACGTCGAGCTGCAGAAGTCGAACATCCTCCTGCTCGGGCCGACGGGCTGCGGGAAGACGCTGCTGGCGCAGACGCTGGCGCGCATCCTCAACGTCCCGTTCGCGATCGCCGACGCGACCGCGCTCACCGAGGCCGGCTACGTCGGCGAGGACGTCGAGAACATCCTCCTCAAGCTCATCCAGGCCGCCGACTTCGACGTGAAGAAGGCCGAGACCGGGATCATCTACATCGACGAGATCGACAAGATCGCCCGCAAGGCCGACAACCCGTCGA
>OBLS010000893.1_pt1 | contig 11675 bp, 10 predicted proteins | sample 1519901 | NCBI WGS metagenome assembly OBLS01 (sample SAMEA3113585, study PRJEB22503) | soil metagenome
GTCCACCTGCTCACGATCCACCGGAGCAAGGGCCTGGAGTTCCCGATCGTCTACCTGCCGTTCCTGTGGGAGCCGACCTGGCTGCCCGAGGGCGACGTGCCGATCGGCTTCCACGACCCGGAGGCGGGGGACGCCCGGACGCTCGACGTCGGCCTCGACGGGCCGCAGTGGGCCGCGCACAAGCGCCAGCACGTGATCGAGGAGCGCGGCGAGGACCTGAGACTGGCCTACGTCGCGCTCACCCGCGCCCGCCACCAGGCGGTGCTCTGGTGGGCGGGCTCGTACGCGAGCCGCCACTCCGCGCTCGGGCGGCTGCTCTTCGCGCGCGACGGCGAGGCGGTCCGCTGGGAGGGCCGTGGCACGCCGGCCGACGCGGCGGTCTTCGCCAAGCTGGCGGAGCTTGCGGACGCGACGGAGGGCTGCATCAGCGCCGAGCGTGCCGACGCCGCCCCGCGCGACCGCTGGCACGGCGCGGCCCGCGACGCGCGCGAGCTGACCGTCGCGCGCTTCGGCCGGGAGCTGGACCGCCGCTGGCGCCGCACCTCCTACAGCGACCTCACCGCGGGCGCGTCCGAGGCGCGCGTCGCCACCGAGCCGGAGACGCCGCACGTGGTCGACGAGCCGCCCGGCGCGCGGCCGCCCGCCCCGCTGGCACTCCGGCCGGACGCGGAGGAGGCGCCGGCCGCGACGCCGCGCGCCGCCGCGGCGCCCGCGCTCGACGAGGGGCCGCAGGCGGACGAGGCGGCGCTGCTCGCGGTCCCGTCGCTGCTCGCCGGCATGGAGGGCGGCACGCGGACGGGCACGTTCGTGCACCGCGCGCTGGAGCGCGCGGACTTCGCGGCCGCGGACCTCGACGCGGAGCTCGCGGCCGCGGGCGTCCAGGACCCGGCCGTCCGCCACGGCCTTCGCGCCGCCATCGAGACGCCGCTCGGCCCGCTCGCGGGCGACCTCCGGCTGCGCGACATCGCCCGGCGGGACCGCCTCGACGAGCTGGCCTTCGAGCTGCCGCTCGCGGGCGCCGACTCCCCCCGCGGCGAGGTCGGGCTCGACGCCGTCGCCGCCGTGCTCCGGCGCCACGGGGGCGCGCTCGCGCCCTACGCCGAGCGGCTCGCCGATCCGGCGCTGCGGCGGCGCGTCCGCGGCTACCTGACGGGCAGCCTCGACCTCGTGGTCCGGCTGCCCGGCGGCGCGTTCGCGATCGCCGACTACAAGACGAACTGGCTCGCCGCGCCCGGTGAGGCGCTGACGGCCTGGCACTACCGGCCGGCGGCGCTCGCGGCCGAGATGGCCCACGCGCACTACGGGCTCCAGGCCGTGCTCTATACGGTCGCGCTGCACCGCTACCTGCGCTGGCGGCTGCCGGATCACGACCCCGGGCGCGACATCGCCGGCGTGGTGTACCTCTTCCTGCGCGGGATGAGCGGGCCCGACACGCCCGCCGTCGCGGGCGAGCGCTGCGGCGTCTTCGCCTGGCGCCCGGCGCCGGCGCTGGTCACGGAGCTCTCCGCGGTGCTCGACCGCGGCGGCGAGCCGCCCCGCGAGGAGGCGGGATGATCGACGCCTTCGACGCGCGCCGCGCGATCTCCGCCTCCGGCCTGTTGCGGGCCTTCAACGACGCGGGCGTGCTGGCCGCCGCCGACGTGCACGTCGCCCGGCGCCTGGCCGCGCTGGCCGGTGAGCCCGACGAGCAGGTGATGCTCGCCGCGGCCCTGGCCGTGCGCGGCCCGCGCCTGGGCCACGTCTGCGTGGACCTCGCGACGATCGCCGCCACGGCGTCCGTGGACGCCGACGAGCCCGTCGACCTCCGCACACTCGCGTGGCCCGAGCCGGCCGCGTGGGCATCGCGCGTCGCGGCCAGCGCGCTGGCCGGCGGGCCGCTGCACGTCGCCGGCACCGTCGTGCACCTCGACCGCTACCGTCGCGAGGAGGAGCGGGTGGCGACCCGCCTGCGCGCGTTGGCCGAGGCGCCGCCGCCCGCGGTGGACGAGGCGCTGCTCGCCGCCCGGCTCGCCCGCCTGCTGCCGGAGGCCGGCGCGCAGCGGCTCGCGGCCGCCGCCGCGGTGCTCCGGCGGGTCGCCGTCGTCGCCGGCGGCCCCGGCACGGGCAAGACGACCACCGTGGCCCGCATCCTCGCGCTGCTCGCCGAGCAGGCCGCCGCGCGCGGCGACGCCCCGCCGCTCGTCGCGCTCGCGGCGCCGACGGGCAAGGCGGCCGCGCGGCTCGCCGAGGCCGAGCTCGACGAGGCCGCCGGGCTCGACGTCGATGACCTCGTCCGCTCGCAGCTCCTCGGCCATCGCGCCGCGACGGTGCACCGGCTGCTCGGGCGGGCGCCGCGGCGCAGCGCCCTCCCTCACGACGTCGTGATCGTCGACGAGGCGTCCATGGTCTCGCTCTCGCTGATGGTGCGGCTCGTCGACGCCGTCCGCCCGGGCGCGCGGCTGGTGCTGGTCGGCGACCCCGGGCAGCTCGCCTCCGTCGAGGCCGGTGCGGTCCTGGCGGACGTCGCCGGGCCCGCGGCCGGCGCGCCACGCATGCGCGCCGCCCCCGCCGCCCAGCTCGGCCGAGTCAGCGCGATGGAGGTGGCGCCGGATCCGGCCGGCACGGCGATCGGCGACGGCATCGTGACCCTGCGCCGGGTCCACCGCTTCGGCGCGGCGATCGGCGCTGTGGCCGAGGCGATCCGCCGCGGCGACGCCGACGCGACGCTCGCGGCGCTCGCCGCGGGCCGCGACGAGGTCACGTGGCTGGCGCCGGACGCCGGGACGGCCGCCTTGCGCGACGGCGCCGTGGCCGCCGCTCGGGAGGCGATCGGCGCGGCGCGGGCCGGCGACGCGCGAGCTGCGCTCGCCGCGCTCGGCGCGTTCCGCCTGCTCTGCGCCCACCGCCGCGGCCCGCACGGCGTTGCCACCTGGTCCGCGCGGATCGACGGATGGCTGGCCCTCGCCGTCCCCGGCTTCGCCGCCGAGGCGCCGTGGTATCCCGGCCGCCCCCTGCTCGTCACCGCGAACGACGACGCGTTGGGGCTGTTCAACGGGGACACGGGCGTCGTCGTCCGGACGGGCGCGGCGGGCGCGGTCGCGGCCGCGTTCGAGCGTCGCGGCGAGGTCGTCCGGCTCGCCCCCGCCCGGCTCGCGGCGATCGAGACGGTCCACGCCATGACGATCCACAAGAGCCAGGGCTCTCAGTTCGGCACGGCCGCCGTGCTCCTGCCGCCCCCGGAGTCGCCCCTGCTCACCCGCGAGCTGCTCTACACGGGGGTGACGCGCGCGCGGACCCGGCTGCTGCTCGTCGCGTCGGAGCAGGCCATCCGGGCCGCGGTCGCCCGGCCCGTGGCGCGCGCGTCGGGGTTGCGGGAGCGGTTGTGGTCGTGACGCCATGCCTCGTATAGGGCGCGGGCACCGGAACTTCGCCCCCCTCAGGCATGGAACCCCGCGAGCGGGACGGCTTCGGCCTCGACCGCCTCGCGCGCCGCGGGCGGCAGCGGCTCGAAGGGATCGAGCCGGATCGCGCCGTCCTCGTGCTTCCAGGCGCCCGCCACCTCGCCGTCGACGAGGAACGTCGGCACCGAGTGCGGGTTCCTCGTGTGGAAGACGAGCCGCCGGAAGCGCTCCGGCAGCACCCCGGTGCGGCGCGCGTGGACGAGCAGCGCCGCGTCCCACGTCGGCAGGAAGCGGACGGGCGCGGCGAGGGCGCCGCCGGGCAGCGCACCGCCCGGCACGTCGAGCAGCTCCTCGCCGTCCTCCGAGGCGTAGCGCACGAGCTCGAGGGCCGCGAGCGCCGGCCGCAGGTCGCCGAGCTTCAGCCCCGTGAAGCTCGCCACGTCGTTGCGCGACGCCGGGCCGAACGCCCGCAGGTACCGGGTGACGAGGTGCTCGACCGGATCGCCGCGCACGGCCGGCGGCCCGATCCAGTCCTCCGCGAGCCCGAACACGTCCGCCCGCCGGCGCTCCCACGTGCCTGCGGGCGGGACCCGGACGAGGTCGACCCAGAGCCCGACCCCGCGCGTCAGCACCTTGCCGACCAGCGCCTCGATCTCGGTGCGCCGCAGCGTGGCGCCGCCCGCGAGCGCGGCCCGCAACCGCTCCGCCGCCCGCTCCAGCTCGGCCTCGGGCGGCGCGTCCGCCCGCATGGCGCGCAGCCACCACCTCCGCCGCGCCGTGCGGGTGGCGAGCGCGAAGGCCCAGAAGTCCGCCGGCGAGACCGCGTGGATCGTGACCCGCAGCAGCGTGGCCTGCACGACGGCGCGCTGCTCGAGCGCGCGCGTGAGATCGTCGCGCGCGAACCGGTGCAGCCGCGACCAGAGCCCGATGTACATCGACGGCGCGTACTGCGCCTGGATCCCGCACACGGCCTCGAGCGCCGCGGGCAGCGGCAGGTGCAGCGGCTCAAGGAGGCCCTGGCGGGCGAGCAGCGCCCGATTGAGGTCGCGCCGCGAGAGCCTCTCCACCCGCGCCAGCATGCCACGCCGGCGCCTCCGGAGTCAGCCTGGATCCCCCGAGACTCGCCGAGTCATCCACGATGATCGGAGGATCCAGGCTTGAAGCGGCCGCGCTTCGACCGCCGGGCCACCCGCTCCGGCCCGCGGGTCTCTTGGCATCCCGCGGCCGCCACGACAGGGTGGGCGCATGACCATGATGCGATTCAGCTGCCCGACCACGGGCCTGGCCCTGCAGGAGATGGCCCTCGACGAGGAGGCCGCCGGCGTACCGGGCGCCCGGCTCGCGCTCCACTGCCCCAAGTGCTCGCAGATGCACGTCTTCACCGAGCAGGACGCCGTCGTGGAGGAGCCCGTGCCGGCCTGAGCTAAGGGGTGTCCATGCGCGCGTAAGGTGCGATGGGAGGGGAACGCCCGATGTACGGCGGGGGCCTCAGGGCCAGACTGGATCCATGGCCTCCACCTCCTTCCTCACCACCCTGCTGGGGCCCACGAAGCGGATCGACCCCGGCGCCCATGACCTGACCCTGCGCTACGCGACCGCGGCGGACGCCGAGGCGCTCGAGCGGCTCGCGCAGCTCGACTCGGCCCACGCGCCGGCCGGCACCGTCCTCGCGGCGGCGGTCGACGGCGACCTCTGGGCGGCGGTCTCCATCGAGTACGGCGACGCCGTCGCCGATCCGTTCCGCCCGACGGGCGAGCTCGTCTCGCTGCTGCAGGAGCGCGCGCGGCAGATGCGCCGCCAGCGTCCCCGCGGCGTCTCCCACGAGCCGGCCGTGCGCTGGCCGCACCACCTGCAGGCCGGCACGTAACCCCGGCCAGGCCTGGATCCACCGATGATCGGTGGATCGGGGCCAAGCAGGTCTTCCGGGCCTCCGAAGCGAATGGTTCCCCGCCGTGTTGCAGCGCAACGTAACGGGGAACCATTCCACGGGAGGCATCGTGTCCAGAGGGGCAGTAGTCCTCGCGGTCGTGCTGGCGCTGCTTGCGCCGGCCGCCGCAGCGGCGAGCAGCAAGCCGGGCGTGTCGGTCAGCGCGCCCTCCAACATCACGCCCGACAGCGTGCTCATCAACGCGAAGATCGACCCCAACCGGGCCGAGACGACGTACTTCGTGCGCTACGGCACCACGACGCTCTACGGCATCGACACGGCCGCCGTCTCGGCCGGCTCGGGCGGCGCCCCGCAGGCCGTGACCATCGCGCTCACCGGTCTGTCGCCCGACACGCGCTACCACTACCGCGTCATCGCCGTCAACGCCGACGGCATCACGCGCAGCGCGGACCGGACGTTCAAGACGCTCAAGCAGCCGCTCGGCGTGACCCTCACCGCGACGCCGAACCCGATCGCGCCCGGGGCGGGGACGCAGCTGACCGGCCAGCTCACCGGCACGAACAACGCGAACCGCGACGTCGTCCTGCAGGCGAGCCCGTGGCCCTACGCCGCGTTCGCCGACGTCGGCAACCGGATCGTGACCGACAGCGCGGGCAACTTCACGTTCACCGTGCTGACCGTCCCGTTCAACACGCAGTTCCGCGTCGCGCTCGCCCAGCGCCCCGAGGTGGTGAGCCCCGTCGTCGTCGTCAGCACGTCGATGGCCGTCAAGACCCGCTTCAAGACGGTGGCGCGCTTCCGGCACAGCAAGCTGGTGCGCTTCAGGGGCTCGGTCGCCCCGGCGCCGCAGGACCCGTTGCTCTCGGTCCAGAAGCTGCGCGCCGGAGTGTGGACGACCATCGCGACGGCCGGCCGCTGGACCGAGAGCGCGGCCGGTCTCACGTTCAAGAAGACGGTGCGCATCGGCAAGAGCGGCATGTTCCGCCTCGTGGTCAACGACACGTCGGGCAAGTACGCCGTGGGCGCGGGCCGCCCGATCGCGATCAAGGCGCCGAAGTAGCAGGCACGGCCCAGGCGACCGGCGCGCGGGCGTCGGTCGCCGGTGTCGGTTCCCGCAACGTCGGCGCGCTCGCCCGCCGGCGCCGTTCACCGATTCGACCGCGGCGCGGGGCGCGCGGCGTTCGCCCTGGGCCGCGCGCGGGCACCACCGGCGCGATGCGCCCGCTGCTCGCCGTCTGGCTCCTCCTCCTGCTCGCCGGCTGCGGCGCCACCGACGACGCGCGGGACTTCGCCCGCGAGCAGCGCGACCGGTTGCGCGAGCGGCAGGATCGCTTCGAGGCGCAGCTGCAGGAGCAGGAGGAGCGGCTGCGGGCCCGTGTGGAGGACGTCCGGGCCCGCATCGAGGCGGTGCTCGGTGACCTCGAGCGGGCGGTGCCGCGCGCGGAGCGCACGGATCCGCAGGTCCGGACGCAAGGCGAGGGCACGATCGAGGACTTCCTCAGCACCGTGCTGCAGAACATCGACCGCTACTGGACGCGGACGCTGACCGCCAACGACCTGCCCGAGCCGCGCGTCGCCTACACGTGGGTGCCGCCCGGTCGCGTCATCCGGACCGCGTGCGGCGCGCCCGCCGACGACTACGCCGCCTTCTACTGCCCGGCCGACGACACGATCTACGTCGCGGTGCGCTTCGCCGCCGCCATCTACGGCGGCAACCTCCGCGGCCTCCCGGGCGAGGCGGAGGGTGGGCGCGCGATCGGCGACTTCGGCGTCGCGTACGTGCTGGCCCACGAGTACGCGCACAACCTCCAGCAGGAGCTCGGGATCTTCACGCTCGGCCCCGGCAACAGCTCGAAGCCGTTCGAGCTCCAGGCCGACTGCATGGCGGGCGCGTGGGCCTCCTCGGCCTTCGCCGCGGGCGGCGTGACACGCCAGGATGTCGAGGAGGCGGTCAGCACCGCGCTCGCGGTCGGCGACTTCGACGTCTCCGGCGCCGGCCACCACGGCACGCCGCAGGAACGGCGTGCCGCGTGGCTGGGCGGGTTCGAGTCGGCGGACCCGTCGGTCTGCAGCCGGTACGTGCCCGTCTAGCGGCTCGTCCCAAGCGCGGGTCCGGCTGGTGCGGCGTGCGTCGGGGCCTCGACGTTCAGGTGAGGGCGCGTTGCGACCGGATGGACGTTGACCTCGACATCCATGGTCAACGTCGATGTCGGCGCCCGCGTGGCGGTGAGATCGACGTTCCGGTGCTGTCGGTGGAATCGAACGGCGCGGGGTGGGGAGGCGGGTCGAACGGTCCGCCGGCCCAGCGCGTCGATGGACTTGCCTCCCTCCCCAGCGCAGGTTGCCGTCGAGCGCGCGGCGAGTTCGTCGTCGTGCGCGGTTGGAACGTCTATCTCGCTGCGTTCGCGGCCTCGAGATCGACGTTGACCTCGACATGCATGGTCAACGTCGATCTCGGCGCGAAGGGGCTAGTCCCAGTCGCCGGGCGGCGGGCCGCCGCGGAAGCGGGGGCCGCCGGGCGGCCCGCCGAAGCGGCCGTCCTCGAGGTGCTCGGACAGGTGCTCGAGCATCGCGTCGGCCTGCTCCTGCGTGAGGTCGCCGTCCTTGACCGCCTCGTCCAGGTCCGCCTTCACGGCCGCGCGGATGGCGGCCTTCACGTCGGCGTAGTCCTTCCCGTTCGCCTTGGCGATCTCCTGGAGCGACCTGCCGTCGCGCAGCTGCCGCATCAGCCCGGCCTCGGTGATGCCGAGGGCCTTCGCCGCGGCGCCCAGGATCTCGCCGGGGCCGCGGCCGGGGCCGCCGCGGAAGCCGAAGCCGCGCTCGTGGCGACCGCCCGGGCTGGGGCCGCCGAGCACGAGCCCGGAGCGCTCGCGCATCTGCTTGATCGCGTCGGCCTGGGCCTGCGTGAGCCGTCCGGCCTTCACCTCGGCGTCTAGCTGGGCGTCCTGCGCGTCGGCGAGCGCGTCGCGCAGCTCGCCGGCGTCGACGTCGAGCCGGCCGGCGGCGTCGGCGAGCACGGCCTGCTCGCGCTCCTTGGCGTCGTCGGAGGAGGATGTCGCCACGGCCACCCCCGTACCGGCGGCGGCGAGCGCCCCGGCCGTGGCGACGGCGGCGATGCGTGTGCGTCTCATGCCCGGCAGGATCGGCTCCGGCCGTAAGAGCCGGCCTGGGCCGTGCGTAAGAATCGGCGAAGAACGTGCTGCCCGACGACGTCCACCGCATCCCGCTGCCGACGCCGTTCCAGGTGGGCGACGTCATCACGTACCTGCTGCGCGGCGCGCCGCTCACCCTCGTCGACGCCGGCCCGCTCATGGAGGAGGCCGAGGCGCGGCTGGAGGCCGGGCTCGCCGCGCTGGGCGTCGCGGTGGAGGACATCGAGCTGCTTGTCCTCACCCACCAGCACGACGACCACGTCGGCCTCGCGGGGGAGCTCGCCCGGCGTTCGGGCGCCGAGGTGGCGGGCACGGAGCGGCTCGCCCGCTACCTCGCCGACGTCGGCGCGAGCCTCGAGGCCGACGACGCCTACGCGGTCGCGCTCATGCGTCGCCACGGCGTGAGCCCCGGCACGATCGAGACGCTCGGCGAGGTGAGCCGCGCCTATCGCCGCTTCGCCGGCACCGACGTCCGCCTCGGCCGGATCCTGCGCGACGGCGGGGAGCTCGTGGCCGGCGGCCGCACGTGGCGCGTCGCCGAGCGGCCCGGGCACTCGCCGACGGACACGGTGCTCGCCGCGGACGGCCTCCTGCTCGCGGGCGACCACCTGCTCGAGAACATCTCCTCCAACCCGATCGCCCACGTGCCGCCCGGGGCGTCCGACCCCGTCGTGCTCGCCTCCTCGCCCGACCGGCCCCGGACGCTGCTGACGTACCTCGCGTCGCTCGACGCCACGGCGGCGGCCGACCGCGGCGAGCTCATCCTGCCCGGCCACGGCGAGCCGTTCACGGGCGCGGCCGCGCTGGTGGAGAAGCGCGCCGGGATGAGCGAGCGCCGCGCCGCGAAGATCCTTCGCGCGCTCCCCGAGCCGCGCACCGCGGCCGAGGTGGGCCGCGACCTCTGGCGCCACGTGCCCGTCACCCAGGCCTACCTCGTGCTCTCCGAGGTGCTCGGCCACCTCGACCTGCTCGAGGCGCGCGGCCGCGTCGCGCCCGTGGCGGGCGCCGACGGGCCGGTCCGCTGGGCGCGGACCTGACCCGGGCGCGCCAGGCCGTCAGGAACCCGGCGTGCCCCCGTTTGCCGCGCCGCCGCGGGGGCACCGTGCCCTCAGACCCCGAGACGGAGGCAGTGCATCCCGATGAAGGCCCTCACCTGGCACGGCAAGCGAGACGTCCGCGTCGACACCGTTCCCGACCCGACCATCGAAGCGCCCACGGACGCGATCATCCGCGTCACCTCGACCGGGCTGTGCGGCTCGGACCTGCATCTCTACGAGGTGCTCGGGCCGTTCCTCGACGCGGGCGACATCCTCGGCCACGAGCCGATGGGCATCGTCGAGGAGGTCGGGAGCGAAGTGCCCGACCTCGCGCCCGGCGACCGCGTCGTGATCCCGTTCAACATCTCCTGCGGGCACTGCTGGATGTGCGGCCAGGGCCTGCAGACCCAGTGCGAGACGACGCAGGTCCGGGAGGAGGGCAAGGGCGCGCGGCTGTTCGGCTACACGCGGCTCTACGGCTCCGTCCCCGGCGGCCAGGCCGAGTTCCTACGCGTGCCGCAGGCGCAGTACGGGCCGATCAAGGTGCCCGAGGGCCCGCCCGACGACCGCTTCCTGTTCCTCTCGGACGTGCTCCCGACCGCCTGGCAGGCCGTCCAGTACGCCGGCGTGCCGGACGGCGGCACGGTCGCCGTGCTGGGCCTCGGGCCGATCGGCGACATGAGCACGCGGATCGCCAAGCACCTCGGCTACCGCGCGATCGGGATCGACCTGGTGCCGGAGCGGCTGGAGCGCGCGCGGCGCAACGGCGTCGAGACCTTCGACCTGGAGGAGCACAGCAAGGACCTCGGCGAGGTCGTCCGCGAGGCGACGGGCGGCCGCGGGCCGGACTCCGTGATCGACGCGGTCGGCATGGAGGCGCACGGCGCGCCGATCGGCAAGCTGGCCCACACGCTCGTCGGCTTCCTGCCCGACGCGGTCGCGGCCAAGCTGATGGAGACGGGGGGCGTCGACCGCCTCAACGCGCTCTACCTCGCGATCGACCTTGTCCGCCGCGGCGGCACGATCTCCCTGAGCGGCGTCTACGGCGGCGAGGCCAGCCCCCTGCCGATGATGACGCTCTTCGACAAGCAGATCCAGCTGCGCATGGGCCAGGCCAACGTCCGCCGCTGGGTGGACGACATCCTCCCGCTGCTGACCGACGAGGACCCGCTCGGGGTGGACGGCTTCGCCACGCACCGCCTGCCGCTGGTCGATGCGCCGGCCGCCTATGCCGCCTTCCAGAAGAAGGAGGACGGCATGGTCAAGACGGTGTTCCAGCCCTGACCGTCGTGACCTAGGCGAGCCCGGCCGCGAGCCGCCTGACCACCTTGCCGGTGAGGTCGGCTCGCAGGTCGGCGTCGAACGGGGCCAGCACGTCCACGAAGGCGAACAGGGCGATGCCGCGGCCGACCTGCACGAACACGAAGTCCGCCGAGAGCTCGACGTCGGCGCCCGCGGCGGACAGCGGCAGCGTGACGCGGCCGGCGTCGGCTCGATCGCCCAGCGGTCCGACCGGGAGCCGTGCGCTGGAGGGCTTCCCGACCGACAGGTCGTCCCCCGCGCCGGCCTGCTCGGAGATGCGCCTGGCCAGCCAGTCGCCGAGGCACCTGCGGGTCGCGTCCGCGGTCAGCTCGCCGAACGCCGCACGTGCCCGCGCCGCGTCGGCGAAGAGGTAGACGCCGCTGTCGGCCTGCCTGTCGTTCCCTTCGGTGAACGTCGGCGAGTTGGCGCGAGCGCTCGTCGCCGCGCGCGGCGCGCGCACGCCGGCACAGTCCGCGGGCGTGTCGACGGGCCCGCCGGACTGCTGCCACCCCGCCGGGAGGTCGACCAGCCGCAGCTGCGCACGGGCGGCGATGGTGGCGTCCGCCGGCGCCGGCGCCGTCGCGGTCGGCCGGAGGCGCGGCTCGGCCGGCTCCTCATCCCCGCCGCCGCAGGCGGCAAGGAGCGGGAGCGCGCCGCACGCCACCAAGGCGAGCGACAAGCGCATCGCCGCGAGCATTCCTCTTCCGGATCCGCGCATCACAGCACGAGACCCTGCGACTGGCCGGTCGCTTCCGTCCGAGCCGCCGGTCGAGCCGGATGGGCGCCTCAGCTCTTGCCCGGCGCCCGGGGCAGGCGGACCGTGAACGTCGTCCCGTCCGGGGTCGACGCTAGGTCGAGCGCGCCGTCGTGGCGGTCGCCGACGATGCGCCGCACGGCGTCGAGCCCCAGGCCCGTG
>OBLS010000894.1_pt1 | contig 11672 bp, 11 predicted proteins | sample 1519901 | NCBI WGS metagenome assembly OBLS01 (sample SAMEA3113585, study PRJEB22503) | soil metagenome
CGCGCACGGCGCCCGCCTCGATGCCGTCAGCGTCGGAGCGCTTCATCAACACGCGCGCACGCGCCAGGCGGTAGCCGACCTCCAGCGCAAGCGAGCCGGCGTCCGGATCGAGCGCCACGACGAGCTTGTCGCCGTTGTACTCGCGCAGCGGCTCCATCTTCGCGGGGACCTCTTCCTCGGTGGGCACGACGAGCACGGCGAAGTCGGCGCTGCGCTCGGACATCGCGTGGTCCAGCTCCCTTAGAGCCTTCGGGCTCGACAGCCGGCTGTCCTTCGCCTCGATCACGATGCGCCCGCGCGCTGGACCGTTGCAGGCGTCGATCGCCACGACCACGTCACCGACCTTGCCCGTAGCCTCCTTGACGTCGCCGACGGCCTCCGCCACGTCGCCCTGAGCGAGCGCGATCTCGTCCACGGCGGCCGCCACCGCCTCCTCGAAGCTGCGCCCCTTGGCCGTGCCGCGCTCGCGCTCCGCCTCGACCTCCTCGAGCTTCGCCTTCTCGAGCCTGAGCGCCTGCATCTGCTTCTCGAGCTCGGCCATTTTGTCGAGCAGCGCGCGCTGCGTGGCGTCGGAGCGGGCAGCGGCCTGATGGATCTGCTGGACGGCTGAGGCCTTGAAGTCGGCGAGCGGGTTGCGCTCGTCGGAGGCCGAGAACTGGCGCACGAGGTCCTCCCGCGACTTGGCGAGCGTCTCGTTGACCGCCTCGCGGACCCGGTTCTGAACCGAGGCGGCACTGCCGTCACCGAAGCGGCGCTCGAGCTCCTTCGCGAGCTGGCCATCCTGCTCGCCGAACACGGCCGCGAACTGGGTCTCGAAGAACTGCGCGATCGTGCGGGCCTGCTCGGTGAACTCCTGCTGGACCTGCCTGGAGGCCTTCTCGAACTCGACCTTCACGAACTCGGCGTTGGCGCCCGCCTGCTCGCGGTCGAGCACGCGCGCGCCGATCTCGACGGCGTCGCGGACGGTCTTCGCCGGGTCATCGCCGTTCTGCTCGCGCTCGCGAACGACGCGGACGGCGCACTCGTCATCAATGACAAGGCCGTCGACCGCGACCACGTCGCCGACTACGCGGACGTGGGGGTGCCTGAGTGGTGTGGCTGCTTCCATGTGGACTGATGAGCGTACGCCGCCGGTCGGACGCACTGGGGCGGCAGCGCCCGGGCCGCGCGTTACCTAGCGAACACCCGGCCTAGGTGGCCCGGCTGCTTCGTCACGACGTCGCGGGCCAGCCGCTCGGCCGGGCGCCCCTCGATCATCGGGCGGATGTCCTCCATCGTCAGCAGGAAGCTGACGCTCGTGGCGATCTGGTAGTCGGCGGCGTTGCGCTCGGCGCCACCGATCACGCCGCGCTCGATCAGCTCGTCTACGCGGTCGATCATGCCCGGCAGCGCGGCGAGGTCCCGCCGGACGTTCTCGTCCGTCGCACGGTTCAGGCGACGCGCGAGCATCGCGATTGGCGGAGCCGCGCGAGCCGCGATCGGCACTGGGATTCCGAGCCGCGCGCCTTCGAGGTAGGTCCCGATCTCCGACCTGTCGCGCCCGAGCCCGTTCCAGACGAGCCGGCGCGGGACGGGCTGGAGGACCTCGTTGCCCCAGGCCTCCGCCTCAACGACGTCGCGGCGTCGATCCGCATCCGGCGGGAACAGCGGCTTCTCGGGAAGAAGAGCGTCGAGCGCCAGGCCGAGCTCTGTGGTGCCCTGGAGCCTGGCGCCGTCCAGCCTGATCGCCGGCACGGTGTTCCGCGGAAATCCGAGCGCCCTCAGGATCGGGCGATGCGCGCCCGCAACGAGATCGATGCGGCGGTACTTCACGCCCTTGTGGTCGAGCATCAGCTGGCCCGCGAGCGCCGGGTGCGAGGCCGGAATGCCGAACAGGATCGCGCGCATCTGCGTCGGATGCTATCCGTCTGCTTTACTTGCTTGCGTGCAAGCAATCACCGTGACCAACGTCGGCCGTGATTTGAGCCTTCTGCTCAAGCATCTTCTCGGGTCGACCAACCGCGAGTTCTTCGCCGCCCTTCAGGACGCCGGCATCTCCTTCTCGCAGCTGAAGTGCCTCGGCGTTCTCGCGAACGCCGACTCGCCTCTGTCGCTTGGAGCGCTCTCCGAGGACATCGGCCTCTCGCTCGCGGCGGTCAGCCGCGCCGTGGACGGCCTGGTGCAGCGCGGAGAGGTGAAGCGCCAGGAGGATCCCAGCGACCGGCGCTCCAAGCTCGTGACCCTGAGCGCCCGCGGGCGGACGACCTACGAGCGCGTCGTCGCGGTCCGCATCGCCGGAGTCGAGCGCTTCGTCGACGGCCTCGAGTCAGACGAACGCGAAAGGCTCGGCGCGGCGATCGCCCCGATCGTCGAGAGGCTGGGCCGATGACTGAGCGCATGCGGCTCAACGAGGGCAACCGCCGCTGGTGGACGCTCGGCGCGATGTGCTTCGCCCTCTTCATGCTGATGCTCGACAACACGGTCGTAAACGTCGCGCTGCCCTCCATCCAGGAGGACCTCGGCGCCTCGCTGCCGGCCCTCGAGTGGACGGTCAACATCTACACGCTGACCTTCGCCGTCCTGCTGGTGACCGGCGGGCGGCTCGGCGACATCCTTGGCCGCCGCCGCATGTTCCTCTTCGGCGTGGTGGTGTTCGCGCTGTCGAGCGCGGCCATCGGCTTGGCGCCCGACCAGGGCTGGCTGATCGCCGGCCGGGCCGTCCAGGGCGTCGGCGCGGCGTTCATGATGCCCGCCACGCTCTCGATCATCACCGTGACCTTCCCGCCGGAGGAGCGCGGCAAGGCGATCGGCACGTGGGCCGGCGTGTCCGCGCTCGCGCTCGCGATCGGGCCGGTGGTGGGCGGCGCGCTCACCGAGTACGTGTCCTGGCGCGCGATCTTCTTCCTGAACCTGCCGGTGGCGGTGGGCGCCGTGGCCGTGACGCTGTTCGCGGCGCACGAGTCGCGCGACGAGAGCACCCGGCATTCGATCGACTGGCCCGGAATCGCGACGCTCTCGATCGGGCTCACCGCATTGGTGCTCGCCCTCATCGAGGGCAACTCGTGGGGCTGGAGCTCGCCCGAACTGATCGGACTGCTCCTGACGGCCGCGGTCGGCCTCGTGAGCTTCGCCCTCATCGAGCCGCGCGTGCGCGAGCCGATGGTCGACTTCTCGCTGTTCCGCTCGAAGACCTTCCTCGGCGCGAACATGGTCGGCTTCATCGTGTCGTTCGCGATGCTCGCGATGTTCTTCTTCACCGCGCTCTACATGCAGAACATTCTGGGCTACTCCGCCGTCGAGGCGGGCGTGCGCTTCCTCCCCTCCACCCTGATGATCGTGCTGATCGCGCCGTTCGCCGGACGGCTGGCCGACCGCATCGGGCCGCGCCCGCCGATGGTCGCGGGGCTCACGCTGACCACGATCGCGCTCTTTCTCCAGACGCGCATCGACCTCCACACCGGCTATGGACTGCTGCTGCCCGCGTTCGTGCTGATGGGCATCGGCATGGCGCTCGTGATGTCGCCGATGTCGACAGCCGCGATGAACGCGGTGCCGCCTCAGAAGGCGGGCGTGGGCTCGGGGATCCTGTCGATGAGCCGCATGGTCGGCGGCACGTTTGGCGTGGCGGCGCTCGGGGCGCTGTTCCAGCACATCGCCCGCACCGACATCGCCGAGGCGCTCGCCGGCACCGGCGTCAGCGCCGCCCAGCAGCAGCGGCTCGTCGAGGGACTCGGCGCAGCGTCGGACGGCGGTGGCCTTCCGACCGCGGCGACTGAGGCTGCGCACAACGCCTTCATCCACGCGCTGGCTAGCGGCATGTGGCTGTCTGCGGGCGTGTCGGCACTCGGCGTGGTGATCGCGTTCACGCTGGTCGGCAACAGGCCGGTCCATCAACACGATGCCGCCGCCCGACCGGAGGCCGCGGCGGCCGAGGCTGTTCCGGTCGCTCGGTAATCTCCCGGCCCGCATGGCCGTGGACGTGACAAAGGTGTCCGAGCTGGACGTCGAGCCGGGCGAGCTGCCGGAGACGATGGCCGCCTGGGTGATCCGCGAGGAGCGCCAGGGCGAGCCCAAGGACGCCTTCCAGCTCGAGGAGATCGGGGTTCCCGAGCCGGGCGCGTTCGAGGTGATCGTGCGCGTCATGGCCGCCGGCGTGAACTACAACAACGTCTGGGCCGCCCTCGGCAAGCCCGTCTCAGTCATGAAGTACGGCGACCACCCGCAGTTCGGCCACCACATCGGCGGCTCGGACGCCTCGGGCGTGGTCTGGAAGGTCGGCGAGGGGGTGACCCGCTGGAAGCCGGGCGACGAGGTGGTGATCCACTGCAACGTCGCATCCTACGAGGATCCAGAGGTCCACGGCCTCGACCCGCTTGCCGCCCCGAGCCAAATGATCTGGGGTTACGAGACCACCTGGGGCTCGTTCGCGCAGTTCACGAAGGTCCAGGCGCAGCAGCTGCTGCCAAAGCCGCAGGCCCTCACCTGGGACGAAGCCTCCTCGTACGGCCTGGTCTACTTCACCGCCTACCGCATGCTGATCACCCGCTGCGGCATCCAGGCCGGCGACCGGGTGCTGATCTGGGGTGCGGCCGGCGGGCTCGGCGTGTTCGCCACTCAGATCTGTGCCATGGCCGGCGCCCACGCGGTCGGCGTGGTGTCGAGCCCCGAGAAGGGCGAGCTGGTGAAGCAGCTCGGCGCCGTGGACTACATAGACCGGAACGAGTTCAACGGGATGATGCGCAGGGGCGGCGAGACGGCCGACGAAGAGAAGGAGCGCTTCAAGGTCTCGCGCGACTTCTCGAAGCGCGTGAAGCAGATCCTCGGCGACGCACCCGACATCGTCTTCGAGCACGTGGGGCAGGCGACGTTCCCCACGTCCGTGTTCACGGTCAAGCCGTTCGGAAAAGTCGTGATCTGCGCGGGCACCACCGGCTACAACCTGGACTTCGACGTGCGCTACCTCTGGATGCGCCAGAAGCAGATCATCGGCTCGCACTTCGCCAACGCGTACGAGTGCAACAAGGCGAACGAGCTGATCGAATCGGGGCAGATCCGGCCCGTGCTGTGGCGCACGCTCGGCTTCGAGGGCGTGCCCGAGGCACACCAGCTGATGCTCGAAAACAAGCACCTCGGCAAGATCTCCATCCTCGTGGGCGCCGACGAGGAGGGCCAGGGCAAGGCCGTCGACGGACCGGGCGCCATCCGCGCGGAGGTGGGCGCATGATTCAGGTGCAGATCCGGTGGGCGATCAACCCGTTCCGCGGCGACCTGTTCGCGGAGGGCTGGCGGCCCGCTGCGGAGGCGGCGGTCGACTACGGCGCGACCGAATGGTCGTTCACCCGCGGGCACGAGGGGCGGCTCGACTTCATCCAGACAGCAACCTTCCCATCGAAGGCGCACTTCGAGCGTTACTGGTACTCCGAGCGGCTGGCCGAGTACCGGATCGAGCTCGCCGGCGCCTACCAGGTGCCGATCCTGCCGACGTTCTGGGAGATCGTGGGCGCCGGCAACACCGTCAGCCCTGCTCGAGCGGAGCCATAGTGAGCCCCGCCTCCTTCAGCAGCTCCCAGTAGTGCTCGGCGGGCTCGCGCGCGCCCGTCCAGACGATCGCCTGCCCCTTACTGTGAATCTCGTTCGCCATCGACATGCCGGCGTCGTAGCTCACGCCCGGCAGCGTCGAGGAGAGCGCGAAGGCCACGCCCTCGAAGGTGTTGTGGTTGTCGTTGAGGACGATCACGCGCCAGTTGTCGTCCAGGCCGCTGCCCGGGCCACCCACCCGCGGGAGCTCGACGGTCTGGCTCATTCCGCCTTCTTCCGCCAGTAGCGCGCCAGGCCCATGTACAGCTGGTTGGGCGGCGCGGCCTGCTCGAAGCACTCGACCGTGGCGAGGTCCGTGGCGTCGCCGAGTCCCTCCTCCAGCCGGGCGATGAAGCGCTCCTCGCCGTCGAGCCGCGCGCTGTCGGCGGATGAGACGAGCGCGGCGCGGACGCGGTGGAGGTGATCGGTGACCTCGGTCACCTGCCCGAAGTGCGTGAGGCGGAGCGTCTGCGGGTTCCAGCACGCGAGCGTGTGCAGCGAGTCGAGCCACGCCTCCACGTCGATATCGGGCGGCGGCGTGGGCGCGATCGTGTGGTCGTACGGCGGGATGCGCACTCCGGCCACGTCCCCGACGTACGCGTCGCCCGACTCCTCGTGCAGATAGGAGACGTGGTGCGATGCGTGCCCGGGCGTGTAGGCCACCCGGAAGCCCTCGACCGTCTCGCCACCCTTCAGCGCCGTGATCCGCTCCTCGGGAACGGGCGCCACCTCGCCCCAGAGCTCCCACATGTCGTCACCGTAGAGGCGGCCGGCGCTCGTGAGGAGCTTCGAGGGGTCCACGAGATGCGGAGCGCCCAGCTCGTGCACGTACACCTTCAGGTTCGGATAGCGGCGGCAGAGCACCCCAGTGGCCCCCGCGTGGTCGAGGTGGATGTGCGTCAGCAGCAGCGCGCGCGGCTCGGTCGGACCGAGCCGGTCGATCAGGGTTTCAACCGAGGACGACGGCCCGGGATCGACGATCACAGCGTCCACCTCGTAGGCGCAGATCACCCGGTCGCGCCCGAGGTGCAGCACGTCAATTGGGCGGCTCACAGGGGTCCGGACCATACAATCAGTCGGGTGAGCGAGCATCGGTTGCCCGAGCGCGACAGCCCCTGGGTGATGCGCACCTACGCGGGCCACAGCAGCGCGAGGGAGTCAAACGAGCTGTACCGGCGCAACCTGGCGAAGGGCCAGACCGGCCTGTCGGTGGCGTTCGACCTCCCCACCCAGACCGGTTATGACCCGGATCACGAGCTCTCGCGCGGCGAGGTAGGCAAGGTCGGCGTCTCGATCGCCCACAAGGGCGACATGCATGCGCTGCTCGACGGCATCCCGCTGGACGAGATGAACACGTCCATGACGATCAACGCCACGGCGGCCTGGCTCCTGGCCCTCTACATGACCGTCGCGGAGGAGAACGGAGTCGACCACCACTCGCTCCAGGGCACCACGCAGAACGACATCATCAAGGAGTTCCTCTCGCGCGGGACCTACGCGTTCCCCCCTGAGCCGTCGATGCGGCTGACCGCGGACATGATCGCGTTCACGGTCGACGAGGTGCCGCGCTGGAACCCGATCAACATCTGCTCGTACCACCTCCAGGAGGCCGGGGCCACGCCGGTGCAGGAGATCGCGTACGCGCTCTCGACCGCGGAGGCGGTGCTCGACCGCGTGCGTCGGCGCGTCTCAGACGAAACCTTCCCGCGCGTCTTCGGGCGCATCTCGTTCTTCGTGAACGCCGGCATTCGCTTCGTGGAGGAGCACGCGAAGCTGCGCGCGATGGGCCGGCTCTGGGAGGACATCGGCCGCGAGCGCTACGGCGTGGACGACGAGAAGCTGCTGCGCTTCCGCTACGGCGTGCAGGTGAACTCGCTCGGGCTCACTGAGTCGCAGCCCGAGAACAACATCATCCGGATAGTGCTCGAGGCCCTGGCCGTGACGATGGGCCGCGAGGCGCGGGCGCGGGCGTTGCAGCTGCCGGCCTGGAACGAGGCCCTGGGACTGCCGCGGCCGTGGGACCAGCAGTGGTCGCTGCGCATCCAACAGATCCTCGGGTACGAGACCGACCTGCTCGAGTACCCCGACATCTTCGAGGGCTCGAAGGTGATGGACGGGCTGGTGGACGAGCTGGTGGACGGTGCGCGCGAGGAGATGGCCGTGGTGGCCGAGCAGGGCGGGGCGGTCGCGGCGGTGCCGTACATGAAGACGCAGATGGTGGAGTCGCACCGAGCCCGCGTGCAGCGGATCGAGAGCGGCGACCTCAAGGTGGTCGGGAAGAACGTCTACACGGAGGCGGAGCCGTCGCCCCTCCAGTCCGGCGAGGACGGGGGCATCCTTCAAGTCAATCCCGCCGTGGAGGCCTCGGCGATCGAGGCGCTGGGGGCGTGGCGCTCCGCCCGAGACGCCGCCGCGGTCGAAGCCGCGCTCGAAGCACTGAGGGAGGCGGCCGCTGACCCCGAGGTCAACATCATGGCCGCCACGCTCAATGCCGCGCGCGCGGGGGCCACCACAGGCGAGTGGGCCGCTGCTCTCAGAGCTGTCTTCGGCGAGTACCGGGCACCAACCGGGGTCGGCGACGCCGCCGCCGCGCCGTCCGACGATGCATTGACAGCCCTGCGAGACCGCGTCGAAGAGGTGTCCGCCTCTCTGGGCCGCCGCATCAAGATCCTCGTCGGCAAGCCGGGGTTGGACGGCCACTCCAACGGCGCGGAGCAGATCGCCGTTCGCGCGCGCGATGCGGGCATGGACGTGGTCTACGAGGGGATCAGGCTCACGCCGGCGCGCATCGCCCGCACTGCCGTCGACGAAGGCGTCCACGTGGTCGGCCTCTCGATCCTCTCCGGATCACACACGCAGCTGATCCCCTCAGTGCTGGCCGAGCTCCGCGACGCCGGCTCCGACGTCCCGGTCGTGGTCGGGGGCATCATCCCGCCCGCCGACGAGGCCGCCCTCCTCGAGGCGGGCGTGGCGCGCGTCTACACGCCGAAGGACTTCGAGGTGAGCCGGATCATGGGCGACATCGTGAACCTGGTGGCAGCCCACCACGGCGTGGCCGCACCGGCGTAGTTTCGCCGCCGTAAGCCTCCGGTAACACTCGTCACCCACGCATCGGTCCTAGGCCGCCAACCTACGGCCGATGCGCGAAGCTCAACACATCGACGACACATGTGGTCGCTTTCGTGTTGAGCCTCCGATCGATGCCGAGATCGCGGCGCTGGCGGCCGGGCAGCACGGAGTGGTCGGCCTCAGCCAGCTGCGGGAGCTTGGCCTCAGTGCAAGAGCCGTTCAGCACCGGGCCGCGCGCGGCCGGCTGCACCGCATCCACCGCGCCGTCTACGCCGTTGGCCACTCGAAGCTCACCGGCCAGGGGCACTCGATGGCCGCGGTGCTGGCGTGCGGGCCTAGAGCCGCCCTCTCGCACCGTTCGGCGGCGGGCCTCTGGGGCCTCCGGCCCGACAACCGGCGCAAGAGCGACGTGTCCCTACCCAGCCCATCGGCAAGGGTCAAGCAGGCGGTCGAGATCCACAGAAGCGTGACGCTCAGCGCCGATGACGTCACGACCCTCGACGGCATCCCGTGCACGACCGTCGGCCGCACGCTGGTGGACCTCGGCGATCTGGTGCCCCGCCGAGCGGTGGAGAGGGCAGTCGAGCAGGCGGAGGTCCTCCGCCTCTTCGACCTGCGCGAGGTGGAGCGGGCGATTGAGCGGGCCGGCCCCCGGCGCGGCACCGGCATCCTGCTCTCAGTGCTCGAGGATCTGGAAGGCCCGACCCTCACCGCGAGCGAGCTGGAGGAAGCGTTTCTCGCGCTCTGCCGGGAGGCCGGCCTGCCGACACCGGAGGTCAATGTCTGGATGACCCTTCCAGACGGCACGCCGGCCAAGATCGACTTCCTCTGGCGTGCCGAGCGGCTTGCCGTCGAGACGGATGGTGGCCGCTTTCACCGCACTCGACAATCCAGAGAGCGCGACGCGAGAAGGGACCAGCTGCTCCGCCTCATCGCCTTCGAGCCCGTCCGCTTCACCGACCGGCAGGTGGCGAGAGAGCCCGGCTGGGTGAAGCGGTGCCTCAGCGAGCTGATCGCTCGGCGGCAACCGCTAGCGTCTCCTGCCGATGGCGACCGATCCCGCAGAGCTCGGGCGCAGGCTGCGTGACGGCGACCGCGCGGCCGCGGCCGCCGCGCTGAACGTGATCGAAAACCGGGCGGAGAGAGACGCAACCAGGGCACTGCTCGATGAGGTCTCGCCCGCCGCGCTCGAGCGCGAGCCGGCAGCCCACGTGGTTGGGATAACGGGCCCGCCCGGAGCGGGCAAGTCGTCTCTCCTTTCAATGCTCGTTTCTGAATGGCGCGAACGGCAAAAGACAGTCGCCGTCCTCGCCGTCGATCCCTCGAGCAAGCGCTCGGGCGGCTCACTGCTCGGCGACCGCGCTCGGATCGACCACGACCCGCGCGACGACGGCATCCTCATCCGCTCCACCGCCGCCGGAGGCCGGCTCGGCGGTCTCGCCGCCGCCACCCGCGAGGCGGCCGAGGCGCTGGCCCCGGCGTTCGACGTCGTGGTGGTCGAGACTGTCGGCGTGGGTCAGTCGGAGACCGACGTCGAGGACTTGTGCGACACCGTGGCGGTGGTCGTGCAGCCGGCATCCGGGGACGTGCTGCAGTTCCTCAAGGCCGGGATCATGGAGGTGCCGGACTTGCTGGTGGTCACGAAGGCCGATCTCGGCGAGGCCGCGACGCGGTCGCATCGCGACCTCACGCAGGCGCTCGCGGCGGTCGGCTCCTCGCAGGTGCCGGTGCTGGCCGTGTCGTCGCTGCCTCCCCCGAGCGGAATCGGCGAGCTGGCCGATGCCCTGGACGCACATCGCGACGGAACCGACCTCGGGGAGCGCCGAGTACGCGCCCGCCGCGGAGCAGCGCTGCGGGAGTTCACGGCCGAGCACGGGGAGCGCGCGCTGCGCGAGCTGGGTGGTCGTCGCGAGGCGGAGCGGCTGCTCGAGCGCCAGGATCCAACGGTGGGCGTGACGGAGCTCGTGAGCGCACTGGAGGCCGAACGGTGAGCCGCCGCAAGCGGCGCCCCGCCGGGGCTCCGGCGCCGAGCGGCGGCGAGCCGGACGCTGCGGATGCGGGGCGCTCCACGTCCACGGTGCGGCGCATGGCGGTCGACGCCGCCGTCCTCATCGCCGTCTTCGCCGTGACAGCTGCGATCGCAGAGCTCGCCGGCGCGGCCAACCTCGGGGTCGCGCTTGGCGTCGGACAGGTCGCCTTTGCGGTTGCGCTCGTCGTGCTTCTGCTCAGGGGGTGATCGCGCCGCAGCATTGCGCGCGCAAGCGGGTCAGGACCTCGCGCCTACGATGGGAGGAGTCCCGCGGCGGGTAGGCTTGCGCGCGCCGTGGGCCTCGGCTCTTTCATCGGCGCAGGACGCTCATTCGACCCAGCCATCCGCCGTGTGCGGAGGGCGGAGGAGCTCGGCTACGAGTCCGTCTAAGTGACCCACATCGCGGGGCGTGACTCGATCACCCTCCTCACCATCTACGCGGGGAACAGCGAGCGTGTGAGGCTCGGCACCGGCGTCATCCCGATCTATACCCGCACCCCGGCGAACATGGCGCAGTCGTTCGCGATCCTCGACGAGTTCTCGGCTGGGCGCGCGGTGGTGGGCCTGGGGGTGTCCCACAAGCCCGTGGTCGAGGGCTGGTACGGCCAGTCGATCGACAAGCCGCTGCCCGAGATGCGCGAGTACGTGGAAATCCTGCGAGCGATCTTCCGTGGCGAGGACCCGCCTCCGGGCGAGAAGTTCCGAACCGGGTTCCACTTTCATGGGCAACGATCCACTGCGCCCCGACCTGCCCATCTATCTGGCCGGTCTCTCACCCGGAATGCTGCGTCTGGCCGGCGAGATCGCCGACGGCGTGGTCCTGTGGCTCTGCAACCCGCACTACATCCGCGACGTCGTTGTGCCGACAGTCGGCGAGGGGCGCCGGAGGGCCGGCAAGGAGCTGGAGGGGTTCGACATTGTCGCGGCGGTGCCATCCGCCGTCACCGACGACCCCCACGGCCGGGGGTTCGACCCGGACGAGGGTGCCACCGACGAGTTCATCCGCCTGCTGGCGGCC
>OBLS010000895.1_pt1 | contig 11672 bp, 11 predicted proteins | sample 1519901 | NCBI WGS metagenome assembly OBLS01 (sample SAMEA3113585, study PRJEB22503) | soil metagenome
CGCGCTGGGGAGGGCCTGCGACTGGGTGCTGGAGCGCATCGAGGCGGCTGGGGGCAGCGCGAAACGGGTTGTGCTGGACGGGAGCAACCCGATGGCGGTAGGGGAGCTGCGCGCTTCCCGGCCCGGCGCGCCCACGGTGCTCGCGTACGGCCACTACGACGTCCAGGACCCAGGGCCACTCGAAGCGTGGGAGTCGCCTCCATTCGAGCCGACGGAGCGCGGCGGCCGCCTCTACGCCCGCGGGGCCGCGGACGACAAGGGCAACTTCCTGCCACTCCTCCACGTGGCCTGTGAGCTCGCGCGTGCCGGCGCGCTGCCCGTCAACGTTCGGCTGTTGGTGGAGGGGGAGGAGGAGATCGGCAGCGACTCCGTGCTCCGCTACCTGCGCGAGCAGCCCCCCGAGGTCGACGCCGCGGTCGTCTTCGATTCCCTGATGGCGGACGAGCGCACGCCGGCGATCAACACCGGCGCCCGCGGCCTCGTGCAGGGGCCGGTGGAGGTCCGCACGGCGGGCCGTGACCTGCACTCGGGCCTCTACGGCGGCGCGGTGCTGAACGCGACGCACGTGCTGATGGGCATGCTCGCCGAGGTGCTCCCCGGCCCGGACGGGAGGGTTCGCGAGGAGTTTCGCGCCGGCGTCGCGGCGCCCAGCGAAGAGGAGCGCGGATCGTGGGCGCGTCTCCCGAGCGGGGCGGAGATGATTGGCGAGGCGGGCGCGGTGGAGGTCACCGCCGGGGCCGCACGCGAGTTGTGGGAGCGCACCGGGGCCGACCCGGCGCTCGACGTGAACATGCTCGCGGGCGGCGAGCCGCGCACCGTGATCCCCTCGCTGGCGCGCGCCCAGGTGAGCGTGCGGCTCGCCCCGGGGCAGAGCGCGGAGCAGATCGCGGCGGAGCTCGAGAGGCTGCTGCGGGCGGCCGCGCCCGAGGGCTCTGAAGTGTCGATCAATCTCGACCTCTCCGACCCCGCCCTCTTCGATCCTGGCGAGCCCGCGCTCCAGCTGGCCGCGGGAGCGTTCGAGCGCGCCTGCGGCACGCCGCCCGCGTTCGTGCGGCTCGGCGGGACGCTGCCGCTGCTGGCCGTGCTTGCCGAGCAGGGCACGGCCACCATCGTGAGCGGCTTCGCTCTCGGCGCGGACGCGTTCCACGCGCCCAACGAGAGCTATAGGCTCGAGAGCCTCCGGCTCGGCGAGCTCACGGCGCGGGAGCTGTACCGCTCGCTTGCCGAGCTGCCGCGCTAAGGGTCGTCCTCCAGCCGCCGATAACACCAAGCGTGAGCCTTCCCAAGCGCCACCTGAAAGCTGTCGAGGCGGACGGCGTAGTCGCCGACCCGTGGGAGCAGCGGTTCCGGCTGCTCGCCGGCAGCGTGCGCGCGCTCATCTCGCTCCACGACGCGGCCGGCTCGTTCCTTTACGCCTCGCCGCTGGTGTCCGAGCTCACTGGCGTGCCGCACGAGACGCTGATCGGGAGCCCGGTCCAGGCGCTCGTCCACCCCGAGGACGGCGAGCGTGTGATGGCCGTGCACCGCGCCTGGATGCGCGGTCCGGGAGCCGAGACCGTGGAGTACCGGCTGCTCTCCGCGGGCGGCGGCTGGTGCCCCGTCGAAACGACCTTCGTGCCGGGCGACGGGCCCGAGGTTCAGTGGGTCACCTGCCGCCTCGACGTGGTCGGTGCCGAGCCTCAGACCGCCGCGGAGATAGATCCCGCCACCGGCCTTCCGACGCGCTTCGCACTCCTCGACCGCTTGGCCTGGGCTTTGCATCCTTCGGGGTCGGGCGCCGGGGCGGTCATCGTGATCCGCCTCGATGGCATGGAGCGGCTGGTGGAGGATCGCGGCCGCCCTGCCACGAGCCTCGTGCTGCGCGAGCTCGGCAGGCACGTCGGGTCCGTCCTGCGGCCGCTCGACCTCGTCGGACAACTGGATGACGAGTGCCTGGCGGCTGTCTGCGCCGGCGTTGACGAGGAGACCACTGTGGCCCGTATCGCCGAGCGCATCCGGGAGGTGGCCGGTCGTCCGCTTGGCGCGGGCGGCATCCCGCTCGTTCCGAGCGTGGGCGCCACCTGCTCCGGCAGCGGCCAGCGCCGCCCGGCCGCACTGCTCCAGGCCGCGCTCGAAGCCGCCGACGGCGTCAGCGAGCGTGGCGGCGACTCCGTACAGCTCATCTAGGGTCGACGCAGCCGGTGGATCCAGACGCGCCTGGCCCGCGGGCTGCGCGTGCTGCGGACGATCCATCCCACGTCGGCGGCCCTCCGCAGGAAGCGCTCCGACGGCGCCCGGCCGGGATCGGCCAGCAGCACGAGACCGCGCTCGTCCACGAGTCGGGGGAACAGTTCCAGCAGCTGCTCCACGTTGCGACGCTCGTAGAGCACGTCGGAGGCGATCACGAGCTGCCAGGGCGCGCGGGCAACGATGGCGTCGGCCTCGTCCCAGGCGCAGCGGAGCGTCTCGATGTTCACGTCGTTGCGCTCGGCGTTCGCGGCCGTGGCGCGCACCGCGTCCGGGGACCAGTCGGTGGCGAGCACGCGCCCACCGGCCCGCGCCGCGGCGATGCTCGGGAGGCCGAGCCCACAGCCCAGCTCGAGCGTCCTCTTGCCGCGCAGGGACCGGATCGATACGTCGTGCGCGAGGGCCACCGCGCTCGCCCACAGCTCCGCCCAGTAGGGCAGGAACTCCTCGTGCTCGAATGACTCCTCGCTGATCAGCGCCTCGGCGTCGGGCGGCCGCATCAGCTCGACCTCACCGCCCGGCAACGGGATGCGCTCGGCGATCACTGCCGTTGCCGTGCCGGCGAAGCCTCGTCTTCCATCCGCCCGGCCTGCCGCGCGGCGGCCTCCGCGGCGTCGAGCTGGCGCTCGACCAGCTCGAGGCCCGCGCTCCAGAAGCCGGGGTCGGACAGGTCCACTCCGACGATCGCGCCCAGCTCCTCCGGGGGGAGCGAGCCGCCGGCCTTCAGCAGGTCCAGGTAGGACGACACGAACTCGTCGCCCTCCTCCTCATAGCGGCGGTAGACCGACAGCGCGAGCAGGTGCCCGTAGGCGTACGCGTACACATAGCCGGGCGCGTCGACGAAGTGCCAGATGTAGGACCACCAGAGCGCGTAGTCGTCGTCCAGCTCCACGCTGTCGCCGAGCAGGTCGCGCTGGGTGGTGAGCCAGAGCTCGCCGAAGCGCTCGACCGGCAGCTCGCCAGCCTGGCGCCGTTCCGTGTGGATGGCGTCCTCGAAGCGGTTCATCGCCACCTGGCGGAATACCGCCGCCACCGCGCCATCGAGCGCGCCGGCGAGCAGGTCAAGCCGCTCCGCCGGGCCCGGTGCCCGCTCCAGCAGACGCTCGAGCACGATGTTCTCGCCGAAGATCGAGGCGGTCTCGGCCAGCGTCAGCGGGGTGGAGAAGTGGTAGATGCCCTGCGGCCGCGCCAGCGATGCGTGCACGCCGTGGCCGAGCTCGTGGGCCATGACGAGTACGTCGTGCGGACGCGCGGTGTAGTTGAGCATCACGTATGGGTGCGCCGACGGGACCGTGTACGAGCAGAACGCGCCGCCCCGCTTGCTCGGGCGCGGCGGGCCGTCGATGTAGCCGCCCGTAAAGAACGCGGTGGCCACCTCGCCTAGCTCCGGCGAGAAGGTTCGGTAGCAGTCGAGCACGATCTGCTCAGCCTCGCCGTAGGGGATGCGGTCGCCGCTGTCGGACACGGGCGCCATGCGGTCGTAGTGCGCGAGCTTGGCGAGGCCCAGGAGGCCGGCCTTCAGGCCGTACCAGCGGCGCGCGAGGTCGTAGCGGCCCTGCACGGCCTCGATCAGCGCCTGCACCGACTCGTCGCTCGCCTCGTTGGCGAGGTTGCGCGACGAGAGCCAGTGCGGATAGCCGCGCAGCCGGTCCTTCGTGGCCTTGTCCTGGAGCAGCGTGTTGAAGACGAACGCCCGCGTTCGCAGGCCGGGGCGGAGCGACTCGGTGACCGCGGCTGCGGCCTCGGCGCGCCGCTCGCGGTTCGGGTCCTGGAGGCGCGACAGGCCCTCCTCGAGCGATGCCGGCTCATCCCGGTCGGGAAGCGGCACCTCGAGCACGGACGTCTGCTCGGTGAAGAGCCTCTGGAAGGCGGAGCCGCCGGTCACGTTCGTCTCGGTGAGCACGCGCTCCTCGGGCTCGGAGAGCTGGTAGGGGAGGTAGCGGCGCAGCGTGCGGAGGTGGTGTGCGGCGAACGCGAGCTGCGGGGCGGCCAGAAGCTCGTCCGCTCGCTTCGCCGGCACGAGGTTCCACTCGAGGTCGAAGAAGAGCAGCTGCGTCTCGATCGCCGCGCTCAGCTCGCGGGCCTTCTGCATGAGCGCGCCGCGCGCCGGGTCGGCCGTGTCGAGCGAGTAGCTCAGCATGGCGTAGGAGCCGGCCCGGCCGGCGAGGTCGTGGATGTCGGCGAGCTCCCGCATCGCCTCGGCCAGCTCGGCCACGTCCAGCTCGGCGACGCGGCCCCGGTAGCGCTCGGAGAACGCCCCGGCACGCTCACGGGCCTCGGTCAGCAGCTGCTCCACGCCCTCGGGGCCGCGCTGCTCGACCAGCGGCTCGAGATTCCAGGAGGCGGCTTCCAGCTGTTCGTCCACGGTGGCGCTCACCCGGCCGAGATTAGCCAGCGTCGACTCAGAGGCTCATGCAGGTGGAGGTGCCGTGCGCGAACAGCTTGCCGTCGCCTGCGCGGCGCACGAATCCCTCGGCGGTGGCGACTCGCCTGCTCAGGGCCCGGGATGGAGGAGAAGAGCGTGCGACCCTCCTCGGCCTCCACAAGGTCGAAGCCCATCAGCTCCTGGATCGGGCGCCGGCGGGTGCGACCCGTCGACGATCGCCTTCATGTATTCGAGCCCGGTCACGAGTCGTCAGTATCTCCCCAATGTCCGACGCGCCCACACCGCTCGAGGAGGCTCCGCCCGTGCTCGCGGACGGGCGGCCGCTGTTCCTGAAGCGTGAGGACGTGCACGAGCTCGGCGCCTTCAAGTGGCGTGGGGCGCTGCCGGCGCTGGAGGCGTTTCGCGCGCGCGGCGCCGAGGGCGTGGTGACCGCTTCGACGGGCAACCACGGCGCGGCCACGGCGTGGGCGGCGGAGCGCCTCGGCATGCGCGCCGTGGTGTTCGTGCCGGAGCAGGCGAGCGAGGCGAAGCTCCGCCTGCTCGAGCAGCTCGGCGCTGAGCTGCACCCGGTCGGCGCGGACCTGGACGAGTCGAAGGACCTCGCCAAGGAGCACGCGGCGGCGAAGGAGCTGCCGTTCTTCGAGGACGGCGCGGAGCCCGCCCAGTTCGACGGCTACCAAGCGATCGGCGAGGAGATCCTGAAGCAGCTCGGCCGCCCGCCCGCCGAGGTGATCGTCCCCGTGGGCAACGGCGCGCTCATCATCGGCGTCCGGCGTGGGATCGGGCGAGTGCTCGGCGTGGTAGCGAAGGAGGCGCCGGTGATGGCGCTCAGCGTGAAGGCCGGCCGGCCGGTCGCGTGCGATCGCTGTGCGACGTTCGCGGACGGGATGGCCGTTCGCGTGGCCATTCCGCTGGCCATCGAAGAGCTGGGCCGGACGGGCACACCGATGATGATGGTGTCCGAGCGCGAGATCGCCCGTGCGGTGGGGGACTACGCCGCGGCCGGCATCCGCGTGGAGGGCTCCGCCGCAGCAGCCCTCGCGGCGTTTCGGCGGCTCCAGCACAAGGGCGACCCCACCATCCTCATCGTCACCGGTCGCAACATCGACGATGACCTGTACCGCCGGGCCGTCGAGGACCCAGACAGCTTTCCGGACTAGGACGAGTAGTCGTAGAAGCCGCGGCCGGACTTGCGCCCCAGGAGCCCGGCCTCGACCATCCGGTTCAGCAGCGCCGGGGCCACGGACGCCGGGTCGCGGAACTCCTCGTAGAGCGACTGTGACACGGCAAGGAGCGTGTCGAGTCCGATCAGGTCCGAGAGCTGGAGCGGGCCCATCGGATGGGCGCAGCCCTTGATCATGCCTTCGTCGATGTCCTCCTTCGAGGCGAAGCCGGACTCGTACATGCGGATCGCGGACAGCAGGTACGGGATCAGCAGGGCATTGACCACGAACCCGGCACGGTCCTGAGAGTGGATGGTGGTCTTCCCGAGCGTCTCCTCGGCAAAGGACGTTGCCCGCTCGAGCGTGTCTTCCGTGGTCATGATCGAGCGCACCACCTCCACCAGCGGCAGCACCGGCACCGGGTTGAAGAAATGCAGGCCGATTACACGGCCCGGTTGGGAGGTCTCGGCACCGAGCTTCATGATCGGCACCGACGAGGTGTTCGAGGCGAGGAACTGGGCGTCCGGAAGCGTCGCGTCGAGCTGCTTGAAAACCTCTCGCTTGAGGTCCTCGTCCTCGATGACGGCCTCGATCGCGGCGTCCGCGCCCTCGAGGTCCGCCAGTGCCGTGGTGTAGGCGAGCCGGTCCGCGGCCGCCTGGCGCTCGTCGGCATCCAGCTTTCCGGCCGCGACGCCGCGGTCGAGCGAGCGCTCGATCGCCGCCTCGGCGCGCGTGACACCGGCGTCGTCCACCTCGACCACGGTCACATCTACGCCCGAGCGGGCGCAGACCTCTGCGATCCCGGACCCCATCAGCCCTCCGCCCACGACACCGACTCGCATCGGCGTGACCTTATCTTCCGATCGTGTACGCCGGGCTCAGCCGGCCGAGCCCTCGCTCATGGGCCGGAAGGTCGTGGTCAGGATGCGCATGTTGCGGGGGCGCGTCACCGCGAACAGCACCACCTCGGCTACGTCGTCCGCGCTCATCATCTCGGCGAGCGCCGGATCGCCGTGCTCGCGGCCGGTCCCGATCGCAAACTCGGTGTTGACCCCGCCCGGGGCGATGCTGGTCGCACGGACGCCGTGCTCCCGGAGCTCCAGGTCGAGCGCTCTCGTGAAGCCCACCTGGCCGAACTTCGACGCGTTGTAGACCGCCTCGCCGAGGAAGGCCCGGACGCCCGCCACGCTGGCGAGCGAGACGAAGTCTCCCGTGCCCGACGCGAGCAGGTGCGGCAGCGTGGCGGCGGCCGTGTAGAGCGTGCCCTTGAGGTTCACGTCGATCATCGCCTCGAGGTCGTCCGGGTCGAGCTCGAGGAACGGCCCGTAGGCGCCCACGCCCGCATTCGCCACCGCGATGTCGAGCCTCCCGAAGCGCTCCACCACCTGCTCCGTGGCCTGGGCGACGCTGTCTCGGTCGCGCACGTCGCATGCGATGCCGAGCGCGCGCTCGAGGCCGAGATCATCTGCGCGGCGAGACAGCATGCCCACCGACGCGCCGGCGTCGTGGAGTGAGCGCGCCACCGCTGCACCGATGCCGCCGCTCGCGCCAGTCACGAGCGCGACTTTGCCGTCAAGCGGCGGCACTGCCACCACCCAGCTCGTCGAGCAGGTCCGCGACCGAGTCGATTATGCGCGACGGCCGATATGAGTAGCGCTCCGCTTCGCCCGGCGTGGTCACCCCTGTGAGCACCAGGATCGTCTCGAGGCCGGCCTCGAGACCCGCGACGACATCGGTGTCCATGCGGTCGCCGATCATCGCGGTGGTCTCGGAATGGGCCTCGATCGCGTTGAGGGCGGAGCGCATCATGAGCGGGTTCGGCTTCCCCACGTAGTACGGGTCGACCCCGGTCGCGCGGCTGACCAGCGCAGCCACCGAGCCGGTCGCGGGCAGCGGCCCCTCCGGCGTCGGGCCAACGTTGTCGGGGTTCGTGGCGATGAAGCGTGACCCGGCCGCGATCAGCCGGATCGCCTGCGTGATCCGCTCGAAGCTGTAGGTGCGCGTCTCGCCAAGAATCACGTAGTCAGGGTCGCGTTCGCTGAGGGTGTAGCCGACGCCGTGGAGGGCCGTGGTCAGGCCCGACTCGCCGATCACGAACGCCGAGCCGCTGGGGCGCTGGTCGCCGAGGAACTGCGCGGTCGCGAGCGCGGAGGTCCAGATCGACTCCTCGGGCACGTCGAGTCCCGAGCGGCGCAGGCGCGCGGCGAGGTCACGCTGCGTGTAGATCGAGTTGTTCGTCAGTACGAGGAACGGCATGCCGAGCTCGCGCAGCCGGGCCAGGAACTCCTGCGCGCCCGGGACGGCGTTCTGCTCGCGCACCAGGACGCCGTCCATGTCCATCAGCCATGAGCGAATCTCGCGGCGCGTCACGTCGCGTAATTCTCGCTGCCCATCACGTGCAGAGATATGTACGGCTCGTTGCCGACGACCCAACTGTCGTGTCCCGGCGGCACGTAGAACAGGTCCCCTGGCTCCATGACGCGCTGCTCGCCGTCGTCCATCTTCACGGCGGCGCGGCCGCTCACCACGAGCCCGACGTGCTCCACCATGCACGAGCTCACGCCGCTGGGCGCGCCCACGTGCTCCGACCAGCGCCAGCCCGGCTCGTAGGTCGCGCGGCCGATCGTCATCGGCCCTACCGAGTACAGCTCGAAGCGGCCGCGGTCGAACGTGCGCGTCTCGGTCGGCGTGTCCAGGCTCAGGAGCGTGAGGTCCATAGGGGAGAGTCTGTCGCTTTTCCGGCTTCTCCTGCTGTGGACGCACTGGATGACCTCGCGGTCGCGTTGCGCGGGCGGCTGATCGAGCGGGCGCGCTCGGGCGAGAGCGGAACGGCTGGGCTCGACGCGGAGGTGCGCGCGCTCGTCGAGCGCGAGGCGGGCGCGCTGCCGGAGGATGAGCGCGAGGCGCTCTGCCAGCGGTTGCTCCTGCTCGCCAGAGGGCTTGGCCCGCTCGAGCCACTGCTGTCTGATCCCGCGGTCGACGAGGTAATGGTGAACGGGCCGGAGGCCGTCTACGTGGAGCGGCGCGGCCGCCTCGAGCGCAGCGGAGTGCGGTTCGAGTCGGAGGCCGAGCTGCTGCACGCCATCGAGCGAATCCTCGCGCCGCTCGGGCGTGGGGTGGACGAGGCGTCGCCGCTCTGCGATGCGCGGCTCGCGGACGGCTCGCGCGTAAACGTGGTGATTCCGCCGCTGGCGCTCGACGGCCCGTGTCTCACGATCCGGCGCTTCCGCCAGCGCGGCTTCTCGCTGCATGAGCTGGTGGCGGGGGGAACGCTGCCTGCGGACGTGGCCGAGCTGCTCGCGCTGTGCGTGGCGGCGCGGGCGTCGGTGCTGGTGAGCGGCGGGACCGGCTCCGGGAAGACGACGACGCTGAACGCTCTGTCCGGCGCGATCCCGGGGGAGGAGCGGATCGTGACAATCGAGGACGCCGCCGAGCTGCGGCTGCGCCAGCGGCACGTGGTACGCCTCGAGGCGCGGCCGGCGAATCTGGAGCGGCGCGGCGAGGTCACGATCCGGCAGCTCGTGGTGAACGCACTGCGGATGCGGCCCGACCGGATCGTTGTCGGGGAGGTGCGCGGAGCGGAGGCGCTCGACATGCTCCAGGCGCTCAACACGGGGCACGACGGCTCGCTGACGACCGTGCACGCAAACTCGGCGGCCGACGCGCTGCGCCGCATCGAGACGCTCGCCCTGATGGCCGGCGTCGGGCTGCCGCACGCAGCGGTGAGGGATCAGGTGGCGAGCGCGCTCGACGTGGTGGTGCATCAGGCGCGGCTGCCGGACGGGTCGCGCGTCGTCGAGTCGGTTACCGAGGTGCTGCGGGTGGTGGACGGCGCGGGAACACGCGAGCTCTGGGCCCGCGGCGGCCGGCTGCGCCCGCCGGGGCCCGGTCAACTCGCCGCGCGCCTGGAACGGCTGCGCGGGGGAGGGGCGAGCGTGCGCCGCCCGGCGGCGGTCGCCGACGCGGGCCTGGCATGAGCGCCCCCGCAACACTGGCTTTCGTCGCGGCTGCAGCCGCCGCCGTGGCGCTGGTCGAGCTCGGCGGTCTAGCGGTGGCGCGCTTCGCGGCTCGCGCGCCGCGCTGGGTGTGGGCCGGCACGGGACTCGTGGAGGTGCTCGTGCGCGCTGGGCGTGAGGGCCGCGACCCCGGTGCCGCGGAACGGCGGCGATTGCTGCTCGCCGTCTCGGCTGCCGCGTTCGCTGGCGGGGCGATCATGGTCGGGCTGGCGCGCAACCGCCCGGCCCGCCCCTTGGTCTGGCTCGGCGCGGCGGGTCCGTGGGCGGTTGCACGCCTGCTGCGCGCGCGCCGCGCGCGCTACCGCGCGGAGGTCGACACCGGCATCGCGCAGGCGGCGGTCGCGATAGCGGACGCCATCGGTGGCGGCCGCTCGCTGCGGGCCGGGCTAGTCGAGGCCGCGGGCGGGCTCGGGGGCGCGGCCGGACATGAGCTGCGCCGCACCCGCGCGGAGCTGGAGGCGGGCGCCGCCACCGACGACGCCCTAGAGGCCATGCGCCTGCGCGTGGGCTCGCCGCGCATGGACACGCTCGTGGCCGCATGCGTCCTCCAGCGCCGGGCGGGCGGGGATCTCGCCGGATTGCTGCGTGAGAGCGCCCGCGCGATGGAGGACCAGGCACGGCTCGAGGACGAGGTGAGGTCCGCCACCGCCCAGGCGCGTTTCACCGCGATGCTCGTGGTGCTGATGCCCGTCGGCGGCGGACTGCTCGCGGAGCTCGCGAGCCCGGGCTGGTTCGCCGGCCTCTGGAGCTCGTTCCTGACGGCCTGGCTCCTTGGCATCGCCGTGGTGCTCCAGCTCACGGCGGCCGTGCTGACGCGCCGGCTCGGACGGGTGCGGTGGTGAGCGGGCCGCCGCGGCTGCCTTCGTGACCGTGCTCCTCGCCTTCGCTGCGGGCGCCTCCGCGGCGGCGGGAGTGCTGCTTGTCATTCCGACGCGGCGGACGGCCCCAGCGCGACAGCGTGGGCTTCGCCTTCTGCTCCTGCTGGCATCAGCCGGGCGGCGGATACGTCCCGCGGGCGCGCCGCAGGACCTGCGCGGACGCATCGAGGCGGCCGGACGGCCCGCAGGGCTCGGCGTGCGGGAGGCGATGGCCGCGAAGGTCGCCGCGGCAGTCCTCCTGGGCGCGGCCTCGCTGCCGCTCGCCGCGCTGGCGCCCGGGCGGCTTGGCGTTCCGCTGGCCCTCGCCGCACCGGCCGCTGGCTTCCTGGCACCGGACCTCTGGCTCGCCCGCCTCGCTGCCGAACGCGCTCGGCGCGTGCGCCATGAGCTGCCCGCACTGCTCGACATCCTGCGCGTGAGCGTCGAGGCCGGCGGGTCGCTCCCGGAGGCTCTGCGCTCCGTCGGGGAGCGCTCCGACGGGCCGCTCGCCCGCGAGTGGCGCGCGGTGGGACGCGAGGTTGCGCTTGGTGTGCCGCTCGCGCAGGCTCTGCAGGGCCTGGAGGTACGGGTGCCGCTTCCGGAGGTGCACGCGCTGGTGGCCGCGCTCGAGCGAGCCCGTCGACACGGCGCGCCGCTGGCCGAAACGCTCTCCGCGCAGGCTCGCGCCGCGCGATTCGCCCTCGCGCGCCGGATCCGCGACGACGCCGCCCGAGCCGGCCCGAAGATTCAGCTGGTCGTGGCCCTCCTACTGGTGCCCTCGGTGCTGCTCCTAGTGGCAGCGGCGCTGGCGTCCGCGCTGCTTGACGGCCGCGGGGAAGCCCTGCCGATCTAGGCGGCGCCCCGGCGCGTCTGCAAGATCCCCACCAAATGGCCGATCCGCATGCAGGCTTGCGCCCATTTCGGCTCCAGGCCGCCGAATCGTCGCTCCGGGTGGAGGGTCGCCCCACTCGGCCCTGCCCCGAAAACCGGCTTTACAGAGCCAAAAACGACGCGAGTGCACGGC
>OBLS010000896.1_pt1 | contig 11668 bp, 12 predicted proteins | sample 1519901 | NCBI WGS metagenome assembly OBLS01 (sample SAMEA3113585, study PRJEB22503) | soil metagenome
GGAGGACGTGCAGGCCGGTAGGGGAGGCGCGGAAGTTCCTCATCCGCTACCTGGAGGACACGCTTGCGCGGATCAAGGCCTTCGACCGCGTCCGCGAGCGCGGCCGGTCTGCGGCGATCGTCCACGGCGATGCCCGTGAGCTCGAGCTCGACGGCCCCTTCGACGCGGTCCTGACCTCGCCGCCGTACCCGGGGCTGATCGACTACCACGAGCAGCATCGGTACGCCTACGAGCTTCTGGGCCTGGAGGACAAGCGGGCCGTCGAGCTCGGCGCGGCAGCTCGCGGTACGAGTGCCCCGGCGCTCACCGAGTACGTCGAGGGGATCGCGGCTGTGCTGGAGCATGCTCGGAAGTCGCTGCGCGCACGTGCACCGGTGGTCGTTGTCGTCCACGACCGGCGCGAGCTCCTTCCCCGCATCCTCGATCTGGCGGGCCTGCGGCTCGAGGACGGGCTTCGGCGGCACGTGAACCGCCGGACCGGCCGGCGGGCCGGAGAGTTCTTCGAGGACATCCTGATCGCCCGCTAGCGCCTCTTTTCGGCGCGAAATCGGCACAGTCGCGTGCGTGTTTGACCCGTACCGTCGGCGGATGTGCTCGGACGGACGGTCACCCATGCCCTGGTAGGGCTCGAGGCGCGCAAGGTGGAGGTGGAGGCCCACCTCCAGAACGGGGTTCCCGGGCTCGCGATCGTGGGGCTCGCCGACCGGGCGTGCCAGGAGGCCAAGCATCGGGTTCGGAGCGGGATTGCGTCCGCCGAGCTCGAGTGGCCGACGCGCAGGATCACCGTGAATCTCGCACCTGCCGCGCTGCGAAAGGAGGGCTCGGGATTCGACCTGCCGATCGCACTCGCGATCCTCGCCGCGTCGCGGCAGTTTCCACCGGACCGGCTGTCCGGTCATGCCTCGATCGGAGAGCTGGCGCTCGACGGGCGGCTGCGACCGGTGACAGGAGTGCTCGCCGCCGCCGAGGGTGCCCGCAAAGCAGGGTTCGGGCACCTGCTCTGCGCAGTCGAATCGGCGGCCGAGGCTGCGCTGGCAGGGGTCGAGCCGATCGCGGCGCGGCACCTGGCCGAGGTCGTCGGATACCTGCGCGGCGAGCATCAGCCGCCGCCGCTCGAGGCGCCGTCCAACGGCTCTCGAAGACCCGAGGTGCCGGACCTGACGGACGTGCGGGGGCAGGAACGCGCGCGGAGAGCGCTCGAGCTGGCTGCTGCGGGCGGCCACAACCTCCTGCTTGCCGGGCCCCCCGGCATCGGCAAGTCGATGCTCGCGCGCCGCTTACCGGGCGTGCTGCCGGCGATGACGAGGGACGAGGCGCTCGAGGTCACACGCATCCACTCCGTCGTCGGTCTCTTGTCGCGCGAGCGGCCGCTGATCGATAGGCGCCCGTTTCGGTCACCCCATCACAGCGCGTCGGTGGCTGCGATCGTCGGCGGTGGCCCGGGCCCGAGGCCGGGTGAGGCCACGCTCGCGCATCGCGGCGTGCTCTTCCTCGACGAGCTGCCGGAGTTCCAGCGACCTGTGCTCGAGGCGCTGCGCCAGCCGCTCGAGGACGGCGAGATCGCCGTGGCCCGAGTGGGAGGGAGGGCGGTCTTTCCAGCTCGGTTCCAGCTCGTTGCCAGCATGAACATGTGTCCCTGCGGCGGGCGCGGCGACGCCGGCGCGGATTGCCAGTGCTCGGCTCAGCGGCTGGCGGCCTTTCGGGAGAAGCTCTCGCGAGCGTTGCTCGACCGCTTCGACCTCGTCGTCGCGCTGCCTCGACCTCGTGCTGCCGAGCTCGGCGGAGCGGCGGGGGAGCCTTCGAGCGCCGTCGCCGGTCGCGTCGCTGCGGCCCGCCGCCGCCTTGCGGGTCGCCCACTGGAGCGAACAGATGCTGCGACCGCGCTTCTCGACAGAGCGGTCGAGCGGCTGCCGCTCTCGGGCCGTGGCCGGGCGAGGGTGGCGCGCGTGGCGCGGACAGTTGCGGCGCTTGCGGACGCCGAGGCCGTCAACGAGGAGCACGTGGCCGAGGCGCTGGCCTACCGATCTCCGCGAGAGCTCGCGCAGTGAAGCTCGCACGCTCCGACGCGCGATTCCCGCCGCGGCTGAAGGCGACCTTCGATCCTCCGGGGTCGCTCTACCTCCGTGGCTCAGGGGAGCCGGAGCTGCTCGGGTGGCGAGCGGTCGCCGTGGTCGGAGCACGTTCGTGCTCTCCATACGGCGCCCAGGTTGCGCGCATGCTCGGGCGCGAGCTGGCCGCTGCCGGGCTGGTGGTTGTCAGCGGGTTGGCCCGGGGGATCGACGGCGAGGCGCATCGCGGCGCCCTCGAGAGCGGCGGACCGACCGTCGGAGTGCTCGGCTGTGGGATCGGCCGCGACTACCCGGCCGCCAACGCATCGCTCTCACGGCGAATGGAGGACGGCGGGCTCGTCGTCTCCGAGTACGAGGCCGGAGTGGAGCCTGCGCCATGGCGGTTCCCGGCGCGGAATCGGATCATCGCCGGCCTCTGCGAAGCAGTCGTGGTCGTCGAGGCCCGCGAGCGCAGCGGCGCGTTGATCACCGCGGACTTCGCCCTCGAGGAGGGAAGGGAGGTCTTCGCCGTGCCGGGCGAGATCACGAGTGCACTCTCGGTCGGGTCGAATGCGCTTCTGCGGCTCGGGGCTACGCCGCTGACCGGATCAGGCGACGTCCTCGAGGCGCTCGGGATCGAGCGGGCTCAGGCGGTCGAGGATCCCAACGTCTCCGAGGCGGCCAGGCGAATTCTGGAGTTGGTTCGCGACACGCCCGCAGGGGCGGACGAGCTGGTCGCCAGGGCCTCGCTCGAGGCCGGCGCGGTCAGCGTGGCACTAACGGAGCTGGAGCTCGCGGGCGTCGTCGCGGCGGCCAACGGCGTGTACCGGGCGGTTCGGTGACGGTGTCTACGATCGGCGCGTGGAGACGCCTTTTTGGCTGGACGAGACTGCTGTGCCCCTGCGCGGAGGGCGCCTTGACGGTCCCGTCGACATCGCGATCATCGGAGGAGGCGTCACCGGCTGTTCCTGCGCGCTCACGCTGGCTGATGCCGGGATACGGGTTCGTCTGTACGAGGCGCGCACGATCGCCTCCGGTGCGAGCGGGCGGAACGGCGGCTTTGCCCTCCGTGGCGGCGCCATGCACTACGACGTCGCCCGAGCGAGGCTCGGGCCCGAACGTGCAGCTGCGTTCTGGCACTTGACCGAGCGCGCGCTCGATCGGATGGCCGAGCTCGCCGGCGACGCGCTCCGGCGTGTCGGCAGCCTCCGGCTGGCCGCAGACGAACAAGAGAGGGACGAGCTCCGAGCCGAGCACGACGCGCTGCTCATGGACGGTTTCGGGGTGGAATGGGTCGACGAGCTGCCCGAGCCGCTTGCCGGCACCTATCTCGCCGCGATCCTCCACCCGGAAGACGGCGCGCTCCACCCTGCGCGCTGGGTCCGTCGTCTGGCGTCCAGGGCCGCCGACGCGGGAGCGGAGATCCGTGAAGGCGCGCGCGTGACGTCTCTGGGCGAGCTCGATGCCGAGCATGTCGTGATCGCCTCGGACGGCTACCCGAGCGGCCTCGTCGAGGAGCTCGACGACGTCGTGCGGCCGACCAGAGGTCAGGTCGTCGCCACGGAGCCGTTGCCCGAGCTCCTTTACGAACGGCCGCACTACACGCGGCGGGGGTTCGACTACTGGCAGCAGCTTCCCGACGGCCGGCTCGTCGCCGGTGGCAGGCGCGACGTCACGCTCGAGGCCGAGTTCACCGCGGACGAGGCGACGACCGGGGCCGTCCAGGGTGCGCTCGAGTCGCTGCTAGAGGGCCTCGTCGGATACCTGCCCGCGATCACCCACCGCTGGTCCGGGATCTTCGGAACGTCGCCCGATGACCTGCCGCTCGTGGGCCCGGTGCCCGGGCGTGAGGGCGTCTGGGTCTCCGCGGGCTACTCGGGGCACGGAAACGTGCTCGGGCTCGCATCCGGCGATCTGGTCGCGAAGGCGATTCTCGGCCGGCGCGAGCCCGAGCTCGAGTTGCTCGATCCTGCTCGGCTGCTCTAGTCCTGATCGGGCGTCGGCGCGTTCTCGTCGTTCTGCCACATCGAGAATGCGTTGCCCTCGGTGTCCTTCGCGTGCGCGAACCAGCCCATGCCCGGGACCGGGTTCTTCTCCTCGACCGAGCCGCCTAGCTGCTGCACCTTCTCGCGTGCCGCGTCGAGATCCTCAACGGAAAAGTAGATGACGAGACCGTTCTGACCCTCCCGTGGCATGAGGCCGCCGCCGGACTGCTGATCCTCGTTCGAGAACATGTAGTACTCGACGGGCCCGTCGTAGCTCTGCCAGTCAACGCCGAACAAGCCCGCCCAGAACTCCTTCGCGCGGGTGGTGTCGTCGGCGGGAATCTCGAAATGCACGACCTTGCTCATTCATTCCTCCTCTCGACCCTCAGCCGATATCGATTGTTGGACGCCGGGAAGCTACCCACGTTAGATCCGGAGCGAAAGCGCTTCACCACCTCCATACCGATCGCATCAGTGGTTGACGTGGCGAGGGGCGCCTGTTTGGCTGACCAGCGAAGGCGCAAAAGCGCGGGAGGTGCTCATGAGCGACGAAGCCAAGGTCGAGGGTCTCCGCGAGGTGCTGCACGCATTCAACCGGCACGACCTCGACTCGATCATGTCGCACTTCGCAGAAGACTGTGTCTTCGAATCGCCCAGAGGCCCGGACATGTGGGGGCATCGGTTCGTCGGCAAGGACGAGGTCGCCCGCGGCCTCGCTGCCCGCTTCGAGGGGATTCCGGACGTTCACTATGGCGGCGACGAGCATTTCGCCTGCGGTAACCGTGGCGCGTCGGAGTGGACGATCAGCGGCACGACGGTAGGGGGCCAGAGCATCGAAGTACGCGGGTGCGACCTCTGGACGTTCGACGAGGACGGGAAGATCGTTCGCAAAGATTCGTTCTGGAAGATTCGGGAGTCGACCTAGAGGTCGATCTTCGGCGCGGCGAGGTCGCCGACGCGCTCCATCACCGCGAGTGCGATCGCGAGATCCTGGATCGCCAGCCCGGTGGAGTCGAAGACCGTGATGTCCTCCTTCGACTGACGGCCGGGCGCCCTCTCGGCGAGCACGTCGCCGAGCTGGGTCGCGTCGTCCTCGGTGATCGCAGAAGCCTCGACCGCGTGCGCGAGGTCGCCGTTGTGGCTCGCCTGCTCCCAGTCGTCGCAGAAGATCCGAACGCGCGTGAGCTCCTCGACCGCGATCTCGGACTTGCCCGGTCCGTCCGCGCCCATCAGGCTCGCGTGCTGGCCCGGGCCCAAGGTCCCCGGCTCGAAGACGACCGCGTGCCCCGGCGTCACCGTCACCACGAGGTCGGCGCCGAGCGCGTCGTCTCGGCTCCGAGCGACCCGCCCGCCGACCTCCTGGGCGGTCCGCTCGGCCCGCCCAGCGTCCACGTCCCACACCATCACGTCGCGGCCGCGGGCGACAAACGTGCGGGCCACCGCCCGGCCGTTCACGCCCGCGCCGATCACCGACGCGGCATCCGCGTCCGGTCGGCCGAGCACCTCCGCCGCCAGCACCGCGGCGGCGCCGGTCCGCAGCGCCGTCACTGCCCCCGCCTCGAGCACGGCGACGGGCGTGCCGTTCGACGCGTCCGAGAGCAAGACGAGCCCTGAGACGGTCGGCAAGCCGATCTCGGGATTGCCCGGAAAAGACGTCACCCATTTCAGAAGCGCGTGCCCGCGACCGAGTGCGGGCATGGCGCGGAAGTCTCCGGCCGGATACGCCGGCACATACACCTTGGGCGGCATCGACCACTCGCCGCGCGCGTATGCCACGAACGCCTCCCGAACGACCTCGACCGCGCGCTCGGGCGGCACCGCGGCCTCGACGACCGCAGCGCCGAACACCGGAACCTGCGTCAAACGGCCTTCAGGGACGCAACGAGCCGTTCGAGCGCGGCCTTCGCGTCGTCGAAGAGCATCACGGTCTTGGGGTCGTAGAACAGCGGGTTGTCGACGCCCGCGAATCCCGGGGAAAGGCTGCGCTTGATGACCACCACGTTGTGAGCGCGGTCGGCGTCGAGGATCGGCATCCCGTAGATCGGGTTCCCGGGCTGGTTCCGCGCCGCCGGGTTGACGACGTCGTTGGCGCCGACGATGACGACGACGTCCGTCTGAGGGAACTCGGGGTTGATCTCGTCCATCTCGAAGAGCTCGTCGTAGGGGACATTCGCCTCGGCGAGCAGCACGTTCATGTGCCCGGGCATCCGTCCGGCGACCGGATGGATCGCGTACCGGACGTCCACGCCCTTGTCCTCCAGTAGGTCGCCGAGATTGCGGACGTCGTGCTGCGCCTGGGCGACTGCCAGCCCGTACCCCGGGACGAAGACGACGCGTCGCGCGTAGGCGAGCATGAAGGCGATGTCGTCGGCCGACGCCGTTCGGACCGACCCGTCGCCAGCGAGGGCTGCCACCGCCGCGCCGGCGCCCTCGGGAGCCGCGCCGAACGCCCCGAACAGCGTGAGCCGCAGCGGCCGTCCCATCGCCTTGCCCATGAGGATCGTCAGCAGTGTTCCCGAGGCGCCGACGAGTGTTCCGCCAATGATCAGCGCCGTGTTGTTGAGCACGAAGCCCGTCGAGGCGGCCGCCAACCCGGTGAACGCGTTGAGCAGGGAGATCACGACCGGCATGTCGGCGCCGCCGATCGGCAGCACGAAGAGGAACCCGAAGATCATCGCGCCGAGCATGAGCAGGGCCAGCCAGATCCCTTCCTCGGTGACCGCTGTGAGCGCGATCGCGGCCAGCAGCGTGAGTGCCAGCAGCGCAACGGCGAGGTTCTGCGCCGGCGCGAGAATCGGCCGGCCGGGAACGAGCTCCTGCAGCTTCCCGAACGCGACGAGGCTCCCCCAGAAGCTGACGGAGCCGACGACCGCCGAGAAGAGGATCCCGATCAGCAGTTCACCCGGAAGCCGCCCGGGGTCGCCCGCGCGGCTGTGGTACTCGGCAGCCGCGATCAGCGCCGCCGCCCCGCCGCCGACACCGTTGAACAGCGCCACCATCTGCGGCATCGCGGTCATTCGCACAGCCCGCGCCGAGACCACGCCGATCACGGTCCCGACCGCCATCCCCGCAACGATCAGCCAGTAGCGCTCGAGCCCCTCGATCGCGAACGTGAAGCCGACCGCGATCGCCATGCCCGCGGCTGCGACGAGGTTCCCCGACCGTGCCGTCCGCGGATGCGAGAGCCGCTTGATCCCGATGATGAGGCAGATCGCCGCCACGAGATAGGCGACGTCGATCCAGGTCCTACTCACGCTGCTCCGTGTCCTCGCCGGGCCGCCGCTTGAACATCTCGAGCATCCGATCGGTCACGAGGAAGCCGCCGATGACGTTGATCGTGCCGAACACGACGGCGATGAATCCGAACACTTGCTCCAGCGTCGAGTCGGCGGTGCCCACGATCAGCATCGCGCCGATCAGGATGATCCCGTGGATCGCGTTCGTGCCGGACATGAGCGGCGTGTGCAGCATCGTCGGCACCTTCGCGATCAGCTCGAAGCCGAGGAAGACCGCGAGCGCGAAGATCGTCAGCTCGGCGACGAGCTGCGTGCTCAGGCCGGCACCTCCTCACGGCGCGTGACGCAGGCGCCTGAGGTGATCTCGTCGTCCCAGTCGAGAGTGAGCTCTCCATCGGGCGCGAGGTGCGTCAGCAGCGCCTGGACGTTTCGCGCGAACAGCCGGCTCGCGTGCACTGGAACCGTGCTGGGGAGGTTCGTGTGCCCCACGATCGTCACGCCCTCGCGCTCCACTTCTTCGCCCGGCTCCGTGAGCTCGCAGTTCCCGCCCGCCTCGGCGGCGAGGTCGACGATCACCGACCCGTCGCGCATCGCTTCGACCGCCGTGGCCGGGATCAGCTTCGGGGCGGGCCGCCCGGGGATCAGGGCGGTGGTCACGACGACGTCGAAATCGGCCATGCGCCCTTCAAGCTCGGCCTGCTGCTGGCGCTGCTCTTCGTCGCTCAGCTCGCGCGCGTACCCACCCGAGGTCTCCTCGCCGACGACGCCGAGATCGAGAAAGCTCGCGCCGAGGCTCTCGACCTGCTCGCGTACCACGGGGCGCACGTCGTATCCGGACACGACCGCTCCCAGCCGCCGCGCGGTCGCGATCGCTTGGAGGCCCGCGACGCCCGCGCCCAGCACGAGCACCTTGGCGGGCGGGACCGTCCCCGCCGCGGTCATCAGCATGGGGAAGAACCTCGGCAGCCGGTCGGCGGCGAGCAGTACTGCCTTGTAGCCCGACACGGTGGCCTGCGAGGAGAGCGCGTCCATGGGCTGGGCCCGGGTGATCCGCGGGACCGACTCGAGCGCGAAGCCGGTGACGCCGCGCCGCGTCAGCCGCTCGATGCCATCCGGATCTGTCAGCGGCTGGAGGAAGGCGATCAGGATCGAGCCTTCCGGCAGGCTCTCGACCTCCTCGGCCGAGGGCTTCTGCACCTTCACGACGCCGTCCGCGTCGGCGAAGAGCTCGCCGAGCCCGACCACCTGGGCCCCCGCGTCACGGTAGTCCGCATCCGAAAATGTCGCCGCCTCGCCCGCTCCCTGCTCGACCGCGACGTCGAACCCGCCCGCTGCAAGCTTCTCGACGATCTCTGGGACGAGCGCCACGCGGCGCTCCCCCGGCGCGATCTCTTTCGGAACGGCGACCCTCATTGGCGGAGGAATCCTAAGCGCGCTCTTGAACCAGGCACACGTGGTGCTGACGGCCCTGTCGCACGCCATCGAGGCGAGGGACCCCTTCACGCGCGGCCATTCGGCCCGGGTGAGCGTGATCGCGGAAGTGATCGCACGCAGGCTGGGCTGGCGCAGCTCCCGGCTCGACGCGCTCCGGCTGGGCGGCCAGCTGCACGATGTCGGCAAGCTGAGCCTGGACAGTGCCGTGCTTCTCAAGGCCGGGCCTCTTGACGAGCGAGAGCGCATCCACGTTCGCGGGCATCCGCTCGCCGGCGCCCGGCTGATCCGGCCGTTCACGGCTCTCCACCCGGCGCTGCCGTACGTCCTGTTCCACCACGAGCGCTGGGATGGCACCGGCTATCCGAGCGGGCGGGCCCACGAGCAGATTCCGTCAGGCGCGAGGATCCTGGCGGTTGCCGACGCCTTCGACGCGATGATCTCCCACAGGCCGTATCGCCACGCGTTGCCCGTCCACCGCGCCCTGGCCGAGGTGCGCGAGTGCGCCGGAACGCAGTTCGACCCCGCCGTCGTCAGGGCGTTTCTCGCCGCCTGGGCCGAAGGCAATCTCGACGAGATCCGCGCGGCCTGACGGCTTGTAACAGTCTGTTACTTGCGCTCTCGGCGGCTTCGCTGCTGGTGCGCGGGCCTAGTAACAGCCTGTTACTTGGCTAGAGGCTCGACCAGACGTCGAGCTTCTGCTTCGCCCGGCGGATCACCTCGTCCGTGAACTCGCCCGTCGACGAGTGGCCGCCCAGGTCCGCCGTACGGATCCCCTCGGCGACGGCCTCGAGCGCGCCTTCGCGGATTGCCCGGCCCGCTTCCTGGGCCCGATCCTCGCCGTACCCGAGGAGCGCCGCGGCGGCCAGGATCATCGCCATCGGGTTGGCAACGTTCTTGCCCTGGAGGGCAGGCGCGGTCCCGTGCGCCGCCTCGGCCATCACCGCGTCGGGCACGTAGTCGTCGTCGAAGGCCACGAGCAGCGATTCGGCGCCCGCGATTGATCCGAACAGTGGCAGCACGAGGTCAGAGAGGACGTCGCCGTCCCGGTTCAGCGTCGGAATCACGAGCGGTGCGCCGCTCGAAGTGACGAGATAGGCGAACGTTGCGTCGATCAGCTGCGGGTCGTACGGCACCTCGGGGTGCCGCTCGGCCGCCGCGTCCATCTCCTCCTTCAGCATCCCCTCGTAGACCGGGCTGACGGTGTACTTCGGGCCGCCGAAGACCTTGGCGCTCGTGCGCTCTGCAAGCCGGAACGCGAACTCCGCGACCGAGCGGCAGATGCGCCGTTCGATGCGCTCCGTCCGAAACGCGACCTCCTTCTCGCCGTCGCCTTCGCGCCACTCTTTCGCGCCGTAGGCGTCTCCCACCGCCATTCGCACCACCGAGATCGGCGCATGGACGCCGCCGAGCGGCACGACGCCGGGGATGCGCCGGCCGGTTCTCACGATCACCTTGCCGCCGATCTCCTCCCGGATGAGCCGGTTCGGCGAGCCGACGTCGTCCTTGCCCTCCGGCGTGATCGTCGCCGCCTTCAGTCCCAGGCCGTGCTCTCTGATCGCAGCGGCGGCTTCGTGGACGATCCCGTTCTGCGTTTCTCGCCTCGACTCGAGCGAGAGGTCGTAGCGAGGGAGGTCGACCTCGAACCCGATCACGTCCGGAGCGAGCACGCGGAGCGATTCCTCGAGCAGCTCCTGTCCCGTCTCGTCCCCTTCGAGCACGGCGATCGTGTCGACGTCCATGGGCGCCGGATGCTACGCGGGATTCAAAGCGGCGGTGGGTGGAGAGAGAAGCTGAACGATGGCGAGACGAGGAGGATGGCGACGAGTCGGGTCGCAGCGGCGATTCCGCTACGAGGATTCGCGCGGCAAGCGGATCACCGACGAGGACAAGATCCGGCGTATCGAGGAGCTCGTGATTCCGCCGGCGTGGCGCGATGTCTGGATCTCACCGCGACCCAACGCCAAGCTCCAGGCAACCGGCATCGACGCAGCCGGTCGGCGGCAGTACCTCTACCACCCCGAATACCGAGCCCAGCAGGAGCAGGCCAAGTACGACAAGCTCGTGCGCTTCGCCGAGCATCTGCCCGACATCCGGAAGGCGATGTCGAAGGATCTCGAGCGGGAGGACTTCACTCCTGAATGGACGTGCGCTCTGGCCGTCAAGTTGATCAATCTCGGCTGGTTCCGCGTGGGCGCCGACCGGTACACGAAGCGGCACAGGACCTTCGGAATCACGACGCTGAACAAGAGTCACGTGAGCGTCCGTGGAACCCGGGTCTCGTTCAAGTACCGCGGGAAGCACAAGGTGCTGGTTCACACCGCGGTCGTGGACCCCGAGCTGGCCGAGGCGATGAAGGCGCTCCGGTCGCTCGAGGGCGGCCGCCGGCTCTTCCGCTACGAGCTTCCGGACGGTACGTACTGCAACCTGAGCAACCGCAAGCTGAACGAGTACATCCGCGAGCACATGGGGGAGGAATTCACGGCGAAGGACTTTCGCACCTGGGGCGGGACGCTGATCGCCGCCGTCGCCTTCGCCGAAAGCGATCTCCCTGAGACCGAGGCCGAGGCAAAGCGTCGCGTCGCGGCGGTCATGCGCATCGTCGGCGATCGGCTCGGAAACACGGCGGCCGTTGCGCGCTCCTCGTACGTCAGCCCCGCCGTCGTCGAGCAGTATCTCGACGGGCGCACGATCGACGACTTTCGCCCACGACATTTGCGGGTCGTAGGCGCGCGGGATATCGGGCTGGATCAGGAGGAACAGGCGCTCGTCTCGCTGCTGCGTTCCTGGCGGATACGACGTTCGCGAGCGGCAGCCTAGAATTCTTCGTCGCGTTTCCATTACGATCTTCGAATCCGGATCTGTAAAGGAGGCTGTCACCTGTGGCTCGCAAAACCGTGCTCGTGTGTGACGATTGTGGGAAGGAAGTCGGCGAGGGCAAGGGCGCGACGATGCGCCTGACCTATTC
>OBLS010000897.1_pt1 | contig 11666 bp, 11 predicted proteins | sample 1519901 | NCBI WGS metagenome assembly OBLS01 (sample SAMEA3113585, study PRJEB22503) | soil metagenome
GGCTGACCTTGAGCGCAGCGGCTAGCGCCTGCTGAGTTGACGGCCCCATGCGGTGCAATTCCCAGAGCAGGTGCGTGCGAGACGTGGTGAGGCCGGTGCCCGCGAAGGACCTGACGAGGTCGGCCTGAATGAGCACGGCGATCTCCATAAGACGGTCGAAGACGTGCAGCTCGCCTGTCATCTCGTGATGTTACTACACAATGTATGAACTACACTAACTCGCTGACGGCTGAGTCGTTGACGGCGGCATGTCTGATCTAGCCTCGATGGCAGTGAAGAAGTCTCTGGGCCGTCTCGAAGCGCCGACGTGGAGTGTGGAATGACGCTAGTCTGAGGAATCTCGCACGAGGCGATTGAGCCGAAGGGGATATCACCATGGGGCTTCGAGATCGCAACGACCGCAATGCGGACGTTCATCGGTACCAAATGCGTGAGCAATTGCTCGCCATAGGCGACGATTACTGGATAGAAACCGACTCCGGGGAACGTGCGTTCGAGGTCGACGGCAAGGCGATGAGGATTCGCAAGACATTCGTGCTGCGTGATGCCTCGGGCGCGGAGGTCGCCAAGATCCAGGAGCGAAAACTCACCGTGCGCGACACGATGACGATTGAGCGTCCTCACGGCGAGGCGACTGTTCGAAAAGCGCTCGTCGGTATTCGAGATCGGTTCAAGATCGAAGTTGAGGGCGGCGCCGATATGCATGCGCACGGCAACCTCATTGACCATGAGTATGAAATCGAACAGGACGGTAAGACGGTCGCGACCGTTTCGAAGAAATGGTTCCGGATCAAAGAAACGTACGGCGTCGAGATCCAACCGGATCAAGACGATGCACTTCTGCTGGCGGTCACAGTCTGCATCGATTCCATGACATGATTTCAGCCCGGTAGGCTCTTTGGCGCACCTTCGCCCGGGGTCATTCTGTGGAGTTCTTTCACCCTCGAATTCACTAGCGATGTTCATCTGGCAGAACTAGGATCGACAGTGAACCGAACGGGAGGAAACCGTCATGGGCCGCTGGCGTGGATCCGTCGTTCTGATCGCTGCAGTCACAATGCTGGTGTCTTGTTCAGTGACGACCGGCTCGGGAAACGTGGTCAGCGAGTCCCGGAACGTTTCCGGCTTCACCAAGATCGACTTGAGCGGCGCCGGCGAGGTGACCATCGATCAAAACGGCACCGAGGCTCTGACGATCGAGGCCGAAGACAACGTCATGCCAAAGGTGACCAGCGAAGTTGTGGACGGCACGCTGCGCCTGGGTGAGAAGTCGAGCCTGACAATCAACCTCACCAAGGCGGTGAAGTATCAGGTCTCGGTGAAGGAGCTCTCCGGGTTGATGATCTCTGGCTCCGGAGCGGTGACTGCGGCGAAGATTACCGGTCCCAGCCTTGCCGTGGACATCAACGGATCGGGCAAGGTCACGGTCGGCGGGACCGTGGAGAATCAAGACGTGGAAATCAGCGGATCAGGTGACTACCAGGCGAAAGACCTGCAGACCAAGATCACCACCGTCAAGATTTCAGGTAGCGGGGCTGCATCGGTGGCAGCTAGTGACAGCTTGGATATTGACATGAGCGGTAGCGGGAAGCTCACCTATTACGGGAGCCCCCCGCAGATCAATCAGCAGATCAGCGGTTCAGGAAGCGTGACAAAGGGATAGGCAGCAGCCCTACGTCCGGCTGCACCTTCGGCCGGCTCCATGACCGGATCGGCGCGATAACGGCGCGTTTCGTGACGAAAGGCTGCGATCCATTTTCGGCCACAAGCCTGAAACAATAGGGCGAAAGGCGCCTCCTGAACTTGGGGAAATCTATACCCCGATGCGTCCGTCGATGCATTCACGCAGCAGATCGGCGTGGCCGTTGTGGCGGGCGTACTCCTCGATCATGTGGACCAAGAGCTCCCGCAAGGAGATCGGGTTTCCATTGCCGTCCTGTCCAACGAAGCCGAGGTCGGTGTCGCGAGCAAATTGCTCGGCGAAGGCGACCTCGTCGCGCCAGGCGGTCCAGGCCTCATCCACCACGGTCTGCTCCGCTACTGCACCATCGAAGTCACCGTCCGGCTCAGCCTCCGACTGGTAACGCTTGGGCACGTCCTGACCGGAAAACCGGCGCCGGAACCACGTTCGTTCCACTTCTGCCATGTGCCGGACGAGACCGAGCAGCGATACGGTTGACGGCTCGACGGCGCGGCGAGCGAGCTGTTCTGTGTCCAGGCCCTCGCACTTGATCTGCAGGGTGAGGCGTTGGCGCCGGAGGTATTCGGCCAGTGTCGCCCGCTCGTCGCCCAGCGATGGGCCTCCCTTGCGAGGGTCAGCTTCGAGTTCGAGAAATCTATCGGCGCGGTGCTGCGGCTTGTTCACCCTGCAATGGTCGCCGTGTCACCGGTGCCGCAGCAACCCGGGTCAATACGGGTCGGCTTTCGAAATCTGACGCTATGAGGGAGGCGAAGAAACGTCACAGCGACAAGCGTGTCGACAGCCAGGTTCCGCACCGCACGCGGTGATACTTTCGATCGATGAAACCGTGGCGACGTCAGCCGCCGAACGGTGTCGAATGAAGGTCGGGCGCCTGGTCCTTGGTGCAGCAGGAATCCTGTTCTCAGCAGGATTGTTGTCGCTCACACTGCCGGCAGCCGCCGAGCCAGCCACCACCGTCAGATATCCGAAGGATGCCTCCGCCACCCGCTTCAACGGCTACGCCTTCGATGCCTGTACGGCTCCGTCCGCCTCGACCATGAAGGCGTGGGCGGCCTCCCCCTACGACGCAGTAGGGGTCTATGTCGGCGGGGTGAACCGGGCCTGTGGCCAGCCAAATCTCACCTCAGCCTGGGTTTCCACGGTGTCCGTACAAGGTTGGCGGCTCATTCCGATCTACGTCGGCCATCAGGCGCCGTGCACCGGAAGGCTGAACGCGGTCAAGTTCACGGCCAGCTCGGCCGTAGCGGATGGAACTGCCGATGCGGCCGACGCCGTCGCCAAGGCGAAGGCGCTCGGCATGCTTCCAGGAACCGCGATCTACGGCGACATGGAAAACTACTCGACAACCGACGAGACCTGCCGGACTGCTGTACTGACGTTTGTCTCGGCCTGGACCAAGGAGCTGCATCGACAGGGCTACCTCTCCGGCATGTACGCGAATTTGACTCTCGGAGCCACGCAACTGTCGGACTCGTACAACTCCAGCACCTACGCCCGGCCCGACGCGCTGTGGATCGCGCGTTGGGATAGCAATGCGACGCTCACCGGGTGGTCTGGCATTCCCGATTCGCAATGGTCAAATCATCAGCGCGGCAAGCAGTACCGGGGCGACCACAATGAGACGCACGGCGGTGTGACGATCAACATCGACAGCGATCGCTTCGACGCGCCCGTCGCGACGGTCGGCTACAACTACCGCGTCACCAGCACCACGGATCTCAACGGGCGCAGCGGTCCGACAACCTCCGCGTCGATCGTCAAGACCTACGCTCCAGGTTCGACGGTCAAGGTGGTCTGCCAGACGCCGGGCGCCACTGTGGGCAGCACGGCGGTGTGGGGCAAGCTCAGCGACGGCAATTACGTCTCCGACTACTACGTCAGCACGCCGTCGCAGACGACGTACAGCGCTCCGCTGCCGCGCTGCACGTATCCATACCAAGTGACGACGACGCTGAACGAGCGGACCGGGCCAGGCTCCAGTTATTCGATCGCGCGGACATTGTCGAGTGGTGCCCTGGCCTGGATCTACTGCCAGCGATCCGGATCAGCGGTGAACAGCACCTCAGTCTGGGACCGGCTGCAGGACACGTACTACGTCTCCGACTACTACGTCGCCACGCCGAGCAAGACCACCTACAGCGCACCCATCCCCCGCTGCTGACTACGGCCTGGTACGCATGATCACTTAACCTGGCTTGAAGCTGGCTCACCGGGCCGCGATCATGGCGACGTAAAGCCCGTTCGGTCGAGGTAAGGAGCGCCCAGGTGATTGTTGAAGACTTCCGCGAGTATCTCGCCGACATCCTGCGTGAGGGTTACAGCGTTCGCCACGACGAACACGGATCGGACCCCGATCTCATCGACCCAGGTGGCAATCCCGTGGAGACCTGGCGCGCGGACTACCCGTACGAGGAGCGGATGGAGCGTGACCTGTACGAGGACGAGAAGTACGCCCTCCAGATCGAGCTGCTGAAGTTCCAGGACTGGTCGCAGGAGACCGGGTCCAAGCATGTGATCTTGTTCGAGGGCCGGGACGCGGCGGGCAAGGGTGGCACGATCAAGCGCTTCATGGAACACCTCAACCCGCGAGCCGCACGGGTGGTGGCCTTGACCAAGCCGACCGAGACCGAGCAGGGCCAGTGGTACTTCCACCGCTATGTTTCTCACCTGCCAACTGCAGGTGAGATCGTGCTGTTCGACCGGTCCTGGTACAACCGGGCGGGCGTTGAACGGGTGATGGGCTTCTGCAACAACGAGGACTACGGGCAGTTCCTGCGCCACGCGCCGCTGTTCGAGGAGATGCTGGTCGAGAGCGGCTTCTCCCTGACCAAACTGTGGTTCTCGGTCACCCAGGCCGAACAGCGAACACGTTTTGCCATCCGGCAGATCGACCCGGTGCGGCGCTGGAAGCTGTCACCGATGGACGTCGAGTCGCTTGACCGCTGGGACGACTACACCAGGGCCAAGGAGGCCATGTTCCTGGCAACCGACACCGAGGACGCGCCCTGGACCGCGATCAAGAGCAACGACAAGAAGCGGGCCCGGATCAGCGCTATGCGCTTCTTCCTCCATCAGTTCGACTACGAGGACAAGAACACCGACGTGGTCTACGCGCCCGATCCGCTGATCGTTACCCGCGGGCTGAACTCGATCGATTAGAGCCTGAGGCTTGCTAGGGGAGCTGCTATGCCGGGTAATCCACCGTCGGTGAGCACCGAGCGCGAGGCGCTCGTTGCCTATCTTGTCCAGCAGCGCGACGGCTTGAAGTATGCGGCGTATGGGCTTACCGAGGATCAGGCCCGCGCCAAACCAACGGTAAGTGCGCTCAGCGTCGGGGGGTTGATCAAACACGCGGCCGTCATGGAAAAGGGCTGGATCCAGACCATGGTCGGCAATGTCGGTTACGCGAATGAGCAGGCCTACTTGGACAGCTTCACCTTGGCCGACGAGGAAACGCTCGAGTCCGTTATCGCCGATTTCGACCAGGTCGCTGCTGAGACCAGCGCGGCGGTGGCTGCTCTGGACGATCTCGGCGACAGGGTGCAGCTGCCAGAGGCGCCCTGGTATCCGCAGAATCCGGAGGGCTTCTCAGCTCGCTGGATTCTGCTTCATGTCCTCGAGGAGTTAGCCCGGCATGCGGGTCACGCGGACATCATTCGGGAGCACATCGATGGTGCAACCATGTACGAGCTGATGGCCGCCGCAGAAGGTTGGCCTGAGACTGATTGGCTCAAGCCTTGGCGTCCGAAGGTCGACGCGGAGTCGCCTGGGCGACCGAACATGGAAGAAGACTCGGGTCGGAGGTCAAAGGCAGGCTGAGACTGGGCTGGGTTCGAGGGCCGACGCGTAAGACAGGCTTCTCGTCGGCGATGAGGACACGGCAGTATGGCCGAGACGTCTACTCAACGGGGGATGACGATGGCGGCACCGGTGGGCCGTTGGCGGGCGACGTACGCGCCAGGGAAGTCGCTGATCCTGGCTGGACCTACATCGCTAGTGCTGCTGAGAGAGCCAGCCCCAGTCCAGGAAAGGCTCGTCAACGCGCTGTGGGAGCAGGTCATCCGATCGGCGACCATGAGCGAGCTGGCTGCACGGCTCGCCGTCTTCTCGCTCGACAGGCTGCCGGGCTTCGCCGCCTTGTTCTGGACGCCGAGCGGGATGCGTTCGCTGGTTCACGGGGACGTCACCATCACGGATCCATCCAGCGGAAGCGTGATCGCCAACGGGTCAGATATCACAACGTGGAGTGAGTCAAGTCTGCGCGATCTGACGCGGGTGAGCGTCGTCACTGGTGAAGACAGTGAATCGGGACCGATCCTGCCGCTGGTGGTGGGAGTTGCGTACGCATCCTGGGTCTCGCTCGACGCCTCACCTGACGCTCAACTGACATCCCCGCAGGCTTCGGAGGAAGAAAACGAGCACGCCCAGCCCGTTACTGCGGCAGCGACCTCGATGAACGGCGCTGACTCCTCAAGTAGTCAGCCTGCCATGTCGGCGGGCCAGGATGCGTGGGTGAACCCGGCCGCATCAATAGGGGATCTTGCTTCTCCGCCGGTTGCTTTGGCGTCGCCACCGATGCGCTCAGCTGCTCCGCCCGTGCGGACCGCGGCGACAACAGCAGCATTCGATGCCGGTTCCCCGTCCGTCTCCAGCGAGGACCCGTGGGGTCCCGACGACGACGGTCCGGACACTGAGCCAATGGCGGCCATCGAGGACGGCGATGATCAATGGTCGGATGGGGCAGTGCCGGTCGCCAGACCGGCCGATCTCGTCGAGCAGCGAGATCCGAATTCGAGGCCCACGGAGTTCGCCGGAGACGACATGCTGGAAGGTGACACTCGGCTGATGGGCGCGCCGGGTGAGCGCAGGCCATATGACTGGTCCGACCCTCAGCTGTTCCCACCACAGCAGGCAGCCACCGCTCAGGCGGCAATGCCGCCGCCGGTCTCGCCCGTTGAGCCGCCGCCCAGTTTGACCTCGTCAACTCCGGTGCCCAGCACGCCGCCGCCCGATGGCTCCTCCACCGAATCCTTGATTTTGGCCGCGGACTGCCCATCTGGGCATAGCAATCCACCGGCTGCGTCCAACTGTCGTATATGCGGCGCTGCGATACCGCCGCAAGCGCCGCGTGTCGTGCGCCGCCCGGTGCTCTGCGTCCTCCGGGCCAGTGACGGAACGACGGCTGACGTGGACCGAGCGGTCCTCGTTGGGCGCGCGCCGGATCCAGATCGTTCCAACTTCAAGGCGCCGCGGCTCATGTCTCTCCAGAGTCCGGGACACGACATCAGTCGCACTCATGTTGAGGTGGCGCCCGAGGGTTGGCAGGTGGTGGCCACCGACCTGAACTCCACCAACGGCACGGTGTTGGTTCGTCCGGGTGGTTACGAGCGCCAGCAGCTGGCGCCCGGCGAGCACGTGCCGGTCCAGCCGGGCAGCGTCCTGGAACTAGGCGACGGAGTGTCAATCACCGTGGCACTTCCTTCTTGACGCCGGATCGGCTGGCTTGTTCGACACAATAGGATTCCTCGACAGCACTGATGAGGAGATCCGCATGGTATCGCCGCAGCCGGCTCCGCCGGTCAACGCCACTGGCCTGCCGCCAGGCGTGGAGGTCGGTGGGCTAGGCAAGCGATTTCTCGCTCAGCTGATCGATCGGCTCGTACCAGCGCTGTTGGCTGCGGCCGCCGTCTATCTGGCTCCGCGAGTGGGCGGTGAGATCGGCGTCGTCATTCAGATTGCGGCCGCCGTGCTCACGTTGGCCTGGTGGTTGCTCGTCTGGTGGGGCTTCGCCGAACGCGCAGCCGGTCCCGGTATGCGGCTGATGCGCCTGCAGCTGGTCGGATTCTACGACGGCAGACCGATCGGCTGGATTCGGTTCCTGCTGCGCGCACTGGTGCTGGCCGCGCTGAACGTGACCGGCATCGGATTGTTGCTCATGCTCATCTTCCTGGTGATGCACCCGCGTAAGCAGGGCTGGCACGACCTTCTCGTGCATGCGGTGGTGATCAAGCAGCGGGCCCTCGCGCCGCCGAAGTCCAAGGTCGCGGCCGAGCAGCGACGCGCACCGGAGGCGATGACCCCCGCACAGCAAGATCAGCTCGCCGGAACACCATCGAACGGTGGGCAGCCGCATCCATCGCCCCAACCGCTGGCTCCACCGGCCGGGGTTGGTGGCTACGGTCCGCCACCGGTACCGGCCGGGCCGCAACCCAATGCGGCTCAACCGTACGGCGAGCCATCCGCCGGAGCTGGCCCCGCCTGGCAGCCCACCGGCTTTCCGCCGGTTCCAACTCCTGAATCGGATCAATTCCGTCGACCGCAGCCCGCCGGCGCGACCGCACCACCCGTGCCGCTTACTCCACCGGCCGGCATGGCAGCGCCGACCGAAGGTTCCGTAGAGGCGGCGCCTTCTGCCGGGTCCGCGACCTCTCCCGCCGGGGCCACCAACGATCATATTCATCCGGGTGGTCAGAACGGCGGCAGACCTGGTGACCGGCCACCGCCGACCGAGGCGGGTTCGACCTCGGCTGGTCCCGTCACCCGGGTTTCACCGTCGATTGCCGTACCGGAATCGTCTCGGGCCGACGGTCAGACGGGTTGGTACGCCGTGCTGGATGACGGGCGTGAGATCGACGTCACCGGCTTGGTACTGCTGGGTCGAAATCCCCACGCTCAGCCCGGCGAGGAGGATGCGCAGCTGATCAAGATCGCCGATGAGACCCGTACGGTCTCCAAGTCGCACCTCGCTATCGCCACGGACAGTGACGGGGCATTCGTGGTCGACCGCGGCTCCACCAACGGATCCACGGTCACGACAAGCGGCGGCGTATCGACGAAGTGCCGGATGGGGGAGCGGGTGCGGGTCAGCGAAGGTTCCATCGTATCGATCGGCGACCACTGGCTGGAGATCAGACGCCGGACCGACTGACCAAGGGCGGCCGAATCTGCCGCTAACGTTGCGGCCATGTTGCTCTCGGACCGCGACATCAGAGCTGAGGTCGGCGCAGGCCGGATCACGATGGAGCCGTACGCGCCTGACCTGATCCAGCCGTCCAGCATCGATGTCCGGCTCGACCGTTACTTCCGGGTTTTCGAGAACCATCGTTACCCGCACATCGACCCCGCCGCCGATCAATCGGAGCTGACCCGCGCGGTCGAGCCCGCTGGTGATGAGCCGTTTATCCTCCACCCCGGCGAGTTCGCCCTCGGTTCGATCTACGAGGTGGTGACGTTGCCTGACGACATCGCCGCTCGTGTCGAGGGCAAGTCGTCGCTCGGCAGACTGGGCCTGCTCACTCACGCGACCGCCGGCTTCATCGATCCCGGCTTCTCCGGCCACGTGACCCTGGAGCTGTCCAATGTGGCCACCTTGCCGATCAAGCTATGGCCGGGGATGAAGATCGGCCAGCTGTGCTTCTTCCGGTTGAGCTCGCCGGCCGAGTATCCGTACGGCTCGGCGAAGTACGGCTCGCGTTACCAAGGCCAGCGCGGCCCTACGCCGAGTAAGTCGCACCTCAACTTCCACCGCACGCCGATTTGAGGCCATCCCGGGACACCCGATCTATCTCCGGCCCTGCCGCAATTCGACGTTGAGCCCGTTCGGCACACTTTGAGCCTGGTCTACGGGGCTCGACGTGAGCCGATGGGGCTCAAACGTCGATGAGAGACTTCACTGTCGTTGATCGACGCCGGGCAGGAGCCGCCGCGGCGACTGCCGACGAGGGGCGTCAGGCGCGGTAGACCCCGATGTCGCCCGAGGCCGTACGGGCCCGGACCGATATGTAGGGCTCGCCCGGCTCAGGCTGGTTGATGGCCTCCAAACCGATCGCGACGCGCCCCGAGACTGAGCTGAGGTCAAGCCAGGTGGCCAGTCGATCGGCCACACCGACGCTCACCTCACCTGAGGCCGAGCGGATATCCACAGACCCCGTCGTCGAGTTGACCGACACCTCCCCCGACCCTGAACTGGCCTGCAGATCGGCGCGGTTCAGCGATGTGATGTCGATGTGACCACTGCCGGACTTCGCCGAGATCGGACATGAGGCGGCGCCAATCGCCAGGTGTCCTGATCCTGTGCTGAGCCGGGCGCCGTGACCGACCAGTTCGGAGACGTGGACGTTGCCCGAGCCGGTGGAGCAGTCAAGATCGGCGGCCCGGTTGATGTTGATGTGTCCGGAGCCGGTGACGATCTTGGAGCGCGCGATGGCGACCCCGAAGGAGACATCCGCGCCTCCAGTCTTGATCACAAACGTCAGGTCCTCCGGGACGCGGAGCCTGAGGTCGACGGTGCTCCCGCGCCAGATCCCCTGCGGCAGGCTGATCCGCAGGCTGTCACGGGCCTGGCGGATCTGCACATCGGCCAGCAAGGAATCCCCTGCCTCGATGGACCCCTCCACCGCATCGCCATCGATGCCACCCTCGACCAAGATCGATCCGTCACCGAGATTGTCGATGACGACTTGCGTGATGCCCGAGTAGTCGAAGGTCCGGACGCTCATCGCGCCCATCCCTGCACGCTGCCGCCACGATGTCCAGGGCGGGAGTCATGGGGTGCCCAGTCGCCTCGTGGCCGATCGCCCTCGTGCTGCGCGTGATGACGAGCCGCCTTTCCGCCGCCGAACACGCCGCCGAGCCCGAAAACGCCGCCAGGACCGAACACGCCATGGGGGCCGAACGGACCGCCAGGCCCGAAGAACGCTCCCGCAGGGGGAGGAGGCGGCGGTGGGGGCGGCTCCGGCCACGTCGCGCCGACTCTTCGCTCGGCCAAGGCGTCCATCACTGCTCGGACGAGCCAGGCATTCGTGGAGATGCCGTCCTTCGCGGCATGCTCGTCCACGCGTGCCTTGACCGAAGCCGGCAACCGGAGGCTGATCCTGGACAGCGGTTCGTCCTCATCCAACTCATCCACCTGAGCCGCATCGGTCGGCTCGTCCTGACCCGAACCCAGATCGGGACGGAGGATGGTCGGTTCGGCGCTGGGCGACGACACGGTCACCACGAATTCCGGATCGTCTCCGCTCATCCGCAGCTCCACCGAGGATGGCGCGAGCTCTGCGCTGATCACGCCGGTCGCGTCGGAGAGCGCCGAAATCAGGGCGAGGCGGGTGGCCGACTCGACGGCCGTGCCCAGCTTGTACGCGACCTGCTGAGTGTCCTCGTCAGCCAGGGCAGCGGCGTTCTGTACACCGGTACGAACGCTTTCGAGATAGGGAGAAAGGTTCATGACGCCATAGTGACATCACACTGGCGCTAATGCAAGGCCTAAGTGGCGTCATATGGCGTCAGGTTGGCGTCGAGCGCTTCACCGACTCGAGCAGGAGCTGGGCCACGTCAAGAACTTCCATGCTCTCTGGAGCGCCGCCATCGGCCTGTTGAGCTGTGAGACCGTCACTGAGCATCACCCTGCAGAAGGGGCAACCCGTCGCAATGGCCGCCTGCTCGCCGCTGGTACTGCTCCAGGACAGCGCACGCACGGCCTCGGCCGTACGGTCGGCGTTGATTCGCGTGCCGATTGACTCCTCCATCCACATCCGTGCACCGCCAGCCCCGCAGCAGAAGGAGCGATCGCGGTTGCGAGGCATTTCGGCGACCGTGGCGCCTGGCAGAGAACTCAGCAGCTCACGCGGCGGGTCGTAGATCTCGTTGTGCCGCCCCAGGTAGCACGGGTCGTGGTAGGTGATGTTGCGGTCTTTCGATCCGGGCGTGGGCGGCACGGGCCTCAGCCGGCCGTCGCGGACCAGCCGATTGAGTAGCTGCGTATGGTGCACGACCTCGAGCTGGACTCCGATCTGCGGATACTCGTTCTTCAGCGTGTTCAGGCAGTGCGCGCAGGTGGTGATGATCTTGGTCGCCTTGGAGTCTTTGAGAGTCTCCGCGTTTTCCATGGCCAACTGCTGGAAAATGAATTCGTTCCCTGCGCGCCGGGCAGGGTCTCCGGTACAGGTCTCACCATTTCCGAGGACTG
>OBLS010000898.1_pt1 | contig 11665 bp, 10 predicted proteins | sample 1519901 | NCBI WGS metagenome assembly OBLS01 (sample SAMEA3113585, study PRJEB22503) | soil metagenome
GGCCGGCACCGGCTGGTCGTTCGACGAGATCGGGGTGCACGACCTGTCCGCCGACAGCGCGGCCGGCTTCTGCGGGTTCCTGGAGCGGTCCGGCACCGCCGGCCGGATCACCGTGCACGACGGCCCCGAGCAGCTGCTCCGCTCCAGCGACCTGGTGGTCTTCGCCACCATCGCCGGGCAGCCGCACGTCAGCGACCTGTCGTGGTTCGAGCACAACCCGCTGGTCCTGCACGTGTCCCTGCGCGACCTGGCGCCCGAGATCGTGCTGGCCTCGACCAACATCGTCGACGACGTCGAGCACTGCCTGAAGGCCGGCACCTCGCCGCACCTGGCCGAGCAGCTCGCCGGCAACCGGGGCTTCCTGGCTGGCACGCTGGACGACGTGATGGACGGGCGGGTGACGCTGCCGTCCGACCGGCCGCTGGTGTTCTCGCCCTTCGGCCTCGGCGTGCTCGACCTGGCGGTGGGCAAGTACGTCTACGACGAGGTGGCCCGCTCCGGCGAGCTGCGCGTCGTGGACGACTTCTTCCACGAGCTGCGCCGCTACGGATGAGCGGCCACGACCGCCGGGGGGCCGCGCCGATCCCGGCCGACCCGCCGGGATCGTTCACCATGTGGCGATACCGGGAGCTGCTGCCCGTTCCCGACGGTCCGGTGCGGTACCCGGTGCCGGTCGGGGGCACGCCGCTGCTGCCCGCGCCCGCCCTCAGGCAGACGCTGGGCATGCCGCGCCTGTGGATCAAGGACGAGACGCGCAGCCCGACCGCGTCCAACAAGGACCGCGCCACCGCCCTCGTAATCGAGGACGGGCTGGCGCGGGGGGTGGGGACGATCACCATCGCCCCTCCGGCAACGCGGCCGTGGGCACCGCCTTCGGCGCCGCGGCGGCCGGGCTGCGGGCCGTCATCTTCGTGTCCACCGATTGCCAGCCGGAGAAGCTGGCCCTCATGACCCAGGCCGGCGGGTGGGTCTTCCAGGTGCGCGAGGGCTACGCGGCCGCGGTCGACCTCTCCCGGGCCGCCGCCCGCACCTTCGGCTGGCTGGACCGCAACACCGGCGTCAACCCGCTCACCCTCGAGGCCAAGACGACGGTGGCCTTCGAGGTCTGGGAGCAGCTCGGCCGCCGGGTCCCAGATCTCATGATCGGCCCGGTCGGCGACGGCCCCACGCTGGTGGCCCTGGACAAGGGCTTCGCCGAGCTCGTCGGCCGCGGCCTCGCCGAGCGGCGACCGCGGCTGGTCGGGGTGCAGGCCGAGGCCTGCCAGCCGCTGGTGCGGGCCTGGCTGGGCGCGGCCGCCGGGCCGGCCGAGCTGGACCCCGCCGCCACCGTCGCCGACGGCATCGCGGTGGTCCGCCCGGCCATCGGCGACGCCGTGCTGGCGGCGGTGGGCCGGGGTGGCGGGGGCATGGTGGCGGTCAGCGACGACCTCCTGCTGGGCGCGGTGGCGACGCTGGCCCGCCGGCGGGCGTCGGCGCCGAGCCGGCCGGGGCGGCGGCCCTGGCCGGACTGGAGCCCGCCGTCGAAGGCGGCCTGGCGGCCCGCTCGGAGACCGTGGTGCTGCTGGTCACCGGCCGGGAGATCAAGGTGGGCGGGGCGGCGCCCGGCCTGGGCCGGGTCGCGGTCGTGGAGACGCTCGACGAGGTCGAGCGGGCGCTGGCGGGCGGTCGCTGATGGTCAGCCGGCCGTCAGCAGCCGCTCCGCGGACCGCTCGTGGACGACCACGGGCCGGGGGCTGAGCATGGCGAGGGCGCCGACGTACCCGGGGTCGGGGCTGAGGTCGCGGAGCTGGGCGGCGAGCCCGTCCTGCCCTGGGTAGCCGAGCAGGGCTGGAGGCGTCCCGGGTGGGGTCACCACCACCTCCGACAGCGGCACCGCGACCCCGTCGCCGGTGGCCTTGACCAGCGCCTCCTTCCGGGTCCAGTAGGTGAAGAAGTCACGGGCGACGACCACGTGCCCGGCCTCGGACCCGGCCAGCACCAGCGTCGAGAGCTCGTGGACGGCGTCGTCCGCGACCTGCTGGACGTCGACGCCAACGGCACCGGCGTTGCTCACGGCCACGGCCCCCGTCGCCCCGGAGTGGGAGATGGAGGCGTCCAGGCCGGTCCCCGGGAGGCGCGGCCGGCCGTGGTGCCGGCCGCAGCTCGGGCATGACCGGTCGACCACCACCCGGTCCGCCGCCTGCGCGGTGAGCGGGGCAACAACCAGGCGAAGCAGCGCCGCCGCCACCGTGAACTGCGCCCGCTGGCCCGCGTCCCACAGCCCGTCGCGACGGGCGCGCTCGCCGTCGCTCAGCAGGTCGGCATGCCATGGCCGCATCCAGGCTGTCCTGGCCCACCACACGTCGCACGTCCCAGGCTCCATGGACCGCCAGCGTACCGCCCACGGCCACGGCGACGCTGGCCCGGGGAGTGTTGCCGGATCGGCCTAGAATCGCCCCATGAGCGTCGCGACCAGCCCAAGACCGAAGCCTGACGCGATTCCCGACCATCCCGGCGTGTACCTGTTCCGGGACCGGAACGGGCGCGTGATCTACGTCGGCAAGGCGATCTCGCTGCGCAAGCGGACCGCCAGCTACTTCCAGCCGATGCGCAACCTGCACCCGCGGACCGCGGCCATGGTCGAGGCCTCGGCCTCGCTGGAGTGGATGCTCGTCCCGAGCGAGGTCGAGGCCCTCCAGCTCGAGTACAACCTGATCAAGCAGCACCGGCCCCGCTACAACGTCCGCTACCGCGACGACAAGTCCTACCCGTGGCTGGCCGTGCCCCTGGCCGACGAGATCCCCCGGCCCCGGGTCGAGCGCGGGCCCAAGCGGAAGGGGACCAGGTACTTCGGGCCCTACGCCCACGCCTACGCCATCCGCGAGACCCTCGACCTCCTGCTGCGCACCTTCCCCATGCGGACCTGCTCCAAGGGGGTGTTCGACCGGCACCGCCGCCTGGGCCGGCCCTGCATCCTGTTCGACATCAACAAGTGCTCGGGGCCGTGCGTCGGCCGCATCTCGCCCGAGGGCCACCGCCGGATCGTCGAGGAATTCGTCGCCTTCATGGACGGGCGCACCCGCCCGACCCTGCAGCGCCTTGAGGCCGAGATGCGCCAGGCCGCCGAGCAGCTCAACTTCGAGCTGGCGGCCCGGCTCCGCGACCAGCTGGGCAGCGTCCGCAAGGCGATGGAGCGCCAGCAGATGGTCTCCTCGACCCCGGAGGACTTCGACATCGCCGCCTTCGCCGAGGACGACCTGGAAGCGGCCGTGCAGGTGTTCTTCGTCCGCCGGGGCCGGGTGGTGGGGCGGCGCGGCTTCGTGGTCGACAAGGTCGAGGCCCTCGACACCCCCGCCCTGGCCGCGACCTTCGCCCAGCAGCTCTACGGCGACCGGGCCGACGAGGTCCCCCGCGAGGTGTTCCTGCCCGTCCAGCCCGACGGCGCCGACGCCCTGCGGGCCTGGCTGGCCGGGCTGCGGGGCGGCCCGGTCGACTTCCGGGTGCCCCGCCGGGGCGAGAAGCGGGCCCTGCTGGAGACGGTGGCGGCCAACGCCCGGGAGGCCTTCGCGACCCACAAGCTGAAGCGGGCCAGCGACTTCGACGCCCGGGCCCGCGGCCTCAAGGAGCTCCAGGAGGCCCTCGACCTGCCCGAGGCCCCGCTGCGGATCGAGTGCTACGACATCTCCAACCTCCAGGGCAGCCAGGTGGTCGGCTCGATGGTGGTGTTCGAGGACGGCCTGGCCCGCAAGAGCGAGTACCGCCGCTTCGAGATCCGCTCGGTCGAGGGCCAGGACGACGTGGCCTCCCTGCGCGAGGTCCTCACCCGCCGCCTGGCCCGCCTGGCCAGCGAGCGTGACCTGCCCGAGCTCGAGGACGGGCGGCGGCGGAAGTTCGCCTACCCTCCCAACCTGATCGTGGTCGACGGCGGCCGGCCCCAGCTGGCCGCCGCCCTTGAGGCGGTGCGGGCCTCGGCCAGCCCCGACCTGCCGGTGGTCTCGCTGGCCAAGCGGATGGAGGAGGTCTACCTCCCCGGCACGCCCGACCCGGTGGTCATCCCCCGGACCAGCGAGGCCCTGTATCTCCTGCAGCGGGTCCGCGACGAGGCCCACCGCTTCGCCATCACCTACCACCGCAAGCTGCGCGACCGGTCCATGACCCGCAGCGTGCTCGACGGCATCCCCGGGGTCGGGGAGACCCGCCGCCGTCAGCTGGTCCGCCATTTCGGGTCGGCCCGCAAGGCCGCCCAGGCCAGCCTGGAGGAGCTGGCGCAGGTTCCCGGGGTCGGCCCCCAGCTTGCTAAGGTGGTGTACGACCATCTGCACGGAGCCGCCGGGGGGGCCAAGGAGCGGAGCCGATGACACAGGAGTTGCGGACCGAAGATCGCCTGCGGGCGGCCGCGGTCGAGTTCGTGGTGATCACCGGGCTGTCCGGTGCCGGCCGCTCGGAGGCGGCCAAGGTGCTGGAGGACCTGGGCTACTTCGTGATCGACAACCTGCCCCCGTCGCTGATCGGGCGGGTCGCCGAGCTGGCCGTGGTCGGCCGCGACCCGACCCGGGTGGCGCTGGTCATGGACGCCCGCGGGGGCGCCTTCATGGCCGACGTCTCCGAGCTGTCGACCGCCCTCGACCAGCTCAGGGCCCAGGACGTCAACCTCCGGGTGCTGTTCCTGGAGGCCTCCAACGCGGTCCTGATCCGCCGCTTCGAGGCCACCCGGCGCCGCCACCCGGTGGCCGGCGAGCGGGTCGCCGAGTCGATCGCCCTCGAGCGTGACCTGCTGCGCGAGCTGCGGGCCGACGCCGACCTGGTGGTCGACACCAGCGACCTCAACGTGCACGAGCTGCGGGCCAAGATCCTGGCCGCGTTCGCCGACGAGTCGGCCGGCCTGCTGGTGACGGTGGCCTCCTTCGGCTTCAAGTACGGGCTGCCGCTGGACGCCGACATGGTGCTGGACGTCCGCTTCCTGCCCAACCCGCACTGGGTGCCGGAGCTGCGCCCGCTGCCCGGCACCGACCCGGCCGTGCGCGACTACGTGCTCGCCCAGGACGACACCGGCCTGTTCATGGCCCGGCTGGAGGCGCTGCTGGAGACGGCCCTGCCCGGGTACGTCCAGGAGGGCAAGCACTACCTGACCGTGGCCATCGGCTGCACCGGCGGCAAGCACCGCAGCGTGGTCCTGGCCGAGGAGCTGGCCGGCTGGCTGACCGACAAGGGCTACCGGGCCCACGTCGCCCACCGGGACGTGGAGCGCGAGTGAGGGTGGTCGCGCTCGGGGGCGGCCGCGGGCTGGCCGTCACCCTGACCGCCCTGCGGCTGCTCGGGGTGGAGCCGACGGCGGTGGTGACCGTGGCCGACGACGGCGGCTCCTCGGGGCGCCTCCGCCGCGACCTGGGGCTCCTCCCGCCGGGCGACCTGCGCAAGGCCATGCTCGCCCTGGCCGACCCGGCGGCCGAGGTCCGCGAGCTGTTCGCCTACCGGTTCGAGCGCGGCGACCTGGCCGGCCACAACCTGGGCAACCTGGCCCTGGCCGCCCTCACCGACCTCAAGGGCGGGTTCATGGCGGCGCTCGGGGAGGCGTCCCGGTGGCTGGGGGTGCACGGGCAGGTGCTGCCGGCCACGCTGGTGCCGGTGCGGCTCTGCGGCCGGGTCGACGGCCGCCCGGTCGAGGGCCAGGTGGCCATCATGACCGCCACCGGCCGGGTCGAGTCGGTCTGGCTGGAGCCGGACGACCCGGCGGCGGTGCCGGCCGCCGTCCAGGCCGTCCGCCAGGCCGACCTGGTCCTGCTCGGCCCGGGCTCCACCTTCACCTCGGTGGTCCCCAACCTGCTCGTCCCCGAGCTGGCCGGGGCCCTGGTCGAGGACCCGGAGCGCCTGGTCTACATCTGCAACCTGGAGGCCCAGCCGGGGGAGACCACCGGCTTCGCCCCCGAGGCCCACCTGGCCGCCATCCTCGCCCACTGCCCGGGCCTGCGGGTGGCCACCGTGCTCTGCCAGCGCCCCCGGGACGCGGCCGGCGCCGCCCGGGAGCTGCGGGCCTTCGCCGAGCTGGGCGCGGCCGTGGTCCATGCCGAGCTGGCCGCCGACGACCACGCCGGCACCCACGACGCGGCCCGCCTGGCCACCGCCCTCAAGGAGCTGACGTAGGCAGCGGATGAGCAGCAGGGGCGAGTTCACCGTCCGGGTGAAAGAGGAGCTGGCGGCGCTGCGGCCGGCCGCCCCGGCCGAGCGCCGGGCCCTGCTGGCCGCCCTGCTCCGCTTCGCCGCCACCCTCCACATCGGCGGCACCCTCGGCCCCCGCTACACCCTGGTCCTGGCCACCGGGTCGGGCGGGGTCACCCGGCTGGCCTTCTGGCTGCTCCAGTCCGGCTACGGGGTCCGGCCCGACTTCCGGGTCCGCGAGGCCGGCGCCCTGGCCCCCCGGGCCCGCTACGAGCTGGTCCTGGCCGACCGGGTGGAGCGGGTGCTGACCGACAGCGGCATCCTCGACCGGGCCGGCCGGCTCAGCTTCGGGGTCGCCGGCGGCCTGGTCCGGAGACGTGAGGCGGCCGCCTGCTTCGCCAGGGGGGCGTTCCTGGGCCGCGGCTCGGTCTCGGCCCCGACCCGCGAGCCCCACCTGGAGATCGGCGCCCCCGAGGAGCGCACCGCCGCCGACCTGGCCGCCCTCCTGGCCCGCCTCGGCCTGCCGGCCCGGACCGGCGAGCGCGGCCCCGACGAGCACCGGGTGGTGGTCAAGGGCGGCGAGGCCATCGGCCGGGCCCTGCTGGTCATGGGGGCCCCGGCCGCCTACCTGGCCCTGGAGGACGGCCGCATCCGGCGCGAGGTGCGGCGCGAGGCGGTCCGGCTGGCCAACGCCGACCACGCCAACCTGCGCCGCAGCGTGGCCGCGGCCATGGCCCAGGTCGTGGCCGTGGAGCGGGCGGTGTCCCGGCTGGGCTGGGACGGCCTGCCGGCCGACCTGGCCGAGGTGGCCGCCCTGCGGCTGGCCCATCCGGATGCCAGCCTGGCCGAGCTAGGGACTATGCTCGACCCGCCCCGCTCCAAGGGCGGGGTACTGGGACGTCTCCGCCGAATCGAGGCGTTGACGCCACCAGATGGGGGTAGTGAAGAATGAGCCGGATCGTTCAACCTCCCGGGAGGACACCCATGACCGTCCGCGTCGGCATCAACGGCTTCGGCCGCATCGGCCGCAACTACCTCAGGGCCGCCAAGGGCAAGGACGCCGAGGTTGTCGCCGTCAACGACCTCACCGACAACAAGACCCTGGCCCACCTGCTCAAGTACGACTCGACCTTCGGCCGCCTCGACGGGGACGTGTCCTACGACGACGAGTCGATCACGGTCGGCGGCCAGCGGATCGCGGCCAGCGCCCAGCGGGACCCGGCCCAGCTCCCCTGGGGCGACCTCGGCGTCGACGTGGTGATCGAGTCCACCGGCCACTTCACCAAGCGCGACGACGCCGCCCTCCACCTCAAGGGCGGGGCCAAGAAGGTCATCATCTCGGCTCCGGCCAAGGACGAGGACGTCACCATCGTCATGGGGGTCAACCACGAGCAGTACGACCCGGCCAGCCACGACATCATCTCCAACGCCTCCTGCACCACCAACTCGGTGGTCCCCCTGGCCAAGGTCCTGCTCGACAACTTCGGGATCGAGAAGGGCTTCATGACCACCATCCACGCCTACACCAACGACCAGGTCATCCTCGACTTCCCCCACAAGGACCTGCGCCGGGCCCGCTCGGCGGCGGTCAACACCATCCCCACCTCGACCGGCGCGGCCAAGGCCGCCTCCCTGGTCATCCCCGAGCTCAAGGGCAAGCTCGACGGCATCGCCCTGCGGGTGCCGGTGGAGGACGGCTCGCTGACCGACCTGGCCGTGGTGCTCGGCCGCGAGACCACCGTGGAGGAGATCAACGACGCCTACCGCGCCGCCGCCGAGGGCCCGCTGCGCGGGATCATCCGCTACTCGACCGACCCGATCGTCTCCCGCGACATCGTCGGCGACGACGCCTCCTGCATCTTCGACTCGCCCCTCACCCAGGCCAACGGCAACCTGGCCAAGGTGTTCGGCTGGTACGACAACGAGTGGGGCTACTCCAAGCGCCTCGTCGACCTGACCGTGCTGGTCGGCCAGCAGCTGTAATCCGATGGAGCTGCGCACGGTCGACCAGGCCGACGTCGCCGGCAAGCGGGTCCTGGTCCGCAACGACTTCAACGTGCCCCTGGAGGAGGGCAAGGTCACCGACGACCTCAGGGTTCGGGCGGCCATCCCGACCCTGCGGTGGCTGCTGGACAACGGGGCCAAGGTGATCTGCTGCTCCCACCTGGGCCGGCCCAAGGGCAAGCCCGACCCCAGGTACTCCCTGGAGCCGGTCCGGCCGGTCCTGGCCGAACGCCTCGGGACCGAGGTCAGCTTCGTCGACGACGTCGCCGGCGACCAGGCCCGCCAGGCCGCCGAGGCCCTCGGCGACGGCCAGGTGCTGCTGCTCCAGAACCTCCGCTACGAGCCGGGCGAGGAGAAGAACGACCCCGAGCTGGCCGACCGGCTGGCCGCCCTGGCCGAGGTCTACGTTGACGACGCCTTCGGGGCCGCCCACCGGGCCCACGCCTCGGTGGTCGGGGTGGCCGAGCGGCTGGACGCCTACGCCGGCTTCCTGCTCGCCGGGGAGGTCAAGGAGCTGTCGCGGCTGCTCGAGGACCCCGAGCGGCCGTTCACGGCCGTGCTCGGGGGCAGCAAGGTCTCCGACAAGCTGGCCGTGCTCGACAACCTCCTCGGCCGGGTCGACAGCCTGGTCGTGGGCGGCGGCATGTGCTTCACCTTCCTGGCCGCCCAGGGCCACGAGATCGGCGACTCGCTGTTCGAGCCCGAGCAGGTCGAGGCCGTCCGTCAGCTGCTGGAGACGGCCAAGGGCCAGGGCAAGCCGGTGCTGCTGCCCACCGACGTGGTCGTGGCCCGCGAGGTCAGCGAGGACGCCGAGGCCCGCACCGTGCCAGCCGGCGGCATCGAGGCCGGCTGGAAGGGCCTGGACATCGGCCCGGCGAGCGCGATGGCGTTCGCCGGTGCCGTGGCCGACGCCCGCACCGTGTTCTGGAACGGGCCCATGGGCGTGTTCGAGCTGGAGCCGTTCGCCGCCGGCACCAAGACGGTCGCCGAGGCGGTGGCCGCCGCCGACGGCTACACGGTGGTCGGCGGGGGCGACTCGGCCGCCGCCCTGGCCGAGCTCGGCCTGGCCGACCGGGTCGACCACCTGTCCACCGGCGGCGGGGCCAGCCTCGAGCTGCTCGAGGGCAAGACCCTGCCCGGCGTCGCCGCCATCCCCACCGCCTGAAGGAGGGCCCGCCGTGGCGCGCCGCCCGCTGATCGCCGGCAACTGGAAGATGCACAAGAACCACCTGGAGGGCGTCCAGCTCACCCAGAAGCTGGCCTGGGCGCTGTCGCGCGAGGACACCGACGCCGTCGAGGTGGCCGTCTGCCCGCCGTTCACCGCCCTGCGCAGCGTCGGCACCCTGATCGACGGCGACAAGCTGCCGATCGCCCTCGGCGCCCAGGACTGCCACCCCGAGGCCCAGGGCGCCTACACCGGCGAGATCTCGGCCTCGATGCTGGCCAAGCTGGGCGTCCAGTACGTGATCGTCGGCCACTCCGAGCGCCGCCAGTACGCGGGCGAGGACGACGAGCTGGTCAACCGCAAGGCCAGGGCCGTCCTCGGGGCCGACATGCGCCCGATCGTCTGCGTGGGCGAGGTCCTCGAGGAGCGGGAGTCGGGCCGCACCGCCGAGGTCGTCCAGGGCCAGGTCCGCGGCTCCCTGGCCGGCCTCAGCGGCGACCAGGTGGCCGGCCTGGTCGTGGCCTACGAGCCCGTCTGGGCCATCGGCACCGGCCGGGCCGCCACCGCCGACGACGCCCAGGAGACGATCGCCGTCATCCGCTCGACCGTCGCCGACCTGGTCGGCCAGGGCGCCGCCGACGAGCTCCGCATCCAGTACGGCGGCAGCGTCAAGTCCAGCAACGCCGAGGAGCTGGCCACCAAGCCCGACGTCGACGGCGCCCTGGTCGGCGGGGCCAGCCTCGACGCCGACGAGTTCGCCCTGATCGTCAAGGGCTCGGCCCGTCGCGCCCGCTGATACACTCGGCCGGTCTCGCCGGTTGTCTCCTCGCGCGCTAAGGACTGCCCGATGATCCCGCTGCTGATCGTCATCGACGTGATCGCGTCGCTCACCCTGATCCTGTTCATCCTCCTCCACGCCGGCCGCGGCGGCGGCCTCTCCGACATGTTCGGCGGCGGCATGAACACCAGCCTCGGCGGCTCAACGGTGGTCGAACGCAACCTCGACCGCCTCACCGTCGCCGCCGCCACCGTCTTCGGCATCACCAGCGTGTTCCTCGCCCTGCTCCTCAAGCCGTAGGACCGGGACCGGGTCGCGGGGTCCATGCGGAGCCGGGCCCTGACACGGGTGGTCCCTCGATCCCGGGTCGTCGTGCTGGTGGTGGCCCTGGTCGCCGTGGCCGGGTGCACGGGCGGTGGGTCGAAGGGTCCCGACACTTCCACTGGGACCGACGGGGGAGCGGCGCCCCAGGGCCGGACCGGCGGGACCCTGGCCATCGCCCTGCTCGACCCGGGCCCCCTCGACCCGGCCCGCGCCGGCGGGCTCGAGGACGAGGTCGTCCTCGGCAACCTGTTCGACGGCCTCACCACCATCGACCCCTCCGGCGCCGTCCGCCCCGCCGTCGCCACCTCCTGGTCCAGCGACCCGGCCCTGCGCCGCTGGGAGTTCCGCCTCCGCCCCGGCGCCCGCTGGTCCGACGGCTCCCCCCTCCGCGCCACCGACTTCACCTTCGCCTGGCACCGCCTCGCCGATCCCAGGACCACGCCCCGCCCCGAGGCCCGCAACCTGCTGTCAGGCGTCACCGGCTACCGGCCGTTCGCCGCCGGCCGGGCCCGCTCCATCACCGGCCTCCAGACCCCCGACCCGGCCACCCTCGTGGTCCAGCTCGACCACCCCTTCGCCGACCTCCCCGCCCTGGTCGCCGCCCTCCCGCTGTCGCCCCTCCCCGCCGACCTGGTCCGGCCCGACCCGGCCGCCTACCTGACCCAGCCGGTCGGCAGCGGCCCCTTCCGCCTGGCCGCCCCGGCCCGCCCGGGTCGCTCCCTGACCCTGGACCGCAACCCCGCCTACTGGGGCTCCCCGGCCCTCCTCGACAAGGTCAGCGTGCACCCGGCCCCCGACGAGCAGACCGCCTGGCTCGAGCTCCAGAACGGCCGCGTCTCGTTCGCCCCCGTCCCCCCCGACCAGCTCCCCGCCGCCCGCACCGTCCACGGCCCCTCCGCCGACGGCCGCACCACCCCCGGCCTCCTCCAGGGCCCCACCCTCACCACCTGGCACCTGGCCTTCAACCTCAGGTCGAAGCTGGGCCGCGACCCCCGCTGGCGCCGGGCCGTCTCCCTGGCCGTCGACCGCGACCAGCTCGCCACCGCCCTGGCCGGGTCGCCGGCGGCCACCCTGGTTCCCCCCGTCACCCCCGGCGGCGGCACGGGCAGCGGGGCGGCGCCTCCTGCCTGCCCGGCCTGCGCCCACGACCCGGCCGAGGCCCGCGCCCTGCTCGCCACCCTCAAGACCGCCGGCACCCCGGTCACCCTGTCCATCCCCCCAGGGCCCGAGGCCCGCCGCATCGCCACCCTCCGCGCCAC
>OBLS010000899.1_pt1 | contig 11657 bp, 11 predicted proteins | sample 1519901 | NCBI WGS metagenome assembly OBLS01 (sample SAMEA3113585, study PRJEB22503) | soil metagenome
TGGTATTTTTGAAGTAATCCTTCGAGACCCTTTTCTCCCACTGCTCCTCCAGCTCTGTCAATGGCCTTGCCATTCATGAAGATTATAAATGTCGGAATAGCGTATACATCAAATCTCATTGCCAATCCTTGGTTATCGTCGACATTCAACCTGCCAAATGATACCTTATCGCCATATTTTTTTGCTAATTTGTCAAATATGGGAAGCATAAATTGGCATGGTCCACACCAAGTCGCCCAAAAGTCTACTAAAACTGGCTTGCTTCCACTTACTATTTCATCAAAGTTTGTTTCAGAAAGCTCCATTAAAGCCTGGTTACCACTTGCATGCGCACTAGAAGCTTTTTTTTCAACACTCATGTTTTCTATGAATTAGATGATGTATTTGATATTTAAGATTTTTTAATCTTTAAGCAACTTTCATTGTCTGAAAACGCTTTCCTATATTATTAGATATTTTCATACTAAACAATTTTTATAATTTCAATATTATTTTGGGATACAACGCATGGTCAAAAATTACAATAAAAACATAGATTATAGATCTAACAAGAATCTAGTCGTAATTATGTTTTCTTTTCGTTTAATTTCCATTTCATGATAGGTTACTGCCTTGATTTCAACCTTATAATGATGCTTTTGTAGGTCTAATGCTTCTCCCTTACCAATACCTTTAAGAAAATAATTGCCATTACTTTCAGAGATTTTAACTTTGAAATCTGATAATACAATATTATCAATTAATATTCTTAGCATAACTTTCTCTAACCAATCATAAAGTAAATTTTCGATATCATATCCTTTGGCAATGATTTCATATTCTTGGTCAGGAGTGATCTCTTTAATATGAAACATTGTATTAACAAGTCCTTTGGCAGAATTTTCAAATGCCTCATCTAACGAGCTGCCGTAAGCCTCAATGATTGCATCTGTCATATGATCAAGATATCGAAACTCTATTTTTGTCACTGTAATGGTACAAAACTTAGATGTTATTATAATTGATCGTAAAATCTAAATGTCAACAAATTACTGCGTTCATTATGAAGTTAGAAATTCCCCGTGGAATGAGAGACATAGAAGCAGAGGAACTACATAATATTAATTATATTAAAGAGAAATTCATGGAAACCACGTGTCTCTTTAACTTCAAGGTTATGGAGCCATCGCCTTTGGAGATGCTTACCACGCTAGAAGCGAAGGCTGGAGCATCCATATCAAATGAAATCTATAGTTTTACTGATAAGGGACATAGAAATATTGCATTAAGATTTGATCTCACAATTGGTCTTACTAGATTCGTAGCAACAAGGAGAGATTTAAAGATGCCTGTCAAACTGGCATCTTTTTCTGACGTATGGAGATATGACGAACCACAAGCAGGACGCTATCGGTATTTCCATCAATGGGACATAGAGATCTATGGCCCATTCAGCAAAGAATCTGATGCAGAGGTAATCGAATTTGTTTCAGTATTTTTGAAAAAACTGGGACTAAATGTTATGGTAGAAGTGAATGATAGACAGTTAATTGAGGAATACATTAAACAGAAACTTGGTGTTGCAGAAGAACAAATAATCCCTGATATTTTGAGGGCAGTTGACAAGGTTACAAAGAAGAGCCTCTCCGAGCTATATGAGGAATATAAAGATAAAATTAATTTCTCAACACTTCAGCATCTAGTTGATCTATCAAGCATAAAAGGAAGTGTCGACGAAGTTTATTCAAAAGCAGATCTAAAAGGATTAGAAAGTTGGAGTAATGTCGTAGCATTGATGGACTCACTAAAATCCAGAAGAGTTGATAATATCAGAGTTAATCTCGGAATTGTAAGAGGACTAGATTATTATTCAGGAGTAGTCTTTGAAGCATTTGATCCATTTATTGAATTGGGTGCACTTGTTGGCGGAGGCAGGTATGATAGATTAACTCATGCTTTCGGCAGAGAGGATATTGGTGCAATTGGCGCAGCAGGAGGGGTAGAAAGGATAATGATGGCTCTTAAAAAAAATGGAATTCTAAAATACGTGCCAAAACAAATGGTTTATGTTGCATATACTTCAAGTATTATAAAAACTTCGGCGTTAGGAATAGTTTCAATTTTGCGAAGCAGCGGAATTAGCACTGACTATAACCTTAATAATGGAAGATCACTTAGGAAACAACTTGATGATGCAGCGTCAAAAGGTGCGGTTCTAACTGTGATAGTGGGACCTGAAGAAATTCAGAAAGGAGAGGTAACCGTGAGGTCGATGGATGATGGCACTGAGAGTAAACAAAAAGTAAACGAATTGGCAAAAGTTTTGGATAGAATGTTTCACTAGATTTGTATCATTCCACTGCTCTTCATTTTTGTAATTCCCGATGCCTTTTTATCATAAACATTTCTGACTACTAGATCCGGCGGTTCATAGCTGACGTATATATCACCAACTTCTAGATCTTGTATATTGTAGTTAATTTGAATATGTTCCTCCTTGATTCCATTTTCTACTAATTTTTTCTTAGCCTTATTAACTATTTCTTCATCAGAAGTATTGGGAGCCAGAAATACCTTACCTTTGTATTCTATGGGCATGTGTCTTTATGTGGTGTTGATTACTAAAATAGGTTAAAGAACTTTATATATTGTTGAGAAAATTATCTTTGGATCCTCAATACGCTAGCAAAGACCATTATAATATATTGTATCTCATAAATAATAGAGAGAGGATAAACAATAACGGCTCTATTATTGCTATTGCAGAGTAAATGGCAGAGTCAGATCGATGATTATTGTTTCGGATAATTTCAAAAAAATTCTAATAATAATATTCGTTGATTAGATGTAGTAAACTTTCAACTCGTAACAAAACTCTACAATATTAGGTTTTCTGGATTTATTTGGTGATTAGACGCAGCATTTCCTAGTTCGTAATAAATAAAAAGAGTAACAATTAGTTATTACTATAGTCATGGTAAATATGCTAAAAGATATACGTGAGAATCGATTAACACAATTGATATCCCGAGGCAGATATTGGTAATTGACAGATACTATTTCACATGATGTCATTATTGTTGGATCAGGTCTAGCTGGTCTGCGAGCTGCTATATCAGCTGCTACCATAGATAAAAAGCTGAGCATTGCGGTGATTTCAAAGGTACAGGTCATGCGTTCCCATTCTGTTTCTGCTGAAGGTGGAACAGCGGCCGTTCTCTTTGAGGAGGAAGGTGATAATCAAGAGTCCCATATCTATGATACTATCAAGGGTAGCGATTTCCTTGCTGATCAGGATGTAGCAGAAAGACTGGTATCGAATATGCCATATGAAATATATCAGCTGGATCATTGGGGAATGCCATGGTCAAGGAGGGAGGATGGCAGAATAGGTCAGCGTAAGTTTGGTGGTTATTCATATCCACGGGCTACTTATGCACAGGACAAAGTAGGCTTTTATGAGATGCAAACACTATATGATACATGTCTTAAATATGATAACATTCACTTCTATAACGAATGGTTTTGTACTAAAATTCTAAGGGATGCAAATAATTTTAGGGGTCTGACAGCTATTGAAATGAAGACGGGTAACTTTTTCAAATTCAAATCTCCAGCAGCAATAATATGTACAGGCGGCGCTGGAAGAATTTACAGCTTTTCTACGTACGCTTACTCTTCAACGCCGGATGGCTTAGATATGGCATATCGGGCTGGGCTTGCTTTAAAAGACATGGAGTTCGTCCAGTTTCACCCTACAGGTATCCTGCCATCAGGCATATTAATTACAGAAGGTGCACGAGGAGAAGGAGGGTATCTTATAAATAATCAAGGAGAACGGTTTATGAAAAAATATGCTCCAGGGAAACTCGAATTGGCTCCAAGGGATGTAGTGTCGCGGTCGATGATTCGAGAAATTCAAGAAGGAAGAGGTTTTAAACATGAATCCGGTGCAGATTGTCTGAAACTTGATCTATCTCATCTAGGAGCCGAGCGGGTAAAGGAGCGTCTGTCAGGAATCAGAGAAATAGGTATCAAATTTTCCGGAGTCGATATTATTAATGAGCCAATTGAAATTCGACCAGTATGTCATTATATGATGGGTGGAATTAATTCAAACATAGATGGTGCTACTGAAATGAATGGGCTATGGTCTGCTGGTGAGGCTGCATGTAACAGTACACATGGTGCCAATCGTCTTGGTGCAAACTCTACTTCTGAATGTCTTGTGTGGGGTAGAATTACAGGAGAATTAGCCGCTCAATATGCACTGAAGTCAAAGGGGTCTTCATTATCTATATCGGAACAGGATATCATAGAAGAAGAAAAGAGGATTTTTGATGGAATATTTAGAGGGAGGGGTCAGGTTAATCCGTATGAGATAGGAAAGGAATTGACTGATACCATGGATGCTAAAGCATACGTATTTAGAAAAGAACAGGACCTTGCCGAAGGTTTAAAGAAGGTAAAGGAATTAAAAACATTAGGGTGGAAGCATGTGGATGATCAAGCAAAAGAGTATAATACTAATTTTATAAATGTCATGGAGATAGATTCAATGCTGAGGATAGCAGAAGTGGTATTTACTGGGGCTTTAAACCGTCGAGAATCAAGGGGTGCGCATGCGAGAGAGGACTATCCGATGCGCGATGATGTCAATTTTCTAAAGCATACCCTTGCTTACTTTGCAATTGACGGACCACCAAAGATGGCATGGTCTCCAGTTACCTTTACACGTTATGCGCCAGTGGAGAGGAAGTACTAATGGAAAGATTCAAAGAAAGTACTTTTAGTCGCAATAATCGTGAGGGTTTGAAAGGATGGCTAAATCCCTCTAGATATGGCTGGGAGCGTGTATCATACTGGCTACAAAGATTAACCGGAGTATTCTTGCTAGTTTATTTTATCGGTCATGTTTACGAAACAAGTAATCTAACAAGAGGTCCAGATGCATGGAATGCTATGCTGGAGCTAACTCAAACACAATGGGGACATCTTTTCTTAATATTGGTGATAGGAACAAGTACGTTCCATTCTGCTAATGGTATTAGATTGATATTTACCCATGGTGGTAAGGGATTGGGAAAAGCTGGAAGACCAGACTATCCTTATGATGCGATATCACTTAACTATCGGCAGAAGTCTGGAATATGGGTTGCATTAATATTATCCGCTCTAGCAATGCTGTACGGATCAAGTGTACTTTTTGGCGGAGAATAGAAAATAAAAGGAGAGGTAATGATGGAGACAAGAAGGATAATCCTGCGCGAAAGTCAAATAATGAAGATACAGTACATTACAGCAATAGCGGCACTTCTTGTAGTGGCTGTGCATATCTTGATGCGTCTGATAATGCCATATAATATGAGCCTGGAGTATGAAAATGTGATCGTAAACTACCATAATATTCCCTACGCACTTCTTCTTGAGTCGATACTTATACTCATTGCAATACATGGCTTTAATGGCTTAAGAGTCATATTACTTGAGTTCCGACAGAATAAGATATGGGAGAACGGTGTTACAGTATTCACTATAGCGGCGATGATAGTCATAATTGCATATGGTACTAGAACAATAGTAATAGCTAATCAGCTAGGATTGAATTAGAAATGATGGAAATAATCAAAAAAATAGGAATGATAAGAAATAGGAATGTAAAAGACCATGATGATGATGATAATAATAATAATAGGAAGAGTGCACTTCGCGATAAGGTTGTCATAAAAGTATTCCGTGCTAACAGAATCAAAGGAGATCCTGTCAGATATGATTCCTTTGAGGTGCCAGTACAGCGTTGGACAACTGTCCTTGATGCTCTTATTTATGCAAAGAGCAATCGTGACAGTAGCATTGGAATAAGATATTCATGTCGAATGGCCTCATGCGGCTCTTGTGGAATGAAAATTAACGGGATTCCTAGACTTGCTTGTTACACAAAGATTTCAGAGTTAGAGGGTAGTACAATCACCTGTGAACCTCTTCCAAATTTCCCTCATATTCGTGACCTTGTAACAGACTTTTCACAATTTTTTAATCACCACAAAGAAATGAAGCCCTATATACATAATGAGAACGTAGATATAATAGACAGGCAAAAATTATCCGAATTCAAACAAAGTCCAGAAGATGTTGACAAATATTTACAGTTCTCCTATTGTATTAGGTGTGGGTTATGCTACTCTGCATGTCCTACTGTAGCAACAGATACAAAATTCCCTGGTCCTCAGGCTCTATCACAAGCTTACAGATACTATGCAGATACACGGGACAATGATAAGAAAGAGCGAATTAATATTGTAGATGATAGACATGGTATTTGGAGATGTCATTTTGCTGGCTCATGTAGTGTAGTTTGTCCAAAAGGTGTAGATCCAGCATTGGGAATTCAGTTATTACGAGGTCATCTTATGGGACTTTCAAAAAATGAAAAAAAAATAGCAAAACTGGAGGATCGAAGTAGAAGTTGATACAAAGAGGAAGGTCAAAATAATTTCATTTTTTATCTCTGCTAATTCGCTATGTGGTAGATTAAAATACAGGCTTATCATAGGATCAATTAATCAGATTCTGATATCGAGTTTATGATGAAACAAATTAATATCTAGTTTGAAAATACTTTTTGGAAATGATAACGTTAACTTTATGCTCATCCACACTAAATTTGGACTAATTTAAAAATTTTAGGATTTAGGTGGAAGCTTACTTTCATTTACTTGCTTATTTATCGCATCAGCCATGAAATGGTTGCTAACATTGACTTTGACACCTTCAATCCCTTGAACTTTATAGACATTGTCTCTGACATCTTGAGCAATCTTGAAACCAAATACTGCGGGACAGAACGGGCTTGTTAAGTGTAAATCGATATCTACATTCGCTGCATTAATATCTACTTTGTCAACTAATTCTAATTCCATTATAGAGACTCCAATTTCTGGATCCACAATCTTGGTTAATTCATCAAATATTAATCTACGAGTCTGCTGAATATCCTGACTCATGACAACATTAAATTTGTACAAACCCTATATAACTATTGCACAGAATTGGGAAAAGTTAAACTGTCCCATGGATCTTAAATGATATAGAATCAAAATTATATGCATTAATAGATTTTGATTTTTTTTCAAAAAAACAATGGCTTTGGCTCCGTCGTCATATATAATATCTTAAAATAAAACTATTTTATTAGTCTATTTATGTATCGGTCACGACCGAGAGGTACACTCGATGATGATACTTTGAAGTTTCTCTCCTCCATAGATATTGATCAAGGTATATTAAATTATGACATAATAGGAAGCGAAGCACATTCTATGATGTTGTATGATATTGGCATTTTGTCTATGTCAGAATTAAAGAAAATCTTGCAAGCTTTGGAGGATATTAAAAAGAATCCTTTACAGCTAAAAACAGACACTTTTGAAGACATTCATGAATCATTAGAAGCATTTGTGATAAAACAAGCCGGCATTGATGCTGGCGGTAAAATGCATACTGCAAGATCGAGAAATGATCAGGTAATACTTGACATTAGAATGAAGGTGCGTGACGATATTAACAATATTTGTCTAGCAATTATTGATCTGATTGATTCTCTATTGGAAAAGGCAACCGAGAATAAAGAAAGTGTAATGCCTATGTATACTCATCTTCAGCAAGCTCAGATAGGAACCTTTTCTCATTATCTTTTGTCCTATTCCGATGCGCTTTTTAGAGATATGGATAGACTTTATATTACATATGGAAGAAACAACCAATCACCGCTGGGCGCATGTGCAATAGGTGGATCAACAATTAACATTGATAGAAGAACAACTGCTGTTTTCTTAGGCTTTGACGGATTAATAAGAAATTCTGTTGACGCAACTAGTTCACGGGATGCGCTTATAGAGTATACTTCAGGGATCTCAATCTTCATGACTACGTTAAGTAGATTGGCGGAAGATTTTATACTCTGGTCGACAGCTGAGTTTGGATATTTGGATATCTCTGATGAATATAGTTCCACATCTAGCGCAATGCCGCAGAAAAAGAATCCAGATCCTTTAGAACTTGTCAGGGCAAAAGCGTCCTCTGTTCTTGGTAATTTGGTATCGATCCTCTCAATTGTAAAAGCTCTTCCATCGGGCTACAGCAGAGACCTGCAAGAGTTAAAACCCCATCTATGGAGAGCATCAAGTACTGCTCTTGAAGCTGTAAAAATAGTAAACAGAGTTGTAAAATCAATTGATGTTCATACAAGGAGAATGCAAGAGTCAGCAAATAATAGCTATGCTCTATCAGTTGATATTGCAGAACAATTAGTTGTGAAGAAGGGAATACCATTTCGTATTGCTCATAAACTAGTCGGATCTCTTGTTGAGAAAGCAATTCGCAAAAATAAAACCCAGGTTATAATGTTAGAAGAACAAGATATTAAGGAGGTGTTGGAAAAAATTAAGTTAAATTTGCAACCAAACGAATTAATGCATTTTATTCAAGAAGTTACTCCTCAAAGAGCTCTTGAGTTACGAATCTCTTTCGGTTCGCCAAATCCAAAAGAACAGGTAGAAATGATTATCCTTTCTAGGCATAGGCTAGCTGGTTATAAAGAGGGAGTTCCAAAACGAAAAAAATACGTCGATTCTGCTTTCCAGAACCTTACGAGAACTGTTGAAAATTACTTAAAAGACTAGCTAAATTCTCAATGATAATAACAAAGACCTTTATGATGATAACTCTTTTGTAGATAGCTTAGAGATAAAATTGCATTGAATCATATCTATATATAATATTGATTATCAAAAAATACTGAGAACAGAGGATAACATCAAAAGCGTATAATATAGATTTCGCTTGAATAATTTTTGTTTCCTGGAGGAAGTAGGTAATTCCACTTCACTGTATCGTATTTGGTATTCTTTATTTTTTAAAAGTAATTTAAAACGATGACTTTTTTATTGTTCAGAGATAACAGTAAATAGCAGAAATTGATGTTTATTGCCTAAATATCAATATAATATTATTTGAAGATTATTCTTCTATCATAATTAAACAAAAAGAAAACTTAGCCCGGCCCAGATTCGAACTGGGGTCAAAGGCTCCAAAGGCCTCTATGCTTGGCCACTACATTCGACGGAATTTCACTTTCCTCTACCGGGCTTCCGGGCATATTTTCGTATATTTTACTATCTTTAGAATGTTACGCAAGATTTGTTATAAATGAAAACATCTTATCAATGGGATCATCCATACTATCAAGGATATGCCTTGCTCTATTCTCTTGAGTAGTAGTATAGTGTTTGTCTAATAACATCTTGTTACTTAATCTAACAATGTCTCTAGAACTATTAGCCCGTTTTACGAGACCTGAGTTGATCAAGTACTTTTCAATGTAAAAGCGAATAGGAGCAATAGAGATAGCAGGTTTTCCAAGTAATGATGCTTCGGCTGTCATTGTCCCTCCAGCCCCTATGAATAAGTCAGCTAATGATATTAATAAGGTGCCGTCGAGAACATTCTGCATAATATATGCTTTTCCAGCATATCTTTTTGTTAATTTGGTTATCTGGTCTTCATATCTGCACAGAATAATTATGTTAGTCGCCGCAGATAAATTATCTACAATAGCATCAACCATAGAGATACTGTTTTCTAGCTTTTTGTCTGCGATATAGGAAGCTTTTGTCTCTTCTAATCTAATCAAAACATTCTTTTTCGATATTTCAAGACCGATTTCATTGATCAAATTGGATGGCGATGATGAAGAAGATAAAGGGTTCCGTTTGAGCCACACAACAGGATCTAACGCTCTATATCTCGTTATCCTAGTACTTGGAATCCCAAATTTATTCCATGCAGAATAAGGTATAACCCACGGAGAAAACAGATGGTCTATAAGTGGTATTGTAAGTCTTGCAACGGCTTCAGCATGGGGGGAATCATTGAATCCAATATGGCTGACTCCAAGTCCAAATGCAACTCTAGCTGCTTCGGGCGATGAAAAAGATATCGCAACATCAGGCTCGAATTGCTTTACCATATGAGCAAGTTCAAATATCCTATTAGCACTTTCACACAGTTTTTCGTATTTACCTGCTCCTCCATGTCTTCCAACAATTTTAAGAGGAAGCTGCTTAATCTTTGACAGCTCTACTACTTCTCTATATTCCCTTGATGTGCATAATGATTCATGACCAGCTTCCTTAAACAAATCTATTGCAGGTTTAAAAAACATTACCTGTTTTGGTGTTAAAATATCAAACCAAACTCTCAAAGTTAATCAAATGAGGGGATTGCAATGGAAAAACCTTTTCTTTAACCCTCCTTTAGATAGCTAAGGAGATCGAGGCTATGCGCATATGGAGAGGAGTCGTTATATAATTTGAGCGCCGGATCAGCGTCATCAACAACAATAACTGCCGCGGTATATGGACTAAGTACGGAAGGGTACCGCATTGCCTCTTCTATTGCAATTAAGGGATCAAAGGTTTCGTTAATCGATGAATCAGCTCGAATGGCTATAACGTTAAAGCCAGATATTGCTCGGATCTATCCTAATGTGAGCGCTTTGATAGAGGATGAGCCCTTACTAGGTCTTGAACCGATTGACGTTGCAATTAGCGATGCTGCCTATATATTTTTTGCACCACGAATCCGGAAGATAGGACAAGAGGTAAAGAGTGATGTTACATCCAAGTTTAGGGATGCAATTAGAGCCTTGAAAAGAGGTTCTTCAATTATCTATACTCTTCCCACAGGGATAGGTGGGAGTAACGAAAACATTGCATTAATCGAACATATAACTGGTATGTCAGTAGGCAAAGATATTTTCTATTATTATATGCCAATCAACACAGATGATATTATAGCCTCTGAAACTTTGATAGGTTCATTAAAATCAAGACAGGATACACACATCACCAAAATGCTATATGATCCTAACATGCATGGTAAATTGAATTATGTAAATGTTATTTCTGCAGAATTTGTCCATTCTATCAAGATCTTAGGACATTATACAGGGATGGCCAGCATCTTAGAAATCTGTAAACATACCCACGACGCTAGCAGCCGTAAGGAAGTTATGCATCATGGATACAGTGACATATATCTAGATGATGTTGCAAATGGATTGTATGACCTAAGAGCAATTAGTTCATCTCTAAGCGGCGCAGGACCATTGATGTATCTTGTTAACGGAACTCTCAAAGCAATAGAAGGTTATATAAAACACCTGATAGATGAAATTAGGGATATTTTAAGGAAACGCGACCTGAAGGCAAGTAGAACTAAAGTGGCCATTGCTTGGACATTAGATCCAAACGAGATGAGAGGAGACAAGATAGAATTACTATCTTCCCTTGAATCAAGACTTAAAGATTATATAGGAGACGTTGAGCGACAGCAAGGTGTTGCTTTTGATCTATATCCAAGCGATAAAACTATGATAGTTCTAGCATGTTCTAAGTATGATTTTGCCAAAGTTATGTCAAAAAACAAACAAAACTCAGATTTTATATTGATGAAAGCAAATCCCGCGTGCGAAACTGCAGTTGATAAAGTTTCATCAGAAAAATAATTAAGAAATTATAGTAATCAAGATTTTCTAAACGGCTTTAAATTCATATATAATAATAATCTTTAAGATATCTTAAATATTCTGTATTCCAAAGAAAAATTAGTGGTCATCA
>OBLS010000900.1_pt1 | contig 11639 bp, 12 predicted proteins | sample 1519901 | NCBI WGS metagenome assembly OBLS01 (sample SAMEA3113585, study PRJEB22503) | soil metagenome
TGAGGAAGAAGACTTTGAGGAAGAAGACTTTGAGGAAGAAGACTTTGAGGAAGAAAACTCTATTCAGATATGCTGCACATGGGGGAGCAGTTTAGAAGATGGAAGCCTAACGTATCATATCGATGATGATGATATGTCAGAAGAACAGCAGCAGGCAGTACGAAACGCAGTCCACGAATGGGATACAAAGATAGAACCTCTGGAACTTGAAGAGGAGTCAAGCAAGAAAATATCTGATATAACAATAGAATTAGGGGATGACAATGACGGGGAAGAATTAGCAGGACAAACCATAACAATATCTAATGGATATGGTTTTTTGGTTAATGCACAGATAACTATTTACAAAGGAGTACAGGAGTATGATTTTGATACTGCGACAATAGGACAGGTCGCGAAACACGAGATGGGCCATGCTCTTGGTCTTGGACACGCGAATTTTGATGGAAATCTTATGGCGGAAATGGTCAATTATGGAACAGCTACCGTTTCTGAGTGTGAGATTAATGCTGTAATCGAGGCTAACTATTGGAAGCTAGGAGGTGACGGTAATTCTGGTCCCAGTATTACACCTTCCAATAGTATAACCTGTTAGAAATATCATTAAAAAAACCTTAGTCCCTGCGGTTTACACTTATCATGTGGGTAACCAAGTGTGTTGCAAGTATTGTATTAATTTTATTTACCAGCGATGGTGAATAGGTTTAAAAGATTTTAGAATGTTTTTTATCATACTATAACCCTAGTCTTACTAATTATGAATTTTGTTCATGTAGTATTCCCGTAAAGGTCCACTGAAATAGATGCACTGCATGGAATAAATTCGATCAAGTTAATAGTACTGTATTACACTGATACACTATAATGGACATCTCTAAAGGTTTTGACGGTGGTATTCATGCTATTGGTGCTCTCATTCTTTATAAATGCATTTACCAGAACACTCAACAATTGAGCGTATTTCCAAAGTTAATGCATTGGGTAGCGTTTCAAGAAGTGCATCAGATGGAGCAAGCTGTCCTGTTCTTATAATGCATTAGCTGTCATGGATAATAATCATGATGATGATAGAAAAAGTAATGATCATTCTACTCGCAAGGAAAAGTTTTATGCTATCCATCAAGAAATAGCAAAATTAATAGCCGAAGAACAAATGGCTGCGGCAACAGATGGCACAAGTATTCTGAATGCCGTAACAGAATGTAAAGCAAGAGTCCTACGATTGTTAAAAGATCCGAATCGAAAAAAATTTTTTACCTCAAATATTGAAAGTTCCGACGCCTTTCTGCTCTCTCACACGGATTCAAAAGCAAATTTGGTGATATTGTATGTAGACCTTGTCGGCTCTACGCACATGAGCACTGTTCTTGAACTAAGAGATCTTGCTACTATTTTACAGATATTTATACAGGAAATGAGTATTATGGCGATAAAAAATCATGGCTATATTTTAAAGTATGTTGGAGATGCAGTGATTGTTTACTTTCCTATAATTGACAACAATTTTTCCCTAGCTTCCAACAACGCAATTTCTTGTGCACTAAATATGCTACTTATAGTCCAGCAAGGAATAAATCCTATAATCGAAGAGTTTGGATTTTCTAAGCTTCAGATTAAGATCGGTATAGATTCAGGCGAAAATGCAATAGTTGAATATGCATTTAACATAAAGAATTCCCATGTCGATATCATAGGATATCCCATGAACATAGCAGCTAAGATTACATCTTTAGCAAAGCCAAATCATATTTTAATTGGCATTATTACCTACCGACGCCTTGATTCAAAGGTAGAACATCGCCTAAGGAAATTGGGTTTAGAAAATATTGAATACATTGATTACCAAACAGGGGATGCATATAGTATTCTTTCACTGCCTTTAGACAATTATTTCTAATTAAAACTATATATGCTATTGAAGGAAGATTTCAGTTTAAAGTAGATAAGATAATATAATATCAGATTTACATAATATGGAAATATGAATAGTTGGCACAAAAAAGTTTTGCTTCACATGATACAAAAATCTAATCATGTTATGATAAGAGCCAATATTTGTCTAAGGCCATAAAAGAAATGAGATAGAATAAGTTTGGAAGATTGATTTACTTCTAAAATGTATCCTGGCCTTTTTACTCTATTTTTATATCTTTTCCTTTAGTTTTTGACTCTTGCTTTTTGTTAAACGTAATTTCAAGTATTCCATTCTTATAGGTTGACCTAGCCGTTTCGGTGTCGACTTCTGGAGGTAAATCTATAACTTCATGGTATTTTCTCTGTGGATCATTACTATTAACCTCTACAGACTTATCATTGACATTTATCTTAATATTCTCTTTATTTACACCTGGCATTTCAAGTACCACTTTGACCTCCCTATCTGTTGTAGTTATATCTGCTAATGGTTCTCTCTCACTTGAAATCAAAGGTCTATTGGAAGCTCCAAGTCCAAATCCCGCGAGAGGTGATCTTACGTTACCAAATTCCCTCACCCTTGGCTTGCCATCTGGACCTATCGTCATGGAATATCCATACACAAATGGCCCCATTTCTCTTACTTTACTTCCTTCCGGAGTTTCATATTCTCTTATCAGGTCTTTTGGCGCTTTTGTCTGTATGTCTTTGAATTGATCTTCAAACATCCTTTCCATCTCTCTTCTCATTTCATCGAATTGTCCAAAGATGTTACCTCTACGGCCTCCAAATAACCCTTTTCCTCTCCTAAACCAATCTTCTGGTTCAATATCCCAAAAGCTCATCTTAGTTATCTCTTCGTATTCATCATAAATAAGCAGCACTCCTGCAGTGGATTACACTGGAACCCAGAGTGGTAGATTATCTTATTATATGTAATTTCATTTGAAAAAGACATAATAACTCCTCGTCATCATCTCAAACCATAAGTTTTGAGTTTGAAGTTGTAAAGCCAATAGAGCGACAGTCGTCCAGTTTCGTCCAGGACGTCAGATCTCCAATCTGAAAACCCAGGTGCAAATCCTGGCTGTCGCACTGGAGCTAATACACGAACTTGGAGGACATTCGAAAAAAGACAACAAGCTTCAGTACAGATCCTGGATCAATTTATTGTTCCAGATGGAATACGTTATTGATTTCACCTTTAGATGCTGTTTGTGTGGGCTTGGTTTCATCTTTGTATATTTAGAGATTTTGTTATACTATGAGCTAAAAGCTTTTAAAATTTATATGATTGCAAGAATGAAGTATTACACCTTTTTAGATGTAATATTCCAACAACTTTTCAATATTATCGTTATTGTCACTACCTGCATAGTCCTGAGATCTCGTAAAGTCAAGCGGAGTAATTATGCCAATCGGTTTATTTTTATCCTCCGGCGATCTGTTGTTATCGACAACAAGCAGATGTCTAACATTATTTTGTAGCATAGTGTCAATTGCTTCTGACGGTGATGACCTTGATTCAATAGTAATCAGGGGAGAAGACATTATCTCTTTGGTAATTATTTTACTTGTGTATGCATCCTGAATACAGACCTTTCTAACCAAATCACGTTCAGTAACCAAACCTATCGGTCTACTATTTTCATCAACCACTACTAACGAACTTATATTCTTGTCCATCATTTTCTTGGCTGCTTCTTGAACAGAGGCTGATTCTTCAACAGATATCAGTTTTTTTCTCATTATGTCACCGATAGTTTTTGTCATAACTCCACTCCAGATAATATAGATGTGGTTGGATATAATAATTAAGAATTTGATTCAATGCAAGGCAGTTCTTTGATTGTATTTGAGTATTCATATTAATAGCTCTATTTGAATTACATGATGGAAATGTAGCAGTAAGTTGAGTAGAAAGTACCGGTTACATGTAGGCTTAAATTAAGTTTGATTTCTATACTTTTTGCGTATAATAATCTTTGCAGGTACTGTTACTATCCAGAAGTAATACGCTGTTTGCAGATCAATAGTCGAAAGTAGGATCGAAAATATGTAGACAGAAGGCAAAAGAATAGACTCTAGTAAGATATTCTGTATCTCGGTCTGACTCAGAGTGTTGTCAATCAACCTTTTTTTTCTTGCATATAACCAAACCATGGTTAGTAGTAAACCGGCAAAAGTCAGAGTCAGCGCATATAGTATGAATATCACATAATAGGAGCTATAATCTGCCTGAAGGTCAACAGCAAAAGGGATAAGTGTTATGAAGAATAAGAATACAAGGGTTAACCATACTATCACCGTATGAGAATCCACTATATGGTTGAAGATTTGATGATATGAAATCCAGTAAACCCCTATGACAAAGAAACTGATCACATATATTGCAAATCGTGGTCCTAACTCTCCTATCAGATTCTGGATAATTTGAGCCTCGGAGAGATTCTCAGGCAAGTTAGGTATCTCAATTGTGACAGCCATAAAAGTTATAGAAAATGCAAAAATGGCGTCACTAAATGAGATTAGATGTTCTAGACTTATCTTCCTATGCATTGAAGAAAAACCCGGAGCTGGAAATAGTTATGGTGTATAAAAGGCTTGTGTGATTAATGCCTTTTCCCCTTCTTCTGCAGTTTCACCTGTTGTTCCATCAATAGCTAACGGTTGCGATTGAGGCTGTGGCTGTTTGTATCGGTCCGTCTTATTACCATTGATATGAAGACCGTTTATTTTATTTGAGGTCATTTTGTAGAAAACTAGAGCGCTAAACTAATTAAAGTGACCTCATCAGAAAGAGGAATTACGGACCGCTCCAATCAAAAGGAATATGCTTACTAGAATTTCCTGTCCTCTCCCATTTGTACCCGACCTCTGTAGCATCAACCTTATCTTTTACGGCTATTCCCCATGTTGCAACCGCGCCGGCTGCTAGTGGTCCCACTTCGCTCCCAGGTGGGTTAGTAGTTTGAACTCTTTTTCCTGGCGGAGTCATAGGTCCAGTCAAAGCCTCTGCTTTTGCAGCTACTTTTCCTGGAATCTCAACACTCCAGTAAGAAAGGTCATCTGAAACTTCAAACTTGATGGGAGCATAGTCCATTCCTTTGACCTCTCCTAATAACTTGGCAAATTCCGCCATGAATCCTCCTGCTTTCCCTGTGAAAATCATGTTTAGTGCTTCACGTTGCTTTTCATTCGCTCGTTCATCAAAAAAGAATGCACCTGAAAACTTTGTTTCCCCTGCCCAAATATTTCCTTTAAAATATCCTATCGCTAACACATTCAATCCGTCAAGGGACACTTCACCATACTGTCCTTTTTTTATATGATATGCTAATACACCGTCACAATCACCATATGTCGGTGTTTGAGCAAACTCACAAGGGCACGGTATACTACACTTACAAACATCAAACCAATCACCGGAAGCCGTCCAACTTGGGATGCTGAAACTACTTGACATAGGAGAAAATCTATCGAGATATATTTAATACTTCTTTAACCGCTCCAAGATCCTTCTTAATAAATTAGGGCACATGCACTCATTTTCTTTTATTGAGCGAGTCATGAACCTGATAAAATTAAAATACCATGTCTCCGATCTGTTATATAGGGAAACATGACTTGTGAAGCACTTGTTATAGGAAGTGTTGCAGGATTAGCTTTGACAGCTGGAGTACTTTCATTTCAGGTATTGATAGATAGGAAAGCGGCACAAAAAGAAGGCAAGAGAAAGGTGACTGCCAGTGGTATTGTTACTAAATTAGCACCATAAATCTTTCATCCTCTTTGTGCAACTTTTGTTTCTAAAATTCTTAGTTACTACCACTTCTAATCACGACTAATTTGTCTGATCCTGATTCAGCGCCCCATACCTCGCCAGGCACGCCGAGAATTTGACGCACATTAGCTTGAGGGCTGGGAAATGAAAACACGCTAAAGGTCTCCTGTGCTGGATCAAATCGTACCATAGCATTTGCTCCAAAATCACTCAACCAAACCATATCCTTATCATCGACATAAACCGCGTAAGGCATAGGATTGTTACCGGGTAGACGCCACTCCTTCCATTCTTGTGTAGCTGGATTATAGACAGCCACCTGACCTGCATTCCACTCGCTTACCCAGATACGCCCTTGTGAGTCAGACCAAACACGCCTAGCCCCTTGATCAGGAGTAGGTGGCTCTAACACACTAGGTGTACCAGTTTCCAAATCAATACGAGCAATATAGCTTCCAGCTAATGATGCATAATAAACAGAGCCATCAGGAGCCGTTGAGATACCATAAGGCCCTTGACCACGGGGTGCATCAAAAACCTCCACCTGTCCATTGACAGGATTAAGTCGACCATAAATTCCACTTTGTCCAGTAAACCACAAAGTTCCATTCTTATCAAAGGTGGCTGTATTGAGGTTAGCGTAGCCAGTATCTTCTGGCAAAGTAAATACTCTGACTTCCCGAGTTTGTGGATCAACTCGTACAATAGCGTTCAAACCTCCATCGGTAATCCAAGGCGCACCATCTGGCCCTACAATTACACCATGAGGAGCAGATCCTTGACCAAGAGCAATTTGTTCCGTTCGATTAGCCGAAGGATCGAGCCGCCCTAGTTCACCTGATCCTTGAGATGTATACCATATAGTACCATCTACAGCAGGTGCTACATCGTGAGGACGAGAGCCAGTTGGAACTGGGAATTCTTGCAATACAGGCTCTGATGACCGTGCCGCCGCTGTGACATTTGCTGCCTTTATTTCAAATCTTTCTAACCGCTGTGCTATTGTCGATTCATTACTCAAAGCAAAAGCTAAGTATGATACCCCAGATATTGCTGTAGTAGTACCAATGACTCTAACATAAACAGAAGTGCTGGCAACCACTAATAAAAGTATCAAAGTTATTCCATAAAAATAAGAGAATCGCATGTTCTTTCTATCCTACCTTTCTATCCCACCACGTTATTTAGATTGATCATAAGGATATGGAGTTATACTAATATCTCTCTCTAATTTATTATAAGAAGTTATAATAAGGTTGTAAGAGCCATGTCTGTGACTTCTAAAACTATTAGCTTGCGGGTACCAGTGAATATAGTCTTTCGCGCTCTTAAAGATACACGTCTAGAGAAAATCTATCCTGAATTCTTTGTTGGAATTACAAGAATGCTTGCAACCGATAAGGAAAATAAAGAACTCGAATTTAAAACAACCATCCATGAAAGTCCAATTCGGATAGTTGAAAAATTCAGATTAACAATATCTAGATATACAAGTACGGAGGTGGAATACGTTACCGAAACAAATGTAGAGGAGAATGATATAGTGGTACAATCAATAGTGCAGACCCATATAGCAAATATTATTTATTCACTATTGATGCTTGAGACAGGATATATTAATGGATTGATAGAAAAGAGAAAATGAATGGATGGATGGATGAAAGAATGAATTATCTGATTACTCATGTCTAATAGGGTAATGGTTCAATATTGGGCTTTTTCTAAGATGGCTCCAATCCATTTTACAGTTTTAATCAGTCTGTCTATTTTCATACATTCATTTGGCGAATGAACCCTGTTGAGTATGTCGCCACCTCCTATACAGACACAAGGGACCTTTAAAATATCATGAAAGTAATACATCGGTCCAGTCCCCGCTGATGAGACATTAATGATCGCTTCACGATAGATTTTGTTAGAAGCTTCTTTAACAATATTTACAAATGGATGATTTATTGAAGTCCGTGCTGCTGGCTCTCCATCCAATAATTTTATCTCTAAATTATTGTCAATACCATCAATTTTTTCACTATCTTTATGATTTCCATAACCATGCTCTTGTAGATGTTTCTTGAGTCTCTCAAACTGTATTTCTGGAACCATATCAGGAACAAGACGAAAATCCAATTTGGCTATAGCTTTGGATGGAAGAACAGTCTTTGCTCCTTGACCACCATATCCAGAAACTAGCCCGCAAATATTGCACGTAGGTATTCCTGCAAAGGCCTTTTTAGCTTCAAAACCTGTGATGTTATTTAGAAAACTTCCTATACCATGTTCTTTTTTTATTGCATTCTCATCAAATGGTTCATTTTCAATCATAGAAAGTTCCTCAGAAGTGAAATCACGCATCTCATTGTACCATTCTTTTATCAAAATTCTCCCATTTTTATCTCTCAGTGTATTCAATGCTCTAATAAGTTGCCAAGCAGGATTTTCGATTAATACTGCTAAACTAGAATGGGTATCCATAGAAGGACCTTTTGCAACAAGTTCTACTGATAAGATGCCTTTTTGGCCTAAGGATATGATGGGTCTTTCTTTCGAATCTATAAAGCCACCCTCCCACACAACTGCATCACATTCAAATTTCTTTTTGTAGACTGAAAGATATTCTTTCAGATGCAAACTTCCAATTTCCTCTTCTCCCTCAACAAGAAATTTGATATTACAAGGGACATCTCCCATTTTTTTTAGATAATATTCAACTGCTTTAATTCTTGTAATTAATTCACCTTTATCATCTGCTGCTCCACGTCCAAATATGTAGTTCTCTTCCACTTTCCCACTGAACGGATCTGATTTCCATAGCTCAATAGGATCTACTGGTTGTACATCATAATGATTATAAAATAAAATAGTCCTTCCATTTGGATTTACTTTGGATTTAACTTCACCATATACTAGTGGTGGAACATTAGTACCAGTCTCAATATCAGCATCAGCGATCCCATCAATTCCTTTACTCTTATTGTAAAAATACATTATTTCTGTAGTAATACCAGCCTTGCGCATGATACTAGCCACAATGTTTGCACAATCTAAAAGTCCCTGTTTTACAGCAGACACACTGGGCTGTCTGATAAGTAATTGTAAGTCTGCTATAATATCATCTCTACAAGAATCTTCAAGCTCATCTAATTTACTCAAAAATGAATTCTCCCTCGATTTATGTAATTATTATTTATATTTGCTAGCATTTCCTATTAACTATTTAACATAAGGGATAGTATGAATACTAACTAACTTATGTCTAAGATGAATATTTTTGGTACTTTAATTGAGTTTAATATCTTTGACCAAGTCTAAGGAACAAGAACAACAACAATCACAAATGATAAACCATATCAATAACAACAACAGTATTCATTAGCTATGAATGGAACAATAGTGAAACATAAGAAGGAAAAAAGGTTATCTCATTCTCTTTTTACTATTTTACTATCTTGGCAGCTATTGTTTGTGAATTCTATAATATTATGATCTTGTGAAAGTAGTAGAGAGCTCGAACAGGATCACCCAAGTGGAATAATTCATATCTTTTAAATATATTCTGAGCACTTTAATCATCGGATGACATTGGAAGACTTATACAAAAACAGTGCAGTTCTAACTGATGACTACAATTTAGGGCATTGGCTAATGAAATGTAATGTAGACTGGGAAACATCTCACATCTATAATAGAAACAGAAGCATGATATTATTTGGATTTTGGGAAAATGTAATTCATACTCTTGATACTAAGATTACTGATAAAATGATTGTTGATGCAAATAGATATGCTGTTGAAATGGATATGCCATTTCCGAGGAAACTATTCGAACGTGTAGTAGACGAACTAAATGGCAGGATCCCACTCTGTGTTCAAGCATTACGCGAGGGTACTTTTGTTCCAAAAGGGACACCATTTGCCCAAATCAGTAATACTGTGGAGGGTTTTGGTGAATTAGTATCTTGGTGGGAAGGTATGTTTGTGCATTCATTTTTCCCATCGGGTTGTGCGACTATAGCCTTTGAAATGCGAAGATATCTTGAGAATAATAAATACAGACTTACAAAAATTCATTCATTTGGATTTAGGGGATATCAGTCATTAGAGGCTGCATACTGGGGTGGAATGGCTTGGTGTCTATTTCTGCCTGGAACTGATGATTTTCACTTAAAGCAGCATCTTCCGACCAGTATCAAAATTTCGTCTATAAACGCTTTGGCCCACAAGGTAGTTCAACAGTTCGATTCAGAGGTTTACTCCTACAAGTATGCAATATCTGCAATTGCTGATCGGAAAGGGAAAGAGTGGCGTATGCTATCTATGGTGATAGATACGTACGATGCTTGGCAGTTTATCGAAAAATATATGCCCGAAGTAATCTCATTTGCACTCGATAATAAAGTACATCTTGTTCTAAGGCCAGATTCTGGCAATACTCTTGAGCAAGGAATAGCGATCTTGAAGTATAAGAGTTCTAATAAAATAGAACGTCTGTCGTGCATCATAGGTGATGATATGGATTTTGAAAGGGTAAAGTATTTTGATACAGAATTATTAAAAGCAGGTCTTAATCCAAACGATATGACCTATGGGATAGGTTCTGGTTATTACAACCATATTGATAGAAACTTTCTAGGATTCAGCATGAAGACAGCATTTTCAAATAAGAAACCAAGAATGAAATTCTCTGCATCTGGTAAAACGTCTTTACCCGGGCAAGTTAGATTAGCATATGACGAAAAAGGAAGGATGAAAGTATATCCATATAATTTATCAAAACAAAATGATGACGAGAGTACTACTCCCAATCTATATGAGACAGTTTATTTCTTTGATCCTCTTGTTCCCGGTAATGCGCCGGTGATAAAGCACCCACATTATGAAGAAACCTGGAATAGAGTGCAAACTGTGTTACACGAAATTGACAAATATACGCAGGAAAAAATAGTAGTATCAGATGAGATTTTAAAGATAATGAAAGATATAAAGCAAAACTATATGCCCATGACAACTAGAGTAAGCATTTAGCGCTCAAGATTATACGAATGTTAAAGTATGTTTTTCAACAGCTGGTCAGAAAAACCATGAAGACCTTGGAAGGAAGAGAATATCAGGATTTAGCTCTTTGGATTCAACCATTATCTTCTCCTTTATTATAGATAGTTTCCCCTTGTTTGTCTGAATAAACTTGATAGCATCAGCAATAATAACAACACCATTTAATTGTTAGGTTACGACACTCTTAACCAATCATAATAAATAATGCTCGCAGCCTAGTTCTGACGTCACCTGTAGTCATTATGCTTAAGGTTTTAACCCTTAAAATATATGTTGTTTATTTGGTACATGCAATGCAGAGGAGCTTCAATGATTGGTGGAATACTGTTCCGAACGACTTACAGAATAAGGCTCGCAAAGGAGATGAGGCAAACAAGCCCTTGCTAAATCAAGTTAACTATGCACTTTTGCATCTTCATTTAGCTGGCAAACATGATGCCAAGCCATCTCATGAAGAGCTGAAAGATTGGCTTCATAGCGGTCAAGTAGATGTAATCAGAATGAACAAGTAGCTTCACATAACTCCATCACACAATTTTTTCTTTTTCTTTTCTTATTATCAAAGTCGTAACAAGTTGTCCTCGTAAACCCTATTTTCAGATGTAAGCAAACATCTCACTGAATATTATATATGTGATAAGTATTACTATCTGTAATGGTGACTATTTTGGCTAACAAAAGTGGTAACAAGTTATTATTATCATTGAGGTCTCCTCATCTATTCTTAGTAGCACTTATTTTCACATCCATTGTCTTGGAAACTGAACTTAATGTAATTACAAATGTAGCTGGTGCACAGGAATCTGATCAAGTACAAAAACTATGGGAAACTCCAGCGCAACTGAAGACTCCAGAATCAGTGCTTTATGAACCTACTGAGAATGTATTG
>OBLS010000901.1_pt1 | contig 11639 bp, 10 predicted proteins | sample 1519901 | NCBI WGS metagenome assembly OBLS01 (sample SAMEA3113585, study PRJEB22503) | soil metagenome
GGTGGTCCGAGCGGGTCGGGGCACGGCGTCGACGTCGCCCGCCTGCTCGACCTGGCAACGGCGCTTGGGATCGGCGACCGCGTGGTGTTCTTCCCTCCGCAGTCGCAGACGCGTCTCGCGGACTTCTATTCGGCGGCCGAGATGGTGCTCGTGCCGTCGCGATCCGAATCGTTCGGACTCGTCGCGCTCGAGGCACAAGCGAGCGGGATCCCAGTCGTCGCCGCGGCCGTCGGGGGGCTCCGCTTTGTCGTCGAGGACGGCACGACCGGATTCCTGGTCGACGGCCACGATCCCGTCGATCACGCCGACAGGATCATCGAGCTCCTCCGCGACCGAACGGCGGCCGAGCGCATGGGACGAGCCGCCGTCGAGCGGTCGATGCAGTTCTCGTGGGACGCCACCGCCGTTGAGCTGCTCGGTGTGTATCGCGAGCTGATCGACGTCGAGGCCGCGGCGTAACGCTCCTGAAGCCACGCGTCCTTTCGAGCGCATTGGGTGCTCCCGAAAGGACCGTCTTCAAATCACGTGCGCCGCAACGCGTTCAAGCTGCTCGTCGCGTGCCGTTCAAGATCTTGTCACTCTTTGTCTCAATCGATCTACCTGCGCATATGCGGTGTGACCAGCACGTTCTCCAGGTTGACCCTGTCTGGGGCCGCCGATACATTTCGCGTCGCTCCGAGCAGCCGGAGCGGCCGAGTCAGGGAACCGAAGTCGGGACCCCTGGGAAAGCCGTAAGGACAACTGGGCGCATCTGTCACGTACGGTCGGGACAGCTAACTGGCTGTGCTGGCGGAGAGGCTCGGGAGTCCCCAAAGCCCAACGAAAGGGTCTACGGCCAGGAAACCGAGACGGCCGTGAGAGGTTGCTCGGGGCACTCGAGCCCGAGGGGCTGAGGGTGGCTGGAGGCTTCGGTCTCCGGCGAGCCCGAGGTCCCTCGGGTTCTTTCGTTCGTGCCGCCCCCGCCCGTGCGATCCACTCCTTGTCCGGGCGAGGTACCGCCGCTACGGTTGCGCGGCCATGGCCACCCGGCAGGGCTCTTCGGACGCGCAGACCAAACGCGAGCTGATCGTCGAGGTGGCCATGCGGCATTTCGCCGAGCACGGCTACCGAGGCGCGCGTGTCGAGGACATCGCGGCCGAGGTGGGCGTGGCCAAGGGCACTGTCTTCCTTCACTTCGGAACCAAGGAGGGGCTGTTCCTCGCGGCGTTCGAACGCGCGGTGAGCGAGCTGCCCGCATGGCTGGATGCACCGCAGGACGTGATCGATCGCGGATTCTGGGCAGTGTTCGATTACTGGATCGACCTCACGGAGCAGTCGCTGAGCGATGCGTGGGTACCGAACCGGGTGGCGATGATCGGCCGCCATGACACCGGTCTCGGCCTCCGCCGGCCGATCGACCGACTGATGCGAAGCGAGGACCCCTACGGAACGCTCGACTTCGTCGAGTTCGGGATCCGGCGCGGAGAGGTGCGGGACGACGTCGACCCCGACATGATCGCCACGGTCCTCGACTGGGTCGCCGAACGGTTCCAGGACGCGCTTGGGAGCGAGGAGCTCGACCCCGGCCTGGTCCACCGGAAGCCATTCCTCCCCGAACGCCGCAACGTTCGGATCCGCGAGTTCATCGAGGTCCTTCGGAGCGGCATCGCCACCGGATAGCGGGCGAGGCTCGACGGCGACGCATCCGGCTGCGAACATGGTCGCCCCGTCCCGCCAGGGACGGGACCGATCCCTCAGGAGACGGGCAGTTGGACGACCGGACGGTGGCGTTCCTCGGTGGCGGCCGTATGGGCGAGGCGCTCATTTCGGGGCTGATCCGCTCGGGCGGGCGCACGGCGGACGAGATCGTGGTCACGGCTCGGCGTGAGGAGCGAGCGCGCGAGCTCGCCGAACGGCACGGGGTTTCCGCGACGCTGTCCAACCCGGACGCCGTCGAACGCGCGAAGGCGCTCGTCCTGATGGTCAAGCCGCAGGACATGGAGGCGCTCCTCGAACAGATCGCGGACTCGGTGACGTCCGACCACCTGGTGGTGAGCTTCGCGGCGGGCATCCGGACGTCCTTCGTGGAGAGGCGTCTCACCGAGATGGTTCCCGTCGTTCGAGTGATGTCGAACGTCGCCGTACTCGTCGACGAGGCGATGTCCGTCGTCGCCGCCGGCCAGCACGCGGAGGACAAGCACCTCGCGGTGGCCGAGGAGCTCCTCGGTTACGTGGGCAGGGTGCTGCGCCTGAAGGAGACGCACCTCGACGCGATCACGGCAACGAGCGGCAGCGGTCCGGCGTACTTCTTCCTGCTCGCCGAGGCGATGATCGAGGCCTGCATCCTCCTCGGACTCTCGCGCGACGTGGCGACCGAGCTCATCATCCAGACCATGCTGGGCTCGGCCAAGATGCTTCGCGACACCGGGAAGCACCCGGTCGAGCTTCGCGAGATGGTGACGTCACCCGGCGGAACGACGATCGCCGCGATCCGGCATCTCGAGGAGGCCGGCGTCCGCGCGGCGTTCCTCAACGCGATCGACGCCGCCCGACATCGGAGCGCGGAGCTCGCCAAGGGCGGAGAGGAGGACGAGGACTGATGGGCCGCGGCGACCGAGCGAAGGTGCGCTGGGCGCACGACCGCGTACGCCGAACGAAACAAGCACGAAAGCGCGCCGCCGAGGCGCGGGGCAAGGCGCGCAAGGCAGCGCGCCGAAAGTAGCTCCGGACCCTCCGTTAGCGGCGGCCCAGGCGGTTCCGGAGCACGCCGATCCGTTCGCCCTCGACCTCGACCTCGGCGCCCTGCCAGATCCGGTGTTCGAACCCGGGGATCTCCAACGGCGCCGACGCGAACGCGTCGCCCGGGCGCAATCGTTCGTGGCGTGACGCGACGGCGACCTCCCGCAGCAACGAGCGCGCCGTACCGTTGAGGTTTCCCTTGACCCACTCGGTGCCGTCCACCCGAATGGTGACGTACGTGGTCTGCGGGTCGATCTCGTCCGCCGTCACCACGCACGGGCCGATGGAGACGGGAACGCCCGCGGGCGTGGCGATCGGGTCTCCGGACGCGCTGAGCGCGAACCAGTCCGCCACGAGCGTGTAGCCGAATATCGCGTCCGGGACGTTCTCGGGCCGCAGCGCGTCGTCCACCGGGCGGCGAAGGACGGCGGCGATCTTCGGGTGAAACTCGAGCCAGCCGGCGCCTTCGGGCCACGGGATCTCGTCGTCGGGGCCGAACACGGGGCGGTCGCTCTCGGCGGCGTCCGATGAGCGGAGCGTCGACGGAACGACGGATGCGAGCAGCCGCGCTTCGTCGACGACGCAGGCCATCACGTCTGCCTCGTCGCGCTCGAGGGCGGCCCGGGCGGCATCGAGCACCGTCCCCCCGTTTCGCCGGACCAGACGCTCCATCGTGTCGGGGAAGGCGGGGTGTCCGACCAGCTCGGGCAGGTCGACGACCTTCCCCTGGAGAAGCGCTCCCAGTCGCCGGTGCCCCCTCCGGTCGAAGGTCACGAGCCTCACAAAGGGAGGCCGATGGTACGCCCGGCTACCGTGCGATTCCAGGGTATCCGTGGGCTAGTACGGGAGCGTGTGGGGGATTTGGGGCCGTTCGCGCGGGACGGCTACGATGGAAGTTCAGCACCCGCACTCCGGGAGGGCAATCCGATGGCAGAGCAGGGTTTCCGGATCACCTACGCCACGATGTCTGCGGACAACGAGGAGATGCACCGGCAGTACGAAAAGGGCATCGAGGTCGCGCGATCGTGGCTCGGCCAGAAGCACCCTCTGTACGTGAACGGAGAGGCGCGCGAGGGCTCCGGCTACAAGGAGGCCCGCTCGCCGATCGACGGCACGCTGATCGGCCACTTCGCCCAGGGGACCAGGGAGGACGTTCGTGACGCCGTCGCGTCCGCCAACGCGGCGTTTCACGAGTGGGCCAATCGCCCCTGGCAGGACCGCGTGGCGATCATCCGCAAGGCCGCCGATCTCATGACGGAGCAGCGGAACGAGCTTTCCGCCCTCATGGCCATGGAGGTCGGCAAGAACCGGCTCGAGGCGCTCGGCGACGTCGAGGAGTCCGCCGACCTCCTGCGGTGGAACGCCAACGAGATCGAAGACAACGACGGATTCCGCAAACCGATGCAGTCGCTCGGCTCGCCCGGCGAGTACTACGACGTCCTGCGGCCGTACGGCGTGTGGGCGGTCATCAGCCCGTTCAACTTCCCGATGGCACTCGCCGCGGGCCCCTCATCGGGCGCGCTCGTCGCCGGCAACACCGTGGTGTTCAAGCCGGCGCACATGGGCGTGTTCACCGGGCTGAAGCTGTACGAGATCTACATGGCGGCAGGCGTTCCGAAGGGCGTCTTCCACTACCTGAGTGGCCCGGGCAGCGTCGTCGGCGACGAGATCGTGAACCATCCCGACGTCGACGGCATCACGTTCACCGGTTCGTACGAGGTCGGCATGGGGATCTACAAGAACTTCGCGAAGGACTACCCCAAGCCGGTCATCTGCGAGATGGGTGGGAAGAACCCCACGATCGTCACGGAGAAGGCCGATCTCGACAAGGCGACCGACGGCGTGATGCGTTCCGCGTTCGGGTTCGGTGGACAGAAGTGCTCGGCGAACTCCCGCGTGTACGTGCATCGGAGCGTCCACGACGAGTTCGTCCGGATGCTCAAGGAGAAGTCGGAGAAGATCAAGATCGGCGACCCGCTCGAGAAGGAGAACTGGCTCGGACCGGTGATCGACGACAACGCCATCGAGACGTTCGAGCGGGCGGTCGAGGAGGCCATCGAGACGTTCGAGCGGGCGGCCGAGGAGGCCAAGAAGAGCGGCACGATCGTCACGGGCGGCGAGCGGCTGAACGACGGCGAGTACGCGAACGGGACCTTCGTTCAGCCGACGATCGCCGAGGTGCCGCTCGACTCGTGGATCTGGAAAGAAGAGCTGTTCGTGCCGTTCGTCACGGTGGCGCCGTACGACGATCTGGACGAGGCGATCAGGCTCGCCAACGACACCGAGTACGGCCTGACGGCAGGGTTCTACAGCGAGGATCGTGCCGAGATCGACAAGTGGCTGAACTCGATCGAGGCGGGCGTCGTCTACGTCAACCGGCGCGCAGGTGCGACCACCGGCGCGTGGCCGGGGGTCCAGCCGTTCGGCGGCTGGAAGGGGTCCGGGACGAGCGGTAAGGCCGGCGGCGGTCCGTACTACGTCCAGCAGTACCTGCGCGAGCAGTCCCGGACGGTGATCGAGGAGTGAGCAGCGTCACGGAGCTTGCCGATCTGGCGAACGCGCAGGCCCCCCGGCTCGTCACCGACGTTCCGGGGCCCCAGGCGCGGGCGACGATCGAACGCGACCGCAAGGTCACCAGCCCTTCGCTGCCACGCGTGTACGACTTCGTTCCCAAGCGGGGCGCCGGCTGCGTGGTGGAGGACGTCGACGGCAACCTGTTCCTCGACGTGAACGCCGGGATCGCGGTCACCTCGACCGGTCATTCGCACCCGCGGGTCGTCGAGGCCATTACCCGCCAGGCCGCCGAGCTGATCCACTACTCGGCGAGCGACTTCTACCTGCCGATCTATTCGGAGCTGTGCGAGCAGCTCGCGCGCATCGCGCCGTTCTCGGATGCGGCGAAGACGTTCCTGACGAACTCGGGGACGGAGGCGGTCGAGGCGTCGATCAAGCTCGCGCGGTTCGCGACGGGCAGGCAGTACGTCGTGGGGATGCTGAACGCGTTCCACGGGCGTTCCTACGGGTCGCTGTCCCTCACGACGAGCAAGGCGAAGTACCGGACTGGGTTCGCGCCGCTGCTCCCCGGCGTCGTTCACACGCACTTCGGCGACTTCGAGCACCTGGAGACGGTCGTCTTCAAGCACTTGGTGGCGCCGGAGGAGGTCGCGGCCATCGTGGTGGAGCCGGTCCTCGGCGAGGGTGGATACGTGTTCCCGCCCGACGGGTGGTTCCCCTACCTGCGCGAGCTGTGCGACCGCTTCGGCATCCTGCTCGTGGCCGACGAGGTGCAGAGCGGGATGGGCCGGACCGGCAAGATGTGGGCGATCGAGCACTTCGGCACCGAGCCCGACATCGTTGCCGCGGGGAAGGGGATCGCCAGCGGGATGCCGCTCGGGGCGATGATCGCGCGCGAAGGCCTCATGAAGTGGGACGCCGGCGCCCACGGCTCCACCTACGGTGGGAACCCGGTTTCGTGCGCGGCCGCGCTCGCCACCCTCGAGCTCCTCGAGGACGGTTTGATCGAGAACGCCCGCCAGGTGGGCGGTGTGCTCATCGACGGGCTCCGCGCGATGGCGAGCCGCCGTCCCGAGATGCGCGACGTTCGCGGCCTCGGCCTGATGATCGGCGTGCAGTTCCCCGACCACGATCACATGGTCGCGGTCGAGGACGCCGCGTTCCGGCGCGGGCTGCTCGTGCTCGGCGCCGGCGAGGACGTAGTCCGTCTGTCGCCCCCGCTCGTGCTCCGGCGCGATCAGGCCGAGACGGCGCTCGAGGTGTTCGAGGAAGCCGTCGCGGAGGTGGCGAAAGCCTAGGCGGGACGGACGGCCGGGACGTACGCATGAGCAAGGTCGCGACGATGCGTGACGCCGTCGCGGATATCGTCCGCGACGGCGACACGGTCGCGATCGAGGGATTCACCCACCTCATCTGTTTCGCTGCGGGGCACGAGATCATCCGCCAGCGGAAACGCGACCTGACGCTGGCGAGGATGACGCCCGACGTGATCTACGATCAGATGATCGGCGCGGGCGTCGCGCGCAAGCTCATCTTCTCGTGGCTGGGGAACCCGGGCGTCGGCTCGCTCCACGCCGTCCGCCGCCGGATCGAGCAAGCCGACCCGGAGCCGCTCGAGATCGAGGAGTACTCGCACTTCGGCATGGTGTGCCGGTACGTCGCCGGCGCGTCGAACCTTCCGTTCTTCCCGATCCGCTCGTACTACGAGAGCGACATCCCGCGTGTGAATCCCAACATCAAGCCGATGCGATCGCCCTTCGACGACGGAACCGAGGTGTACGTCGTTCCGCCGTTGAAGCCCGACGTGACGATCGTGCACGCGCAGCGCGCGACGGCGACCGGCGACACCCAGATCTGGGGACTTCTCGGCTGTCAGAAGGAATCCGCGTTCGCCGCCGAGCGCGTGATCGTCGTGTGCGAGGAGGTCGTCGACGACGCCGTCGTCCGGCGGGATCCGAATCGAACGATCATCCCCGGCATCGTGGTGGACGCCGTCGTCGAGCAGCCGTTCGCCTGCCACCCGAGCTACGCCCAGGGCTACTACGACCGCGACAACGCCTTCTACCTGGAGTGGGAGAGGATCTCCAAGGATCCGGAGTCGCTCGACGGCTGGCTGAAGGAGTGGGTGTACGGCCTCGAGACGCACGCCGAGTATGTCGAGAAGCTGGGCGACCGACGGGATTCCCTCAAGCCGGGAACCGCGATGTCCGGTGAGGTGGACTACGGAGACTACTCGTGAGCACCGCTTCGCCCTCGAACGGCCACACGAAGAACGAGATGATGATCGTCGCCAGCGCTCGCGCACTGGCCGGCGAACGGAACTGCTTCGTCGGCGTGGGCCTGCCGAACATCGTGTGCAACCTCGCGCAGCGAACCGTCGCCCCCGAGCTTCAGCTCGTGTACGAGGCGGGCGTGTTCGGCGCCAGGCCGGCCCGGTTGCCGCTGTCGATTGGCGATCCGACGCTCGTGTCGGGCTCCACCGCAGTGACCTCCATGTTCGAGCTCTTCGCGTTCTACCTGCAGGCCGGGCTGATCGACGCGGCGTTCCTGGGCGGCGCTCAGATCGATCGGTTCGGGAACCTCAACACCACCGTGATCGGCGAGTACGACAACCCGAAGGTGCGTTTGCCCGGCTCGGGCGGCGCCTGCGAGATCGCGATCCACGCCAGGAAGATCCTGGTCATCATGCGGCAGGCGCGCCGCTCGTTCGTCGAACGACTCGACTTCCGCACGTCACCCGGTCATTCCGGCGACCCGGCGAACGATCGCGCGCGAGGCTGGTTCGGCAGCGGTCCGACGACGGTCGTGACCGACCTCGGCACCTACGGGTTCGACGAGCAGACCGGTGAGATGACGCTGCTCACCGTTCATCCGGGCGTAACCCTCGACGAGGTGGAGGAGAACACGGGCTGGAAGCCCCGCGTCTCGGAGTCGATCGGAGAGACGCCTCGGCCGACGGACGAGGAGCTGCGTCTCATCCGCACGCAGCTCGATCCCGAAGGCGTGTACACGTCGTGAGCCACGTGTTCCCGCGCGTGCTGACGCGCGATCTGCCGCGTGCGGTGCGAGCCGACGGCGTGTGGATCGAGGATGCCGGGGGACGCCGTTACCTCGATGCGGCCGGCGGCGCCATCGTCGTGAGCGTCGGACACGGTGACGGCTCGCTCGTCGACGCCATGACCGAACAGGCATCGCGGACGCCGTACGTCCACGGGACGGCGTTCACGACCGACGCCCTCGAGGACTACGCCGACGACGTCGCGTCGGTGTTGCCGCTCGACGACGCGCGTATCTACCCGGTCAGCGGCGGAAGCGAGGCGGTCGAGACGGCGCTCAAGCTCGCGCGTTCGTACCACCTGGCACGCGGCGAGGACGAGCGGACAGCGGTGATCGGTCGGCGTTCCTCGTACCACGGCAACACGATCGGAACGCTCGACGTCGGCGGCAAGGAGATCCTCCGCGCGCCGTACGCGCCGTGGCTGGGTCGGTTCCGGCACGTCGATCCCGCGTACGAGTACCGCTGCGCGAATCCCAACCATCCGACCGGGTGCGGCTCGTGGCACGCCGAGCAACTCGATCGGACGATCATCGAGATCGGGCCGTCCAACGTCGCCGCGTTCATCGCGGAACCCGTGGCCGGCGCGACGCTCGCCGCCGCCGTTCCGACGGACGACTATTGGCCCGCCATCGTCGAGGTGTGCCGCCGGCATGGCGTACTCCTGATCGCCGACGAGGTGATGACCGGCTTCGGTCGGACCGGCCGATGGTTCGGGGTCCGAGGTGTGCCGCCGGCACGGCGTACTCGTCATCGCCGACGAGGTGATGACCGGCTTCGGTCGGACCGGCCGATGGTTCGGGGTCGACCACTGGGACGTTCGGCCGGACATCGTCGTCGCCGGCAAGGGCTCGACGAGCGGGTACTGGCCGTTCGGCTTCGCCGCGTGCACCGGAGAGGTGTTCGACATCGTTCGCCGGAACGGCTTCATCCACGGGTTCACGTGGTCCCACAACGGAACCGGCGCGGCCGTCGCACACGCGACGCTCCGCCGTCTCCGGGGCGACGGCCTGATCGAGGCGAGCGCGCGTCAGGGCGAACGACTGCTCAAGGAGCTAACCGCGGCGCTCGACGACGAGGCCATCGTGGGAGACGTTCGGGGCGTCGGCCTGATGATCGGGATCGAGCTCGTCGCGGACCGCTCGTCCAGGGCGCCGTTCCCGCGCTCACGCCAGACGACCGAACGCGTCCTCGCCGCGGCGAGGGAACGCGGGCTGCTGCTCTACTCGAGCGTCGGACACGTCGACGGTGACGGCGACCTGCTGATGCTCGGACCTCCGTTCACGATCACCGACGAGGAGAGCGGCCTCATCGTCGAGCGCACGGCCGACGCAATCGCCGCCGTCGCCACGTCGCGGTGAGCGGCCGAGCGGGCCTCGTCGTCTGCCCGGAGGCCCGGATCTACGACCACGGTCCGGCTCATCCCCTCCGACCACAGCGAGTGCTCTACACGTGGCAGCTCATCGAGGCGTGCGGCCTGCTCGCTCGCCCCGACGTCGTGAGCCTCGAGTGTCGCTCGGCGGATGACGCCGAGCTCGAACTCGTCCATACCGCCGAGTTCGTCGACGCGACGCGCCGAGCGGGGCATGGCGAGGACGGCGACTGGCAGCAGTTCGGCTACGGGCCGGGCGACAACCCGATCTTCCCGCAGATGCACGAGGCCGGTGCGCTCGTCGCGGGTGCGTCCATCGTCGCGGCGAGCGCGACCTTCGACGGCACCGTCGCTCACGCGTTCAACGCGGCTGGCGGTCTGCACCACGCGATGCCATCACGAGCCTCGGGGTTCTGCGTGTACGACGATCCCGCCGTTGCTATCTCGTGGCTCCTGCGCGAAGGCGCCGAGCGCGTGGCCTACGTCGACGTCGACGTGCATCACGGCGACGGCCCGCAAGCGAATGTCGACGTGCATCACGGCGACGGCCCGCAGGCGATCTTCTACGACGACCCTCGTGTCCTCACCATCTCGCTGCACGAGTCCGGCGAGTACCTGTTCCCGGGTACCGGCTTCGAGGAAGAGCGAGGAGCCGGCGATGCTGTCGGGACGAAGGTGAACGTCCCGCTTCCACCCGGCGCAACGAACGAGGCGTGGCTCACCGCGTTCCGGACGATCGTGCTCCCCGTCGTGCGCGCGTTCGAGCCGACGATGCTCGTGACCCAGCTCGGGTGCGATACGCACGCCGGCGACCCGCTCGCGCACTTGCGGTTGACGACGCGTGCGTACCGCGAAGCCGCCGCCGAGCTGCACGCGCTCGCGCACGAGGTGACGGAAGGACGGTGGCTCGCGACCGGCGGCGGCGGCTACCTGTGGGCCGACGTCGTTCCTCGCGCCTGGACGCTCTACTTCGCCGAGATGTGTGGAGCCGCGCTCGAGGACGCTCTGCCGGAGTCCTGGATCGAGACGGTGGAGCGTGAGGTGGGCCGCGAGATCCCGGTGACGTTCACCGATCCCCCGATCGAAGGCGATCGTCTGGATCCGGAGACGGAGCGGACGATCGAGCGCGTTCGGCGCCAGGCGTTCCCCGCGTTCGGGCTCGCGCCGTAACCCGCATCATCGACGGAACCGCCGAACGGCCACGCCGACGCCCCAGCGATACAGCGGCGGCGTCAGCACGCGGAACGCCTGCAGCGCCGACGGCCACCTGGGAACGGAGATCTCCGGCGCGATGTCCTTCCGGACGACGTCGACGATCACGCGCGCCACACGGTCGGCATCGACGAGCAACCATCGCGGCGTCTGACGTTGCGGGAACCCCTCGGTCTTCGAAAGCCAGGGGTTCACCGTCGTGACCAGGACCCCGCTCGACGCGAGCTCGTAATTGAGCGCCTCGCTGAAGGCGACGACGGCGTGCTTCGTCGCGCCGTACACGGCCAGGCCAGGCGTTGCGAGCCGGCCCGCGATCGATGCGACGTTCACGACGTGCCCTCGTCCTGCCTCCAGCATCGTCGGCAGGAACGCCTTCGTCGTCAGCACGACGCCGAGGAGGTTCGTCCGGATGAGCCGTTCGACGAATCCCGCGTCCTGAAGCTCGAACCGCCCTGTCCCGGCGAGCCCGGCGTTGTTCACGAGAACGTCGCAGCGGCCGAAGGCGTCGAGGACGCGATCACGCAACGAATCGATATCGGATCGCTCGGTGACGTCGCACCGAACCGCGAGAACGGTGCTCCCCGCTCGCTCGAGCCGCTCCGCGAGCTCGAGAAGACGGTCTTCGCGCCGGGCAGCGACCGTCACCCGAGCGCCGGCGTGAGCGAACCGCACCGCCGCGAGCTCGCCGAACCCCGACGACGCTCCGGTGATGACGACTACGGCGTCGCGAAGCTCCATCGCCCGGAAGCGTACGTTCACTTCCGTACA
>OBLS010000902.1_pt1 | contig 11639 bp, 12 predicted proteins | sample 1519901 | NCBI WGS metagenome assembly OBLS01 (sample SAMEA3113585, study PRJEB22503) | soil metagenome
ATCCCGGTCTCGACGGGGGCATAGTCGTAAGGCGCCACGTACGGGTCGTAGCCCAGCACCCGCATGCCGAACGCGCCCGCGCGCCGGCCCGTGCGCTGCGAGATCTCCCCCACCCCGACGAGCCCCAGCGTCTTTCCGCATGCCTCCGAGCCGGTGAAGCGTTTACGGTCCCAGTTGCCCACCCGCACGTCCTCGTTGGCGCCGGAGAGGTCTCTCGAACAGTGAAGGATGGCGGCCATGACGTACTCCGCAACCGACACCGCGTTGGCGTTTCTTGCATAGATAACGGTGATTCCCGATCCCTGGCCGCCGCTAAATCGATGTTGTCCAGGCCCACGCCCAGACGCCCGATTGCCTTCAGAGATGCCCCGCTCTCAAGTAGCGCAGCGTCTACCCTGGTCTGGTTACGGACGATGAGAGCGTCGACGATTTCGACCTCTTTCCGCAACCTGCGAGGGTCTCTCCACAGGCCCAGGTGGTACGCTACGCTACCAGAGGCCTCGAGCTCGTCGAGGCCTTCCGGCCAGATCAGCTCGGTCACCAGAATGTTCATCGCGACGAGAGCCGCGCGAGTCTGCTACGCGCTCGGGTAGAGCTTGGTCATCGTGAACTCGCGGTGGCCCAAAGCCTCCGCCGAGGTAATCCTCCCGTTGGCCGTCCTCCCCAGGTAGTCCAGGAGGAGATTCCCGGCTTCGGGCAATCTGAGTTCCCTGCTGAGCAGACCGCTGACATCTACGTCTATGTGCTCGGCCATGGTCGCAACCGTCTTAGGATTGGCGGAGACTTTTATCACCGGCACGATGGGGTTGCCGATTACGTTGCCCTGCCCCGTGGGGAACATGTGCAGTACCGCGCCACCGGCAGCCATCAACGTCACGTGCTCTGCGGCTGCCGAAGAGCTGTCCATGAAGTAGAGTCCGGGGCCGTTCTGCGGGGCTTCGGCCGGCTCCAGCACTCCAATAACCTCCTTGGTGCCGGTCTTCTCGATGTTGCCCAGAGCCTTCTCCTCTATCGTGGACAAGCCCCCGGCGATGTTGCCCTGCGTCGGCTGCGAGCCCAAGAGGTCGGCGGCCTGTGCCTCGATAAAGGAGACGTAGTTAGTGTAGGTCTCCATGAATCTCTCTTTGAGCTTCGGGGTCGCCATCCTGTCGGCGATCAGGTGCTCGCCCCCGGTGAGCTCGGAGGTTTCCCCAAAGAAGACCGTGGCTCCCTCGTCCACGAGCCGGTCTACGGCCACGCCCACCGTCGGGCAGGACCCAAGCCCGGTCGTGGTGTCTGACTCTCCACATTTGATGCTGACCGTGAGGTCCTCGATCTCGACCGGCTCCCGCCCTAGCTCCGAGGCCCATTGCACGAACTCCTTGGCCTTCCAGGAGGCGCGGCGAACGGTCTCCAGGTCCCCGTGTCCTTCTATGGAGAACGCCGCGACGGGTTTGCCGGTCTCGGCGATACCGTCGGCGATCTTCCTCGTCCAGTTCTCCTCTATCCCGATCACTACGGCGGCGGCGACGTTGGGGTTGGAGCCGATGCCGATCATAGTCCGGAAGTGCAACTCCAGATCCTCACCGTACTGCAGCCGACCATAAGAGTGCGGCAGCGCTAGCGTACCCTTGATATGGCTCGCCACCGCCTCGCAGGCCGCGTTGGAGATATCATCCACCGGCAGTATCACCACGTAATTGCGTACGCCGACCCTGCCGTTCTCCCGACGATACCCTAAGAGTTCTCTCTGCTCCACCCTTACCACCTCGCGCTCTTCAGGTTGTGCGTGTGCACGTAGTCCCCCACCTCGAGACCCTCAGGCGCCTTGCCGATCTGGACCCCGTACTCGATCACCGCCCCGCCTGGCTCACACGTCTCGACCGCGATCTTGTGTCCCAGCGGCACCTCGCCCCGCGCCTCCACCTCGACCATCGAGTCGTCATCCATGTACACCCCAACCACCGACTCACCAACCCCAATATCCGAGGTGGCCACGCCCACGTGGTCACCCCTCTTGTGGATCAGGAACTTGTGCACTCCCGCCTCCAATCTACGCTTCCAGCCTTCCCCTATTCTTCAGGTGATAGGTATGACCAATCTATTCTGTGATGTTATCAGCACGTCGGTGGTGGTGCAACCAAGATACGCGACAGAGCCGAAGGGCCTCATGAAACCTCACCAATACATCTCCTGGGCGCTACCGCAAAACAACACTTTGCTGAGTAGAGGCGGCGGGACTCGAACCCGCACTGTACGGATTCTAAGTCCTGGGTTATAGGTTCACCCCCGTTCCCCGTGGTTCAAAAATGGCCTGCAAATAAGCGAAAATCTGGCGAAAATGTTCCTGAGTGTTCGCTGTTGTTTGTGGCGGGTTGGCCAGGTTAGTGTACTGGCATACGCTGCGCTCGGCTGTGAGCAGCTACTGATTAGTAGCGATGTGGCTCGCCCTAGCCTACTCTACGAGCGTCCTCCACGAGCGGTGGTACGAGCGCCACGAGGCGGTGCCCTGCTCGCTGTGGGCAACAGATCGTAGTCGAGTGCGACGGGGCAGAGGCCGAAGAAGTAGAGGTCTGAGTGTACAAGGTTACTCCAGGCGGAATCTAAGAGCGGCTACGGCATTCCGCTAGAAGCTCTTAGTCGGCGTCCTACGCAGCCCGTCCCTTGCGGGTTTGTAAGAGCTTGAGGAAGGTGACCACCTCCCTGTTGACGTCAGCAAACCGCTCGATGAAGATCAGGTGGCCCGCGTCGTCGAGGACGCGCAGCTTGGCGTCCGGGATGGCCTCAGAGAGGGCGGCAGCGTTAGCGACAGGCACGTAACGGTCATTGGCGCCGTGGATCACGAGTGTCGGGGAGGTTATAACCCCAACGTCGCGGGAGGCATCAAATCGGGCGCCGGCCCTCATCTGCTGGTAGTAGGCGGACAGCGACGACGAGTCGGCAAGGCGCCAGCGAACTATCTCCTCGAACTCCTCGGGGCGCTCGGTGCGGTAGGCCTCGGAGGTGGCCGTCTCTAGGCCGCGCCGGACCGCGCCTTCGATACTCAACGAGGGCCACCCGATCATGTCCTTCATCGCCCACGGGGAGATGTTCTCGGGGCCCGCCCGACCGTAGCTCGTGCAGATGAGGACCAGCCGGTCGACGAGGTCGGGTCTCTCTAGCGCCAGCTCCTGGGCGACGAAACCACCTAGGGAGGTGCCCAGGAGGTGGGTCTTCCTTACGCCAAGATGCTCCAGGAGTGCCACCACGTCGGCTGTGAGGTCGGCGACGCCGTTGCGCAGGTTCCGTTCCCCCCGCACATCGAAGGTGATGGTACTGAAATGTCGTGAGAAGGCCGGGATCTGCTTGAACCACCCCCAACGCCCAAAGCCCACGCCATTGATCAGGATCAGGGGTGGCCCCTCGCCGTGGATGTCGTAGTCTATGCTAGTGTCTTCGGTGATCATCAGGGGCACGTCGTTACCTCCCGTCTCACTTCTTGTGCGTTATTCGTCAGGAAGCAGCTTATAGCCTTCTAGCCACGGGCTACCAAACTATAGCTTGAGTGCCACAATTTGTTACAAACGGCCAAAGATGTCTCCGCTTTCTTGCACTGTTTTTCGGCCCGTTGGCCGATGCTAGGCCACTGCATCAGAGGATAAGCTTCCCTTAGTACAAACGAAGTAATAACGGCGGAAAGAGAGCAGGAAAGGGGCGAGAATGACAAACGTGGCAGCTTGCGATAAGACCCACGCCGGAGAGAGGCGCCATTATTACTCGTGGCTAGAAGACTACCTTGAACGGCTCGAAGGCAAAGAGGCTTATAGGGAGTTTCAGGAGCGTAGCTCCGACGATCCCGAGTACTACGCGCTGGTGGCATCGGTGGCAGCGTAGAGCCTTTTCTTTCTTCTTTCGGGCGCCCTTAGCCACGCGGTAGCTGGAAGGGAAGGGTTCGAGCAACGAGGGAACCCGCTGTCGTTCTACGCAACTGTGGCACGGCGACCCGAAACCTACCGTGCTAGATATCTAGCGCGGCCACGTTTTGCGGACCATTCTATACAACCACTACGAGGCTTAGGGAACTTACACTGCACAGGACTGCAGTGGACGAGAGTAACTTTACCAACATCGCGGGCACCCTCCAGAATGCGCCAGCCAACCCCACTCAGGAGCCGATGGCGAGGGTGGCTGCTGAGGTCGGGTTCTCTTAACGAGCTCCTAACCTACTTGTTACTGTTTTGTAACCTCGACCTGCGACAATATTTCCATTATTGGGGCCGGAGTTCCCCCTCCTAAAGTCTCCGGCCCCTCTTTAATGCTTAAGGACCTACGAGGTCGGCTTTTGAGGGGCAGCGAGGGTGCAGGTAGGAAAGCCCGCCCCCTACAGAGCACGTGCGCCTTTTCGCTTATCAGATGGTTTCTCTAGACAGGTAAGTGAATAGAACCGAGGCGAGCGAACCGCCGGTGGGCACGGGCCTTCCTACGCGTAAACTGACAGAGATGGTGGAGTGCAGACGGCGTAGGGTACTGTGAAGGCTCGGGTATTAACGCTGCGCGAGCTTAACCGCGCCACGTTGGAGCGGCAGATGCTGCTGCGCCGCCGGAAGCTGCCCGCCATCGAGGCGATAGAGCATCTGGTCGGCATGCAGGCACAGGTGCCCAACCCGCCCTACGTCGGCCTGTGGACGAGGGTGGAGGGTTTCCACCCCGACGAGCTGGCCCGCCTGATCCTGGACCGGCGCACGGTACGCATCGCGCTGATGCGCAACACCATCCACCTGGTCACCGCCCGCGACTGCCTAAGGCTCCGCCCCCTGGTACAGCCCGTCTTAGACCGCGGTCTGTACGCCAACCGCGCCCACCGGGTAGAGATCGCAGGGGTGAACATCGAGGCGCTCGTCTCCGCTGGTCGCACGCTGCTCGAGGAACGACCACGCGCCGCCAAGGAGCTCGGCGAACTGCTTAAGGAGCGGTGGCCCGACCGCGACGCCGCCTTTCTCGCCCGTGTTATTCGCCACCTGGTGCCGCTCGTCCAGGTGCCACCCCGCGGCGTCTGGGGAAAGAGCGGGCAGGCCATCCACACCACGGCCGAGGCCTGGCTCGGCCGCCCCCTTGATCCCGACCCTTCGCTAGACGAGATGATCGTGCGTTACCTCGAGGCGTTCGGACCGGCCGCCGTCAAGGACGTTCAGACCTGGTCGGGCCTGACCCGGCTCGGCGAGGTGATCGACCGGCTCCGGCCGCGCCTGCGTGCCTTCCGCGACGAGCAGGGCAAGGAGCTGTTCGACCTGCCCGACGCCCCGCGTTCCGACCCCGATACCCCGGCGCCGCCACGCTTCCTGCCCGAGTTCGACAACCTGATCCTCTCCCACGCCGATCGCACCCGCATCATCGCCAACGACTACCGCAAGGTGATCGCCTCCAAGAACGGCATGGTTCCAGCCACGGTGCTCGTCGACGGCTTCGTCCGGGGGACGTGGAAGACGGAGCGAGCTCGTGGGAAGGCGACGCTCGTGATCGAGCCGTTTGAGCCGCTGTCCGGAAGCGCCCGCGAAGCCTTGGCCGAGGAGGGGGAGCGGCTTGTGTGCTTCGTGGGAGACGGCGCAAAGGCGTTTGAGGTACGTTTCGAAGGTTAGAAACAGAGAATCGAGAGGCTGACGCTGGAGGCGAAGGTGACTTAGATTGAACGCCCCGAACCGCCCCGGACTTATAGGCGTGACCGGCATCGCGCTCATGGCCATTGACGGCCTGATCCACTTTTCCCTGGTCCCCCACTACTTAGAGTACGCTAGCTATCTAGGCCTGCTGTTCCTGGCCAACACCTTTGGCTCGGTCCTCTCGGCCCTGGGTATAAACGGCGGCAGGCCTTGGGGGTGGACGCTGGGCGCCCTGATCGCTGGAGGGGCGTTCGTGATGTACGTGGTGAGCCGCCTGTTCGGCTTACCGGGACTGCCCGAAAGCGAGAGGGAGTGGCTCAACCCTCAGGGCGTCCTCTCCCTGATAGTCGAGGGGCTTTTCGTGGCGCTCTACCTGTGGAGGGTCACTCGAACCACCTCTGGAGGTGGGAACAGAGTGAGGTAGACGCCTCCAGGCAAAGCACAACGAACGAAGAACCGGCTGAAGACAGATTCCCGACGAAGCTGCCACGCTCGGAGGGCTGCAGGTGATGTCTGCTTTAAAGCGGTACGAAGCCGTAATGGTTAGCAAACGCTAACAGCGTGAAAGCAGAACACGCACAGATGGGGGTATAGAGACGCCCCGCGAATCGCTACACTCTTGACCGTACCCACTTTCCGAAGCGCCGCCCATAGGATTACCCATGCCCTTAATCCGGGACGTGTCCCTTGCTGCCTCTCGGATCGGAGGCGCGATCCGGGAGCCGTCGGCGAGTCGCTACAGCAATTTGCAATGGCGTTGACCCGCATCATCACTGCACAGTGCTTACTTGAAAGACCCTGGGCAAGCATTCATGCGCTCACGGTGCGTGCAGATCAATCTCACTGCAGCCGCCGCTGTCACTGTGGAAGACTCTTATAGCAAGTTGGCGGCTATGGTGCGGGCGTAGGGTGTGAAAGGCGAGGGTATCTACCACTTCGGGCATTTTCGGGTACCTTCACACGGTTAGCACGAGAAGGGGGCGATCAGCAGCTTCGTCAACCGCCACCCCACGTTGAAGATGTTGGCACTGAGCTTCCTGCTCCTGGTGGGGTTCGTGCTGGTGCTGGAGGGCTTCGACCAGCACATCTCCAAGGGCTACATCTACTTCGCCATGGCCTTCTCTGTGTTCGTGGAGTTTTTGAACATACGGCTCTATCGTCGTCGCCGCCAAGAGCAGCCCGTGGATCTGCACCAGCGTTACTCTGAACAAGAGAGCCCGAGCGAGTAGTCTGCGGGCCGTGAGGAGCGAGGACGAGAACCGCTAGAACGTCTGTCATAGCTGTTGATCTGGTAGGAGGCGCTAGCCACAATGTCCGACGAAGCCCCGAGCGTCCCGGGCGGATCCCGCGTCTAGCCCCTACCGATAACTTCCACCAGCACTGTCGGCACGGGAGCGGCAGCAGTCCTAGCTTATTCGGACATGGACAGGTCGATGGTAGATATGAAAAGGGCCCGGTTACGGTTTCTCCGACCCTTACGGTCGTTCACTACATGCTGGCCGCTCGGCTTACCTTCGGTCTCCTCTGCCAGTCCCTTCTCTTCTCCGCTCCTCTTCATCTTCGACCGCGTCCTTCTCACTCAAGACCGCGTCATTGATCTCGTTCAGCAACCCCTTATCTTCCCGGTCCCTGTCGGCCCGTCCGGTCCTGTCTTGGCCTGCTGGTAGGCCTTCTTCCGTCCTTCTCGACGGCTGCTCTCCCTGCACGTCGCCCGGCGGGGCTTGCGGCGGGGTTCCAGTCGGCACCTCTTGCGCCCCTGGCACCTCTTCGGTCCTCGGGGGCGGGACCTCTTCCGCCGTCGGGATCTCTCCTGCCCTCTCCGCCGGGATCTCTTCCGGCGGGGGTACTTCTCCCGTCCTTTCTTTTGCGACGTCTTCCAATACCGGCTCCGTCCCCGGAAAATCATCAGACGGCTCCGGCCTCGGAGAAGCGGCCTCTTCCGTCCTCCTTGGCGGCACGTCTCCTTCTCCTGGCGGGGCACTGATCGGCTCTGTTCGCGGTGACTGGCCCGCTTCTGCTCTCGAGGGGGCTCCGCCTGGCGGCCCCTGAGCGTCGGGTGGGACCACCTCCTCCAGCGGGGTGGTGTCTTCTTCGTCCGGCATCCCGGCGACGACGTCTTCTCTCCTCGCGTCCCCCAAGGGGGCACCCTCCGCCCTCGGCTCGGTATCCGGCAGGCTACCGGGCGGATCCGTCCCCGGCGAGACGTCGGGCTCCGACCCTTCCGTCGCGGCTACGCCGGGGGTCAAATCTTCCGTCATGGGAACACCTGAAGCTGTGCCTTCTCTACCGGGTGATTCCGTCGCTGGTGAAAGGTCGGGCTCCGAGTCCGCCGTCGCGGCGACACCAGGGGCCGTGCCTTCCGTCGCAGCGGCATCAAGAGCCGTGTCTTCCGGTCCTGCGGCGGTCAGCGTCCGCTCTGCGAGCAGCAGTTGTGCCTCGCTGGCACGGTCCCTGTCCTCCTCCCGCACCCGGCGGAAGAACTCCGCAAGCTCCTCGTCACCCTCCCGCTCGGCATCCTCAACGTAGGTGTCGTATGAAGCACCGCCCTGCAAAGCGTGGAAGAGCACGCTTGAGAGGTTATAGATGATGTTGGGTGTTCCCGTAGCCCTCTCGCCGCTTTCGCCTCCGGCCACGCCCCCGATTACGTCATCCGGATCGTGGATTGTGATGTCCGGTGTCTCCCCAATCCCCTCGCCTCTACCTTCGACCATTCTTCTGCCTCCTGCTCCTCCGCTATCACCCCTTTGATTTGGTAACAGTATTCCCACCTTGACCGCTCCCATAACTCCCGTCATGTGTGGTCGTTGTCACAGGTGTCCTAGTCGTCGCCCCGATCGGGGCGACGACTCGGTCGGGCGGCTGGTGGAGCCGGCCGACCTTGCCTGGGTCGGGCGTGCTGCCGTCGAGGATCGGAAGCGGCTGGGTAACGTCGTTGCGGTTCCCACCCGTCAAAGTGCCCGCCAGCGGCACTTCGGCCGCGTCGACCAGCAGGTGGTGCTTGGAGCCGGTGCGGGCGCGGTCAACCGGCGAAGGCCCGCTCAGGCCTCCCTCGAAGAGCGCGGATGTGGCTTGAGTCTACGCCCCCCGCGACTAGTCGATCTACCCGGCGGCGTTCAGGCGGCGGAGAAGTTCGCGGTGTAGTCTCTCCCACACCCCGCTCGCTGCCACTCCCAAAGCCGTCGCCAGGCGCTCACCCCGGGGCAGCCGATCTGCTGAGGGACCAGCAGCCGCGGTATCTCGGTCACCAGCATGAACACAATCGCCGTGGACGCTGCTCCGTCGCTGACTCGGGGGCGCCTTGTCCGCCGTGGCGTGCGATCTTGCAACAACGACTTCACCATCTCCTACAGCTCGTTATCGACGAGCTCCGTTCTCACTATGGGCACCTCCTAGTTCGGAAATATGTTGTTCGCATCCACCTTAGTGAGTGAAGTCCGGTGGCTCGCCCTAGGCTTCAGCTCTCGCGGCGAGCTCCTTCGCTGCCTCGAACGGGGGCGGACCGAGGATCTGTATGATGTCGGGGTGGCGCTCCGCAGCTGCCCGGAGGCGATCCCAGTCGGGTGGCCTTCCCGGGGCGGTTTCGGCGGCCGCCGGCTCACTTGCTTCCCTACAGAAGGCCTCGCCGCTTCCAGGTGTCTGCAACACGAGAATTAGCGCGCTATGGATTGAGGACGCCCTCTCACCCCTGGACGAGCGGATGCCGGAGCGCGAGCTGCGGCGGTTGATCTACGGGATTGGCGCCACCCTGGGCATCGAGGCGTTGGTATGGTTGACTGACGTGGGAGAGCTTTCCCGCGAGGAGGCCGTGGAGGTGATGCGCTCGAACGCGCGCGCACTGCTGCGTTCTGCGTTTGAGCGACTAAAGTAGCGAAAAAGCAGAACGCACACGCCAGCTCCTGGTCGGCGATCTACTGACGTGTACAGCAGGACTTCGGCAGCACCTACTATCGTGTACTAGTTTGGCTACAAGAGTCGGTTCAGGTCTGTCGGTGTAGGTCTCGTTGTGAAACCGGTTCTAAGCGTCCGGAAAGACCTTGCCCGGGTTAAGGACGCCCAACGGATCGAAGAGCTCCTTGACCTCACGCATCACTGAGAGCGCCGCCCCGTGCTCGAGCTCCTGATATTTTCTCTTTCGTATGCCGACGCCGTGCTCCCCGGTCGAGGTGCCGCCTAGCTCCAAGGCCTTTCTCACCATCCCGTCCATCACGGTCCCGAGGCGCTGCCAGCCTTCCTCATCGTCCGGAGCGACGTGGAAGAAGACGTGGAAGTTGCCGTCTCCGACGTGGCCCACGACGGGGGCGATCATGGAATACTCCCGCATCAGATTCTGGGTATAGCCGATGGCCTCTGGGAGCTTGGCCACGGGTACGCAGGTGTCGGTACTCACGAGCTGCTGGTCCTCGTAGTAGTCGTCGACGGCGTACCATGCGTGGTGGCGCGCTTCCCAGAGGCTCTCATACTCCTCGGGGGTGCGAGCGACCGGCATTTCTCCCTGCGCACCGACCTCGCGGCAGATCTCCTTGGCGACCTCGATCTCGTCGGCGACCGCGTCTTCGCTTCCCCCGTGGAACTCGACCCAGAGGGTAGTCTGCTCCGGGAAGTCTGCCGTCTTGTAGCGGTTGACCGCCCGGATGCACTCCGCGTCGACCATCTCGAGACGTGCGAGGTTTAGCCCCTGCTGCACCAGCTTCACCGCCGCCTCAACCGCCGCCTTTACGTCCGGAAAGAGCGTGCGTGCGCTGGCGGTCACCGCCGGTAACGCATGCACCATCAGGGTGAGTTCCGTGATGATACCCAAGGTGCCCTCCGAGCCAACGAAAAGGTCGCCGAGCGCGTACCCACTGCTCGTCTTGCGGGCCTTGCTGCCCAGCCGGAGGACGCGTCCGTCGGCGAGGACGACCTCCATACCCACAACCTGATCCCTAAAGCTTCCGTATTCGAGGGCATTGGATCCGCTGGCGTTGGTGCCGGCCATCCCGCCCACGGTGGCGTCGGCCCCGGGGTCAACGGAGAGGAACAGCCCGTGCTCTCGCAGCAGGTGGTTTAACTCCTTGCGTCTCACCCCGGCCTCGACCGTCACCGTCATGCTCTCCGGGTCGACGGCGATGACGCGGTTCATCCTCGTCAGATCGAGTGAGATGCCGCCCCTGACCGGAAGCGCGTTACCTTCCAAGGAGCTTCCGGCCCCGCGGGCGGTAACCGGAACGGCGTGCTTCCGCGCAACCCGTAACACCGATACCACGTCCTCCTTATTGCGTGCGTAGACCACACACTCCGGCGGGCGGTTTTCGTACCGGTAGCCTTCGTCGTTGCCATGGGCCTGGAGGTCTTGGGGTTCGCTAGAGACGGCGTCCCCGAGTTCCTCACGGAGAGCTTCTACCCAGGGCTTGTGCCCTTGCTCGGCGGTCCTCATAGTAGCTATCTCCTCCTCTATGTTCTCATACGTCTCCATACGTTCCCCTACCCCGAAAGGTTTTAACAACGGTAGCGGAACGGGTGGTCCTCCCAGACGATCTGCCGCATGCGCTCCTCGACCTCCGGCAGATCCTCGGGCGTCAGGGGGCGGGGCAGGTCGAAGTCGTAGTAGAAGCCGTTCTCGAACCTGTCGTGCGGCGACCCCCACCCGAGCTTCGCCTCGGAGAACATCTCCTTGACCGCCTGCGCCAGAATGTGGGCTGCGGAATGGCGTAGCTCATAAGACGGGTCCTCGCTGATATACGGGAGCCATGCAATCGCTCCTCCGCCGGGTTCTCGGTGCCCTATCGTACAGAAACCGCCCGACGAGGGATGCGACCCGAACCGTCGAAGGCAGGGTGGGAACAGAAGGAAGTTGGTTTCTGCCGCGCTGGCTCCCCATATTAGCGGACGTGATAGTAAAGGGTAGACCAGCAGAACTAGAGGCAACGGCAGCTCCCTGCTCCAGGCCTCCAGGCGTAGGCCCTTTCTCCAGTAGCTACCTAACGGGTGCACGAGGCTTCGGTCGATGCCATCATGCAACCGAGCAGGGGCATGTGCGGATAAGGA
>OBLS010000903.1_pt1 | contig 11615 bp, 11 predicted proteins | sample 1519901 | NCBI WGS metagenome assembly OBLS01 (sample SAMEA3113585, study PRJEB22503) | soil metagenome
GCGACGTCCACGTCAACGAGCGCCCCGTCGCGCTTGCGCGCCACCCCGTCGACGAAGACGTGCTCCACGTTACGGGGCTGCGCCGCCAGCACGACCTGGCCGTCGGCCACGTTGATCGGCGCGAGGTTGAGGTCGTCGGCGCGTAGGACGATCAGATCGGCGCGCTTGCCGGGCGTGAGCGAGCCGGTCACGTCGCCGAGGCCGAGCGCACGGGCGCCGTCGATCGTCCCCTGCCGGAGGACCTGCTCGGGCTGGATGACCTTGCCGTCGGCATGGACGCCGCGCGGGATCCCGAGCGTCATGCGCAGGACCGCGAAGAAGTCGGAGTTGTCGCTTGCGGCCATCGTGTCGCACGACAGGCAGAGCGGCACCCCGGCGTCGATCATCTCGACGATCGGCGGGATGCCCATCCCCACCCGCAGCTCGGAGAGGATGCTGAGCGAGACCGGCGTCCTCGTGCGTGCGAGGTAAGCGAGCTCGTCGGCGTCGGCGTGGATCGCGTGCACGAGCAGCACGTCGGGGCCGAGCGCCTCCTGCTCGGCGTAGACCGAGATCGCGCGCACGCGCTCGACGTCGTGGGCGGTCATCATCGTGTGCGTCGTGATCGCCAGTCCGTGCTCGCGCGCGAAGGCGAACTCGCGCTGCCACACCTCCGGCTGGGAGTAGTCCACGCCGCGGCAGGCGATGCCCAGCCGCAGGCGACCCTCCCGGTCGTCGAAGCGCTCGCGCTCCAGCCGCAGGACGTCGTCGAGGTCGATCGTCTCCGTCCCCTTAGCGAACGAGCTGCCGGCCTCCGGGTCGCTCGACGGCCCGTAAGAGAAGCGGCCGCGCAGGCCCGACTCCTCGAGGGCAGCCAGCGCGGCGTCGGCGTGCGCCGGCGTCTGGAGGTTGTGCTCCCAGGCGTGCATGGTGGTGATCCCCGAGTCGAGCGCCTCAGCGAGTCCAAAGCGCACGGACGTGTAGGTGTCCTCGGGCGTGTAGTTCGCCCCGTAGGTGAAGACGACGTCGTGGAAGTAGGTGCTGAGGTCCCCGTAGCATGCGCACCCGCGAAGCATCGCCGCCCACATGTGGCGGTGGGTGTCGACGAAGCCGGGCATCACGATGCGGTCGCGGCCGTCGACGAGCTCCGCGTCGCCCTGGCGCGGCAGGTCCGGGCCGACCGCTGCGATCCGATCGCCGTCGATCAGCACGTCGGCGCGCGGGAGCGTGCCGAGCTCGTCGTCCATCGTGATCACTAGCGCGTCGCTGATGAGCGTCCTGGCCACCTCTAGCCCTTTCGGTAGATGCCATGGCGCAGCGCGCCGATCCCGTCGATCTCGATCTCGACCTCGTCGCCGTGCCGCAGGGTGAACTCGTCGGGCGGGACTATCCCCGTGCCGGTCAGGAGGACCGCCCCCGCCGGGTGGGAGAGCTCGCAGAAGAGCGCCTCGGCCAGCTCCTCGAAGCTGCGCCGCATCTCAGCCGCCGACGTCTCGCCCGCGAACACCGATTCGCCGTCGCGACTCACGCGAAGCCTGATCGCGGCTCGGCGCGCCGGGCCCAGGTCGTCGCCCGCCAGGGCGATCGTGTCGGACAGCCCCAGCGAGTCGTCGTAGATCTTGGCCTGTGGGAGGTAGAGGGGGTTGGCGCCCTCGATGCTGCGCGAGGAGACATCGTCGGCCACGAGGAAGCCGGCGATCGCGCCCGCCGAGTCGAGGACCAGCGCGAGCTCGGGCTCTGGCACGTCCCACTCCGAGTCGGCTCGGATGCGCAGCGGCGCGCCCGGACGCGGCACTCGCCGCGGTGTCGCCTTGAGGAACAGCTCCGGCCGCTGCGCCTCGTAAACGAGCTCGTAGACGTCCGGCGTCGCCGACTCCTCGGTGCGCGCCCTGGCCGAGCGCCGATAGGTCACCCCGCTGGCCCAGACCTCCTGCTCGTCGACGGGCGCCAGCTTGCCGGAGGGCGCGCTCCCGAGCGCCTCGGACTCGTAGGCCGCCGCCAAGGCCGCCGCCAGGCGGTCGCGCCCGGCGGCCAGCAGCTCCGCGAGCGACGCCCCCACCGGATGGAGACGCTCGCCGCGCACGGCGACGAGCGTGGGCGCGTCCCGCACGAGAACCCGCCGAAGGCCTTCCATTGGAGCAAGCTATCCGGCGCCCGCACTTGTGTCTATGCTCGGCGGCACTCCAAGGCGACGACGCGACGACGGCGAAGGAGGAGCGGGTGAAGATCGGGTTCTGCATGCTCCTGTGGACGACGCATGTGGGCGAGGAGCACCGCCCGCTGCTCCAGGACATCGAGGACACGGGCTACGACGGGGTAGAGGTGCCGGTCTTCGAGGGCGAGGTCGGCGACTTCGAGCGCATCGGAGCGATGCTCGACGACATCGGCCTCGAGCGCACCGCAATCAGCGCGATCGGCGAAGACGCCCTCAACCCGGTCTCGCCCGACGCGGAGGTGCGCCGGGCCGCGGTCAACCACCTGAAGCACGTCGCCGACTGCACGGCCGCCGTCGGGGCGGACGCCGTGGGCGGGCCGCTGCAGCAGACGCTCGGCTTCTTCTCCGGCTCGGCCCCCACGGAGCGGGAGCGTGGCTTCGCGCGCGACGTCCTGCGCGAGGCCGGTGACCACGCCGGCGAGCGCGGCGTCCGGCTCGTGCTCGAGGCGGTCAACCGCTTCGAGAGCTACCTGCTGACGACTATGGACCAACTTGCCGACTTCCTCGACGGCGTCGACCACCCCGCGGTTACCGGCATGTACGACACCTTCCACGCCAACATCGAGGAGCGCGACCCGGTCGCGGCCTTCACCGACAACGCGCGGCATGTCAGTCACATCCACCTCTCCGAGAACGACCGCGGCGTTCCCGGCCGTGGGCACGTGCCCTGGCCCGAGACGTTCGCCGCGATAGCGGGGTCGGGCTACGACAGGTGGCTTACCATCGAGGCCTTCGGCCGCGGGCTGCCCGATCTCGCCGCAGCCACGCGCATCTGGCGCGACCTCTTCGAGTCGCCCGAGGCCGTCTACCGCGAGGGCTTCGAGCACATCAGACGGGGCCTCGCCGGCGCGTCGGCCCCTGCCTAGGCTATGCGGCGGGACGAGCGGCGCCGTAGTTGGACACGCTATAAAGTATTACCTGAACAAATCGTCCATACGTATGCCTGGAGACTTCCTTCATCACGTCCGGACCGGATCCGGCGAGCCGCTCGTGCTACTCCACCCCCTCGGTGCGGAGATGATCGTCTGGGAACCGATAATTCCTCGGCTGGCGGCGGAACGTGAGGTGGTGGCGCTTGACTTGCCGGGCTTCGGCCGCTCGCCGGCCCTTCCCCCCAGCGCTGAACCGACACCGCGAGCGCTCGCGGACGCGGTCGCGCGCTTTCTCGACACGCTTGGCTTGCGGCGTGCACACATCGTGGGTAACTCGCTCGGCGGTTGGATAGCGCTCGAGCTCGCGAGGGCCAGGCGCGCGCTGTCCGTGACGGCCTTGTCGTCCGCGGGCTTCTGGGCGCGGCCGCTTGGCGCGCGGCCCGGTCCGGACCTGCGGTCACTGGGGCGCGCCCTCCTGCCGGCGTTGACGGTGCTGGCCCGGACACGGCGGGGACGCCACGCGCTGCTGCACGGCTCGGTCGGACATCCGGAGCGGGTGCCCCCAGCCGCCGCGGCCCGCCTGGTCCACTCGTATCTGACGGCTCCGGCTTACTCCGCGGCGAACTCGCAGATGCGCTCGTCGGTCCTGTCCGGGGTGGAGGAGATCGACGTGCCGGTGACACTTGCGTGGGGCGAGCTCGATCGGCTCGTGCGGCCTCCACGGATTGTCCCTTCCGGCTGGCGCACGAGGGTGCTGCGCGAGTGCGGTCATGTCCCGACTTGGGATGACCCCGAGCAAGTCTCGTCGCTGCTGCTGGAGGCGAGCGCCTGACGGATCCGGTCAAAACGTCTCACCCGGAAAAGCGATTTCTGGAGGCACCACACCTGCCAGTACAGCTCGCGTACACCGACATGGACCCGCAGGAGGTGGGCAAGACCATCGATCAGGATGAGTGCGGGAACGCGGAGCGGCGCGCGCTGTTCGCGGGCCCGGGGCCGCCCATCCTCTGGATGATTGGCGACACGCTCGAGCGCCACGAGTGTCGATAGCCGGGCTTGGCGAAGAGGGCCTGCACGTTGGTGATCCGCCGCTCCATGAAACCCGCCTCGCAGTAGCGCAGGTAGAGCTCCCATAGGCGCCGAAACCGGCGGTCGTAGCCGGCGGCCTCGAGCTCTTCTGCGGCTGCGGCGAACCGCTCGCGCCAGTGGCGCAGCGTCAGGACGTAGTCGGCGGTCAGATCCTCGACGTCGATCCACTGTAGGTCGGTGCGGCGGCGCACGCAGCGCGCCATCACCTCTATCGAGGGCAGCGCGCCGCCGGGGAAGATGAATGTGGTGATGAAGCTCCTGCCAGCCTTCTCCACGTCGTAGGCGCGGTCGTCGATGAGGATCGCCTGAAGGAGGGCGAGCCCGTCGGGCTCGAGCAGGCCGCTCACGCGCTCGAAGAAACGCTCGAAGTTGCGCCACCCGACGGCCTCGACCATCTCGACCGCCACCAGCTTGTCGTAGCTTCCGCGCAGGTCGCGGTAGTCGCACTTGAGCACCGTCACTCGATCTGAGAGCCCCGCCGCGCGCACGCGCCGGACCGCCTCTCGGCGCTGCTCCCCCGAGATCGTCGTCGTGGTCACGCGGCAGCCGTAGCGCGACGCTGCGTGAATCGCGAGGCCGCCCCACCCCGTCCCGATCTCCAGCAGGTGATCGTCCGGTCGCAGCTCGAGCTTGGTGCAGATCGCGTCGAGTTTGGCGACCTGCGCGTCCTCGAGCGAGGTCTGCGGCGTCTCGAAGAGGGCGGACGAGTACAGCATCCGCTCGTCCAGCATCGCCGCGAACAGGTCGTTTCCCAGGTCGTAGTGCCGTGCGATCTGGCGGCGGCTCCGCCGCACGGTGTTGACGCGCCCGCCGCGCAGCATCTGGATGGGCCTCACCAGCACGGCGAACCGCTCGCGCAGCCTGTCGAGCTTGGCCGCGTTGCGGGCGGCAAGCCGCACCAGCGCGGTGAGATCGTCGGCGTCCCAGCGCCCGTCAATATAGGTCTCGCCAAGCCCGGTGCTGCCTCGAAGGAGAGCCCGCCACACGCCCGAGTCGTGCAGCGTCACCGTCACGCGCAGCGCCTCGTCCGGCGAGCCGAACGTGTGAACCGTGCCGGGCTCGACGATGCGCAGCGACCCGCCTCCGATCCGGCGCAGCAGCCGCACGACGACGACTCGCGCGAGTGCCGTCAGCGTGCCCGCTCCGGGTGCCGGAAGTACGGCGCGCCCTTCAGCTTCAGTCGCAAGGCGTGCGTGTAGATGCGCGCCCCGGCCACAAGCGTCGCGGCCGGATAGCGCCACAGGAGCCGGCGGAGCATGCGTGGGCCAAGTTCCCGCCGATGCAACGTGAGCGTCGCGTCGAAAGCCCGCTGGCCGTCGCGGATCGAATCGATGTGCACGGCCAGCTCGGCGCCGGGCTCGACGATCCGCCAGTGGTACCGGTGGTCCATCGCCATGAACGGCGAGACGTGAAATTCCTTGTCGAAGCGTCCCTCGTGCACGCGGCCATCGGCGGCGCCTGGGAGCACGTAGGCGTGCCGCTCGCCCCAGGGCGTGTTCGTGACCTCGGCGACGACGGTCTCGACGTGTTCCCCCGCGGCGTCGTAGCAGAAGTAGAAGCTCACGGGATTGAAGCAGTGGCCGAACATGCGCGCGTGCGTCAGCAGGCGGACCGGCCCGCCGGACGCCGTCCCGGTACGCGACCGGACGAGCTCGCGCACCTCGCCGGCGAGCGGGCGCCGCGGGTCGCCGAGGTAGTCGGCGCGGCGGAAGCGGCCGAGTGCCGGTCTGCGCGCCGACCAGAGCAGGTGCCCGTCGAGCACATCCGGCAGCTCGTCCAGGTCGAGGAACAGCAGCGCGATCGGGTAGCGCAGCTCGTGCCTCACCGGCCGGTGGCGGCGGTGACGGATGACGCCCTCGTACACGCAGCTCGCGGACATCAGAGCTGCGCCCCGAAGCGCTCGCAAACACGCAGCGCGCTCACCACGCCGTCCTCATGAAAGCCCCAGCCCCAGTAGGCCCCGCAGTAGTGCGTGCGGTTCATGCCAGAGATCTCGTCGTGACGCTCCTGCGCCTTCCAGCCCTCGCTGGTGAACACAGGGTGCGCGTACGGGATCGTCGCGATGACCCGCTCGGGGTCGACCGCACCGGCGCGATTCAGGGTCACGCACAGCTCCTGACTCGAGACGAGACGCTGGAGCGCGTTCATGTGGTAGGTGAGGGTCGGCTTCCCGGTCGGCTCGTCCAGCAGGTGATAGTTCCAGCTCGACCAGGCGGCGCGGCGGCGCGGGAGCAGCGAACGATCGGTGTGCAGGACCGCCTCGTTTTGCTGATAGGGAATCGATCCCAGAATCTCGTGCTCGCGATCGGTGGCGTCCGCGAGCATCGCCAATGAGTGGTCGGAGTGGGTGGCGAGCACAATCTCATCGAAGGACTCCGGCTCCCCGCCGCGCGGCGTGACGAGCACCCGGTCTTGGAGGCGCCGCACCGACCTCACGGGCGTGCTCAGCCGTAGGCGGTCGGCGAATGGAGCGGTCAGAGTCTCGACGTAACGTGCCGAGCCGCCCGCGATGGCGCGCCATTTCGGCCGACCGGTGAGCGACAGCATCCCGTGGTTGTGGAAGAACGTGACGAGAAACCGGGCCGGAAACGACCACATGTGCTCGGGGTCCGCCGACCAGACCGCGGCCGCCTGCGGCACGATCAGCCGCCGGATGAAGCCGTCCGAGAAGCGCAGCTCGGCAAGCCAGTCGCCCAGCGAGGTGCGGTCGTCACCGGATTCCAGCAGCGCTCGCGCGTCACGGTTGAAGCGCACGTACTCGCCGATCATCCGCAGGAAGCCGGGCCGCGTCAGGTTGCCCGGCTGCGCCAACAGGCCGCGTGGAGTGCCCGCGTACTCGAAGTCCTCTGTCACCGCGCTGACGGAGAAGCTCATGGTCGACGGCGTGCTCGCGATGCCGAGACTCGCCAGGAGCCGCTCGAAGTTCGGGTAGTTGCGATCGTTGAAGACGATGAAGCCGGTGTCCACATCGAGCGTCTCGTCGGGCAGGTCGACGCAGATCGTGTTCGCGTGCCCGCCCGGGTATGAGCCCGCCTCGAAGACCGTCACCTCGTGCCGGCGGTGGAGGAGATGCGCGACCGTGAGGCCGGCGACGCCGGCGCCGACGATCGCGACGCGAGACCCTGGTTGCTCCATCACACGCGGAACCGTTCGAGAGCCTCGCGCCGCGCCTCCCGGTGATCCACGATCGGCTCCGGATAGTCGAGTCCGATCACGCAACCGCAGGCTCGCTGGGCTTCGTCGGGCATCGTCCACGGCTCGGCCAGGTGCTCGGTCGGGACCGAGCGCAATTCTGGGACGTAGCGGCGCACGTAGTCGCCGCGCGGGTCGAAGCGCTCTTGGTGGCGGGCCGGGTTGTAGATGCGGCGGAACGCGGGCTGGGGGTCCACCCCAACCGAGGCGATCCACTGCCAGTTGCCGTTGTTGTTCGCCTCGTCTCCGTCGATCAGGAGCTTCATGAACCAGCGCTCGCCCCAGCGCCAATCGATGCCGAGGTCCTTGGTCAGGAAGGAGCCCACGACGAGACGCGCGCGATTGTGCATCCAGCCCTCGCGGCGCAGCTGCCGCATCCCCGCGTCCACGAGCGGGTAGCCCGTCCGGCCCTCGCACCAGGCCTCGTAGCGACGCTCGGCGTAGCTCCACGAGATCGAGCCGCGGTAGCGGTCCTGGAACTCGGAGCGCGCGTTGCGCGGGTGATGGAGCAGCACGTGGTGGTAGAAGTCGCGCCAGCAGAGCTGGCGCCTGAAGGCGTTGGCGCCCTTGCCGGTCGGAAGGCGCTCCTCGATCTCGCGCGGCGACAGGCAGCCGAAGTGCAGGTACGGCGAGAGCCGCGACGTCTTGTCCCCGCCCAAAGCGTCGTGGGTGTCCTCGTACTCGTCGATGCCCGAGCGCAGGAAGCGCGCGAGCCGCTCGCGCCCCGCGGTCTCTCCGCCAGGCAGCGGATCGTCCACCTCCTGGCGCAGACCGAGGTCGGAGAGCGACGGCAACCGGCCCTTGCGGACCCGGGACGGAAGCGACCCGAGTGAGCGCGCTCGACCGAGCGGCTCGCGGCGTGAAGCGACGAGCCACCTGCGGTGAAACGGCGAGAAGACCGTGTAGGGCTTGCCGGCCTGGGTGCACAACCCGCCGAGGTCGTCGACGGCGTGGAGGCCGGGGTGCGCAAAGCAATCCACCCCGGCCTCGCGCATGACACGGAGCACGCGCTCGATGCGCTTGCGGGCGAAGGGGCCGGAGTCGCTCGAGAAGTGCATCTCCGTGGCGTTCGCGTCGCGTGCCAAGGCGGGTAGCTCGCGCTCGGGACTGCCCTGCCGGAACACCACGAGCCCGCCCAGCCGCTCGTCCAAATCGGCAAGGCATTCGAGCATGAACTGCGTGCGCGGCCCGGACACGTGCCGGCCCCGCAACAGCCGGTCGTCAAAGCAGAACACCGGCACGACCCGCTCGCGGCGCTCGAGGGCGGCTCGCAGCGCCGGGTGGTCATGTGCGCGCAGGTCGCGCGTCAGCCAGACGAGCGCCGTCATCCGCGCTTGAACCCGCGCGCCGCCACGGCGTCGAGCAGGAATGCCGGCCCCGCGGCGAGCGCCTTGCCGAGCCGGCCCTTGCCGGGCGGCTGGAGCAGGTGCTTATCCTGCTCGATCGCGTCCACGATGCGGCCGGCCCATTCGTCGGGCTTCATCCACTGCCAGCCGGAGGGATCGGTGTGATCGTCCAGCCTGTCCGCGGCGGTCCGCAGCATGCCGGTGTCGACGCCTCCCGTGACGATCTCGAGCGTGGAGACGTTGGTGTCCTTCAGCTCCCGGCGCAGACACTCCGTGAACGCGCTCAGGCCCGCCTTGGAGGCTGAGTAGGCGGTGATTCCCGGGAAGCGGAAGTACGCCACGAGACTCGCGTGGTTCACGATCTTCCCGCTGTCCCGCTCCAACATCGCCGGGAGAACGCGCCGGGTCAGGTGGGCGGGCCCGGCGAGGTTGACCTGGAAGACGTCGTACATGTCGGCGATGTCCTGCTGCTCGAGCTGACCGGCCGTGAACGCGCCGGCGTTGTTTATGAGCACGTCGATCCGGCCGAGCTCGTCGCCGAGTTCGTCGCAGCAGGCGTCAATCGAATCCCGCGAGCCGAGGTCCATGCGCACCGGGATCACCGCGGGAGCCTGGGTCGGGCGCGCGTTGCCATCCCGTGTGCCGGCGAGCACGCGCGCGCCGCGGCTGGTCAGCTCGGACACGATCGATCGGCCGATGCCTCGACTGGTCCCCGTGACGAGGACGGTGGCCCTCTTGAGCCGCATCAGCCCTCCCGGGCGGCCAAGGCGGCCGCCGCTGCACCGAAGACGCCGGCCGCAGCCACCGTTCCAGGCTTCGCCTTCGGAGGCAGCTGATCCCCGTCTGCGATCAGGGTGGCGGCGAGATCGACGGCGTCTGAAATCGCGCACGCGGCGAGCCAGGGCCGCGCTGAGCCTCCGGACGCCGCCGCGGCCAGCGCGCCCGCCGACAGCACGAGGTCGCGGGCGCCGAGCCCGCGGAGAGCGACGGAGCTCGCTGCCCGGCCGGCCGACTCGCCGAGCCATGGCCTGGCGACGCGGCCCGGGGCGGCGAGCAGTCCGACGGCATAGGCAATCCGCAGCGATGCATAGCCGGCGACGAGCATCACGCCCGCTCCAGCGCGTCGGGGGAGTGCGCGGCCTCCCTGCCGGTCTTCGCGCTTACCACGAGGTAGCGCGGATCGTCCTTCGTCGCGGCGATCTCCTGGCCGCCGACCTGTGTTCTCGAGCGGAGCTTCCGGTTGACCTCACCGTGCGTCACGCCCTGCGACGTCTTCCAGCGAACCTTGTCGCCCTTCTTGAACGACTTGCTCACGAGCGCTGATCGGGTCGCTCGACCTCGCCGCGCCAGCCGCCGGTCTCTCGCCCTCGCCCCTCGAGAAGCTCCTTGAAGCGCTCGAGGTCTCCCTTCACCCGGCGGTCGGGAGCGCCGAGGGCGGCCCCGATCTTCTCCTTGACTCCCTCGGGGACGAAGTCCATCTGGACCATCACCCGGGTGTTGTCGTCGTCGAGCCGGTGGAAGGTGACCACGCCGGCGTTGTCCTTGCCGTCGGTGTTCCGCCACGCCACCCGCTCGTCGGGCCTCTGCTCGGTGATCTCGGCGTCCCATTCGTGACGGGACCCGCCGAACTCTGCGACCCAGTGAAGGTGCACGTCGTCACTCTGCGTGACTTTCTCGACGCCCTCCATGAACTGCGGGAACTCCTCGAACTGAGTCCACTGGTTGTACACCGCCGTGAGCGGTGCCTCGATCTCGATGGACTGCTCAATAGTTGACATCTGTCGCAGATACCCGGGAGATGGTGCAGAAAAACCTGTACGTATTGTACAGATTAATAGATCGCCTGGCTGGTGCCGGCCGCGGTGCGCGAGCAGCACGGCACCGCGAGCGGATGCGCCGCCTGCATCAGGAGCGCCCGAGGACCGGCCAGCGCTAGCGCCGGCTCCCAGTTCACGCCGACGCGTGAGCTCGAGCTAGTTCACGGACAGGTCGAGGCTTCGTCCGCGTAAACCAGCGGAGCGGCAGCGCGCGCAGGCGCGCAGGCGATACTCGATCAGTGTGTACACCCTGCACCCCGCCGCCCCCGCCGCCTCAGGTCAGCTGTGCGAGCGTGCGGGTCGCGATCGCCGTCGAGAGACGGAGCTGATCGGCCACCAGGGGGCCAGGCGACGACGACGAAAGCCACTTCGCGATGCGCTCCTCGAGCTGTGGCGCCCCGCGCCGAGCGAGTCCCAAGCCGATCTCCGCGGCAAGGCGCACCACCGCCGGCTCCACGCTCCAGATCACGTCGAACTCGCGCGCAGCGTCTGACCGTCGCCGCGACTGCGCCACCTCCACGGCGGCGAGGCACGCCGCGTGGCCAGGCGCCTCGCAGACCACGGCCCACTCGCGCGCGAGTGGCTGTGAAGTATCGATGGGAACCTCGATCGGACCGCGCGCCCGCGTGCGCGGACGCGTGAAGTCTGCGAATACAATCGCCAGCTCCGCGGTGCGCGCGTACTCGCGCCACCGGCGCTCCGATTGCCGGTAGAAGCGCTCGCGCTGAAAGGAACCGACCAAGAGCGGTGTCTCCGCCTGCGCGCAGCTCTCGTCCTCGATCGCGTGCGACAGCGCGAGCAGTGCCGGCTTGCGAAGCCTGATCGGCTGCAGCTCAGAGCGATGCCGGCGGACGCCCGCGAAGATCGACGGCTCCGGTTCCTCGGCGGCCCCGCGCGCGCGAGCAATGGCCGCCGGCAGCGAGAGGCCCCCGTCCCGCTCGCGGACGACACGCAGCACGAGCTCCACGTCGCGCTCCCCGTAGCGGCGATGGCCACTCGGGAGACGCTGCGGCCGGGGGAACCCGTGTCGCCGCTCCCACATGCGGAGGGTGCCTTCGCTCAGGCCCGTGCGAGCAACAAGCTCGCCAATCGCAAGTCCATGCTC
>OBLS010000904.1_pt1 | contig 11615 bp, 4 predicted proteins | sample 1519901 | NCBI WGS metagenome assembly OBLS01 (sample SAMEA3113585, study PRJEB22503) | soil metagenome
GGCGGGCGACCGCCGCCGCGGCCGCGGCCTGGCGCTGCGGCGCGACGATCTGGAGCGCTCCCGGCGCGCCGGCGCCGAAGGCCCGCTGGAGCTGCTCGTAGCCGATCCGGGAGCCGTCGCCCTCCGGCACGACCGTGATCGACGGCATGCCCGTCTTGAGTCCCAGGATCGGGAGGGCGAGCAGGACGAGCGCGAGCGCCGCCGCAGGCCCGAGCACGTGCGCCCGGCGCCAGAGCCGCTCACCCCAGCGCGCCGCCCGCTCCGAGCCGTGCGCCCGCGAGCGCGCACGGCCCAGCGGCAGCGCGTCGATCCTCGGGCCCAGCTTCGCCAGCACGGCCGGCAGGAGCGTCAGCGTCGCTGCGAGCACGAAGGCGACGCTGAGCATGATCCCCAGCGCGGTCGACCGGAACGCCGGGCTGGGCACGAGCAGCACCGCCGACAGCGAGACCAGGACGGTCAGGGCGGAGAGCAGGACGGCCTTGCCGGCGGTGTCCATCGTCACGGCGACCGCGTCGCGGACCCCCAGCTGCGATCCGTGCAGCGAGGCGCGGAAGCGGTGCACGATGAAGAGCGCGTAGTCGATGCCGAGCGCGAGCGAGAACATCAGCGCGAAGTTCATCGCCCAGATCGAGATGTCCAGGACGCCGGCGAGCAGCGCGAGCAGCCCGGCGGAGGCGACGAGGCCGAGGATGGTCAGCAGCAGCGGCAGGCCCGCGGCGACGAGCGACCCGAAGGCGAGCACGATGATCGCCAGCGTCACCGGCCAGGAGAGGATCTCCGACTTCATCATCGACCGCTTGTTCGCCGCGTTGAAGTCGCTCCAGATGGCGGGCGAGCCGGTGAGCGAGACGCTGACCGCGGGGCCGCCGGCCCGTTCGAGCCGCGGCGCGAGGGCCTCTGCGGCGGCGACCATCGCGGTCGGGTCGCCCTTCGCCCCGGCGGTCACCACGGCGGTGTGCCCGTCCGCGGAGATGCTCGCGCCCGGGCGCGGCGGTTGCACCGAGGCGACGCGCGCGTCGCCGGCGAGCACCCGCTCCACGCCGCGCACGGCGTGGCGGAACGCGGGCGCATCCACCGTCGCGGAGCGGGAGTGGACGACGACCGTGAGCGCCGAGCTCGACCGCCCGGCGAAGTCGCGCCCGATGAGCGTCCGGGCCTGCACCGACTCGGAGCCGTCCGCCTGCCAGCCGGCGCCCGAGAGCACCGTCTCGACTTTCGGGGCGAACGCGGCCAGCGCGACGGCGACGACCGCCCACGCGACCGTGATCGCCCGGACATGATCGGCGGCGAAGCGGCCGAGCCGGCCGACCGGGCCGACCGCCGGCGGGATCCCGGCGCCCGGCTCCTCCCGCCCGGATGCGCAGCGGTCCGGGCGCGGGCAGTCGATGAAGGTCGTCATGCCGGCGGACGGTACGGCCGGCCGATCGCCCATTCATCGGGCGTTCGCCCGATCTTCGGCCGGGCGAGATCGGGGCTACTCGGCGGCCATCAGGCCGTGCTTGATCGCGAAGAGGCTGGCCCGCGCGCGGTTGGACACGCCGATCTTCGCGTAGATGTGCTCGACGTGGCTGCCCGCCGTCTTGCGCGAGATCACGAGCTGCTCGGCGATCTCCTTGTTCGACAGACCGCGCACCAGCAGCTTGAGGACCTCCACCTCGCGACGCGTCAGGCCCGCGGGCCACTCACGCCGGCGCCTGACCGGATGACCCGCCGCGCGCAGCACCGCGTCGGCGGCATCGCCGTCGAAGAGCGCGCACCGGACGCCGGCGCGGAGCTCCTCCGCCGCCCGCGCGGCGGTACGCGCCGCGCGGTGGGGCCGTGGCTCCGTCATCGCGTGGTAGGCGTCGGCCGCCGCGAGGACCCGGCCGAGCGGTGTCAGCGCGTCGCCGGCGAGCCCGCGGGGATAGCCCGAGCCGTCCAGGCGCTCGTGATGCTGGACCGCGATCGCCCCCAGCGGGGCCAGCCCGCCCGACGAGACGAGCATGCGCTCGGTCAGGTACGGGTGCAGGCGCACGCGCTCGCGCTCGCCGGGGGTGAGCGCTCCCTGCTTGTCCCAGATCGCGTTGGACACGCCCAGGCGGCCGAGGTCGTGCACCAGTCCCGCCCGCCGGACGAGCGTGGCGTCGGCCGCCGCCAGCCCGTACCGCGTCGCGGCCGCGGACGCGAGGTCCGCCACGCCGCGCGAGTGGCCGAGCGTCCAGGGCGACTTCAGGTCGGTGAAGTCGGCGATCGCCTCCAGCGCCGACTCGAGCTCGGAGGCGGAGAGCACGATCTCGAGCGCGGGCTCCGCTTCGATGACCGCGTGCCAGGTCGCCGCCGCGTCGATGTCGTCGAGCAGCGCGGGCGCCTCGGCGCAGAACACGTCCACCAGCGCGGGATCGAACTGCGTGCCGCTGCGCTCGCGGGCGACCGCGACCGCCGCCTCCACTCCCCCGCTCCGGTGGAAGATCTCGACCACGTCCGCGAGCGTCACGAGACGTGCCGCGACGAGGATCTCCTCACCCTTGACCTCGGCGGGCACCCCCTTGCCGTCCCAGCGCTCGAACGTCTGGTAGAGACCCGCGCGGACCTCGGGGCCGAGCTTGAGCGCAGCCGCCAGCTCGTTCGTCGCCACCCAGTGATTCTCGATCATCGTGCCGGCGACGTGGCGGCCCTCGGCCGCGAACCTCGCCGCCACGCGAGCGCGCTCCGCCGGCGCGCGGCCCGCGCCCAGGTGGCGCACGACGAACGCCCGCGCGGCCGCGCCGGTCATGTCCACCCGCCGGAAGTCGGCCTTCAGCGCCCGGTCGTCCCCGAACCACTTCGCCTGCTCGTACGCGTCGACGTGACACCCGACCCAGCCCAGCAACCCGACGTAGTACACGACCTCCCGCGTCGCCTCGTCCAGACCGAGCCGCTCCGCGAGGCGCAACGCGATCACCGACTGGCGCATCACGTGATCCATCGACTGGCCCATCCCCAGGTCCGTCCCGAGCGAGATCATCGCGACCAGCTCCGCAAGCCGTACGCGCGTGCCGATCGGGGGCGCCGACATGGCGCGAGTCTATGGGCGACGGGGCGGCGCCGCGCTCCGGGCGAACCGGTCCGCTACATCCGGGCGGCGCAGTACGCGTCACGCGCGGCACTGCTCTGCAGCGGCGCGACGTACGCGCTGGCCAGCCTGATCGCCTCGGCCTGGGAGGCGGCGTAGGTCTCGATCGACAGAGCGACCGCCTCACGCTCGAGCGCCGTCCTCGCGGCGGCCAGGCGCTCCGCGTTGCGCCAGGCGATCTCGCGCCATGCGACGACGATCTGGAAGAGGCCCTTGTCGTCGACGTCGGTCGGCAGGTTCGTGTCGTCGATGGTGGGGTCGTAGTCGCGCGCGAGCTCCTCGAGCAGGGGTGGATACACCTGCTCGAGGATCTGGTTGACCTTGTCGTGGTCCGGCTTGCGGCTCGAGCCGTCCGGCTTGACCAGACCGACGCCGTGGAGCACGTACGGCAGGTCGCGCTGGACGTGGGCGTTGATGCCGAGCAGGAGGTTGCCGGCGCCGCTCACCTCCCGCCGGTCGGCGGCGCGCAGGGCGATCGCCCACGCCGCGGGCGTCGCGCCCGCGGCACCGGCGTGCCAGGCGTCGAAGGCGTCGAAGTAGAGCTTCGCGAAGAGCGCGTCCTCGTGGTTGACGAACGCCGTGTCCGAGAAGAACCGCGGGTCCTCGATCGCCTCCCGGTACGCCTCCGTCGTCCGCAGATAGGCCAGCGCGAAGATCGCGTCGTGGTCGCAGGACGCAGCGAGCGGTGCGTAGCGTCGTTCCATCTCCGCGAGCACCGCGTCGACGCACGACGTGGCGCCGGCATTGCACACGTTCTTGCTCGCGGGGTCGAAGGCCATCGTCAGGCCGGGCGAGATCGCCGCCCAGTCCCGCCGCGCGTCCGCCGCAGCCGGCATTGCGAGCAGCGAGATCGCGACTCCCAGTGTGCTGAGCAGCTTGCGCAACATGTCGTGCCCCTTCGTCGGCTTCCTTCCCCCCTTCCCGTTCCGCGCGCCGCTGATGCGCCGGGAAGCGGCGCATCCGGATATTCGCCCCCGCTGACCGGCGTGGAGCGGTACCGTGCGCATTCGCCCTTGCCCACGAGAATTCAACTCTGCGGGGACCTGGAGCTCGAGCTCGAGGGCCGACTCGTCGATCTCGAGGCGGTGGGACGCGACGGGCGGCTCCTGGTCGCCCACCTGGTCGCGCACCGCTCCCGAGCCGTCGCACGGTCGGAGCTCGCCGGGCTCCTCGACGAGGGCGAGGCCGCACTCGAGGGACCGCTCGCGCGGCTCGGCGAGGCGCTGGACGGCCACATGGCGACCGTGGGGACCGGCGTGTCGCTGCTGCTCCCGCCCGAGGCGTGGGTGGACGTGGAGGTCGCCGAGCGGAGCGCCCTCGCGGCCGACGTCGCGTTCGCCTCCGGCGACGCCGCGGCGGCGTTCGGCCACGCGCAGACGACCGTGCGCCTCCTCGCGGCGCCGTACCTGCCGGAGTTCGACACCGTCTGCGTCAGCCAGCGCCGCCGCCAGCTCGAGGATGTGCGCTGGTCCGCGCAGCACCGGCTCGCGGCCGCGGCGCTCGCCCTCGATCCGCCCGACCTCGCGGTCGCCGAGCACGCCGCGGCGGAGCTGACCGAGCGCCAGCCCTACCGGCAGGCGGGGCACGGGCTGCTGATGGAGGCGCTCGAGCGCCAGGGGCGCCGGGCCGAGGCGCTGGAGGTGTACGAGAAGCTCGTCGCGCGCCTCCGTGACGAGCTCGGCGCCGAGCCGGCGTCTGCGCTTCGCCGCCTTCACCGCCGCGTGACGGAGGGTGAAGGGTGGGCGCGGTCGCCCGCTGCGCCGGACGCGTCGAGCAGGGTGCCGTTGCCGGCGTTGCTCGCGCGGATGGAGCGGCGCCCCTTCGTCGGCCGCGAGGCGCCGATGGCGCGGCTGAGCGAGCGGTGGGCGGCAGCCCAGCTCGGCGAGGGCAGCTTCGTGCTCATCGGCGGGGAGGCCGGCATGGGCAAGACGCGGCTCGTCGCCCGGATGGCCGCGGAGGCCCACGCGGACGGCGCGGCCGTCCTCTACGGCTGTGCGGAGGAGGAGGCCGTGCGGCCGTATCAGCCGTTCGCCCAGGCACTGCGGCACCTGCTCACCCACACGCCGGGCCATGTGTCCGGAGCGCGGCCCGAGCTCGCGCGCCTCGTGCCCGAGCTCGCCGTCGACCTGCCGGCCCCCTCGGCCCGCCCGGCCGGCGACCGCCGGCGCCACCGGCTGTTCGACGCCGTCGTCGATGTCGTCTGCTCGGCGGCCGCGGTCCGGCCGGTCGTCCTGGTGATCGAGGATCTGCATTGGGCCGACGCCCCGACGCTGTTGTTGCTGCGCGAGGTGGTCCGGGGCGCGCCGGACTGCCCCCTCCTGATCCTCGCGACCTCGCGCGGCGACGAGGCGGAGCCGGGCGACGCCCTGTCGCGGCTGCTGATCGACCTCCGCCGCGAGGACCTCCTCCACCGCATCTCCCTCAGCGGCCTGGACGAGCCGGAGATCGCCGCGCTCGTCGCCCGGGACGAGGACGGCCCTGCCGACGGCGAGGACGCGGCACGCGAGCTGCAGGAGCAGACTGGCGGCAACCCGTTCTTCATCGAGGAGCTGCTGCGGAGCCGACGCGAGGTGCCCGACGCGCCGCCGCCGGTGCCCGCGGGCGTCAAGCACGTCATCGGGCGCCGGCTGGCCCGCCTGCCGGAGGACACGGTCGACGTGCTCATCACGGCGGCGTTCCTGGGCACGGAGTTCTCCCTGGCGACGCTGACCGCCGTGGCGGGCGACGTCGACGTCATCGCGGCCGTCGAGCAGGGGGTGCGTGCCGGGCTGCTCGTCGAGGAGCCCGACGCCGTCGACCGGTTCTGCTTCGCGCACGCGCTCGTGCGCGAGACGCTCACCGAGCGACCGATCATGAGCCGCCGCCTGCGGATCCATCGCGCGCTGGCCGAGGCGCTGGAGCGGGCGCCGCTCGACGTGCCGGCCGCCCAGCTCGCGCATCACTACTTCCTCGCTCGGGAGGTGGGCAGCGCGGAGAAGGCGCTGTTCTACACGCTGCGGGCGGCCGAGGTGGCGCTCGAGGCACACGCCTACGAGGACGCGGCCGCCCAGTACGAGCGGGCGCTCGTGGCGCTCGGGCTCGCGCGGCCCGACGACCCGGCCGCTCGTGCCGACCTGCTCCTCGCCCTCGGGCGGGCACGCTGGCAGGCGAGCGAGCGCGGCCCGCGACTGGCCTTCGAGATGGCTGCCGGGCTCGCGCGCGAGCTGGGCAGCCCGGAGCGACTGGCCTGGGCGGCGCTCGGCGCCGGCGGGCGGTACTACGCCCCCGGTGTCCCCGACACGCCCTACGTCGCGCTGCTGGAGGAGGCGCTCGCCGCACTCGAGCCTGACGACAGCGCGCTGCGCGTCCGCCTGCTCGCCCGGCTGGCCGAGAACCTGGTGTTCATGGAGCAGGGCGCCCCCGCGATCCGGATCGCCGAGGAGGCCCACGCGATGGCGCGCCGGATCGGCGAGCCCGCCGCGCTCGCCGCGGCGCTCATGAGCCTGCACGCCGCGCGACAGCACATCGCGTACGCCGGCGAACGCCGCCGGTTGGCCGAGGAGGCCCTCGCCCTCGCGGGCGAGCTCGAGGACGAGGAGCTCGCGGCGCTCGGGCGGCACTGGCTCGTCTTCGACCTCGTCGAGCTCGGCGACCTTCCGGAGGCCCGGCGGCGCCGGGCGGAGCTCGAGACGCTGGCCGAGACCCTCCGGCAGCCGCTCTACCGCCACTCCGCGCTGGCCTGGCGCGGAGTGTGGGCCTGCCTGGCGGGGCGGTTCGACGAGGCGGAGCGGCTGGCCCATGCGTCGGTCGAGCTCGCCGAGCGCGCCGGCGATCCGGACGCGCGGGCGCACTTCACGGCGCAGCTGTTCGCGGTGCGCCGAGAGCAGGGCCGGCTGCAGGAGCTGCTCGACCCGATCGCCCGGTTCGCCGCCGGCGACGGTCCCGTGGCGATCCACTGGTGCGCCATGCTCGCCCTGGCGCATGTGGATGCCGGCGATGCGGACGCCGCCCGCGCCGCGGTGGGCACCGCGTTGGGCGCCGGCGTGCCGGCGATCCCGCAGACGATGCTGTGGCTCTCCACGCTCGTCGCGCTGGCGGAGGCCACCGCCGCGCTTGGCGACGTCGCGAGCGCCGAGGCGCTGTACCCGGCGCTGGAGCCGCACGCCGGACGGCTCGCGCAGAGCACCTTCACCGGCTGCGCCGGATCGGTGGAGCGCGTGCTCGGCCGGCTGGCCGCGACGCTGGGGCGACCCACGGCCGCCGAGCAGCACCTCGACGCGGCCCTCGCGCGCCACGACGCCATCGGCGCCCGGGCGCTGGCGGCACGCACGCGGTGCGACCTCGGGGAGATCCTCCTCGCCGGCACGGCCGACGCGCGACGGCGCGGCGCGTCGCTCCTCGCCGACGCCGCGGCCGCCGCCGCGGACCTCGGGATGGCCGGCGTGGCGTCACGGGCCGGGGGAGCCGGCCTGTCCGGCTACCCACCGCCCGCCTGACCGCCGCGCGTGCGTCGGGCTTCTTTTCCGCGAACTCGTGGGTCATCACCGCGCGCACCCGGGAGCCGCGACCGCCGGGCGCGTACCCGCGCAGCGCCGGGCACGCGTCGCGGCGTGTTCCACGACGACGTCAGCGGATCGTCAGCCGAACCACATCAATACGCCGATGCCGGCGAGGATCAGCAGCGCCGCGGCGAGCAGCGCGGCGTCGCGCATGCGCCGGCGGGCGGCGCGCCGCCCGCCGGCCTCCTCGTCGTGGTCGTCGCTCGGGGTGGAGTCGAGCAGTCCGACGAGCGCCCAGAAGACCACGCCGGCAGCGCCGAGCATGAGCAGCACCATCCCGATGAAGGCGCCCTGCCGGTCGCGGTTCGGCAGCTTCACGTCATCGCCGAAGAGGCTCGGCACCAGCGCCGCGATGACGAGCGCGGTGCCGAGCCCGGCGATGATCCGCTCGAGCTTCTGCTGGCGCTGAGTCGACTGGTCCTCCAGGCTCCGGCGGCGTTGCTCCTCCTCCCGCTGCTCCAGCAGCCGAACGGTGGCGAGCTGGTTGGCGGCCGCATCGCTGGCCCACCGGATCTCGGCCTCGACGCTCTCGAGCTGGCTGATGGCGGCGCGGTAGCGATCGCGCGCTCGGGCGACCGACGGGTGGAGCTCGTTCGGCTCGGCGAGGCGCTGGCTGAGCCGCAGCAGCTCCTCGTCGATCGGCTCGAGCGTCGCGCGGATGGCGAGGATCTGCGCGTGGCACGCCGGGATCACCGCGTGGTCGCCCTCGCTCGCGAACGAAGCGCGGATCAGGTGCCGCTCGACCGCCCGTAGGCGATCGCGCGCGCATTCCGCCACCGTGCTGCACGTCGCCGTGAGGTAGCTGGCGAGCGCGTCGGCCATGTCCGTCGCCGACGGCGCGTCCAGCGACGTGAGGAAGCGACCGAAGACGGTCAGGTTGGGCGGCTCGTAGTGCTCTGCGGCGGCGATGCGAACGCCGGACCGGTCCGGGCGGCTCGCCGTGCACAGGCGGTCCGCGAGCCGGATCGTGATGAGGCAGTCCCCGACCACCGCGAGGTTGACGCGCACCAGCACCGACCTCGAAGCCCTCCCGGCGGACGCCGTCCCGAGTCTCGAGCTCGTCGGCAGGCACGAGACCGACGAGCGGCATGATCAGCGGCGCGGGGCCGCGCGGAAAGGCCCGTAACGCGAGCCAGTGCAGCACCGCGTACTCGTTGACCACGGGCAGATGGCGCAGGAGCAGCCGCTCGCTCGACCCGCCGTCGAGCGGCAGCTTGACCCCTGCCGCCTCCGCGACCGCGTTGATCGGCGTCCAGTCCGTGGCGTCGGGCTCGAGCGGTTCCCAGGGCTGCATCCATTGATTCACGTCGGTCTCGAGGTTCAGGTCGAGCCAGACGGGCCCGCGCTTCGCCAGGTCCCGGAAGTCGGCCGCGGCCGGGCCTCCCGATATCACGTCGTCCTTCGTGAAGACCTGCGCGCCGCCGCCCGTGAACGCGGTGACGGCGGCCACGCGCAGCGGCTGCGCCCCCGGCGCGGGCGAATCGGGGAATGCGATCGTGGAAGAGCTGGTCATGACTCGCCTCGGGTCATCCCGTCGACGGCGCGCCGCCGCGCCGCAGGCGCACGACAACCAGTCCGAGGGACGACAGGACGACGAGGGCTGCGCTCAGCGGCAGAAGCCGGCTGCATCGACAGGTGCTCCTTCCTTGGAGATCGACCCCGACGATGGTGATCAGCCCGTCCGCCGAACGCCACTGCGCTGAGCTCCCGCGGCGCGCCGGCCACCGCCCGCCTGTCACGAACCGATTCTCGGTAATTGACACGCCGGCGTTCTCCCAGCGCTGTTGCGCGGTGAGCGCTCGGACGCTGATCGCGGCGCGGGCGCGGGCGCCCCGTGGTCAGCGTGGGAACAAGGGCGCTCTGCGATCCGGCTCAGCCCGCCGGCCCGAACGACTGCGTCCGGATCACCGGCTCGCCCGCGGCGTCGGACGCGTCGAGGTCCACCGCCGCCACGATCGCCCAGTCGTGGTGGCCTTCGGGATCGTCGATGATCTGGCGCGCGATCCAGGTGCGGCCGTCGGCGCCGGGCGGTGCGCGGTCGATCATCAGCAGCTCCGGTGCCCGCGCGGCGGGCCCGGAGCCCATGGTCTCATGCTCGTCCCAATAGGCGCCGAGTCGCTCCTCCCATGCCGCAGCGGTCATCGTCACCCTGGCCGGCGGCTCGCTCAGCGCCGCCGCGGCCGTCTCCAGCTGCCCGAGCTCCGCGAACCGGTCGCGCGCGGCCAGCTGCACCTTCTGGAACATCGCGTTGCGGAGCATCACCCGGAAGGCGCGCTCGTTGGCGGTGATCGGGCGCGGCGGCGCGGCCGGCTCACCCGTGGCCGCCGCGGCGGCCGCCCGGGAGACGGCGTCGGGATCGGTCAGCGTCTCCCATTCATCGAGCAGGCTCGAGTCGATCTGGCGAACGGTCTCGCCGAGCCATTCGATGATGTCGTCGAGCTCGTCGGTCCGGATGCGCTCGGGCACCGTCTGGCGCAGCGCCTTGTAGGCGTCGCTCAGGTAGCGCAGGACGAGCCCCTCCGAGCGGGCGACGCCGTAGTAGGAGACGAACTCGGTGAACGTCCGCCCCGACTCGTACATGTCGCGCACGACCGACTTCGGCGAGAGGTCGGTCTCGAGCACCCAGGGGTGGGTCTCGCGATACAGCCGCAGCGCCTGCTCGAGCGGCTCGGCCAGCGGCCGCGGGTGCGTGACCTCCTCGAGCAGCTCCATCCGCTCCTCGTACTCGACGCCGTCGGCCTTCATCTCGGCGACGGCCTCCCCGCGCTCCTTGAACGCCTGCGCCATCAGGACCGGCGCCGGGTCGTCGAGGATCGACTCGACCACGGACAGCACGTCGAGCGCGTGGGTGTCGGCCTCAGGGTCGAGCAGGTCGAACGCGGCCTGCGCGAACGAGGCCAGCGGCTGGTTGAGCGCGAAGTCGGCCTGCAGCGCGGGCGCCAGGCGCAGCGTCCGGCCGTGGGGGTCGGGCTCGGCCAGCGCCTCGAGCACCCCTGAGGCGAGCAGCTCCTCGCTGAGCGACCGGGCCTGCTCGGCGAGGCGGGTGCGGCCGCGCTCGTCCTCGTGGTTGTCCTCGAGCAGCGCGCGGAGCGTCGCCACCGGGTCGGCCGGCTGGTTGATCACGTTGAGGATCATCGAGTGGTTGACGCGCATCCTCGACACGAGCGCCTCCGGCGTCGCGGTGCGCAGGCGCTCGAACGTCTCCTCGGTCCAGCCGACCACGCCGTCCGCCGTCCTGGAGCGCTGGAGCTTGCGGAGCTTCTTCGGGTCGTCGCCGGCCTTCGCCGCCGCCCGCGCCTTGTCGATCGCGTGCTCGGGCGCCTGCACCACCACGTAGCCGGCGGTGTCGAAGCCGGCGCGCCCGGCGCGCCCGGCGATCTGGTGGAACTCGCGCGCCTTCAGGATCCGCTGCCTCGAGCCGTCGAACTTGGCCAGCCCCGTGAAGACCACGGTGCGGATGGGGACGTTGATGCCGACGCCCAGCGTGTCCGTCCCGCAGATCACCTTCAGCAGCCCGGTCTGGGCCAGCTGCTCCACCAGCCGGCGATATCGCGGCAGCATGCCGGCGTGGTGGACGCCGATGCCGCTGCGGATGAGCCGCGACAGCGTCCGGCCGAAGCCGGCGGTGAAGCGGAAGCCGCCGATCGCGTCCGCGATCGCGGCCCGCTCCTCGCGCGTGCACAGCTTCGCCGACACGAGCGCCTGCGCGCGCTCGAGCGCCGAGGCCTGCGTGAAGTGGACGACGTAGACCGGCGCGCGATCCGCCCGCGCGAGCTCCTCGAGGAGCTCGTGCAGCGGCTCCAGCGACCAGGAGAAGTCGAGTGGCACGGGCCGCTCGGCGTCGTCGACGAGGGCGGTGTCGCGGCCGGTGCGCCGTGTCAGGTCCTCGCGCAGCCCGGAGACGTCGCCGAGCGTCGCCGACATGAGCAGGAACTGCGCGTGCGGCAGGCCCAGCAAGGGCACCTGCCACGCCCACCCACGCTCCG